>Ga0208886_100307_pt1 | contig 7472 bp, 9 predicted proteins | sample LakWasM105_HOW12_2_FD_183923 | JGI IMG/M metagenome (GOLD analysis project Ga0208886, IMG submission 183923) | Freshwater sediment methanotrophic microbial communities from Lake Washington under simulated oxygen tension - Sediment Metagenome... | ecosystem: Environmental > Aquatic > Freshwater >... | reverse complement strand
GCAAGGTTCCCGCACTCGTATTAGTGAGCCTGGCCAGCTCACGCACGTGATAACTTTGCTCGGGATGCAATAAAAGCAATCCCAAAATACGCTTTCTATACTCACTAAACAATACATCAGACAACACAAATGTTTTCTTTTAAGCTACGAATGTAGCAAACAATGCTACATTTTAAACAAAAAATCAAGTGTTCTCTCATATGTATGAAGATGGTCTAAACAATCATAATTAGCCTCTAGCTGCCAAAAGCCCAAGGGCCAGACAGGAGAGTATCACTGCACTCACTTGTGAGCTAGCAGGCTTCTCACCAACCACAACATTGGCAAAAGTCTCACAATTATTGGCGATTAGATCATAAGGCTTCTTCGCTTGGATTTCTTGCATAGCTTTCAGGTGAATTTGAATACTATTGTAATTTGATAAGTCTTTCACAACCCGCATCTTTTTGCCTTGTTGAAAATTAATCAATGTTGTCAGATGAGCTCCCTTTTCTTGTGTGTTATGAGCAACATATCCATTACCCAGATTAACACCCCAGTGCTCTCCCAACCCATTCAGCTTAGGTCTAGCAACAATAGCCATTTTATTTAGTTAATACATAACACCCTTCTTATTTTTTTCCCAAAAGCCAGATCAACGCAGCAATGATCCCGGCGCCAACTAAAATTTCTGCTAACTCTTTTTTCTCTTTCTCAGACTTGGAATCAGCAGTACGCTTGAAGTGCTGCATCAATGAAACTTGATAAGGGCTCGGCGTAGAAACACCACGCTCCCATTTACTAATGGTCATTACATGAGCATCAAACAATCGTGCGAAATCCACCTGATTAAGGCCCAGAGATTTACGCAATGAAATTATTTCAGCAGAAGTCATGCCACATCCAATACTAAGTTTAAACTTAGTATATAGCTTACTTAAAATAAAAGTCAAAATTAATTAAGAATGTTCCAAGCTTTAGATATTGTCGTATTAGACGACACTGCTCATTTGGCACAGGAAAGAATCATCACGAAGCTGAGCCACTTCCGCTATGACAAATCCAGACTCCCACCCAAGCCAACATAACGGCCAACGATCTACGTCGTATCAGCCAGGACTATGGCTCAAAACGTACGACTATGGGTAGGATTTGGGACTGCTGGTGGGCAAACTTCTGATGCCTTGAACTGCACCTAGCTAGAAATCCTGAAAAACTGAAATCTGAGACTCGGTTCAGTATCGAGAAAAGAAAAACGGCTCACATTTCTGCGAGCCGTATTTTGGTAGGGTGTGCGGAGGTCGAACCCACGACAAAAGGATTATGAATTAAACTTTTTGCGTCTTTGAACAAAGCCCATTACCCCGAATCCTGCCATCAGCATTGCAAAGCTCTCTGGTTCAGGTACTAGGGTAACAGAATTAATAGCTGGATTTGCAGCTCCAGCACCCATATGCAATGAACCCCAGAAGTAAGCACCTTCACTGCCAGCTGATAAAGCAATCGAATGATTTAGATTAAAAGAAAATTCTTCCGACAACCTTAGCCAATCATCATATGATGTGTCCAAACTATACGAAAAGCTATGATCTTGATTAAATTCAGGCGCTAATGGATTGCCATTAGAGTAGCCATTGAGACCAAGCCCAAAATTGATTTGTGCAAAATCTCCAATTTCGTCAATATTCGACTTTACTTGACCAAATAGATCAAAATTCAGAGCAACAATACTGTTAGGTGCTAAATCAATGCGGAAATAATAATGCATACTTGATGCAGCTGAGCCACCAAATTCGTTATTTGCATTTGCGGCATACGCAACAGCAGACCAACCATCAGTTAAGTCAGTAAATGCATGGGCATATCCGCCGCCATCACTAGTACCTGTTGGATTGGTTGCATACCGACCATTCCACGGGGACTGATCATATGTAATAAGTTCAGAATGGTTGTATGCAGGATTTGTTAAATAGCTCAAATCTCCAGTAATTTCTGCCATATATTCACCAGAGTGGACATTTTTGAATGAGCTAGAGCTAGCAAAAGATTGAAACTCACTACCAATTAAAGTAAAACTATCTGCGCCACCTTTTAGCACATCAAAACTAAAACCAGAAAAAGTTATCGATGCAAAATTCTCAGCATGTGCTGGACTCCACAGCGATGCAATTAAGCTAATTCCAAGCAAGATTCTCTTCATTTTTTATTTTTCCTAAGTTTATTATTTTGGTGCAAACATATCATGTTAATGTGGCTTTAAAATTGCACTCATTATAGTTAGGTAAAGTAAAATCTAAAACAATATTCAGTATCGAGAAAAGAAAAACGGCTCACATTTCTGCGAGCCGTTCTTTTATTTTGGTAGGGTGTACGGGGATCGAACCCATGACAAACGGATTAAAAGAAAGCTAAACGCTCTAACAGTTATTTAAAATCAGAGACTTACAACGCTCGCAAACTTGTAACTCAGTCTATTTAAGCTAAATTAAGTCTATTTAAGCCACTTCCAGTGACAATTTAGTTACAGCATAATTGCTTTTATTCTGGAACTTCTGGACTGCAATTGCAGAAAAAATCCATAATTTTTGATTTTAGACTATCACAGTAACCGATCCAGTTATTAAGATAGTCTTCCATTTCTTTGGCAGCTAATTCTTCTCTTTCTTTTTCTTTCGATAAATACGCATCTTTCGATTTTGATTTTAAAAACCTTGGATTGTCTATCCTCATAAGCTCTAGCTTTTCAGTATCGAGAGAGGTTAATTGATATCCCTCCTCTAGAATATTTGTCACAGGATCATATTTTTTTAATATGTATACATTGTTGTTTCTCTTGATCACAATAGTTGTTGGTTCATTTTTAAGTACTTGCATGTCATACCTTGAAGCAATGCTTCCGCTGACTAACATCGCTAAAAAAGCTATGAGTAAATAACCAAAAAATGTTGCTGTTCTTTCGTAAATCCGACCAGCCGGTGTATTGATTATTTTTGATCCAGTTGCAAGAAATTGATATTGCTTATTGACTCTTTTGCTATATACATTTTTCTTATCGTCGAAAAATGCGAACACTAAACTAGCTAATATCATAAGCAAGTAAAGCGCAATCGCACTTCCATAAGATTGATCTGTGAAAAAATCAAATATCGCCAATACTGAGGCGAGCATGAATGGGACAGGTTGTACAAGTAATTTAAAGAAAGAGTATTTACTATCCGCTAGTGTTTGCGCAGCTAATAGCCCCAAATTCAGAAAAAGAACTATCAAAATCATAGCCGTGAAAACAGACAAGATTATGTATAAATTAATCTCAGCAAATACGATAGGTATATCAAAATAACTGAGGTATTCAGAATCAAAAATTACCGATGCTGCTGGAACAAAAATCGGCAGTGCCCACATTATGAATGCTTTATCTTTCCAGAATGGGGTTGGTGTTATTTTGGTTTGTGGAGTTCTTTTCAAGTTTTTCCGAATCATGAAAAATTCCGTCTATATTTGTTTTTCATGCTTTGCGGAATTCACTTATCAACTCAATCCACTTATCGGGGTTGATAAGCACTCTATTTTTTTTCAAGGAGCTCATATCCTGAATTATTTCTGCTGCGGAGTCTTTGAATGGCTGTACTTCGGCAAGAGTTAGGCCTGGAACATTATCAAAGTAAGCCATAAACTTCTCAGGAAAATCATTCATTTCCAATTTGTAAAGGTCATTTGTCCTTTTGATGAATTTCCCAATTTCAATGAGTTGTTGATTTAACTCGGTATTAATATCAGGATTTATCTGTGAAATTGTCGCACTGAGCTTATCTCTGATAATTTTTTCGCGATTACGAAGCTCCTGTCTCAAAGGCTCAATTTTTACTCGGGCCATATCAAAACTCATTATGAATGCCCAGGGGGTGAGTGCTTCATTGATTGCATAATCGGAAGAGCCAAGGCTCTTCATCATTGATCTGATCTTTTCAGCAAACTCAATTAATTCCTCTGGGCCAGGGGCTGTATCCAACCTGCCTACTCCACACTTTAAACCTACAAGGTTTGCGCCTGTTAATTCGGTCATCTCTCTGAGTTTGTTCATTGCTTCATTTGCTTGAATCAATTTTTGATCAAGCTGTCTGGTTTTAGCTTCCACCCCCAGCCCTTTCAATGATTCAAATCGATCAATGGTAGCTGCGAAAAGCAATACAAGCGCAGCAGTTAAAGACGTTGCGGCGATTGCAGGTGAAGAATTAAATGCGGCAATCGTTCCTGCCAAAAGATTTGCTGATCCAGCTATGAAAAGAAAAAGGTTCGTAGCCCCATAAAGCAATCCCTGAAAACATGAGGGCTCTTGATTTTTATTGCTCATATTTTTTCCCATTATGAGTATTTAGAATAAACTTGAATGATTACTTTTATTTAACCTCAATGATCAGGTTTATACAGGTATCTGCTAAATACCCAACCTTCCATTAACTCGCTATCATCGTTTTTATATCGAATCAAAGACCAACTTAAATTTTCACTTTTCTCAATTAATGTTACTGGTTCGAAACGTGGAAGCAGATCAATAATTTCTCCTTTGGCGTTTGGAGTTTTTCTCACATATAAGTGGTCAACTTTAACAAACCTATTGCTCTTAAATCTTCCCTCTGGTGCGCCACAAATTAATGCACTGATGATTTTGTTTGTAGCCCAATCTTTTTCACAAATATAGGCCCTAATCATAGGTTTCAAGTTATCACTAGTTAAGCCTACAGCAGTATCAATAAACACCGCTTTAAAATAAGCATAAACTACAGACCAGAAGAAAAAATACAGTACCCATCTAACTTTTTCTGGTACCTGACTCAAATAGACATTTATGTTGCTTTGTGATTCTGATTTTAGAATCTCTGGAAGCTCATCCATCAGATCATTGATTGCAGCTGAATACTGTGCGTCTGAATCCTTCAGTGTATTTTCATTTAATTCTTTTGCAGCCTCAAGGAAAGCTTGGCTTATCGATTTTTCCTTGTGAGCATTAGTTAATGATTTCGATGGATTTAAAGATCGCCTAATACTTTCTAAAAGTTTAGCGTTTTCAGCGTATGGCGCAGTGATGCTATCAAAAAGCTTAGCCTGGTCTACAAAAGGCCTGGTAATACTATCGAAGAGCTTAGCGTGTTCTGCGTAAGGCCTAGTGATGCTGTCAAAAAGCTTAGTCTGGTCTGCAAAAGGCCTGGTAATACTATCGAAGAGCTTAGCGTGTTCTGCGTAAGGCCTAGTGATGCTGTCAAAAAGCTTAGCCTGGTCTGCAAATGGCCTGGTAATACTATCGAAGAGCTTAGCGTGTTCTGCGTATGGCCTGGTGATACTATCAAAGAGCTTAGCTTGGTCTGCAAATGGCCTGGTAATAATATCGAAGAGTTTAGCGTGTTCTGCGTAAGGCCTGTTAATGCTATCAAAAAGCTTAGTCTGATCCTTGGTAACATCAAGGGGAGATGTTATGTCATCCGATTCTTTTTTTTGGGCTTTCTTGTCATCTTTCATTCAATTAGTTTACCTGACAAATCCAGAAAATTAATTCATTTGATCCTCTTATGTGGCCTCTAATAAAGGATTCTAATAGTCAATTAGATCATGCTGTATTGTCCAACTTTATTTACTGGAATATTAACAAGACGGAGGCCTACGTTTTCAGGTTAATACTGATTTAGTCAATAATTTGATAATGCTTTAAAAAATAGACAAGTAAAAGAACAATCAGGAATCCCAAAGCAATGCTCCATAAAGGGTTCGGACTCTCAATCAGTTTTTTACTAAACTCTGTCTCTGCTTGATCAAATCTACTGATGAACTTGTCCCTCCGTTCATTGAAGCTAATGGCTCCTACAGTTTTTCTATCCGTCCAGTACTCAGCTGTCATACTTTCTGGCCTAACTTTCGATTCGCCATGTGTCTCAATTATCATAGCTCCCTGAAAGGCTGACAACCTTAGAAGCGCTTGAGCAGGCCATAAGCTTTCACGCTAGCACGGCTACAGCACGAATGAGAGAGAAAGGCTTGTATGCTAACGCTGTGATGGTTTTTATCCAGAATAGCCCCTTTGATAAAGCCAAGCCTTACGCTCCGTCCCCAATAGTCGCCATGCCAGCACCGACAGACGACACAATACAAATAAACAGGTTTGCGCTGTCAATCCTCAAGAGCATCTTTCGCCCTGGCATTTACTATCAGAAGTGTGGAGTGATGCTGACTGAGCTAGTCCCAGCCACTGGCAAGCAATCGGACATGTTTGGGTTCACTGAAGGTGACGCTAAGAAGGACGCTCTGAACGCTGTAATGGACTCAATTAATACCAAGTATTCAAGAGGGACTATTAAACTCGCCTCAGAGGGTGTCCATAAGCTGTGGGCAATGAAGCGAGAGCTTAAGAGTCCCAACTTTGCGAGCTGGGAAGAGTTGCCTGTGCTTAAGGCTTAGGAGTTAATCATTGTCATAAATATCAACATAAATGTACCTGCACTGCTCACAAAGTCCATCATGAGTGTCTTCATCGAGAGTTGTTAGTACGTTAGGACACATTTCGCAAATCGTATAGGGGGTAATTGTTCCGCATTCGACGCATAATTGCTCGTCAGTTAAGTATGATGATTCCATCCCGCAGTCTGGGCAATCCCGAAGAGGAGAGACTTCTCCAGCCAGTGATGCGACCGTAAACCGCTATTTGTCGCTTGTTCGATCCATTTTAATTCGTGCACGTGACGACTGGGAGTGGATTGATAGAATACCAACAATTCGCCTCTACCGAGAGTCCAATGATCGTGTAAGAGCTCTTACCGTGGATGAAGCAAAGGTACTCATTGAGCAACTGCCTCAGCATCAGAAAATGACAGTGCTTTTTGCGCTTGCAACTGGGTTAAGACAAAGTAACATTTTGAAATTGAAATGGAGTCAAGTCGATCTAACGAATCGTTTTTTATACGTCGAGGCTCGCGATTTCAAAGGTCGCAAGCACCATGGTATACCTTTGAACGATGCGGCCTTCCAGGTACTAATGTCACAACCTGGGAAGCATGAATCAAGAGTGTTTACCTACAAGGGTCAACCTTTAGAAGCTGCAAATACCGCTGCATGGAAAAAAGCTTTAAAACGCGCAGGTATTAAAGATTTTAGATGGCATGACCTTAGGCACACTTGGGCCACCTGGTTGAGGAAGGCGGGAACACCAACGCACGAACTTCAAATACTAGGTGGTTGGAATGGTTGAACGGTATGCGCACATTAAACCAGATGAATTGGAATATGCAGTAGCGAGATTGAACAAAGTATTCAATAGCTACAATTTGGTTACAGGCCAATAAAAGAAAAACGGCTTGCATCTCTGCAAGCCGCTTGAATCTTGGTAGGGTGTACGGGGATCGAACCCATGACAAACGGATTAAAAGTCCGCTGCTCTACCAGCTGAGCTAACACCCCTCTGTTTCTTGTCTGCCGCTTGTTTTGCGTCAAATTTGAAAGAACGCGAT
>Ga0208886_100303_pt1 | contig 7506 bp, 8 predicted proteins | sample LakWasM105_HOW12_2_FD_183923 | JGI IMG/M metagenome (GOLD analysis project Ga0208886, IMG submission 183923) | Freshwater sediment methanotrophic microbial communities from Lake Washington under simulated oxygen tension - Sediment Metagenome... | ecosystem: Environmental > Aquatic > Freshwater >... | reverse complement strand
AGGCGACGCGGTCGCCATGCTGCAGCGCGCGGTCGGCGCCCGCGGCGCCGGCGGCGGCGGCGAGCATGATCCGGCTGCCGCAGCGCTGCTTGAGCAGCCAGGCCGCCGTCACATGATCGGCATGCACGTGGGTATCCAGCGTCGCCACCAGCTGCAGGCCCAGCTCGCGCAGCAGGGCCAGATCGCGGCGCTCATGCTCGAACACCGGGTCGATCAGGAGGGCCTCGCCGGAGGCCGAGTCGCCCAGCAGATAGGTGTAGGTGGACGACGTGGGGTCGAAGAGTTGGCGGAATACCAGCATCGCGGCCTCCTCAGCGTGGCTTGGTGAACTGGTCGTGCAGCAGCATGCCGGCCAGCATGGCGGGCACGAAGATCAGCGCGGCGTCCATGCCGCTGCCCAGCGCCACCAGGGCCGGGCCGGGGCAGAAGCCGGCGATGCCCCAGCCGACGCCGAACAGCAGGCCGCCGACGATCAGGCGCGCATCGATCACGCGGATGTTGGGAATCTCCATGCGCTCGCCGCTCCAGGCGCGTTCGCGCCGCTTGCCCGCGGCGAAGGCGAACACGCCCACCGCGATGGCGCCGCCCATCACCAGGGCCAGGCTGGGGTCCCAGGCACCGGCGAGGTCGAGAAAGCCCTTCACCTTGGCCGGATTGCTCATGCCGCTGGCGATCAGGCCGAGGCCGAAGATCAGGCCGCTGAGGCCTGCAATGAGGAGTCGCAGCATGTTTTTCGTTCAGCCCAGGTGACGAATGAGGTAGACGGTGGCGAAGCCGGCGCCCATGAAGGCCAGCACGTTCACCAGCGAGCGCAGTGAAAAACGGCTCAGGCCGCACACGCCATGGCCGCTGGTGCAGCCATTGGCCATGCGCGTGCCCACCCCCACCAGCAGGCCGGCGCCCAGCAGGGCCAGCGGGCCCACGTCCACTGAGGCCGCCGGCAGCGGCGCGAACAGGCGCCACAGCCAGGGCGCCAGCAGCAGGCCGACGATGAAGGCCAGGCGCGGGGTTTCGGGCGCCAAACTGCTGCGGCTCAGCAGGGCACGCAGCGGGCTGGCGACGATGCCGGTGATGCCCGCCACGCGGCCGTTGCCCAGCAGATAGAGGGCCGTGGCCAGGCCGATCAGCAGGCCGCCGAGCAGGGCGCTCCAGGGGGTGAAGAGATTCCAGGCAATGGTCATGAGGGGCTGGGCTGGGCAGGCTGTGAGGGAGCCAAGTCTAATTCGCCTGCCGCCAGCGCGGGGCCAACAGCAGCGCCAGCAGCAGCAGGGCCGCCGCCGCGACAAAGGTGATGCGCATGCCGGCCACCGCGAACAGCGCGCCCAGCGCCGATGCGCCGGTGATGAGGCCGAGGTTGCGCGCCAGGTTCAGCAGGCCGGAGATGACGCCGCGCTGCTGCGGGGCCAGCTCGCTCATCAGCGCGCTGTTGTTGGCGGCCTGGAACAGCGCGTAGCCGGCGGTGATGACGACGATGGGGCCGAGGTAGCCGGCCAGCGCCAGCGCCAGCGCCAGCGGTGCGGCCGCTGCCACCATGCTCAGCGCCAGGCAGCCGGCCAGCATGGCGGCCAGGCCATAGACGCTCATGCGCGCGGCGCCCAGGCGATCGACCCAGCGCCCCGCGGGCACGCCGCTGAATGCCGCCACCACCGGCCCCACCGCCATGACCATGCCGGTGCGGGCCATGTCCAGCCCCAGGGTCTGCGCGAGGTAGAAGGGCCCGGCCACCAGGGTCGCCATCATCACGGTCGAGACCAGGGTCGTCATCGCGAGGCCGGCACGCAACCGCGGCGCGCGCAGGCTCGCCCAGGGGATCAGCGCCGTGGCGCTGTGGGCCTCCAGCAGCAGGAACAGGGTCAGCACCAACGCCGCCGCCCCCAGCAGGGCCAGGTTGAGCGCACCGAAGCTGCCACGCCCCAGCGTCATCGCGAGCGCATAGGCGGCCAGGCCCAGCGCCAGCAGCAGGGCAGCCAGCAGCAGCGTGGCCAGCGTGCTGAAGCGCGGGCGCGCCGAGTCCGGCACCGCGCGCTCAGCCGGCAGATAGCGCCAGGCGAGGCCCAAGGCCAGCAGGCCCAGCGGCACATTGACAAGAAAGATCGCCCGCCAGCCCAGCGCGGCGATCAGCAGGCCGCCCAGCGCCGGGCCTAGCGCGGTGCCCAGCGCCGACATGCTGCCCAGCAGCCCCATTGCACGCCCGGCGCGCGCCTTGGGCACCGCCGCGCTCACCAGGCTGGTGGCCAGCGCCAGCATGGCGGCCGCGCCCAGGCCCTGGGCCGCACGCGCGGCGACCAGGGGCCACAGCCCCGCGCCCAGGCCGCACAGCGCCGAGGCGGCGGTGAACAGCAGCACGCCGGCCAGCAGCAGGCGCCGGTGGCCGAGCATGTCGGCCAGCCGCCCGACGCCGACCATCAGGCCGGTGCTGGCCAGCAGATAGGCCAGCACCACCCACTGCACCTGCTGCATGGGCGCGCCCAGGGCCTCGACCAGGGCGGGCAGGGCGATATTGGCGCTGCTGGTGCCCAGCGAGGGCAGCAGCACGCACAGGGCCAGGCTGGCCAGCAGGCCCGTCTGCGTGGGCCTTGCGGGCGGCGCCTGCGCCAGGCTTGTCGCTGTGTTTGTGGCCGTGTTCGTGGCTGTATCCATCGCATGCTCTCCGGTTGCCTGGCAACGATAGGTGCGCGGCTGGCATGGCGGAAGGCGCAGCATTTGCACTTCATTCGTGCGCCAGACGCCATATCATGGGCGCTAGCCTGTGCCGCCACCATGTCCAGACCCGATCTCAACCTCTTGGTCACGCTCGACGTACTGCTTGCCGAGGGCAGCGTGGCGCGCGCCGCGCGCCGCCTGCACCTCAGCCCCTCGGCGATGAGCCGGGCCCTGGCGCGGCTGCGCGAGAGCACCGGCGACCCGCTGCTGGTGCGTGCCGGGCGGGGCCTGGTGCCCTCACCGCGGGCGCTGGAGCTGCGCGAGCGCGTCGGCCAGCTGGTGCATGAGGCCGAGGCCGCGCTGCGGCCCGCCAGCCGGCTCAAGCTGGGCCAGCTGAAGCGCAGCTTCACCCTGCGCAGCAGCGAGGGCGTTGTGGAGAACTTCGGCGCCGCTTTGCTGGCCCGCATCGAAGCCGAGGCGCCGGCCGTGCGCCTGCGCTTCCTGCCCAAGCTCGACAAGGACAGCGCCCCGTTGCGCGAGGGCAGCGTGGACCTGGAGACCGGCGTGGTGGGCCGCAGCGCCGGGCCGGAGCTGCGCGCGCAGGCGCTGTTCCGCGACCGCTTTGTCGGCGTGGTGCGGCCGGGCCATGCGCTGGCGCAGGGCGGCGAGCCCAGCGCCGAGCGCTACGCCGCCGCCCGCCATGTGCTGGTGTCGCGCCGCGGCAGCAGCGACGGCAAGGGCCCGATCGACACGGCCCTCGCGGCCCTGGGGCTGGCGCGCGAGATCGTCACCACGGTGGGCGGTTATTCGGCCGCGCTGGCGCTGGCGCGCGACAGCGAGCTGGTGGCCAGCGTGCCCGAACGCCACACCGGCCATCTGCGCGCCGGCCTGCACAGCTTTGCTCTGCCGCCGGCCCTGGCGCCGCAGTTCACCGTCTCGCTGCTCTGGCACCCGCGCATGGACGGCGACCCGGCGCACCGCTGGCTGCGCGGCTGCGTGCGCGCGGTCTGCGGCGCAGACTCCTAGGCTTCGGTGAGCCGGTGCGCCGCCTCGGCGCCCAGCTCCAGCCCATAGATGCGCTTCAGGTCGGCGATGCGTTCCAGGCTCTGCGCGCCGAACGCCGACTTGCCCTCGAAGGCGTGCAGCACGATGCCCTCGACCAGATCTCCCAGGGCCAGGTCGTGGTACTCGGCCAAGGCCTTCAGCACCTTGAGCATGCGCTTCTCCATGCGGAAGCCGGTCTGCACGCGCTCGACCACGAAGGTCTCGGCGGCGGCGGCGGGGGATTTCGTTTTTTTGCTCTTGCTGGTGCTCATGTGGATGCTGCCTCTTTTCCTTCTTGCGCGGCGCGTGGGTTGAGCAGCAGGACATGGCGCGCGGCCGCGTCCTGCAGGCGTTCGGGGCTGTAGTAGCGCGACAGCAGATCGCGCTCGCACAGCTCGGGATTGAGCCGCAGCAGCGCCTGCCAGTCGGCCCCGGGATGGCGCGCCATCTGCTCGGCCACCAGGCTCATGAAGGCCACCGTGATGGTCTCGTGATACAGCCCGGCTTTACCGATGCTGGCGGCAAAGCGCTGCAAGCTGTCGCGCATCGCGATGCAGGCCTCCAGAAACGGGCGCCCCGAAAGGTAAAGCCAGGCCGCGCGCAAATGCGCGCGATGGCCGAACTCGGCGGGGCTCAGCCGCGCGCTCTCCAGCGCGGCGAGGAACTCGGCGTCGGTCATGGTGTGTTTGTTTCTACTGCTGTAAAGTTATAATGTTACCAAAATAACATTCGTGCGCAAACTCGATCGCCGGCGCCGCGCCAGCGGTTAGCATGGCGCCCGCCTGACAAGATGTAACAAACACGAGGGGAGGGGCGGATGGACGCACGAAACGCTGGGGGCGGCGTGCCGGACGGCCGGCTGCTGCAAGCACATCAAGCCCTGGATGCCGGCGATGCGCAGCGGGCCGCGGCCCTGGCGCGCGAGGTGCTTCACTCCGCACAGACCGAGGGCGATCTGCTGGCCGAGGCGCAGGCCCTGGCCTGCCTGGCGCATTGCGATCGCCAGGTCTCGCGCCTGCGCAGGGCGCACGACGGCAGCCAGCGCGCCGCCCACCTGTTCCGCCATCTGGGCGATACCGCCGCCGAAGCGATGGCGCTCAGCACCCATGCCCACACCGCCGCCAGCTTGGGGCGTAGCGAGGAGGCGGTGGAGGCGGCGCTGCTGAGCGTGCGGCTGAGCGAGACCCTGCCCGCGGGCGCCCACCGTGCGCTGGCGCAGAACTACCTGGGCACGGCCTATTTCTGGGGCCGGCACTACGCGCAGGCCAGTGCCGCCTTCGAGGCAGCAGCCGCGCTGGCCCGCGCCGCCGAGCCGCCGCTGAGCCCGCTGCAACCGCTGGCCAATCTGCTCTACCTCGAGGCGCTCAGGCTGGCCAACGAGCGCTTTCATGGCGGCCAGTTGCCTGCCACCGATGCCCTAAGCGAACGCATGCGCGCCTGCGAAGAGGCCGCGGCGCAGGCCGGCTTCGACGGCCTGCTGCCGGGCATCCAGGTGACCTGCCATGCCATGCATCACCTGATGGCGGCGTTGTGCCTGACTTGGAATCGCGCCTGGACGGCGGCCGATGAGCAACTGCGTGAGGGGCTGGAGTGGAGCCAGCGCTACCAGACGCCCACCTGGTTGCTGGCAGTGCAATGCTGGGTGAGGGCCGAGCTGTCATGGGTCCGGGGCGACTGGGCGGACGCCGAGCAACAGCTGGCTGCGATGGTGGTACAGGCGGTAGCCGTGGAGCATGAGCAGCTGGCCTGCCTGGGCCATCTGCTGGCGGCCAGCCTGTTCGAGGCCCGGGGCAAGCGCGCCGAGGCGCTGGCCGAGTTGCGCAGCCTGCGCCGGCGCGAGGAACAGATTCGCATCGAAAGCCTGGACAGCCGCGCCCGCGTGGTGGGCTGGCAGCTCGACGTGCGCGCGGCAGAACGCAGCCTGCGCAGCCTGGAGGCCGAATCGCAGCTGCTGCACAAGCTGTCGATGGAGGATCCACTCACCGGCCTGGCAAATCGGCGCTGTCTGGAGGCGCGCCTGGCCGAGGCCTTGCGTGGCGGCACGGGCGAGGGCCAGCCGCTGAGCCTGGCGGTGCTCGACGTGGACCGCTTCAAGCAGATCAATGACGGCTACTCCCACCAGCTCGGCGACCAGGTGCTGAAGCGCCTGGCGGCCATTCTGCGCGACAGCGTGCGCGAGCATGATCTGCCGGCGCGTTGGGCCGGCGATGAGTTCGTGGTGCTGTTCCAGCGCACGCCGCGGGCGCAGGCCGCGCAGGTGTGCGAGCGCATTGCCAGCGCGGTGGGGGCCTTTCATTGGGAGGGCCTGGCCGAGGGTCTGCGCGTCAGCGTCAGCCTCGGCGTGGCAGAGGCGCAGCCGGGCGACGATGTGGCCACCCTGCTGCATCGCGGCGACCTGCAGATGTACCGCGCCAAGGGCACGGCCCGCGCATCAACGCCCGCGTAGCCACCCCAGCCCCGCCGTCGTGCCCCCCGGCACCGCACCGCGCCTTGGCCGGTACTCGCAACCCACCCAACCCTGCCAGCCCAGCTGGTCGATCAGCTCGAACAGCCAGGGGTAATTCAGCTCGCCCTGGTCGGGCTCGTGGCGGTCCGGCACGCCGGCGATCTGCAGGTGGCCGACCTGGCCGCCGGGTAGATAACGTCGCAGCTTGGTGGCCAGGTCGCCCTCGACGATCTGGCAGTGGTAGAGGTCCATCTGCACCTGCAGCGCCGGCTCGGCCAGCGTGTTCACGATGCGATGCGCCTCGTCCTGTCGGTTCAGGAAGTAGCTGGGCATGTCGCGCGTGTTGATGGGCTCGATCAGGATGCGGCGGCCGGCCGCCGCGGCCTGCTCGGCGGCCCAGACGAGATTGGCCTCGTAGGTGGCTTGCAGCCGCGCGCGCTCGACGCCCGCGGGCGCCAGCCCGGCCATCACATGGATGCGCGGGCAGGCCAGCGCCTCGGCGTAGGCGAGCGCCTTGGCGATGCCGGCGCGGAACTCGGCGCCGCGCCCGGGCAGGCAGGCCAGGCCGCGCTCGCCGGCGGCCCAGTCGCCCGGCGGCGCATTGAAGAGCACCTGCTCCAGGCCGGCGTCGCCCAGCCGCGCGGCCAGCTCGTCGGCCGGGTGCTCGTAGGGGAAGAGGAACTCCACGCCCTTGAAGCCGTCGCGGGCGGCGGCGGCAAAGCGGTCGAGGAACTCATGCTCGGGGTAGAGCATGCTGAGGTTGGCGGCGAATTTGGGCATCGATCAGCGGGGCAGTTTCAGTTGTCGGGCCGAGGGCCCGGGTTCGCGCCAGAAGCGCGGCAGGTGCGCCTGCGGCAGCAGCTCGGCCACGGCGCGCGTGGCCTGGTCGATCGCGCCCTGCGCATAGGCGTAGGCGCCGGCATCGCTGTTGGCGATCGCGATGCGGCCCCAGCCGCGCCGCGCGCTGTGCATGGGCAGGGGGCCGGCGGGCCAGAAACTGTCCCAGGGCCGCATGTACTCGTAGGCATAGCCATGCGCCCAGCGGTTCAGGGTGATGGCCTCGATGTCGGCGGCGGCGTCGAAGCCGAAGGGGCCCAGCGCGCCCTGAAGGATGCTGCGGATCTCGCGCTCCAGCTCGGCGAAGCCCAGGCCCAGCAGCTTGCGTCGGCCGGCCGCGGCCTGCACGCGCTCGGGCGCGCCGGCCGGGCCGTCCAGCACCACGCTGCTGAGGTGCAGCAGGATGGGCTCGTCCGGCGAGTCGGGGAAGCGGTAGCGGCCGATGCTGACCGGGAAGTCGATGCGCAGGCTGTCGAACAGATGGCCGGGCAGGCCGAGGCCGGCGATGCCGGCGCGCTGGAAGGGCCGCCAATGGC
>Ga0208886_100298_pt1 | contig 7611 bp, 2 predicted proteins | sample LakWasM105_HOW12_2_FD_183923 | JGI IMG/M metagenome (GOLD analysis project Ga0208886, IMG submission 183923) | Freshwater sediment methanotrophic microbial communities from Lake Washington under simulated oxygen tension - Sediment Metagenome... | ecosystem: Environmental > Aquatic > Freshwater >... | reverse complement strand
CGGCGCGCCAGGCGCCGGCGCTGCGCTTGGCGCGGCTGCGCGGCAGCGGCGCGCTGGTGGAGTTTGGCGAGGCCCAGCTGCGTTTCAGCGAGGCCGAGAGCTGCGAGCTGCTGTGCGCCGCGGGCCTCGGCGAGGCGGCGGCGCGCCAGCTGCATGCGCGCAGCGCCGGCTGGCCGGCCGGCTTGCGGCTGGCGCTCAGCGGCGCCCTCAGCGGCGAGCCGCGCAGCGAGGCCAGCATCGACCGTGCCGCCTTCGAGCTGCTCACCAGCGAGGTGCTGGGGGGCCTGGACCCGCAGCTGCGCCGCTTCCTGCTCGACACCTCGGTGCTGCAGGAGCTGGACCCGGCGCGCTGTGCCGCCGTCAGCGGCGAGGCGCGGCCGGCGCGCTGGCTGGAGGCGATCCAGCGCCAGGGCCTGTTCGCGGTGCTGATCGACGAGGCGCAGCCGACGCTGCGCCTGCACGACCTGTTCCGCGATGCGTTGCGCCACCGCCTGCGCCAGGAGCGCCCGCAGGACGAGGCGGCGCTGCTGCTGCGCGCCGCCGCGGTGGAGACCGATGCGGTGCGCCGCCAGGGCCTGATGCTGGCCGCCGGCGCTCACCAGCAGGCGGCCGCGGCCCTGCTGGAGGCCGCCCCCGGCATCGCGCCGCAGCGCGGCGGGGTCGAGATCCTGCGGCGCCTGTGCCAGCAGTTCCCGGCCGACCTGGCCGCCAGCAGCGCCGAGCTGCAGCGTGTGCAGGGCATGGTGGACTGGGCCAGCTGGGAAAGCCGCCAGGCCGAGCACCATCTGGCCCTGGCCGAGCGCCTGTTCAGCGCGCGCGGCGCGGCGCTGCAGGCCGGCCGCGCCCGCGCCCACCGTGCCATCACCCTGGTGGCGCTGGGGCGCCTGGCGCAGGCCGGCGAGCTGGTGGCCGAGCCGGAGGCCGGCATCGAGGCGGCGGGCCGCGACGATCTCGAGACCCAGGCCGCGCTGGCGCTGGCGCGCACCTGGCTGGCGCTGGAATCCTGCCACTTCAACGCGGTGGCGCCGGCCTTTGCCGAGCTGGTGAAGCAGCTGGAGCGCCAGCTCGAGCCGGGCCTGTGGTTTGCCACCGTGCCGCCGCCGCGCCAGACCCTGTGCCGCGGCATCTCGCCCTGGCTGGCGCGCTGGGCCGAGGGCGCGCTGGCGGTGGTGGGCGACCAGCCGCTGCCGTTGCGCGGCCTGGCGCTGTTGACGCAGGCCTGGTTGCAGACCTGGCAGGGCCGGCTGGACGACGCCCGCCAACTGCTGGCGCGCGCCGAGGCCGATGCGCAATGGACCGGCGAGCAGGCGATCGCGCGCCACCATGGCCTGGCCCTGCGCGCCGTGCTGGCGCTGCTGCAGGGCGAGCATGAGCAGGCGCTGGCGCAGATGCGGCAGCGCTTGCAGGAGCACCCGCGCGGTTATGGCGACTGGGGCATGTGGCACAGCCTGTTTCTGGCGGCGCGCATCTCGGCCAGCTGCGCGGATGCGGCCGGCCTGGCCGAACGCCTGCAGCGCCTGGATGCGCTGAGCCCCGTGCTGAGCGACACCACGCCGCAGCGCCTGCATCCGCTCTGGGGCCTGCGCGGCAGCCTGGCCTGGCTGCAGGGCCGCGTTGCCGAGGCCGAGGCCTGCTGGCGCGAGGCGCTCGGCGACGAGAACGCGCTCGACCTGTATGGCCAGGTGGCCGAGGTGCGCGTGCGCCTGGCCCAGCTGCTGGCGCGGCGTCAGCAGCTGGCGGCGGCCGCCAGCCTGCTGCTGCCCTGCCTGGCGGAGGCCCAGCCCGGCGGCGCGCTGTTCGCGCTGGCGGCCCTGCGCGAGCTGGCAGCGCTGGCCTGGGGCGATGCGCTGCCCGCCGCGGCGCTGGCGCAGCTGCGCGCCTGGGGCGAGCCCGCCAGCCCGGCGCCGGCGGCCGCTGCCATGCCGGCCGCGACCGAGGGCCTCAGCGCGCGCGAGCAGGAGGTGCTGGCCCTGATGGCCCGGGGCACGGCCAACAAGCTGATTGCGCGCGAGCTGGATCTGAGCCCGCACACCGTCAAGCGCCATGTCGCCAACATCCTCACCAAGCTCGGCCTGGCCAGCCGTGGCCAGGCCGCGGCCTGGTGGCTGACGCAGGCGCGCGACTGAGGCTGGGCTCAGCCCCAGCCGCCGCCCAGCGCCTTCACCAGGCCCACCGTGGCCTGGTACTGCGCGGCGCGCAGCTGCAGGGCCTGGCGACGCAGGCTCAACTCGCTGCGGCGCGCGTCCAGCAGCTCCAGCTGGCTCACCAGGCCGTTGCGGTAGCGCGCGTCCGAGAGCTGCAGCGCGCGCGTGGCCGAGCTCACCGCCCGCGCCTGCAGCTGCGCCTGCTCGGCCAGGGTCTGCAGCGCGACGAGCTGGTCCTCCACCTCCTTGAAGGCCTGCAGGACCTGCTCGCGGTAGCTGGCCGCGGCGGCATCGGCCTGGGCCGCCGCGCTCTCCACGCCGGCCGCGCGCCGGCCGCCGTCCAGCAGCGGCAGGTTCAGCAGCGCGTTGAGGCCCCACAGCCCGGCCGATGACTTGAACAGATCCGAGAGCTCGGGCGAGGCGCCGCCCGCCGAGGCGGTGAGCGTCAGACTGGGGAACCAGGCCTTCTGCGCCACGCCCAAGCGGGCCTGCGCGGCGCGCAAGCTGGCTTGCGCCGCCTGCACATCGGGGCGGCGCGCCAGCACCGTGCTGGGCAGGCCGGCGGGGATTTGCGGCAGCGCCTCGGGCCAGCTGGCTTCGGCGAGTTCCAGGCTGCCGGGCAACTCGCCGGCCAGCAGCGCCAGCGCATGCATCAGCTCGGCGCGGCGGCGTTCCAGCGCGACTGCCTGGGCCTGGGTGGCCGCCACCTCGGTGCGCACCCGCACCACGTCCAGCTCGGCGATGTCGCCGGCGGCGTGGCGCTTCTCGGTGAGCAGCAGCGTGGCCTGGTAGGCGGCCACGGTGTCGCGCATCAGCGCGCGTTCGGCGTCGAGCGCGCGCAGCGCGAAATAGGCCTGCGCCACGTCGCTCTGCACCAGCAGCCGGGTGGCCTGCAGCAGGGATGCGCGCGCCTGCGCGTCCAGGCTGGCGGCCTGGCTGGCCTGGCTGAGCCGGCCCATCACATCGATTTCATAGGCCAGGCTCACACCGGCCGTGAGCTGGGTGCCGGCCGTGCCTGCGGCACGTGCGGCATCACCACCCTGGCGGGCGGCGCCCGCGTTCACGTTGAGCTGCGGCGCACGCGCCGCATCGCTGTTGCGCAGGAGTGCGCGGGCCTGGGCCAGGCGCGCGGCTGCCTGCTGGATGCTGGTGTTGTGGGCCAGCGCGCCTTCGGTCAGGGCGTCGAGCCGCGGGTCGCCAAAGGCCTGCCACCAGGCGTCTGCGGCAGCGCTGGGCTGGCCGGCCGCGCCGGCATGCGCGAAGGCGGCCGGCGTGGCCGGCATGGCATGGGGCTCGGGCACGGCGAGGTTGGCGCAGCCGGCCAGCAGCAGGGCCGACAACAAGGGCGTTAGTCTGTTTCTCATGATGGGCTCCTCAGTCGAGTGGGTGGCGCGGTGCGGCCGGCAGGGGCCGGGCATCGCCAGCGCTGAGATGCAGTTCGGGCGTGCCGGCAAAGGCCTCCAGATGCGGCACCTCGCCATGCAGCTTGAGCGGGCGATTGCCAGTGAGGCGACGCAGCGTCACATAGAACACCGGGGTGAGGAAGAGGCCGAAGGCGGTCACGCCAATCATGCCGGCGAACACCGCCACCCCCATCGCCGAGCGCATCTCCGAGCCCGCACCGCTGGCCAGCACGAGCGGCAGCACGCCCATCACGAAGGCCATCGAGGTCATCAGGATGGGGCGCAGGCGCAGGCGTGCCGCCTCGATCGCCGCGGCCAGCGGGGCGTGGCCGGCGAACTCGAGCTCGCGTGCGAACTCGACGATCAGGATCGCGTTCTTGGCCGAAAGCCCCACCAGCACCATCAGGCCGATCTGGGTGAAGACATTGTTGTCGCCCTTGGTGAGCCAGACCCCGGTCATCGCGGCCAGCAGGCCCATCGGCACGATCAGCAGGATGGCCAGCGGCAGGGTCAGGCTCTCGTACTGCGCGGCCAGCACCAGGAACACCAAGAGGATGGCGAGCGGGAACACCCACAGCGCGGAGTTGCCGGCCAGGATCTCCTGGTAGGTCAGCTCGGTCCACTCATAGCTGATGCCGGGTGGCAGGGTCTCGGCGGCGATGCGCTTGATGGCGTCCTGGGCCTGGCCCGAGCTGAAGCCCGGGGCCGGGCCGCCGTTGATGTCGGCCGAGAGGAAGCCGTTGTAGCGCATCGCGCGCTCCGGGCCCACCGCATGCTGCACCTTCATCAGCGCCGCCAGCGGCACCATCTCGCCGCTGGCCGAGCGCACCTTCAGCTGGCCCACGTCCTCGGCGCGCGCGCGGTAGGCCGCATCGGCCTGCACGCGCACCGAATAGGTACGGCCGAACTTGTTGAAGTCGTTCACATACAGGCTGCCGAGGTAGATCTGCATGGTGTCGAAGATGTCGGTCACCGCCACGCCCAGCTGACGCGCCTTGCTGCGGTCGATGTCGGCATAGAGCTGGGGCACGTTGACCTGGTAGCTGGAGAACATGCCGGCCAGCTCCTTGCTCTGGTAGGCCTTGGCCATGAAGGCCTTGACGGCCTGATCCAGCGCTTCGTAGCCGAGGCCGCCACGGTCTTCCAGCTGCAGCTTGAAGCCGCCGGTGGTGCCCAGGCCCTGCACCGGTGGGGGCGGGAACATGACGATGAAGGCGTCCTGGATCTGGCCGTACTGCGCATTCAGCGCGCCCGCGATCTCGCCGGCGCTGAGGCCCTTGCCCTTGCGCTCTTCAAACGGCTTCAGGGTGGCGAACACGATGCCGGAGTTGGAGCTGTTGGTGAAGCCGTTGATCGACAGGCCCGGGAAGGCCACCGCATGCTCGACGCCGGGCGTCTTCAGTGTGATGTCGTTCATGCGGCGCACCACGTCCTCGGTGCGGTCCAGCGTGGCGCCATCGGGCAGCTGGGCAAAGCCGATCAGGTACTGCTTGTCCTGCGCCGGCACGAAGCCGCCGGGCACGGCCTTGAACAGGCCCACCGTCAGCAGGGCCAGGCCGGCATAGAGGGCCAGCATCGCGCCCTTGCGCGCGATGGCGCGCTGCACGCCGCCGCCATAGGCCTCGGAGCCGCGCTTGAAGAGGCGGTTGAAGCCGGCGAAGAAGCGGCCCAGCAGGCGGTCCATGGCGCGCGTCAGCGCATCCCTGGGCGCGTCGTGGCCGCGCAGCAGCAGGGCGGCGAGGGCGGGCGAGAGCGTCAGCGAGTTGATTGCCGAGATCACCGTCGAGATCGCGATCGTGAGCGCGAACTGGCGGTAGAACTGGCCGGTCAGGCCGCTGATGAAGGCCAGCGGCACGAACACCGCCACCAGCACCAGCGCAATCGCGATGATGGGGCCGCTCACCTCGCGCATGGCGCGGTAGGTGGCGTCGCGCGGGGAGAGGCCCGCCTCGATATTGCGCTCAACGTTCTCCACCACCACGATGGCGTCGTCCACCACGATGCCGATCGCCAGCACCAGGCCGAACAGGCTCAGCGCATTGATCGAGAAGCCGAACAGATGCATGACGGCAAAGGTGCCCACCACCGACACCGGCACCGCCAGCAGCGGGATGATGGAGGCGCGCCAGGTCTGCAGGAACAGGATCACCACCAGCACCACCAGGGCCACGGCCTCCAGCAGGGTGTGCACCACCGACTCGATGGAGGCGCGCACGAACTGGGTGGGGTCGTAGACGATCGAATACTCGACGCCCTCGGGCATATGGGTCTTGATCTCGGCCATGGTGGCGCGCACCTGGTCGGAGATCTGGATCGCGTTGGAGCCGGGCGCGGCAAAGATCGGCACGGCCACCGCGTCCTTGTTGTCCAGCAACGAGCGCAGCGCATAGCCCGAGGCGCCCAGCTCGATGCGGCCGAGTTCACGCAAGCGGGTGATTGCGCCGCCGGCCTCGGTCTTGACGATGATGTCGCCGAACTCCTCCTCGTTCTGCAGGCGGCCTTGCGCGTTGATCGACAGCTGCGTGTCGACGCCCGCCAGGCCGGGCGAGGCGCCGACGACGCCGGCCGCGGCCTGGATGTTTTGGCTGCGGATCGCGGCCACCACATCGCCGGCCGAGAGCCCATGCTGGGCCACCTTCTGCGGATCGAGCCAGACGCGCATCGCGTAGTCGCCCGAGCCGAACAGCTGCACATCACCCACGCCCTGCAGGCGCGCCAGCCGGTCCTTGACGTTCAGGAGCGCGTAATTGCGCAGATAGGTCATGTCGTAGCGGCCGCTGGGCGAGAGCAGGTGCACCACCATGGTCAGGTCGGGCGAGCTCTTGATGGTGGTGACGCCCAGGCGCTTGACCTCCTCGGGCAGGCGCGGCTCGGCCTGCGAGACGCGGTTCTGCACCAGCTGCTGCGCCTTGTCGGGGTCGGTGCCGAGCTTGAAGGTGACGGTGAGCGTCATCAGCCCGTCGGTGGTGGCCTGGCTGCCCATATAGAGCATGCCTTCCACGCCGTTGAGCGCCTCCTCCAGCGGCGTGGCCACGGTCTCGGCAATCACCTTGGGGTTGGCGCCCGGGTACTGGGCGCGCACCACCACCGAGGGCGGCACCACCTCGGGGTACTCGGAGATCGGCAGGCCACGCACGGCGATCAGGCCGGCCAGCAGCATCAGCACCGAGAGCACGCCGGCAAAGATCGGCCGGTCGATGAAGAATTTGGAGAGATTCATGTGGATGTGCTCCTGCGGCTCAGCTCTTCTCGCCGGCTGCGGGCGCAGCCGGCTTGGTCTTGGCCTGCAGCTCGGGCTTGGCGTCCATCGCCACCAGGGTGGGGGCCAGCGCCGCGCCGGGGCGCACGCGCTGCAGCCCGTTCACGACGATGCGCTCCTGCGCCTTCAGCCCGGCGCTGACGATGCGCAGCCCGCTCTTGGTGTCCACCGCCGCGCCCAGCTTGACCTCGCGGTACTCGGCCTTGTTGTCGGCCCCCACCACGAAGACGAAGCGCTTGCTCTGGTCGGTGCCGACGGCGCGCTCGTTGACGAGCAGGGCCGAGGTCTTGCCGGCCTGGCCCATGCGCAGGCGCGCGAACTGGCCGGGCATCAGGCTGCCGTCCTGGTTGTCGAACAGGGCGCGCACGCGCACCGTGCCGCTCCTGGCGTTCACCTGGTTGTCGATCAGCTGCAGCCGGCCCTCCAGCGGCGTGCCCTCCGAGCCCATGGTGCCCATCTGCACGGGGATGCGCTCCAGCTGCTTGCGCTGGCCCAGCGCCTTGGCGATGACCTGCTCGTCGGCATCGAAGCTGGCGTAGATCGGGCTCACCGACACCAGGGTGGTGAGCAAGGGCGCGCTGGGGCCGGCGGCCACCTGGTTGCCCACCGTGATCTCCAGGCGGCCTACGCGCCCGGCCACCGGTGCCCGCAGCTGGGTGTAGCTCAGGCTCAGCTTGGCGGCCTGCAGGCCGGCCTGGGCGGCGCGCAGATTGGCATCGGCCTCGCGCTGCGCATTGCTGCGCTCGTCCAGTTCGCGCTGGGCAATCGCCTGTTCGGCCCACAGCGCCCTGGCGCGCGCCACATC
>Ga0208886_100272_pt1 | contig 7950 bp, 7 predicted proteins | sample LakWasM105_HOW12_2_FD_183923 | JGI IMG/M metagenome (GOLD analysis project Ga0208886, IMG submission 183923) | Freshwater sediment methanotrophic microbial communities from Lake Washington under simulated oxygen tension - Sediment Metagenome... | ecosystem: Environmental > Aquatic > Freshwater >... | reverse complement strand
TGCGTTCCCGCTCGCCCCGCTACCTGGCCCAGCCCAAGGGCCCCTCCGTGCCCGAGCCCCTGACCATCGCCACGGCGCTGAGCCAGCATAGCGGGCTGGCGCGGCTGGGCCTGCTGATGCAGGAATCGAACCGGCGCATGGCCGTGGTGCGCGTGGCCCTGCCGGGCGCGCTGGCGCGCTTCGTGTTCGCGGGGCCGCTGGATGAGGAAGGTTGGACCATGCTGGCGGCCAATGCCGCGGTCGCCGCCAAGCTGCGTCAGCTGCAGCCCCGGCTGGAGCTGCTGCTGCAGGAACAGGGCCTGATGCAGGGCAAGCTGCGCATCAAGGTGCAGCAGCATTAGATGGGGCTTGAAGCGCCTGATTCAGCGAGGCTATCGGATTCGAAAAGTCGCGATAACCAATTGAATTAATTCACAAGCAACAGGAACATACGGAATTCGTGCCCCCAGTTGTTCCCCCGTCACCAGGTCGCTAACAGCAGGCCCGTTCTAGCCAGTACGCAAAGCAACGGAACAAACTAAACGGGCCACTGGCAAGTCTTGCCGGTATGAAGTTGCTTCTGAAGCTCAGCTTGCAACCGGTCGTTGCCGCGATTGGCAATTTCGCTCATTCGGATTTCTATGTCCCGAAGCTCGCGCGACGAAGCGCAGCGCTTTGCAGCAGGTTGATAAGCCTGCCCTCCGCCCTCGGTGTCTTGGATTGCCGTGACGATGCCATTCTTTGTGTAGATATAGAGGGTTCGGCCGTTACGGTGGTAAATCAACTGATCCTGCTGCTGCGCACCGTACTGGGCCGCATTCACACGATCCGGCAAGCCAAGCGCCCCTTCTAACTCAGCCCTCGTCATGGATACCATGGGGCGGCCGGTAGCTATGGCCTCTCTGACCATCCGGCGGCGGTCTAGTTCCGCTCCTTGAGCCTTGTAGTCAATAGTTGATCCGTCTGCTGCGGGCGTAGGGGATGGTTTGATATCCAACTGCTGCTGGTTACTTCCTTGGGGGCAAGGGGCCTGTTGGAAACTAGTGCTGCCATCTGGCAGTTTGCACTTGTACTGACCCGCCGCCGTGCTTGCGACGGCGCAGAGAGCTAACAAGGCACCCAACTGGCGCGCGCTATCTCGCATATAAGATTACCAATTCTTGGACGAGCCGGCGGATAGTATGCACAACGCCAGGTGGCAGATACCCTCCAAAAAGGGCAATTCAAGTTTCAGGAAACAGAAACGCATGGCAGACGGGCTGTTTCGCCCCCGTATTCAGCCGAGAGCCCCTGGGGCCCCATGGGCACAGGCACAAGGCATGCGCGGCCCGGGCAGGCGTGTGGCATTGCGCCGAAGCTGACAGATTCGGCGCCGTCACGCACGTTGCCGGGCGCAGCACCAAATTCGCTTGAAATTTGCCATGCGATTCAGATTAAGAAGGCACCGAGCCCGCACGCACGGCATTGTTAATTTCGTACAGCCTGTTTGATATTCCGCTTACTAACCGATTCGCTCAATTTGAAATGCGCGCGGACCTTTATTCTCTTCCTGCAATACAAAGCTAACTTGCACCCCATCGAAAAGTATCTCCTCACCCGATGCATCGTTTCGATAGAAGAAAACGTCCTTGCCCTTCAGTCGTCGGATAAATCCAAAGCCCTTAAGCGGATAGTAGCAGCGAATCACGCCAACGCTTCGCCCGTTCAAAACTTCAGCCATATATCGCCTCCTCCTTCTTAATCGTTGGAGCATGGCGACTTAGCCGATGATGAAGCTCACGGGCGAGGCCTGTATCAGTTCGACCCACAATATTTACCCTATAACGCGCCTGGTAAAATCGATGAATATACGACGCAGAGCCCCGGCTACGAACCGACACTTTGCAGACTGAAGCCACCAACTTGCAGGTTCGCTTTACTTCCACAGGCGAATAATGTGGCGTCGCTAATTTTAGAGCGCTTCTGTATCGACCCGCTTCTGGATGACATAGCTGGGCAAGCATTGCAACTCGACCAGAGGTCCGATTGTGCAAATTATGATATTCAGAGCTTGTGCGATCAAATCGGCATTCATGAATACACTGCCGAACTTCTTTTCTAATTTTATCGCGCTCTTCCCGCCTTACTCGTGGTTCGCCTCTATTTAGCCACAGCCCTGTGACCTCCATGAGGTCAGCCGCGTTGCTTTTCGACGCAATCTTCGTTTTGCGTCGCTTTAGCTTAAAGCCCCGAGTCTTTAGCATCTCTGCGACTTGGATTACCAGTGATTCCACTCGCTTCTTAGCCAAAGGCCTTGCCGACGAAATAGATATGTCGTCAATCAGGCGGCTATAGGTCAGCCCTTCATTTCGCAGGTTGCAAACCAACCGATGCTCGATATCGTGCAAGGCCAAATTAGCGATATACGAACTCGTACAGGCACCTTGCGGCACTTGCCCATCTTTTGTGCAGAGGTCAGCAAGCAGACTTGCAACATCATCTGGGAAATGAAAGAAATTCTTAAAGATACCAAAAACGGCCGTCCGCTTTATTGACGGAAAGTAGTCTTTTACATCGACAGCGACAATTACGTGTGCCCGAGCATGAGACTTTGCGTTCTGCACGTAGTCTCGCTCGGGGATGCTGCCATATAAATAGCCAGGGTATTCAACTCGTGCAAAAATCTGGCGATTAATACGCCGCTGCACAATCTTCAGTTCTTCCGTTGGCCCTGACACAGACCTGAACCCACCATCGCGTTTCTCAATCTCGAAGTCGCGATAATGTCCAGATACTGAACCCGCTATTGTTCGCAGCTGCTGCGAAGACAAGTCCAATGCACGAGCTAACGCATCGACTGATGCAATCGGCTTACCTTTGAAGACTGGTCGCATGGAAAGGAACAGACACCTACTTAGCCAAACAGATTACTCTGTTCAAACAAAGATTTAAGAAATTCAATCAGCCGCAAGGCGGTGTTGATATTTCCGAGTAAACGAAGAGCCATGCAGATAACCGAACCCCATTCAAGCTGGGTTTGGTTATTCTTTTTAGCGGTGTTTCCACCGCAACTTGACGAACTTGGCTTTTTGGACTTACGTACCATAGCGATCTCCTTAAAGGTTAGGGTGGCCGCACAAACAACTTGCGCGACTCGCTCAACTTCGGAGACCGGCCGGAAATAACAACTCTTCGTGCTCAGGTGTCTGCACATTCGCTCAACAACGGTGTATGTCCTTTCAGGTGCTGTCGCCGCTCTCGTTCAGAGTCGGCGGCATCGTGGGGACATCCGGGTCTAGCCCTGACAAGCAAGGCGCCTCTTTCGAGGCATAGACTTTCCAGCCCAAGTTCGCAAATTTTCAAAGAACAGCATGTCAGGCCTTCACCTGATGACGCATTAAAGCGCGCCTACATACTAACTCAGCGATCCATGCTCGCTACCCCTCTAAAGGGGGATAAACAATGCTGGCCGGACTGCGTCACCGGCTTGGGCCGAATCGTACAAGTGGGATCAATCGGACAGCCTGATCGCTTTGCCCCAAAGCATGCGGCACCAATAGCGTCGCGAGCGTTGGGGCTGGGCCACGTAGCCCGATCCATGCGCGTGGCGTAGCCCCCGCACCCCTAGGACACTACCTTACGCAGTGTCCTAGGGCGTGCTGAGGCGCCTGCGTGAGGCTACTCTTTTGTGACCCTACGCAGCTTACGCAACTAGAGGCTGAGCCGGCAACGCGTACACCTCAGCCAAATTTCGACCTTCGTCGCGCCTAGATGCTCGGACAAGCAGTCCCGTCGCCTCAGCCTTCTCAAGCAAACCCCAAGCTGCTTTGTCATCCAGGCCCTGCGGATATTCCGGCCGATGCTTGAGCATCTTGACGGCGGCGTAGCCACTCTGCTTAGACGGTGCGAGCCGCTGCCCCGATGCAAGTGCTGCTGCGACACATGCCATCAGCAACTCCAGTAGGGCACCTTCGGGAGGCACACTGATGGCAGCCAGGCCGCCACCTTCAATCCAGCGCAGACGCATAGGTGGCTCCGGGCGTCCAAAGTTGGACTTCTGGTGTTGGATCTCAATCGTCTCCTCGTCCACCTTGAACATGAAAAGCCGCGATCGGCTGGAGTTATGCCAGGCGGTCGAGCCACTGTAGCCCTCATCGTCCTCTGGTCTGCGCCCGGCCCGGCTGGTCCCTTTGCTCACATGGGCAAGCAGCAGAACTGCACCACCCCGCGGCCGAACAGTGGCCGTCAGCTTACGAACGAAATCCCGAACCTGGGAACGGTCGATCTCGTCGCCAGCGTAGGTGTCGCTCGCGTTGTCCACGATAACCACCTCAAAGCGCCCAGCCTGAACCAACCCTGCAAGCTCCTGGTACCTGGCGGTCGGTGCGCCCTTGCGACTGGTCCGATCGCCGGCATAAAGCACAGGGTCTGCCGTCGCATCTTCCACGCGAAGCCAAGACCCCAGTTCAGAAAAGCTGACATTGCGGCGGCGGGCGACAGCCTTGAGCCTGTATGCCAACACGCCGCTGGGATCCTCGGCACTAAGGACCAGAACGCGCCCCCTCTTGGTAGACCGCCCAAAGGCATCGTGGCCTAACGCAATGGAGACCGCCAGCTCAAGTACCAGGGTTGACTTTCCTGTGCCCCCATGGGCTGCGAGTAGCGTCAGTTCACCAGCGGGCAAATACCTTCCCCACCAGAATGTAGGCGGCGGCGGGTCGACGTCGGCCAGGCTTGCGAGGTCCAGGCAAGACCAGCCATCGTTTGCGGATGAAATGGCAACGGAGATGACGTCAGGAGGTAGCGTCACACCAACGCCGAACCCGAGCTTGGTGGTATCCACATCAGGGCGGTTTCGTGGATTTACCCAGCCGTTCGCCTTCGCCACGTTGAACAGGGCCCGGTAGTCGATATTGGTCGGTCTCAGCGAAACCCAGGTGCGCTCCTGATCGTCAGCATCGAACTTGACCGACCCCTCAGACCATTCGTCCCATAGGCCACGCCCGAGGCTGTCGGGAAAAGACGCTTTGAGCCCCTGCCCTACTTTGATCCACATGGCTCGGTCGTCAGCAGGAATAACCTCAAGCGCACCGCGGACATCTGACGTACGCATGTCCTGCTCGGCAACAGTCAATGCCATCCACTCCTCAGGCGCGGCGGACGGGTCGTGTTTGGTCGCTTCTCTGGACAGGTCCAGGCCCAGTCCCTCAACGAGTGCAGTTGGCGTGTATCGCCGCACTGGCTGCCAGACTGTTAGCCGGCAGCGCCAGGGTGGCATGTACTTGCCATTGACTGCGTGGGGGAGGCGCAAGTAACGAGTAGGTGCACTTCCGGCATTCGGGTCACATAGGCCAGCCTTTCTGACAGCAGCATGGATGCGGTCTGCAATATCTAGTCCGGCGCCCTCAAGCGGCGAATCGAAAAGATAGATCACCTGGAAGTTTCCGGGGCTGGTCTCAGTCACTACCGATGGTGCCAATTTCCTCGTCAAAGCGTCCAAGCTGATGGACTTCGGTGTGCCCACATCGTCCAGCATAAGGCCATAGATGCGCGCGCAATTTGCACCGCTTCGAGTCGTCCCTATGCGATAGGTTGCAAGGGTGAAGTACGCGTTTGCATCCTGACTATCGACCAGTCCCATTCCGGCCACCCACGGGTAGCCGCGCCAGGCCTCCCTCTCTTCGTCAGGGTGTCCGGGAAACATACAGGCCCACGGGCTTTGGTCAACAGGAAGGGCGTTGAAGATGGCACCAAGAAAAGCGTCATTTGTCAGCGGGGTCATCTGGAAGCCTCCGCCGGGGCAAAGAAGTGGATCGATTCAAGCTCGGTCATGAGTTGTTGCATCCGTGGCAGCGCCTTGAAGCCGTCGCTGCTCGCCTTGAACAAACATGCCCGGCACATCTGCAGATTGAATCGAAGCCCCAGAGGCTTGGATGAGTTCGGCATGTAGGCGTAGGGAACGATGCCCCTGCACTTACGCGCCGCAGTGAAGGGTTTCCCGCAACCAGCGCAACACGTAAAGGCACCGCGGGCTTTCGTATTCAACAATTCGCACATATCATCACGTCCGGAAGTTTTGTGACCTGAGCGCCCCAAGCCGTTGCCGCGGTTCGGGGCGTTTGTCTTAGTGCCCTGCGACATCGCGCTGCCAAGCTTCGACATCAGCCCAGCGCCACACAGTGACGCGGCCTGAAAGCTTGGAGGGGGCAGGAAACGCCTTGTTTGCGACGAGTCGCCACAACGTTGATGCACTGAAAGGCAGCACGCCAGGCTTTCCCGGACGGGGGGATCTTGGATACTTGCCAGCTGCGCGGTTACGAGCAGCTTCGTCGGGCGTGACTTCGCGGCGACCTACTAGATCGCTCTCGCGAACATAAAGGGTCTTGACTGAGACAGACATTGAATGCGCTCAAAAGGGTTAAACACCCGCGCATTGTTTCGACGCCAGCCCATCAAGTCACACACGAGTATTTCGTTTTCCGTGACCGACGGTTCAGGCCGTTCTGAACGCCAATACCTGTGCGCCCAGCTTCAGTTGATCCAGGTAGTCAGCCCAGGTTTGCATCAGCTTCTTTCGCTGCGCCATGAAGTCCGCGCGGTCGTAGGCCGCACCGAGCGGGCCGCCCTTGCTGTGCGCTAGCTGCGCCTCTATGACGCCGGGATCAATGCCCGGAATGTTCTCTGCAATGATGGTGCGGGCCATTGCCCGAAAGCCGTGAGCAGTCATATCGTCGCTGCTGTATCCCATGCCACGCAGCGCGGCATTCACCGTGTTCTCGCTCATTGGCGCAAGGCCAGTCCTGAGGCTTGGAAACACAAAGCGTCCACGCCCTGTCAGCGGCTGCAGTTCCTTCAGCGCCTCAACCGCCTGCCGCGCAAGTGGCACGAAGTGCGGCCGGCCATTTAGCTTGCCGTGGACCGTGCGTTTCATGGAGGCGGCCGGGATCGTCAGCATGGCGCCCTCTAGGTCGATCCAGGCCCACTCAAGTGCGCGGATGTTCCCCGGCCGCTGAAAAAGCAGCGCAGACAGCACCAACGCAACGCGTGTAGTCGGCTGACCGTGATACCCACCAATGCCGCGCATCAGTTCGCCCGCCTTGGACGGGGACAGCAGCGCTGCCATGTGCTTGACCGTGTGCGGCTTGAGCGCACCCGTCAGATCGCGCGCCGGGTTGCTTTCGCATCGCCCTGTGGCTATACCGTACTTGAAGATTTGGCCGGCAAATTCCCGAAGATCACGCGCGAGCTGTGTTGCGCCTCGGGCCTCTACTCGTCGCAAGGTGTCCAGCAGAATGGGCGCGCTGACGTCACGTAGCGGCAAGGAGCCCAGCCACGGGAACAGATCGTTCTCGCAGCAGCGCAGCCACTGCGCCGCATGCCCTGCACTCCAGTCACCGGCCTTGGTCTGGTGGCACTCCCGAGCTACAGCTTCGAACGTAACCGCAGCTGACACTCTCCTGGCAATCTTCTCTGCCTTGCGGGCCTGGACGGGATCAGTGCCCGCGCCCCGGGTCTTGCGAGCATCGTCCCTCCCCTCGCGCGCCGACTTCAAGGAAACATCAGGATAGCTGCCGAGCGCCAGCCGCTTTTCTTTGCCAGCAAAGCGGTACTTTGCGAACCACCGCTTGGAGCCTGCAGGCGTCACTTCCAAGTACAAACCGCCGGAATCAGGCAGGCGAACTCGCGTTTTGCCCGCAGGGCACAGGGCATTTTTACAGGCAGCGTCGGTCAACATGGGGGAACAATTCCAGCGAATGCGGGGACAAAGCGTCTTGTTCCCCTGGATGTTCCCCCGCCACCACTGCGATGTAAAGCCCGTTGCCGGGATGTAGTGACAAGAAAAAAGCTCCTAAGTGATTGACTCGCCTGGAGCTTTGAAATGTCTTGATTCCTTGTGATGCAAGGAGGTGGTGCCGGCTATCGGATTCGAACTGATGACCTACCGCTTACAAGGCGGTTGCTCTACCAACTGAGCTAAGCCGGCACGGCTTC
>Ga0208886_100258_pt1 | contig 8357 bp, 6 predicted proteins | sample LakWasM105_HOW12_2_FD_183923 | JGI IMG/M metagenome (GOLD analysis project Ga0208886, IMG submission 183923) | Freshwater sediment methanotrophic microbial communities from Lake Washington under simulated oxygen tension - Sediment Metagenome... | ecosystem: Environmental > Aquatic > Freshwater >... | reverse complement strand
GTAGATTCCTGGCCTACCTGGGCGCGCCGATCTTCCTGGACGAGTTGGTATGCGCCCCCCGGCATTCGCTGGTGCGACAGTCGCTGCGCGCCGAGGAGGCCAAGGTGGTGACGAATGGCGACGGCTTTGGCGTGGGCTGGTATGGCGAACGCGAGGCGCCGGGCGTCTACCGCGAGGTCATGCCGGCCTGGTCCGACGAGAACCTGCTGGCGCTGTGCGCCAATGTGCGCTCCCGGCTGTTCTTCGCGCATGTGCGCGCGGCCACCGGCGGCGGCATTGCGCGCCAGAACTGCCACCCCTTCCATTACGGCCGCTATCTCTTCATGCACAACGGCCAGATCGGCGGCTATGGCCAGCTGCGCCGGCGCATGGAGGCGCGCATCCCCGATCACCTCTACGAACATCGCAAGGGCGCGACCGACTCCGAGCTGCTGTTCCTGCTCATCATCGCGCGCATGGAGGAAGGGCTGGACGCGCTGCGCGCCGCCAGCCAGGTGCTCGGCGAGACCCAGGCGATGATGCAGCTGCTGCACATCCAGCAGCCGCTGCGCTTCTCGGCCGCGCTGGCCGATGGCGACCAGCTCTGGGCCTTCCGCTATGCCACCGACAAGCGCGCACCCACGCTCTACGTCAACCGCTCGGCGGCCGGCGTGGTGGTGGCCTCCGAGCCGCTGGAGGGCGACCCGCAGGGCTGGGAGCTGATCCCGCAGGGAGAGATGCTGCACTTCGACGCCGCGGGCCGGCGCAGCAGCGAAGCGCTGCAGGCGGTGCCGGCCTAGATCTCGACCTTGGAGCCGAGCTCGACGATGCGGTTGGTCGGCAGGTGCAGGAAGTCGGCGGCGGCGGCGGCGTTGCGGTGCATGCTGGCGAACAGCTTCTCGCGCCACAGCGCCATGCCCGAACCGATGGTGGGAATGACGATGTCGCGCGAGAGGAAGTAGCTGGTTTCCATCTCTTCCAGGTGCACATGGCGCGACTCCAGCAGCTTCAGCGCCTCGGGCACATCGGGCTCGTTCTTGAAGCCGAAGTGCACGCTCACCTGCCAGCAGTCGTTGCCCAGCGCCTCCACTTCCACGCGCTTGTCGAAACCGATCCAGGGCACCTCGTGGTGCTTGACGGTGACGAACAGGTTCTGCTCGTGCAGCACCTTGTTGTGCTTGAGGTTGTGCAGCAGGGCATTCGGGGTCATGCCTTGCTCGGAGGAAAGGAACACGGCCGAACCGGGCACGCGCAGCGGCGGGTTGACGAACACCGCGCCGAGGAAGCTCTTCAGGTCGATGGCATCTTCGCGCAGCTTGTCGCTGAGCTGGCGCCGGCCCTGCTTCCAGGTCAGCATCAGCGTGAACATGCCGACGCCGATCACCAGCGGGAACCAGCCGCCGGCAAACAGCTTGAGCAGGTTGGAAGCGAAGAAGGTGACGTCCACCACGAAGAAGAAACCGGTGGCGGCGAAGCACAGCGCCCAGGGGTACTTCCAGCCGTAGCGGATCACGTAGAAGGTCATGATGGTGGTGATGCTCATGTCCAGCGTCACCGCGATGCCATAGGCCGCCGCCAGGCGCGAGGACGAGCCGAACAGCACCACCGCCAGCACGATGAAGGCGAACAGGCCCCAGTTCACGAAGGGCACGTAGATCTGGCCGGTGTCGCGCACCGAGGTGTGCAGGATGCGCATGCGCGGCAACAGGCCCAGCTGCACCGCCTGCTTGGTGACCGAGAAGGCCGCGGTGATGAGGGCCTGCGAGGCGATCACGGTGGCCGCCGTGGCCAGGAACACCAGCGGCAGCGCGGCCCAGTCCGGCGCCATGTGGAAGAAGGGGTTGCTCACCGCCTCGGGTTCGTCCAGCAGCATGGCGCCCTGGCCGAAGTAGTTGACCACCAGGGCCGGCATCACCATGCCATACCAGGCCAGCCGGATCGGCAGCGGGCCGAAGTGGCCCAGGTCGGCATACAGGGCCTCACCGCCGGTGACGCACAGCACCACCGCACCCAGCGAGATGAAGGCCACCAGCGGCTGGGCGGCGGCGAACTGGAAGGCATACCAGGGGTTGATGGCCGCCAGCACCTTGGGGTTCTCGATGATGTGCGGCAGGCCCAGCGCGATCAGCACGAAGAACCAGACCAGGGTGATGGGGCCGAAGAACTTGCCGATGCCGCTGGTGCCGAAGCGCTGCACCGCGAACAGGCCGGTGAGCACCAGCAGGGTCAGCGGCACGACGAATTTTTCCAGCTGCGGCGCGGCCACACCCAGGCCCTCCACCGCCGACAGCACCGACACCGCCGGGGTGATGACGCCATCGCCATAGAAGATGGCGGTGCCGAACATGCCCACCACCAGCAGCGTGCGGCGCAGCTGCGGGCGCTCGCTCACCGCCGTGGTGGCCAGCGCCAGCATCGCGATCAGGCCACCTTCACCGTTGTTGTCGGCGCGCAGTATCAGCAGCACGTACTTCAGGGAGACGATCACCGTCATCGTCCAGAAGATCAGCGAGAGCACGCCGAGGATGTTGTCGGTGGTGGCGGCCACATGGCCGCCATGGAAGACTTCCTTCAGCGCGTAGAGCGGGCTGGTACCGATGTCGCCATAGACCACGCCCAATGCCCCGAGCGTGAGGCCCGCCAGGGCGGACGGCGAACGTGCCGCAGTAGAAGAACCCACAGAGTGCCGCAGCGCACTGAGGACGCTGCTCGAAAGCCAAAAGCGCTATTGTGCGCTCGGCTTTGTGCAGTGCGTCAAGCGCCCCGCCTGCCCAGGGGGCAGCGGGCTTGACGCCGCCGCGGCTTCATGTCAAGGGCGCCGCTCAGGCGTAGACCTCGGCCTCGGGGTCGGTGACCTCGAGCTCGTAGCTGGCCGCCAGCATGGCCAGGCGCGCGATCACGCCATACATGTAGAAGCGGTTGGGCGCGCTGGCGCCCGGCTTCTCACCCGGGCGCGGCAGCTGCGAGCTTTGCGCAAAGGCCAGCGGCACGAAGCTGGCGCCGGGGGCGTTGAGGTTCTCGTCTTCGCCACGCTCGGCATGGATGCGGTAGAAGCCGCCCACCACGTAGCGGTCCATCATGTAGACGACCGGCTCGGCCACCGCATCGTGCACGCGCTCGTGCGTGACCACGCCCTCCTGCACGATCACCTCGCTGACCAGCTGGCCGTCCTTGCAGACGCTCATCTTGTTGCGGGTGCGGCGGCTCAGCTCGTCGAGGTCCTTGGCATCGCGCACCGTCATGATGCCCATGCCATAGGTGCCGGCATCGGGCTTCACCACCACGAAGGGCTTCTCCTGGATGCCGTATTCCTTGTACTTGCGGCGCGTCTTGTTGAGGATGGTGTCCACCTGGGTCTGCAGCGCGTCCAGGCCCTGGCCGGTGCTGAAGTCCAGGCCCTGCACCGGCGCGAACATCGGGTTGATCAGCCAGGGATCCATGCCCAGCAACTTGGCGAACTTCTTCGCCACTTCCTCGTAGGCGCGGAAATGGTTGCTCTTGCGGCGCAACGCCCAGCCCGCATGCAGGGGCGGCAGCAGGTATTGCTCGTGCAGATGCTCGAGCACGCGCGGCACGCCGGCGCTGAGGTCGTTATTGAGCAGGATGGTGCAGGGGTCGAAATCCTTCAGGCCCAGGCGCCCGCGCTTGCGCACCAGCGGCTCGAGGGTGAGCTGGCCACCATCCGGCAGGGCCAGCGCCGTGGGCTCCTTGATGCTCTCGTCCAGCGTGCCCAGGCGCACGTTCAGGCCGGCCTGGGTGAAGATGCGCGTCAGCGTGGCCACATTGCTGAGATAGAAGCTGTTGCGCGTATGGCCCTCGGGCACCAGCAGGAGATTCTTGGCCTCCGGGCAGATCTTCTCGATCGCCGCCATCGCCGCCTGCACCGCCAGCGGCAGCATCTCGGGGGTGAGGTTGTTGAAGCCACCCGGGAACAGATTGGTGTCCACCGGCGCCAGCTTGAAACCGGCATTGCGCAGGTCCACCGAGCTGTAGAAGGGCGGCGTGTGCTCCATCCACTCAAGGCGGAACCAACGCTCGATCGCCGGCATGGACTCGAGCACGCGCTGCTCCAGCTCGTTGATGGGGCCGGTGAGTGCGGTAATGAGGTGGGGAACCATGATGCGGGGCCAGCGTTGCTTCGTCGGCCGATTCTAGGAGGCTGCTGCACATGGGGGCGCAAATGAAAATCCCAAGCCGGGAGCAGGCGATATGCTTGGGGCTGTGAATGCCAGCCCCCCGAGCCCCATGAAGCCGAAGATCCTGATCGTTGATGACCAGGCCGACATCCGTCGCCTGGTACGTTGGGCGCTGGAAGACAGCCCCTACGTGATCTACGAGGCCGCCAACGGGGCGCTCGGCCTGCAGCTGGCACAGACGGTGCGCCCGGACCTGGTGCTGCTGGACGTGATGATGCCCGGCGGCATGGACGGTCTGGAGGTCTGCAAGACGCTGCGCGCCGACCCCGCCTTCGCCAACACCCTGATCGTCATGCTGACCGCCGCGGCCAGCGAACAGGACAAGGCCGAGGCCCTGGGGCTGGGCGCCAATTTCTTCCTCGCCAAGCCCTTCAGCCCGGCCAAGCTGCTGGAGCTGCTGGGGATTCTGCTGCGCGGCCGCAAGACCTGACCCCGGTCGAAGGCGCATCAGGCAAAAGAAAAGCCGCCCGAGGGCGGCTTTCGCTTGCGGGCTTGCAGACCGGCTTACTTGTGATAGGCCGTCTCGCCATGCGCGCTGATGTCCAGACCCTCGCGCTCTTCCTCTTCGGTGACGCGCAGGCCGATCACCAGATCGACGATCTTGTAGGCGATCACCGAGACGATGCCCGACCAGATCACGGTCACGCCCACGGCCTTGGCCTGGGTCAGCACCTGGGCGCCGATCGAATAGGCGTCGCCGCTGATCATGGTGACCGAGACCCAGTCCGCCACGGCGCTGGGGCCACCCAGATTGGGCGAGTTGAACACCCCAGTCAGCAGGGCACCGACGATGCCGCCGACGCCGTGCACACCGAACACGTCTAGCGAGTCGTCCGCACCCAGCAGCTTCTTCAGACCCGACACGCCCCACAGGCAGGCAAAGCCGGCGATCACGCCGATGATCAGCGCACCGCCCACGCCGACGTTGCCGGCCGCAGGGGTGATGGCCACCAGGCCGGCGACGGCGCCCGAGGCGGCACCCAGCATCGAGGCCTTGCCCTTGTGCAGCGCCTCACCCACGCTCCAGGCCAGCACCGCGGCGGCGGTGGCGACGAAGGTGTTGATGAAGGCCAGGGCGGCGAAGCCGTTGGCTTCGAGTGCCGAGCCGGCGTTGAAGCCGAACCAGCCCACCCACAGCAGCGAGGCGCCCACCATGGTCAGCGTCAGGCTGTGCGGGGTGAAGCTTTCCTTGCCGTAGCCGATGCGCTTGCCCACGAAGTAGGCGCCCACCAGGCCGGCGACGGCGGCATTGATATGCACCACGGTGCCGCCGGCGAAGTCAAGCGCGCCCCATTGCCACAGCAAACCGGCCTTGCCATTCATCTCATCCACCACGGCGGCGGCGCTATAGGCATCCGGGCCCATCCAGAACCAGACCATGTGCGCGATCGGCAGGTAGCTGAAGGTGAACCACAGCGCCATGAAGAGCAGCACGGCCGAGAACTTGGCGCGCTCGGCGAAGGCACCGACGATCAGACAGGCGGTGATGCCGGCGAAAGTCGCCTGGAAGGCCGCGAACACGATCTCGGGAATGTAGACCCCCTTGCTGAAGGTCGCCGCGTTGGCAAAGGTGCCGGCCGCGTTGTCCCAGATGCCCTTCATGAAGAGCCGGTCGAGCCCGCCGAAGAAGGCATTGCCCTCGGTGAAGGCGATGCTGTAGCCATACAGCACCCACAGCACCACGATCATCGAGAAGGTGACCATCACCTGCATCAGCACCGACAGCATGTTCTTGCTGCGCACCAGTCCGCCGTAGAACAGCGCAAGACCTGGCACCGTCATCATGATGACGAGCAGGGTCGAGACCATCATCCAGGTGGTATCGCCCTTGTTGGGCACGGGTGCCGCGGCCGGGGCCGAGGCGGCTTCCGCTGGGGCAGCAGCGACCGCGGGCGCGGGCGCGGCGGCCGAGGCCGCCTCGGGCGCAGCGGCTACGGCGGCGGTGACGGCGGGCGCGGAAGCGGCGCCGGCAGCCTCTTGTGCCCAGGCGCTGGGCGCTAGCGCCGCGGCGGCCAGGGCCAGACAGGCAAGCATTTTTTTCATCATGATCTGGGGTCTCCGGAAGGGGATGTTCTGGAAGCGGGCGCGGCTTAGAGGGCGTCCTGGCCGGTCTCACCGGTGCGGATGCGCACCACCTGGTCGAGCGGCGAGACGAAGATCTTGCCGTCGCCGATCTTGCCGGTGCGGGCGGACTTCTCGATCGCCTCGATCACCTGCTCCACCACCGCGTCGGCCACGGCGGCCTCGACCTTGACCTTGGGCAAGAAGTCGACCACGTATTCGGCACCACGGTAGAGCTCGGTATGGCCCTTCTGGCGGCCGAAGCCCTTCACTTCCGTGACGGTCAGGCCCTGCACGCCGATGGCGCTGAGCGCCTCGCGGACCTCATCAAGCTTGAAGGGCTTGATGACTGCGGTGATGAGTTTCATGGTGAGGTCTCCTCAGGTTCAATCAGAAGGTCTTCTTGACCGACAACAGCAGGCCGTTCTTGCCCAGATTCTTGCCGGCGCCGATGTAGCTGTCGTTGTCGGTGCCCACTGCGGCCAGGCCGAAGGTGAAGCCGGCGTAGTCCTTGTTCACGGTGAGCGAGTAGTCGGTGTAGGAGGCCGAGCCCAGATGGCGCACCTTCTGGTGGCCCACATGCGGCACCAGGGTGAAGCCCTCGCCCAGGTCGAAGCTGCCGCTCAGGTCCAGATAGCCGCTGCCCTTGGAGTCGGCAAAACCGAACAGATTGCTGGTGCTGTGCGAGTACTTGGCAGTCACCGGGCCGAACGTCAGCGCGGCATAGAGCTCGGTGGTGTTGGCGCTGGGATTGAGCTTGTTGCCCGAGTAGACGTATTGCAGGGCGCCGACATCCAGGGTCAGGCCGGCACTGATCTCGGTCTTGTAGCCGCCGTAGATGTCCAACTCGACATTGCTGTCGCCGCCGGCGTCCTTGATCCACTTGATGGTGGAGGCCCAGGCGCCGATGTAGAAGCCGCTGGCGGAGGCATAGTCGGCACCGCCCTGCAGGGCAGGCTTCAGGCGGGTCTGCGAAATGCCGCGGTAGCGATAGTCCGTGGTCACGCTGGCGTTGAACGACAGGGGGCTGGCCGGCTCATCAGCCAGCACCGGCATGGCCGGAGCGAGCAGGCTGATGGCAATTGCGGCGTAGATCGACTTCATCGCGGAACTCCTAAGGGTGGAAGACGGGCAGAAACGGTTTCACCCCCCCTGTTTGCAGCTTCCGTGCCAGCCCCATTTCGGACCTTATGTGCGGCTTTCCCTGGGGCATCGGGGCCCCATCAGGCCCGGCATGGGCTCAAACCGCACCAAGCTGGGTCAGAAAGCGCCTGGCGCCGTTCTGGTGCGCGCCCCGAAACCGTGCGCAACGCGCACGCGGGCAGCGGCAACGGCACAATCGGCGCCAGGGGAGGACAGCCACATGTCTCTGGCCATCATCCACAGCCGTGCCCTGGACGGCGTGAGTGCCGCACCGGTCACGGTGGAGGTGCATCTGGCCAACGGCCTGCCCAGCTTCACCCTGGTGGGGCTGGCGGAAACCGAGGTCAAGGAGGCCCGCGAGCGCGTGCGTGCCGCCCTGCTCAACAGCGGTTTGAGCTTTCCACATAGTCAGCGCATCACCGTGAACCTGGCGCCGGCCGACCTGCCCAAGGAGGGCGGGCGCTTCGATCTGCCGATCGCGCTGGGCCTGCTGGCGGCCAGCGGCCAGATCGACGACAAGCTGCTGGCCGACCTCGAATGCGCGGGCGAACTCTCGCTGGCCGGCGAGCTGCGCCCGGTGCGCGGTGCCATGGCGATGGCCCTGGCGCTGCGGCGCGAGGGCCAGGGCCGCCGGCTCCTGCTGCCGGTCACGAGTGCCCAGGAAGCGGCCTTGGTGCGCGGCGCGGCGGTTCACGGCGCCGGCCATTTGCTCGAGGTGGTGGCGGCCCTCGGCCCGGGCGGTGGCGGGCAGCTGCCCTTGCCGATACCGGCCGCGCAGCCCAGGGCAGCCATGCCCGCGCCCGACCTCAGCGAAATCAAGGGCCAGGCCGGCCCCAAGCGGGCCTTGGAGATTGCCGCGGCCGGAGGCCTGAGCCTGCTGCTGATCGGGCCGCCGGGCACCGGCAAGTCCATGCTGGCGCAGCGCCTGCCGGGCCTGCTGCCGGCGATGCAGGAGCACGAGGCCTTGGAATCGGCGGC
>Ga0208886_100253_pt1 | contig 8452 bp, 10 predicted proteins | sample LakWasM105_HOW12_2_FD_183923 | JGI IMG/M metagenome (GOLD analysis project Ga0208886, IMG submission 183923) | Freshwater sediment methanotrophic microbial communities from Lake Washington under simulated oxygen tension - Sediment Metagenome... | ecosystem: Environmental > Aquatic > Freshwater >... | reverse complement strand
AGGCCGTCGCGAGCATCGGGGAGGGCGCGGCCGACGATCACGCTCATCGCGTAATCGAGGTACGAACGCCGCATCTCCTCCTCAAGGCTGATGGGCAGTGTTTCCTTGGCGAACTGGGTCATGCGCGGGCGCGGCTGCGGCTCGGGAGAGCGTGCCGTCATCATTTAGGACAGGAAGCGGGATTCTAATTGCTCGGCCATGTAGTACTTGCGCAACATTGATTGAGAGTGGTGCGTCCAGCGCCGCCAGAATAGAGCTGTCCCATCACCCTATGGCACAATCATTTGGTCCCTAGGAGAAACCCGCGCATGCGGTTTTTTCCTTAGGTTTTAGTTCCAGTTCTGGACATTTCGCAGGGCAACTGCGGCTTTCCTTGGAAGGAGAATCATGAAGAAATTGAACCGAGTGGCGACGCTGGTGTCCGTGGCCGCAATCGCTGCTGTGGCCTCGTCGGGCGCTTTCGCCCAGACCGTGGACAACTGGCGTGCCACCGACGGCACCGTCTGGAAGAACGGCACCAACGAACTGTGCTGGCGCGATGCCAACTGGACGCCTGCGACGGCTGCCAAGGATTGCGACGGCGCGCTGAAGCCCGCCCCCAAGGTTGAGGCACCGAAGCCCGTGGCGCCGCCGCCTCCAGTGGCTCCCCCGCCTGCTCCGAAGCCTGCCCCGGCTGCTCCGGTCGTGTTGAGCGAGAAGGTGACCTTCGCCGCTGACGCCTTCTTCGACTTCGACAAGGCTGTGCTGAAGCCCGAAGCCAAGGCCAAGCTGGACGACTTGGTCAGCAAGACTGGTGCTATCAATCTGGAAGTCATCATCGCCGTCGGCCACACCGACAGCGTGGGCTCCGATGAATACAACCAGAAGCTGTCGGTGCGCCGCTCCGAAGCCGTGAAGGCCTATCTGGTGTCCAAGAACGTGGAAAAGAACCGCGTCTACACCGAAGGCAAGGGCGAGAAGCAGCCCGTGGCCGACAACAAGACCACCGAAGGTCGCGCCAAGAACCGCCGCGTCGAGATCGAAGTGGTTGGTACGCGCAACAAGTAATCATCCCCGCTGCGCCTGGCGCGCAGCTGCGATGCAAAGCCCCGCCCAGCGGGGCTTTTTCATTTCCGCCTTGCGCTACCATCCCCACCCATGACGAATGCCGACCCCCAAGAGCTCGCCAAATTCAGCGAGCTGGCCCACCGCTGGTGGGATGCCGAGAGCGAATTCAAGCCCCTGCACCAGATCAATCCGCTGCGTCTGGACTGGATCAACGCGCTCAGCCCGCTGGCTGGGCAGAAGGTGTTGGACGTGGGCTGCGGTGGTGGCATCCTCACCGACTCGATGGCGCGCAAGGGCGCGATCGCGCTGGGCATCGACCTCGCCACCAAGCCGCTGCGCGTGGCCCAGCTGCACGCCATGGAAGCCGGCACCGAGAACGTCAACTACCAGGAGATTGCCGTCGAGGCCCTGGCCGAGCAGCGCCCGGGCGAGTTCGACACCGTCACCTGCATGGAGATGCTCGAGCATGTGCCCGATCCCGCATCGGTGGTGCGTGCCCTCGGCACGCTCGTGAAGCCGGGAGGCTGGGTGTTTCTCTCCACCTTGAATCGCAATTTCAAGGCCTTCATGCTGGCCATCGTGGGCGCCGAATACCTGCTCAAGATGCTGCCGGCCGGCACGCATGAATACGCGCGCTTCATCAAGCCGGCCGAGCTGGCGCAGATGTGTCGCGATGCGGGTCTGGAACTGCACAGCGCCAAGGGCCTGGGCTACAACCCCTTGACCCAGCGCTACAGCATCGGTGGCGACACCGATGTGAACTACATGATCGCCTGCCGCCGCCCTCTATGAGCCTGGAACTGATGGCCGAGCCGCTGCTCGCGCCCGCGCGCCTGCTGCGCGCCGTGCTGTTCGACCTCGACGGCACGCTGATCGACAGTGCCCCCGATTTGGCCGGTGCCGCCAACGAGATGCGAGCGGAGCGCGGCCTGGCGCCGCTGGCCTACGAACTGTTGCGCCCCATGGTGGGCTCGGGCGCGCGCGGCATGTTGGGTGTCTCGCTGGCGGTGACGCCCGCGCATGAGGACTTTGAAAGCCTCAAGGCCGAGTTCCTGGGCCGTTACGAACGCCGCATGCTGCAGGAAACCGCGGTCTTTGCCGATGTGCCGCCGATGCTGGCCCAGTTGCGTGCCCTCAATCTGCCCTGGGGCATCGTCACCAACAAGGCCGAGCGCTTTGCGCTGCCCATGACGCGCGCCCTCGGCCTGGCCGAGGCGGCCGGTGCCGTGGTGGGCGGCGACACCACCCCGCATGCCAAGCCGCACCCGGGTTCGCTGCTGGAGGCCGCGCGCCGCATCGGCGTGGCGCCCGAGCATTGCGCCTATGTGGGCGATGACGAGCGCGACATCCTGGCCGGCCGCGCCGCCGGCATGCTCACCGTGGCGGCCTCCTGGGGCTATCTGGGGCAAGGCGGCCGTGTGGACGCCTGGGGCGCGGATTTCATCATTGATGAACCGCTGGCCCTCTTGAAATTGCTGCAGCAGGCATAATGTAGAGCTTCTCTGGGGCCGACTTGGTTTCGACGTGGGTGCGGATCCGGAGTGGGGCATGCCGAGCACCAGTTCGCTCGTAAAACCACTGGAAACAAAGTAACTGCAAACGACTCTACGTTCGCACTCGCTGCTTAATTGCAGTTGAGCTTCTCAACGGCAGGCCAATGGGCCGGGCTCAAGTCGCAAGACGGAAAGCTGAGAAGTCATTCACATTGGCTGGTTCTGCGCCGGGTTACTCGGTTCAGGACGAGATTAAGTGACTGGCGGGAAGGGTAGCGTGCCACTGCGCGACTCTTGCCGTGAGATTCAAATCAGCCGGCTAAGCATGTAGATCTGCCCGGTGATGGCTGACGGACGGGGGTTCAATTCCCCCCGGCTCCACCATTACAGAGTTCAGCGAGGTTCGCTGAAGTGCAAAAGGCCCAAGTAAATCAACGACTTGGGCCTTTTTCTTTGTCCGCCGTAGTGCAGTAACTTCCGGGGCCGACCGGCCAAAAGTTGCAGTAACTTCCGCAGTAACCGCACAATCGGGCTTACTGGATCGCGAAAGTTACTGCATGGCGCGCAACCTGATCCCCGGCGACACCACCCTCAAGGCCATCAAGCCCGGCGACGAGCGCAAGCGCTTGAACGATGGGGCGGGGCTGTACCTGCTGCTGTTCGTGAAGGGCGGCTCGCACGGCTGGCGCTTCGACTACAGCTTTGGCGGCAAGCGCAAGACCCTGAGCCTGGGCACCTACCCCGACACCACCCTAGCGCTGGCCCGCAGCAAGGCCGACGCGGCCCGCAAGCTGGTGAGTGCAGGCACCGACCCCAGCAACGTGCGCCAGCAGGCCAAGGCCGAGCAGCTACGCCAGCGCGAGGAAACCGAGCGGGCAGACGCCGGATTGCCGCCGCTGCACTCTTTTGAGGCGGTGGCTCGGCAATGGCTCTCGACCATCCACGAGAACAAGGTCAGCGCCGGCCATGCCGAGCGCACCCGCATCAGGTTGGAGCAAGACGTGTTTCCCTGGATCGGGCGCACGGCCATTGCGGAGGTGAAGGCTCCCGATCTGCTGGCCTGCCTGCGCCGGGTGGAAGCCCGCGGCGCCATCGAAACCGCGCACCGCATCAAACAAGCCTGCGGGCAGGTGTTCCGGTTTGGCATTGCAGAGGGCAAATGCGCGCGCGACCATGCCGCTGATCTCAGGGACGCACTGACGCCCGTCAACGTCAAACACCGCGCCGCCATCACCGACCCCAAACGCGCCGGCCAGCTGCTGCGCGCCATCCACGACTACGAGGGCATGCCAACCACCCGCGCGGCCCTGAAGCTGGCGCCGCTGGTGTTCGTGCGGCCCGGTGAGTTGCGCAAGGCCGAATGGGCCGAGTTCGATCTGGACGCGGCCGAGTGGAAGATCCCCGCGGAGCGTATGAAGCGCAGCAAGGCCGAGAAGGCCAACGGTGTGCCGCATCTTGTGCCGCTCTCGACACAGGCGGTGGAGATCCTGCGCGAACTGCAGCCCCTGACCGGGCACGGCCGCTATGTGTTCCCCAGCCCGCGCACGGGTGAGCGGCCCATGAGTGACAACGCCGTGCTGTCAGCGCTGCGCCGCATGGGTTTCCCCAAGGACGAGATGACCGGCCACGGCTTCCGGGCCATGGCCCGCACGATGCTGGCCGAGCGCCTGCATGTGCCCGAGACGGTGATCGAGGCGCAACTGGCGCACGCCGTCAAGGACAGCTTGGGGCGCGCCTACAACCGTACCGAGTTCCTGGCCCAGCGTCGGCAGATGCTGCAGCTGTGGGCAGACCATCTGGACAAGCTGCGGGTAGGTGCGGAGGTGCTTCCGTTCAAGCACGCATAGAGTTAGCTTTCGTTGCGCCTAGGCTGATCCCCGAAAACCCGTTTCCCTGACGGGCTGGCGTGACGATTCATTCGGGGGCGCATGGGGGCGCGATTGAGCAAGCTATTACGGTTGAAGGAGTGGGTGTCAATCAGTGATGCAGCGAGGCACTTATCAGCAATGTTGCAAGAGGCGGTTTCTGAAAGTGACCTCTATCAGTTGGCGCTAAATGGGGCCCTCACACTCTCCGTGCGATTTGAGAATGATGTTTCAGTTCGGCGAGTCTTTGTTGGCAGTCTGGGTAGTCCGCCAAGTGATTTGAAGAATAGCGAATCACTGCAAGTCTTAGACTTTGAAAACGACCGTGAGTACTACGCGCACGGTGACCACTTCTACACGCGTGAACCGTTAGATTTGGCGATGTTGGCTGGTGAGGTTGACGCAATCCGCAAGGCGGAATGGCACAACGGCACTACCTTTGTCACCCACGCATGGGACTCTGTCCTGCTTAAACTGCCCGATGGTGAGCTAGTTTGCCCATGTGATTCAGAATGGGATCGCGAGTCGCGAGTGTACGAGTTCACCTATTGGCACATGTTTCCGGAGGGAGCTCGAATCGGGATCAGAGTTCGAGAACTAGACGCCCTGATCGGCAGGCTGAGTGGCCGAACTGATGCCGAGCCTTCCGAAAAAGAATCAGGGCGGACAACGCGGGACTCGACCTATCTGAACATCATTGCTGCGCTGCTTGAACTTGTGCTTACGCCGCGTCCAGGACGCGATGGCCAGGCCGCCATAATCCGTGAACTTCTGGAAAACTACGGAGACAAGGCGGGTATCTCCAAGACCACCTTGGAAACCAAGTTCGCAGAGGCCAAACGCTCAATCGCGTCCTAGGGCTGCGCCTCAATTGGTGCGGGCAGGCCTGAATTGGGGTGCATCTACGTGCACATTGTCAGAAATTGTCGCCATGAACCACAGCGGGCAACACCGCAGGAAGGCGACCCATGGCAATCAACGTCAAACCCAAGACCCGTAGCGAGCAACCGCTGCACGCGGCCCAGATTCAAGACGCGCTCTTGAATCTCCGTACTGTCCAGGCCCTCTCGGGCTTGGGCAAAACCTCCATCTACGAGCGCATCAAGTCCGGCGAGCTGAAGTCGGTGAAACTGGGTCCGCGCTGTACACGGTTTCGCGCTGGTGAAGTGCAAGCCTGGTTGCAGGCCCAAGGCAAGTAAGGGGGCGATATGGACGAAAAAAAGACCACCCCCGAAAAGGAAGCGGCCCTCAAGAATTTGCGCGATCAGTTTAAGGGCACCGACACCTCGACTCAAATCAATTTGCTGGCGGCCGCCATGCGCCTGTGCAGCAGCATCACCACCTACGAGGCGTCGCGCTGGCTGGACATTTACCACCCAGCCGGCCGGATCAAGGATCTGCGCGATGCCGGCTTTGAGATCCTGACCCTGTGGACCGTGGTCAAGACTGAGGCCAATGTGTCGCATCGGATCGGGCGCTATGTGCTGATCCGTGAACCGCAGCAGGAGCAGGCAGCATGAGCGGCGCCGAACACTGGATGAATAGGCTGCAGAGCCTCGCGGCGCGCTTTCCGCAGTACGGCATAGGGCAAGACCTTGCCGGCCTGGCGGTGGCGGATCTGTGGGGCATCTATCGCTTCCTGCAGCACGTTGCGGAGGGCTGAGGCATGGGGCGCTCTGAATCGTTTCAGATGGACGAGATGGGGGCGCACGCCAGGCTGTACGAAAAGATCGCGCACTCGGCGGCCTGGCTCGCTCTGAGCTTTTCGGCGCGTGCGCTCTACATGCAGTTGCGCGTGAAGCTCAAGCAGACCAACAACGGCAACATCGATGCGACCTTGAGCACGCTAAGGCACGCCGGGTTCAAGTCGTCCAGCACGGTGGCCAAGGTGCTGCGCGAGCTGGAGGCGGTGGGCCTGATCGCCAAGACACGGCAAGGCGGCATCGCTGCGGGCGGGCGCCTGTGCAACCTCTACAGGTTCACCGACAAGCCGGTCTATGACCACCCCAAGCAGGACGTGCGCGCCAGCAAGGCTACGCATGAATGGAAGGCCTGGACTGGCTTGCGCGAGGCCGAGGCCGCGATCCGCACCGCACACGCCAGCGCCAAGCTGCCCGAGGCTGAGAAAAACAGGCGCAAGGCCCAAAGATTGAATCGGATCAGTTCGAAAGCCGAAGCCTTGCCGGCTGATCTCGGTTCGAAGTCTGGGCCAAGCGAGCGGGCACCGCTTCGAAAAGTGAAGCTGGCCTCGGTGGCGTGAACATAGCTAAGTGCTTGCCGTCCAAAGGTTTTCTAGGGCTGACTGCTTCACTGCTACTTGGCGCCGCCATGGCTCGAAATTCGAACACCTTTGCATGGTTGCCAGGGGTGTGGGGATCTTGTGCGATGACGGCAAGCGCAACAACAGGGTCGACAGGTTTGATTGCCAATTCAAAGGCCGGGCATTTTCTGCGCATGAGAAGCCCAGTGGTCCGCCTGCACGGCTGATGCAGGCTTTCGAACGGCCCCCACCGGGCAGGCAATGGGGTGCCGAACCGGTTACGCAATCCTGTTCATTTGCCGATTGATTTCGATTTCTGTGGAGGCTTGAGATGGGCAAAGGTGGGTCTAGATTGGGAGCAGGGCGGCCGGGCTGGCGCGGCAAGACGGAGCATTGCCGCAGTCTGGACGTGCGGCGCTTTGCCGCGGCCAACATGCTGCGCACAGGCATGTGGAGTTGGCAGTGGCGCGATGCTGTCACCGGTGAAGAAGTGGCCAGCATCGGGGTGATCGGGCAGACCTACAGCATCGTGTTGAGCTACACGGCCGGCGGCGAGGCGATCCGCACGCGCGTGCCCATCGTCAGGACCGACTGCGGCTTCGGCGGTTCGCGCCCGTGGTTTGCTTGCCCGTCTTGCAGCAGGCGCGTGGCCCTGCTGTTCCTGCGCTCCAAGCACTTCGCCTGCAGGCATTGCCACCGCCTGAGCTATGGCAGCCAAGCCGCAGACCTATGCGGCCGTGCTTGGCGCCGCCAGCGCAAGATCGAGGCGCGCCTAGGCCCGAACTGGCAGCGGCCGCCGCACATGCACCTCAAGACCTACGGGCGACTGCTGGGCGCCATCATGGAGTGCGAGCGCCAGCGCGACGTGTGGCTCTCTGGTGCCGTCGTGCGCTTGATGGGCGGACTGGAGGCGCTGCAGAAGCGGTTTCCCAAGTTGTTGGATGGCTGATTTGCGTGCGAGTTGCGCCGGCCTGTTGGGCGTGGTGGCTCACTTGATGAGCCTGAGGTGCCTCAGCATCGCCACATGAAAACAGTTGAGCAATGGGCCTGGACGATGCGCAGCGAGACCACCGGCAAGGTTGGGCGCGCCAGGTGGAAGATGACCGAGGCCGAAGCGCTGCGCCGAGACCCTGACGCCGTGCGAGTGCCTGGGTCTATGGAGTTACGGACCATTTACGAGGCAGGCGAGGCGCCGATGCACTCCACGCCACCCAGCCGGCCGAAGCATTGGGATGATCCGTTCTAGCCCGCCAGGTGCAGCGGGTAGCGGCGGTTGATACAGTAACTTTTGCAGTAACTACAGCGTGCGTTTTCTGCGAAAGCCTTATTTCATGCGGGTTGGCGGGCAGAGTTCGATAGACCCCGGCTCCAGAGCGCTGCAGGCGCGCTTGCCGCAAGGCAAGTGGGCGTGCAGATAAGCAAGAACGAAGAAGGCCCGAGCTCGTGAGAGTTCGGGCCTTTTCTTTTGGGCGGCTGGCCGCGGCGGATCGACTGGCGAAATGGCGCAAGCTACCTGTCCCTTGCTGCATGTTCACAAGTGGCGGCCGGGTTGAATGCCGTCCGCCCTGAGCCTAGGCTCAAGAGCGATCCAGCCGGCCGCTTCGAGCCGCCCTGCATCGCCCCCAGCCCCGCGTTCGAGGCCGCCACCCGGGCTTGTGGGCAGCACCGCGGCCTCGCATCAACGCATCGAGGAGACTCGCATGGCAAGTTATACGGTATTGGCCAACTTCACCGACCAGGGCGTGAAGGGCTTGAAGGAAACCACCCACCGCGCCGAGGCGGTGGAG
>Ga0208886_100250_pt1 | contig 8473 bp, 10 predicted proteins | sample LakWasM105_HOW12_2_FD_183923 | JGI IMG/M metagenome (GOLD analysis project Ga0208886, IMG submission 183923) | Freshwater sediment methanotrophic microbial communities from Lake Washington under simulated oxygen tension - Sediment Metagenome... | ecosystem: Environmental > Aquatic > Freshwater >... | reverse complement strand
GACGAAGGTGCAGAAGCACAACGTCGTATTGCACAAATCACCGCTGAAGTTGAAGTGGGTCAGGTCTACGAAGGCCCAGTGGTCAAGATTCTTGACTTTGGTGCCGTGGTGACTTTGATGCCAGGTAAAGACGGTCTGGTACATATTTCACAAATCGCCCACGAGCGCGTTAAGGCCGTGAGTGATTACCTCAAAGAGGGTGACATTGTGAAAGTGAAAGTGGTTGAGCTTGATGACAAAGGCAAAGTGCGCTTGAGCATGAAAGCCCTGATCGACCCACCAGCAAGAGAAGAAGCGCCAGCGGCTGAATAAGTCGTTAAGCAAACAAAAAGCCCGCGCAAGCGGGCTTTTTTGTGCCTGGGCTTGATGCACATCGGCAATCAAAATATGTTTGCGTCAATATACGTATAGGTCAATGTGGTGCGATGCCGCATAATGCCGTCGTATGAACAATTATAAAAAAATCATACTTTATCCTGCCTGGTCTTCTCTGCTGGCTGGTGTATTGGCCAACACATGCGCAGATGCCAATGAGGCGATAGACCTGCAAGCGGTGGAGGTGCGTGCGCACTACGATAATGCCGTTGGCACCTCGGACGCGGCCAGTGAGGGCAAGGTCAACGCCAGCCTGATTAGAAATCGGCCGATCTCACGCACAGGCGAGATTCTCGAATTTGTACCTGGCATGATCGTGACCCAGCATAGCGGCAGCGGTAAAGCCAACCAGTTTTACCTGCGTGGGTTTAACCTTGATCATGGCACTGACTTCGCCACTTATGTCGACGAGATGCCGGTCAATATGCGCACCCATGCCCATGGCCAGGGCTATACCGATTTGAATTTTCTGATCCCTGAGCTGGTGAGTCATTTGCACTATAAAAAAGGGCCATATTCGGCAGACGAAGGAGATTTTTCCTCTGCGGGCGTGGCGCGTATGCACCTGGTCAACCGTTTACCGCAAGGCATCGCCAGCCTCACGGTGGGCAGTTATGATTACCAGCGATTATTGCTAGCAAATTCGCTAGCTGTGGCAGACGGGCATTTGCTCTATGCGCTGGATGTGAATCACTACGATGGCCCCTGGCAGGTGGCCGAGGGCGTTAAAAAATACAATGGCTTATTGCGCTACAGTGTAGGCGATGCGCATGACAGCATGACGTTAACCGCCATGGCATATCACAACCAGTGGAACTCGACCGACCAGATTCCGTTGCGCGCCCTGCGTGGCGGGCAGTTGGGGCGCTTTGACGCAGTAGACCCCAGCGATGGTGGTGATTCTTCTCGCTATAGTGTGTCGTTCGCCAAGCAGCATCGCGACCAGCAAGGTAGCTGGCAGGTGAGTGCTTATGCGGTACGCTCGGCGCTCGATTTATATAGCAATTTCACCTATTTTCTCAACGACCCGGTGAATGGCGACCAGTTTAACCAGAGCGAAAAGCGCACCATGCTAGGCGTGAATGCCAGCAAATCGTGGCTGGGCGAGCTCGCCGGGATGATGATGGAAAACAAACTCGGCCTGCAAACCAGATACGACAAGTTGTCGCCAGTCGCACTTTACAACACCGCGCAGACGCAGCGCTTGTCGCTGATCCGATCTGACAAGGTCGAAGAAAGCAGTGCCGGATTGTTTGCGGAAAACACCCTGTGGTGGCATGAAAAATTGCGCACGGTGGCTGGCGTGCGCTACGACCGTTATCAGTTTGACGTCAAAAGCAGCATCAGTGGTAATTCTGGCAATACCAGCGATGGCATCACTTCGCCCAAACTGTCAGTGATTTTTGGGCCGTGGGCCAGCACCGAGTTTTTCTACAATATTGGCAAAGGCTTTCACAGCAACGATGCGCGTGGCACTACCCAAACCCGCTTAGCTAATGGCAGTGCGGCGTCACCGGTGACACCACTAGTGAGTACCCGCGGCAGTGAAGTCGGTGTGCGCACCGAGTGGATCCCCGGCCTGCAAAGCTCGCTGGCGGTGTGGCAGCTGGATATTGACTCAGAGCTGCTATTTATTGGCGATGCTGGCGAAACCGAGCCTAGCCGCGCCAGCCGCCGTACCGGGGTAGAGTGGAACAACCACTATGTCGTCAACGACTGGTTGCTGTTAGATATGGACCTCGCCCTCTCTAAAGCACGCTTTACAGAGCACGATGCTGCCGGGCAATATATTCCAGGCTCCATGAATAAAGTGGCTGCGCTGGGCGCCACCGTGACCAATTGGGGCAACTGGTTTGGCAGCATGCAGCTGCGCTACTTTGGCCCACGGGCGCTGGTAGAGGATAACTCGGTGCGCTCAAACTCCACGCTACTCACTTACGCGCGCCTAGGTTATCGTTACAACCCGCGCACCACGCTGACGCTGGACGTATTTAACCTGTTTAACCGCAAAGCCAGCGATATCGACTACTACTACGAATCGCAACTGCGCGGCGAAACCACCGCGGTCGAGGGCAAGCATTTTCACCCGGTAGAGCCACGCTCCGCCCGCCTGACACTCACCTATAACTTTTGATTCACATAGTTAGCGCGGCCTAATTTGCGGTATATTAAAAGCATGCGCTCCTGAGAGGGGCGCATGCTTTTTAACTCCAATGAATTGCAGAGAGAGTGTATGCGCCGCATTACTATTTCGGTCGAGGATGACCTTGCCGATGCCTTTGACCAGCTGGTCGCCGTCAAAGCCTATGTCAACCGCTCTGAGGCCTTTCGTGACCTCGTGCGCAAAGCGCTTGATGAGGCGGTGATTGCCAATGCCGACCACCAACAAGCAGACTGCGTCGCCTCACTCAGCTACGTCTACGACCACCACGAGCGACAACTCGCCAGCCGGGTGAATCAATTACAACACGACCATCATGACGTGATTATCACTGCGCAGCATGTGCATTTGGATCATGATAACTGTATGGAAACGGTGATATTGAAAGGCAAAATTGCCGAGGTGGAGGCTTGTGTAAATGCGATCTCCTCACAGACGGGCGTGACGCATGCGAAGGTTCATATTATTCCTAGATAGTTTAATACTTAGCAACTCAAGCAAACCAAGATTACTTTTTTATCAAATAGTTGATACAATCGTCAATTAAATGATTAAAGCACCTAATATCTGCCATTTAATTGCAATTAATTATGTCTATCATTGAGTACCGTTAGTAATAGCAATGACACAAAATGACTGATATCAATTATCCAAAGCCACCAATAACTGAAGCAGTTATTGGCTTTGAATTCAAAGACTCCAAGTCTATTGATGACTTGTCTAGCATCACCTCTAAATTTCAAGACTGCTATCCAAATTCTGAGCATATCCAATCAATCGATTTAGATATTCAGCCTTCTGGACACAACAACTTAGTAAACAATACAAATATTCATGTAAATGCTAATGGCGGCATCAGATTGTCATCATTAGATATGAACAAAATTCTCCTCGCTTGGCCAAATACGCTATCGATTTCTCAACTTGCGCCCTATTCTGGTTGGGACGCTTACTTTGAGAGGTTCAAACATGATTGGAAGATTTGGAAGCGTACACTCGGTTTTAGAGAGTTAAAGAGAGTGGGTCTAAGGTATATTAATAGATTCGATATTCCTTTCATAGACGGAAAAATCCGTCATGAAGACTACATCAATATCTACCCCAAACTACCTGGTGACTGGCCACTACACCAATATGCACTTCAACTTACTCTACCTCTTCAGAATAATATAATGGCTCAAATTAACTCAGCAATTATTGAGTCTCCATTGTTAAATCATTTATCAATTGTTTTTGACTTAGATCTAATGAATTACAGCGATCCTCCGCTGAATGACGATGGAATATTTGAATTGTTGGAATTTATGCGGCATCAGAAGAATGAAATATTTGAAAGTGTCATAACTGATACGTCAAGGAGGTTATTTAATGGCGGAATCTAAGTCAATAGGCTCGCTAGTAGCTTATAACTCCTCAACTCGGATAACTGATCTCCTCAAAATGGAGGAGTTTTTTCCAGAAACCGAAGCTCGAATGTTGGCTTCTTACTCAATTGCGCAGCCAAGCTCAATACGTGACTCGTCAAATTTAATCTCTAGTTCAGTATTTGGGCTAAGTGCAAACACGCTTGAAAGTGAGAAACAATTAGTCAAATTAAAAAACAGTACTACACCTGCTAACTCATTTATTCCGACTCAAGTTAACTCCCTCGCTGAAGTTCTTTTTGATGCCTCAGCATACGCAAAGATACAAATATCCCAAGTATCCATGCACATTGATGTAGATTTCAAGAATAGTCTTTTTAGACAAATCGATAGTTTATTAGATTCAGAAGAATGGGATCCTGATGATAAATTAATGCAGAGAGATTCTTTCAAATGGTTCCTGAAAGCTATATTAGATTTAGCTCCAGAGAAGTCGCCAAGCTTAGGCATTTCTAACAAAGGTAATATTTTGAGTGCTTGGGTCAAGGATAAGAACAAATTAATTTTAGAATTTTTTCCCTCTGGGCTATCTCAATGGTCAATCACGACTAGAACAGATGAGTTTGAGGAATTCTCTTCTGCACTGGTTTCTGTTCAACTTCTTAAAGAGAAACTAGCTAAATTTAATCCTGAATTTTGGTTTAAAAAGTGAAAAGAGGAGAGCTACATAGTACTGACCATCACGTTTTAAGATTGGTCAAGAATAGACAGGTGATTCGTGACGATGAGGGTAAAGTGCTTGGAGTTTTTCCCGAGGCTCTTGAACTTAGAGACGGGGAAGAATATCTGTCCGTTAATTGGTGCGAGCATTTTGGAGATCCAATTAACCATTCTGTTTTATCAAGTTGCATTAATTCAGTAAAGCAACATCTTACGGTTAAATCAAAAAGTCTCTTTGTATTAGGAAATATTGGCGAAATCCATGCTAGTCATACAACTCATTCAGGAAGAACCAATCTAAAAATAAGATACTGGCCTGACCTAAGAGACCCTACTCATAATCCATCTCACTCAGCTATTTCCAACTTAGACCAAAATCCTGCAACATTATCCAAATTAATAAGTGAAGCTTTTAAGAGTTTTTATGACTCTTCATGCAACCAGATACTTATTTAAATCCCTACGCAGTTTAAAGTAATTTCGCACCTAGCGGGACGTGGTGTTCAGGCACACATAAAGTCACTTTACCTTCTTCATCATGAAAACCCGTCACAAGGCATTCTGACATCAATGGCCCTATTTGTTTAGGTGGGAAATTCACCACGGCGACGACCAGTTTGCCGATGAGGCTTTCCGGGGTGTAAAGCGCTGTGATCTGAGCGCTGGATTTACGCACGCCAATCTCCGGGCCAAAGTCGATCTGCAGTTTGTAAGCGGGTTTGCGAGCCTCGGAAAATACTTCGGCCGTAATCACTCGCCCAACTCTTAACTCCACTTTGGTAAAGTCGTTCCATTCGATTTGATTCATATCACCATATCCTTAAAGATCATCTGGCGATGATCGTTGAAGCTTTAAACCAACGTTAATGGGCGTATTCTGCAAGTATTTATTCCCATAGTATTTCAACGTGCGTGATGTGCTAAAAAGGTGTCAATGATTACCGCATTTTTTGCGGTAATTAAAAGAACTGATTACCGCATGAGGGGATTCTTGCTAATGGGTTGATGGGGTCGGAGTAAAGTGATTCGCTTATTTTCAATGGGTTAATTGAACTCAGCCTGCATCGAGTCATTGCGTCCAATCTTCCATTTTCAAGCCTTTGATACGTTCAAAATGCTTGGTGTTATGCGTCACTAAAATCAAGTTTTCGGAAAGTGCATGGGCGGCGATCATGACATCCAGGTCGCCAATGGGTAGGCCGGTTTTGCGCAGTTGGGCGTTAATGGTGCCGTATAAATCTGCGGCTTGTGTGGTCCAAACTAATGTTGGGGTGGCTTCTAGCAGTAGATCAATCGTGACGTGTCGTTTGTCATTAGCATTAAGTAACGCTTGCCCGAAACGAATTTCAGCGCGAGTGACCACAGAGATAGCTAGTTCGTGTGCTCTTAATGCGTGTTCAACGCGCTGCTGCAATCCGATATGTTGTTGCCGCAAAAAGTAGCCAATGATATTGGTATCCGCCAAGTAGCGAATCATGGTTGTATATTTTCTTGGGCTTGGTCGTCGTCAGCAAACGGGTTGCGCGGTGATGCGTAGCTGCGTTCAGCTAAAAAATCGTCTGGTAAAGGATTTTCTTTCAGCATTCTAAACAGCGTATCTAATTTAGATTCGTCATTGACCACAGGCTTTAAGGTAATTTCGCCTGTGATTTCATTTTTGCTAATCCACATTTCGGTTGCGTCGACACGAAACGCCTTGGGTAAGCGCACAGCTTGGCTGTGACCTGTGTTAAACACTTTGGCGGTGGCTTGCATAATGCACTCCTTTTGTATCTACATAATCATAGATACATTAGCACATTTTTTGTTCATCAGCTATTTGATCGCGTGTTTATCTGATCAGCGCAGAAATCGCCTTGAACTGCGCATGCGTCGCGCCTTGCATAGGCTCAAACAGCATGGATTCAGTATTGGTGATGATGCAGCCAGCCGCGCGCAGGCGTTCAATCGCATTTTGGCGGTTGGCTTCACTGCGTGAAATCACGGCGTCTTCAACGATAAACACCTGTTTGCCCGCAGCCAGTGCATCCAAGGCGGTTTGTAGTACGCAGATGTGTGTCTCCAGGCCAAATAGCGCCACTTGTGGCGCGACGCTGATGGAGGATTCTTGCAAGGCAGGTTCATGCCAGGCGGAGAAGGCGAGTTTGGCGGTGCGTGGGGTGTATTCGGGTAGCAGGGCTTGCAGCGCTGGCAACGTCTCGCCTAGTTTTTCCGGGTATTGTTCGGTGACCCATAGCGGAATATTCAGTAGTTGCGCGCCTTGCAGCAGGCGCTGAACATTGTCGATGACCGCCGCCATGGCGGGTTCTGGCATCACGGAACACAGTCGCGTTTGCACATCGATCAACATCCAAACGGCCTCTGTGCTGGCAATGGCAGATTTCATGGCTTATCTCTTGGCGAGTTGTTGGTCTATATCTTGTAAATCTGCCTCTGACACGATGCCGCTGGCGGTTTTGAGGCGGATGATATTGACCAGGTAGTTATAGCGCGCCTGCAATAAGTCGCGGTTGGCGCTGTAGTACTGTTGTTGCGCATTGAGCACGTCGACGCTGGTACGGATGCCGACTTCGTAGCCCAATTTGGTGGAGTCGAGCTGGCTTTGGCTGCTTTTGAGCGCTTGTTCCAAGGCTTTGACCTGTGCAATGCTGGTGCTCAGGTTGAGGTAGGCGCGTTGTGTTTCTAGAGAAGTCTGGCGCATGGTGTTTTGCAGGTCATCCAGTGCTTTTTGCCTGTTATAAGCAGCCTGGCGCACGCGCGAGGTGACTGCGCCCCCTTGGTAGAGTGGCACGGAAACTTCCACGCCTATGCTGGCACTTTTCAGATCGGCGCCAAACCCATACTGGCCACCATTAGCATAGCTGTCCTGATAGTTAGCCACGGCATCCACCGTTGGGTAATGCCCGGCCCGCGCGATTTCAATATCCTTTTCATTCACCTGCACCGTTTCTTGCTGTATCTGGAGTGTCAGGTTGCTGGCATTAGTCACGTCTTGCCATTCCTGCATGGGTTTCAGGCTGGGTGCGATTTGAATATCGTCGCGTACATTGGCCAGTTGTTCCGGCAATTTGCCAGTAATCGCCTGCAGGCTGCGCTTGGCGATTTCCATGTCGTTCACTGCCGATAAGGTTTGGGCCTCGATGAGGTCGTCACGCGCTTGCGCTTCGTTGACGTCGGTGATGGTGGCGGTGCCTACATCAAAGTTGGCCTTGGCCTGTTGCAACTGGCGTTGAATAGCCGCTTTTTGCGCGGCCATCAGCGTGATGCGGTCTTGTGCCAGCAACACCTCAAAATAGGCCTGAGTGGTGCGTAACATCAGGTTTTGTTGCGCCAGATGATATTGCTTATCGGCGATGCTGACTTGCACTTTGCTCTGGTCAATGCGCTCCAGATTTTCTTTACGAAAGATAGGCTGCCTGGCTTGTAGCTGCGCCTGGTAGCCTTCATAGTTATTGCGCCCGCCCGGGAACGGCGCCTGGCTACCAACAATTTTTAAATCGGTACGATTGGCGTTGGCGCCTGCGGTAAAGTTTACAGAAGGGCGGTAACCTGCCTTGGCCTGCTCAATGATTTCTTGTGCGGCCTGATTCGCGCTGCCTGCCGAGGCCAGCACCGGGTCGTTGGCTTTGGCTTCCTGGTAAATGTCGACCAGACTTTGTCCTGCGGCCGATGCCTGCGCTGGCAGCCAGAGGCTGCTCACAAGCATTAATAACCGGGACAAAGTGATGAGTGACATAACAGTTACTTTTTAAAATGAGAACGCTTGCGCTTGCGGCGCATGTTGCATTTCTGCCAGGCTGGTTTCAAACAGCACATCTTGCTTGTAGCTATGCTCGGCCAGGCGTTGAATCAG
>Ga0208886_100249_pt1 | contig 8473 bp, 7 predicted proteins | sample LakWasM105_HOW12_2_FD_183923 | JGI IMG/M metagenome (GOLD analysis project Ga0208886, IMG submission 183923) | Freshwater sediment methanotrophic microbial communities from Lake Washington under simulated oxygen tension - Sediment Metagenome... | ecosystem: Environmental > Aquatic > Freshwater >... | reverse complement strand
GTCACGCTCAGCAGCGCACGCTTTGTGGTCGACTTCAGTGGCTCCAGCCTGCAGGCGCCGGGGCCGATCAACAACACGCTGGGTGGCTTGCAATCGGCCGTGCGGGAAGTCTTCATGGGCATCGTGCGCCCAGGCATCCCTGCCAGCGCGGGTTGCTTCAGGCCGATTGAACTCATCTGCCCGCCCGGCACCATCTGCACCGCCGAGCGCCCGGCGCCCACCTCGGCCTACTTCGAGGCCATGGTCACCGCCGCCGACACGGTGCGGCGCGCGCTCACCCTGGTGGTGCCGGACCGCCTGATTGCCGGGCAGCTGGGCTCGGTGTGCTCGATGGTGCTGAACGGCCCCCGCAGCGATGGCAAGGGCGAATACCTGCTGGTACAGCCCCTCGTGGGCGGCTGGGGCGCGGGCCATGACAAGGACGGCGAGCATGGCCAGTTCTGCGTCGGCAATGGCGAAACCAGCAACATCCCGATCGAGATCGCGGAGCGCTGCTACGACGTGCAGGTCGAGCGCTATGGCTTCCATGACGAGGACGGCGGCGCGGGCCGTTTCCGCGGCGGCCGCGGCGTGGCGCTGGAATATCGCATCCTGGGCCCGAAAGCCTGGATCTCCACCTTCTTCGGCCGCGGCAAGACGCCGCCCTGGGGCGTGGACGGTGGACAGGACGGCTCCTGCAGCTACGCCGAGGTATTGCGCAGCGACGGCCGTCGCGAGCGTTTTGCACGTGCCAACCGGGTTCCCCTGGCACAGGGCGACCTGCTGCGCCTGGTCACCGCCCATGGTGGCGGTTGGGGTGCTCCGGCCGAGCGCGAGGCCAGCGCGCTGGCGCAGGACCTGCGCAGCGGCTTGCTCAGCGCCGCGCAGGCCGCGCGGCACCATCCCCAGGCCCGTCCCCGTTAAGCTTGAGTGCCATGAACAGTACGAACATCCATCGCTTCGGCGCCCTCAGCGGTGACTACCAGCTGGCCACGGCCCCGCCGATCGACGTCAGCGGTAGCAAGAAGGCCCTGACCGGCCTGGTGCGCTTTGGCGCCGGCCGGCGCAGCCCACCCGTCGGGCTGCGCCAGGGCTCGGTGCACGAACTGGACTATGTGATCAGCGGCCGGCTGCGCGTGGACACCGCCTCTGGCAGTTATGAAATCCGCGCCGGCGACGTCATCGTCGCCAATCCGGACGAGCCCCATGCCACCACGGCGCTCGAAGACAGCGAGATCTTCTTCGTCCTCCTCGATCCACTCGCCACATGACAACGGCCGCCCGTCCCAGGCGCAAGCCGCGTGGCGCAACAGCCGGCGCCGCGGCCGCGCCGATGGACAGCGCCTGGATGTGGATCGGCAAGCTCGCGCCGCCGAGCTTCGGCCTGGATGCCGTCGAACGCACGGCCCTGCTGCAAAGGCTGGACGACCAGCGCGCGCGGCCCCTGGTGTTGCTGGCGGCGCCGCCCGGCTTCGGCAAGACCACGGTGCTGGCGCAATGGCGTGAGCGCCTGATCCAGCAGCACCCGCCCGCGCGCGTGGCCTGGCTGTCGCTGGACGAGGCCGACAGCGAGCTGAACCGCTTTCTGGCCTACCTCGTGCTGGCGCTGGAACGCGCCGGCGTGCCGCTGGCGCAGCTGGTCGGGATGGCGCAGACCCAGTCGCTGGACGCCAACCCGCAGCACACGCTGTCGATGATTGTGGGCGCGCTTGCCCAGGGCAGCGGACGCGTCACGCTCATCCTGGACGACTATCACCGCGCCAGCAGCCCGGCGGTCGACGACGCGGTGTTGCTGCTGCTGGAGCGTGCCAGCCATTGGTTGCAGCTCGTGCTGGCCAGCCGGGTGCGCCCGCGCCTGCCGGTGGCCACGTTGCAGGCGCGTGGCCTGCTGTTCGACATCGAGGGCAGCGACCTGGTGCTCTCCCCGGACGAGACCGCCGCCATCCTCGGCCAAGGGGCGGGCGCGGATCCTGCGCTGCTGGCGCTGGTGCAGGAGCGTACCGAAGGCTGGGCGGTGGCGGTGCAGCTGGCGCGGCTGTGGCTGGCCCGTGAACGCAGCGCATCGACCGGGCTGGAGAGCTTTTCGGGCCGCGTCGACGAAATTGCCCAGTACCTGGCGGAGCAGATCTTCGAGGCGCTGCCGGTCGCGTGCCGCGAGTTCCTGGTGGAAACCTCGCTGCTGGAGCGCTTCGATGCGGCCCTGGCCGACGAGGTGCGCGGCCGCCAGGACAGTGCCCAGCTGCTCACCGAACTGGCCGCCTACCGGGCACTGCTCGTGCCCCTCGACGCGCAGCGCCGCTGGTTCCGCTACCACCTGCTGCTGGTCGACTTCCTGCAGTCGCGTCTCGATGCCCGCCGCGCCCGCGACATCCACCGCGCAGCGGCGCGCTGGCTGGCAGGCAAGGCCGATTGGCTGCTGGCGGTGCGGCATGCCCTGCGTGCCGACGACCGCGCCCTGGCGGTCGATCTGGTGCGGCGCGCGGGGGGCTGGGAACTGGCGCTGCGCCATGGCATCAGCTACACGCAAAGCCTGCTGGGCGAATTCGACGAGCTGAGCCGGCGCAGCGAAGTGCCGCTGCTGCTGATGCAGGCCTATCTGCATGCCAAGCTGGGCAACGAGGCCCTGGCCGACGAGCTGCTGAGGCTGGCGCAGGCCGGGCTGGCCAACACGCCCCAGGAAGCGGGCGACTTCAGTGCCGTGGCGGCCATCGTGAACGGTTACTTCGACCGCTTCGAGCCCCCCGCGGATGCCCCGGCGGACTTGCCCGCCGGACTCAGCGTGCTGGGGCGCGCCTGCTTGATGAGCGAGCGCGCCGCCGCCGAGCTTGCCTACGCGCGCCTGCCCCAGGCCATCGGCGCGGCCCAGGCCGCCCGGGCGCAGATGCAGCTGGCGGAATGCCCGCTCGGCGAGACCTATGTGATGTTGCACCAGGTGCAGGCCGAGTCGCTGGCGGGCCGCCTGGTGGTGGCCCGTTCCTTGATCGACACCGCGCTGTCCCTGGCCGAGGGCAACTTCGGCACCGAGAGTTCGCTGAAATCCCTGGTCGGCTGCTTCAAGGCCCAGCAGCTTTACTGGGCCGGCCTTTGGACCGAGGCCCAGCCCTGGGCCGAAGGTGCGCACATCACGCTGGCGCAAACGGACGGCTGGCTGGATGTGAGCCTGGCGAGCGCCGAGGTGGGCTGGCGCACGGCGCTGCGCTCCGAGGGCTTGCAGGCGGCCTTGCGTCAGCTCGACGACGCCGCCAACGAAGCGCGTCGACGGCATCTGCCGCGCATGGCCCGTGTTGTTCAGGCCTGGCGCATCGATCTGCTGGCCCAGTGCGACCTGCTGCCTCAGGCCCTGCAGGAAGCCAAGGCGGCCGGGCTGACGGACTGGACGCTGCCGCGCCAGGTCGGCTCCGACTGGCGCGAGGTCGAGGCCATCGGCCTGGCACTGGGCCGCCTGCAACTCGCGCAGGGCGCCATCGAGGCGGCGCTGTCGGTGCTGCGTCGCGGCGCGCAGGCACTGGCCGATGCTGGTCTGCATCTGTGCGCCTGGCGTTTGCAAGGTGCGGCCTGGGCGCTGCGCCGGCGCGACCCGGATCCCGGCGCCGAGGCCGAGGCGTTCCGCTACTGGATGCAATCGGTCTGGGCCCAGTCTGCGGCGGGCGTGGTGCTCGAGGCTGGCGCAGGCTTGCTGCCGCGCCTGCAGCAGCTGGACCCGGACGGCCAGTTCGCCGCCTGGCCCGGCCTGGCCGCCGTGGTGGCCCGGCTGCGCGGTTGGCAGGCGCACCCGCCACGCCATCGCACGCCACTCAGCGCCAAGGAGATGCAGGTGCTGTCCCTGGTCGCCGCGGGCCAGGCCAACAAGGCGGTCGCGCGCGCCATGGACGTGTCCGAGAACACGGTGAAGTTCCATCTCAAGCAGGTGTTCCAGAAGCTCGGCGTGGACAACCGCGCGGCGGCCATCGCGGCCGCGCTGCAGCGCGGCTATATCGGCAACATCGACTGAGGGCGCGCCCGGTGGGCCGTCAATCTACCCGTCCGGGTAGCGGCCATGTCGCAGCACCGCCGCAACTACCCGTCAACAGCGCGCTGTGGCAAGGGCGCACTGCCTACAGTGGTTCGGAACCTTCGCGATCCCTTCCGAACATCCTCCACACTGCAAAGGACTCAGACATGTTGCTTTCCACTCTCACCGTGCGGCGCTCCGTCTTGGCGCTTGCCATCGCCATGGCCTGGCAAGGCCAGGCCGCCGCGCAAGCCAGCGAGGAGCCATCGCCCGCGGCGGAGCCCCAGTCGCTGGATCGCGTGGTCATCAAGGCGCGTGGCCGTGATGAGACCCTGCAGGGTGTGCCCATCTCGGTCAAGGCGTTCTCGGCCAAGGCGATCGACGATGCCGGCATTCGGCGGCCCGCTGACTTCTTCGCGCTGACACCCAATCTCACCCTGGTCGAATCGGAGTCCGTCGGCAGTTCCTTCATCACCATCCGCGGCCTGTCGCAGGTGCGCAATGGCGACGCGCCGGTGGCGGTGGTGGTTGACGGCGTGCCGCTGAACAACCCCAAGCAGTTCAACCAGGAGCTGTTCGACATCCAGAGCATCGAGGTGCTGCGTGGCCCCCAGGGTGCGCTCTACGGGCGCAATGCCTCGGGAGGCGCCATCCTCATCACGACCAAGGCGCCGACGAGCGAACTGCACGGCTTCGGCCAGCTGACCCTCGGCAATGGGCAGCATCGCGGGCTGCAGGCCTCGCTCAGCGGCCCCATCGTGGAAGACAGGCTGAACTTCCGCCTGGGGGTCAACGTCGTCGATGGCAAGGGCATGCTGGACAACCAGTTCCTGGCACAGAAGGCTGACCCCTACAACAGCAAGACCCTGCGTGGCGATCTCAGCTGGGACCTCAGCCAGGCCGTCAAGATCGACGCGCGCCTGAACGCCGTGCGCGACAAGGCCGGCGCGCTGGGCTTTGTCTACCAGCCGACGCCGGTCAGGGCTGACTGCAGCGCCGATACCGATGTGCTGTTCGACGAGACGCGCATGGACCCCAATCGCGTGGTGCGCCGCTTTTGCGCCAACAACCCGGGCAAGAGCACGCGCGAAATGGATGGCCTGATCTTGAAGGCCGATGTCGACCTTGGCTTCGCGAACCTGACCGGCATTCTTTCGCGCGACACGCTCAAGGAGTATTTCGAGGGCGACGAGTTCCCCTACACCGCCTCCCGCAATATCGACTTCTTCGGCATGCCGGCCGACGGCACGCAGACCCAGTATCTGGATGTGCTCAACCGATCGGCGGAGCTGCGACTGACCTCGCCGACGCGACCGGGCCTGCGTTGGATGGCGGGCGCCTTCGCGCTCAAGAGCAGGCGCTTCATCTCGTCGGGCAACGGTACGGACATGGGGCTGGGCATTGTCCGGCTGACGCGTGACCCGGCTTTTGACAGCGCGATCAATCCCACCAAGTCCTGGTTGGCCGATGACAACCGCAATACCGCCACCGCGCTGTTCGGCAATATCGACTATGACCTGAGCCGATCGGTCGAGGCCTCGTTGGCGCTGCGCTATGACCGCGATCACCGCGAACAGACGGTGGACTACCGCCAACTCTCGGTCGGCGTGCCCGCCGGCTGCGCCGCCAACAAGCCGGCGGCCTGTGTCAAGGAGGCCACCTACAGCGCCACGCAGCCAAAGCTGTCCTTGCGCTACAAGCAGCCGGACGGCTCGATCACCTACGCCTCATGGGGCCGGGGCTTCCGCTCGGGGCTGTTCAACCAGAGCGGCGTGGCGGCGCTGGCCGCCGCGGCCCAGCCGCCCGTCAGCGGGGTGCGCGACGCGGTGCCGGCAGAAATCACCGACTCATTCGAGCTGGGCCACAAGACCCAGCTGATGGCCGGCAAGCTGAGCCTCAATGCCGCGATCTTCGACACCACGGTTCGCAACGCGCCCTACTTCGTCTTCATCGGCGCCGTTGGCGCACAGGTGATGGTGGGCATCGACAAGGTGCACCTGCAAGGCGGTGAGCTGGAAGCCGTGGCCACCCTGGCGCCGGGGCTCGAGACATCGGCGGGACTCGGCTACACGAAGAGCAGGATCAGCGCCTACGAGGTCGACCCCGCGCAGGTGGGGCACTGGGCGCCCTATGTGCCGCAGCTGTCGGCCAATCTGGGCGTGCAATACCGCTTCGCGCTGAGCCCCTCCATGCAACTGATGCTGCGCAGCGATGTGGTGTTCAAGGGCAAGCAGTACTGGGACCCCGAGAACTCGGCGGCGCGCGCCAACCTGACGCTGCTGAACCTGCGCGCCGCACTGGAAGACAGCAAGGGGCGCTGGGCACTCTCCGCCGGGGTCGAGAACGCCACCGACAAGGCCTACAACTCGGAGTGGGTCAGCGGCGGGTTCGCTCACCCGGCCCTGCCTCGCAAGCTGCGCGTGGACATGCGCGTCAATTTCTGAGCCAGCTGGGACGGAAGGGGGAGCGCATGGCCCTGGCTCCCCCCTGCAGCGACAATCCGCCCATGGCACAAGGCAAGCGAATTTCGGCGGAGATCGGCGGCGACGCGCTCCAGACCATCAAGGACATCGGGGCGGCCGCCAAGCAGGCGCGCCTGCGCGCGGGCGAGGGTCAGGCCGTGGCGGCGGCGCGGCTGGGTGTGCATGCGCAGACCATCGCCCGCATCGAGTCCGGCGAACCCGGGGTCGCGATCGGCCATGTGGTGGGACTGCTGGCGCTCTACGGCATCTCCGCAGCGCTGATAATCGCCGCCCCCTCAGGGGAATTTCTTCCCTGAGGTAGCCAATGGAACTCTGATGAATAAAAGTGAACTGATCGAAAGCATCGCCACCAAGAGTGGCGTCACCCGCGCGGCCGCCGCCACCATGCTGGACGCCGCCCTGGGCACGATCACCGAAGCCCTGGTCGCCGGCGACGCGGTTGCCATCCTCGGCTTCGGCAATTTCAAGGTCAGCGCCCGCGCTGCCCGCACCGGCAAGAACCCCGCCACCGGCGAAGCGCTGGAGATCCCGGCCTCGAACGTCCCCAAGTTCACGCCCGGCAAGGCACTCAAGGACGCGGTGAACAGCAAGTAACAAGCAGCGCCTTCGCCGCCTCGATGCGCAACGCCAGCGCCACGCTCTCGTCGTTCATGACCGCGAGCAGAAACTGCCTGGCCTGCTGCATCGGGGCGTCCGTAGCCGCATCGCCAGGCACCGGCACCGGCACCGACATCACCGCGGCCGGCACGCCGCCCAGCCGCTCCAGCGCCACGCCCAGATCGGCGCTCTGGATGCTTTCCAGCCGCATCAGCAGATCCGCCTGGCCCTCCATGCCGGGCGCGGTGTCCAGCCAGGGTTCCTCGGCAAACACCGGCGCCAGGTCCGGGGCCACAAAGGCCGACCAGCGCTCGGGCGTCAGCTGCTGCGGCGGCAGCGTCAGCGCGTCCGCTCGGTCGGCTTCGGCGCGGGCCGGCAGACAAGCCAGCCGCCCGGCGGCCAGATCCCCCAGATAGCGCAGGCGCAAGGCCTCGAGAAACGCCGCGGCCCGCGATGCCGGCAGCGGCTGCGCAAACGAGAACCAGAGCTGGTAGCCATTGCGCCCGGACACCGCGATGGCGGGGGCCGGCAGACCCAGATCGGCCTGCACGCCGCGCCACAGCTGGCCCATCGCCTGCCAGTCGGCCGGAGCCGAGAGTTCCAGCGCCGCGGCGCGCAAGCCGCCGTTCCCATTCGCATCGGCATCGCTGGGCGGGGTCTGCGAAAAACCATAGAGGCGCTGCAGTTCGGCCTGAAGTCTTGTCATAGGCATAGCAAGTCGGGATGGGGGCGTGCAAACGAGCGGCCCAGAAACGGCGATGCCCGGCCGTCTGAAGCCGGGCATGCCGTGATGCTATTCGTTTTGCATCATCACATCACATGGGGGTGATGTCTGTCGGCAACTGCGTGCCGATGGTGGGGGAGGTCTTTAGGAACGGCTTCTCGATAGGTCTACCCTCCTTCCAGCGTGCTTGAAACGACGCGTCTGTCGCAGCGACGGGCCACGATCCGGCCCCCTCTGCAGCCCTAGTAAGCGCCTTTCCGGCCGCTGCGTCAAGGCCCATGGCGCGGTGCGCGCGCGGTCATTTGCGCTGGATCAGCCTTGCTAGCCTCGCCTGCCACCCAGCAGCAGCAAGGCGCCGCCGGTCGCGATGGCCGCCACGCCCAGCCACACCGGCACATTGACGGTCTGCTTTTCCTTCACGGACAACTCGATCGGCCCCAGCTTCACGTCGTGGGTTTCCTTGGTATAGCTGAAGCTGCCATACAGCAGCCCCAGCACGCCCGCGATCAACAGCGCGATACCAGCGATCTTCCAGGTGTTCATGACGGCTCCCTTGCAGGTTTCAGATGCGCCGGCCCTGCACCACGCGGACGATGAGCACCACCACCGCCACGACCAGCAACAGGTGGATCATGCCACCCATGGTGTAGGAGCTGACCAGGCCCAGCAGCCACAGCACCACCAGAATGACGATCAGTG
>Ga0208886_100248_pt1 | contig 8485 bp, 14 predicted proteins | sample LakWasM105_HOW12_2_FD_183923 | JGI IMG/M metagenome (GOLD analysis project Ga0208886, IMG submission 183923) | Freshwater sediment methanotrophic microbial communities from Lake Washington under simulated oxygen tension - Sediment Metagenome... | ecosystem: Environmental > Aquatic > Freshwater >... | reverse complement strand
ACAACCGCGAGGTGGAAATCCTGGACATGGGCTTGCTGCGGCAGCTGGCGTCGAGCACGCGCGGCAGCTTGGACCTGCAGGCGGAGCGACTGGCTGGCCATGCTTGATGAGCTTGTCGATGCCCGTCTGCGCGAATTGCCGGGCCGCCTGGCCTTGGAATGGCCCGGCGGCAGCGCCGGTGCGGCCGCCGCCGCGGTGCGGCTCAAGCTGCATGACCCGCGCGTGCTGCTGAGCCTGGCGCGCGGCCAGATCGGCCAGCTGGCCGACGCCTATGTGCGCGGCAGCCTCGACATCGAGGGGCGGCTGCAGGACGTGATGAGCGTGGCGGCCGAGCTTGCCGGCGATCCGGTGCGGCAGGGGCGGCGTGCCCTGAGCCCCGGCTGGCTGCATGGCCTGCGCTCGCGCCTGCGCCATCGGCCACCGCGCGACGCGGCCTCGGTGCGCTCGCACTACGACCTCTGCGACGAATTCTTCGCGCTCTGGCTCGATCCCCGGCGCGTCTATTCCTGCGCCTACTACGGCGCTCCCGGGATGAGCCTGGCCGAGGCCCAGGAGGCCAAGCTGGCCCATGTCTGCGCCAAGCTGCAGTTGCAGCCCGGCATGCGCCTGCTGGACGTCGGTGCCGGCTGGGGCGGCTTGCTGATATGGGCCGCCGAACACCATGGGGTGAGCGCGCTGGGCATCACCCTGTCCGAGCACCAGCACGCCTATGTGAATCGCCTGATCGACGCACGCGGGCTGCGCGGCCGGGTCGAGATGCGCCTGATGGACTACCGCGCGCTGCCCGACGCGGAGCGCTTTGACCGCATCGCCTCGATCGGCATGTTCGAGCATGTCGGCCATGGCCAGTTGCGCGGGTATTTCGCCAAGCTGGCGGCACTGCTGCGGCCCGGCGGCCTGGTCCTCAACCACGGCATCACCGCCGGCGGCATCGACAACCGGCAGCTCGGCGCCGGCATTGGCGACTACATCGAGAACCACATCTTCCCGGGCGGCGAGCTGAGCCATGTCTCGCATGTCTGTGCCAGCCTGGCGCGCGGCGGCCTCGAGCTGCTGGACGCGGAGAACCTGCGCCCGCATTACGCGCGCACGCTGTGGGCCTGGTCGGACGCGCTGGAGGCGCGGCTGGCGCAGGCGCGCGCGCTCACCGACGAGGCGCGCGTGCGCGCCTACCGCATGTACCTGGCCGGCTCGGCCATGAGCTTCGAGCTGGGCTGGCTGTCGCTCTATCAGTTGCTGGCGGCCAAGCCGGATGGCCGGCTCGAGGGTCGCTGCATGCGCGGCGCCCAGTGCGACTATCCCTTCACGCGCGCCCATCTCTGCGCGGGAGGGCGCTGATGGACGCGCATGCCAAGCGGCGCCTGCGGCCCTGGTGCAGCATGTGCCAGCCGGCGCCGGGCCAGCCGCTGCGGGCCGCGTGGCACGATGCCTTGCCGGTGCCGGGCGCCGACCAGCTGCGCATCGAGGTGGCCTGTTGCGGTGTCTGCTGCACCGATCTGCATCTGCTGGATGCGGCTGAGTGTTCAGCTCAGCGCAAAGCCGACGGTCGGCATGGCGGGAGGAGAAGCTGGTCGCCCGCACGGCGGTGCGAGTCGCTGGCGTCGGCAGCCGGCGCGGCCAAGGCCAAGCGCAGGATCACAAGGCGATGCAGGTTAACATAATACACATTGTCGATATTCGGTCAACGAGGTCGAAAGAGGCGACGCTGCCGAAAATGAGCGACATCGCCACCGCGCCAGTCTGACGCCAGCCTTTTCCCAAGGCACTCAAGAGGCGCTCTCCTTTGGGCGTGTCAGCGTGTTTCTCAATGATCGCGCGCACTAGTGCGTCCTCGGGGTCTAGGCCTGCCAGTTCGGCCACAAGTGCGTGGTCTTCGGGCTGTGCGCGGCCTTTCGGTCGGTCGCTGCGCCAGTCGCAGACCTTCTGCGGCGTGATGCCCAGAAGCTTTGCGGTCTTGTAGTCGCTGCCGGTCTTCTCTTTGGCAGCGTCGAGTAGTTCGCCAATGTTTGACATTGCTACTTCCTTTGCGGTATGGTCACTATTACGGAAGTTTCCGTAATTACCCAAGCTGAGGTATCAAGTATGCAACATACATCGATCATCCAAGTTCTCAAGCTGAATGAGCCCCTGAAGGGCACGTCCAAGAAAACCGGTCGCGATTACGACATTCAAGACTGCGAGTGCATCTTGTTTGATCAGGAAGGCGGCATTGGTCAGGTCGGCGTGCTGACCATTCCCAACGAGTTGCGCGGCAAAGTCCAGCCCGGCACCTATACCGGCGCGTTCGCCATGCGCGCTGATCGCCAGACCCGTCGCATCGGCTCTGTGTTGGTCGGTCTGACCCCGCTGCCTCCGAAGGCCGCCAAGTGATCGGCCTGCTCCCCAAGGCTGGTGAGCGCCCCCTGGGCGCTGTTGCTGCCTATGTGGACGCTGCTGGGAACGTGCGTCTCGAGTGGATGCTTGAGTCGATGTCGCCCCAGCAGCGCGCCGATCAGGCCGCCGATCTCGTGCAAGCCTTGACCAAGGGCTTCTTGATGCTCGGCAACGCTCGCCTTTCGCGTGAGCGGGCCTCTCAGGTGGTGAGCTGATGCCCGGCTACCTCGTCGCTGGCAAGTGCTTGGCTGATCAGTCCGTGGCCAATGAGCTATGGGCAAGCCTCAATTTCCCGCGCTTCAACCACACGACGAGTTACATGCTGGTGTATTCGGTGTCGTCTGTCGGCACTAGCTCGGGGTCGGTCGTCAGCAGCTGTTTCGGCACCTGTGCCGGCGTCCCTACCCCTAGCTTCTCGGTGCCGATTGTTTTGCGCTCTTGCGACCCGCTGGCCTACCCGAATTCCATCTTCGAAATGTCGGTGGTCGATGGGTCCGCAGTGGCTCTTGCGGTGGCTGGCGTGTGGCTGTCGGCCTACGCGTTCCGTGCTGTGCGCCGGGTTCTGTCTTCCACCGGGGAGGCTGACGCGTGACTACCGGCTATCTCTCGAACGGGCAGTGCCTGGATAACTTGACAAGTGCGGGTGTTGAGGCTCGCTACTACAGCGAGTTGCCTGCCTTGATTGTTGATGGTGGCGTGGAAGCGGTCTATGTGCCCACGTTCAGCTATCCAGCGCTCGGTAACGGCAATTTGCGTGCGTCGGGTTACCTGTTGTCCGGTGGCACATCGAAGCTTGTTGCTGGCCAGTGGCATCGCGACTTTCAGGCCTGCACGGTCGAAGACTGGCACCTGCCCATGCCCGATTTCGGGCCTGCTGATGGCGCCCTGGTGGCGGCTGCTGCTGCTGGTGCGGTGCTCCTGTTCTGGTGCTGGCGCTGGGTCAGCTCGGTTGTTTCTCTTTCCTCTGATCCGGTCTGACGCCGATAAGGCTCGGGTCTTCAATCTCTCGGCGTTTGGAGTCTTTCTCATGACGAAGCAAGTTCAACGCGGCCTGGTTGCCGCTGGTGTCCTGGTCGCTGCTGGTGCTGCCAACGCGGCTGTGGACGTGACTGCGATCACCAATGCCGGTACTGACATTGCTGCCGTCGGCGCTGCGGTGTTCGCCATCGCTGTCGGCATCAAGCTGTACAAGTGGATTCGCCGCGCCCTCTGAGCGTTAGGCGCTTCTGCCCTTCGGGGCGGCCCTTCGGGGCCTTTTTCAATGCGTCGTGTCGGCTCATTGCAAAGGGGGGATATATGGTCTTGGATACAAGCCCGTTGGTGGGCGCGCTGATAGGTGTTGGCTCTGTGGGTGCGGCGGTGTTTGTCCTTGATGTGATGTTGCGCAGCTATCGCTGGCTGCGTGACGCGCTCGGGTTCGGTGGTCTGCCCAGCTATATCGACCCCTCCGAGTATTCGCGCTCGTCTGCCGCGCCGGCTGCGGCTGAGTTCGCCGACACCATGCCGATGCACGTGTACGACGCCAGCCAAGCTGAAGAGGACTCCTTGGCGACGGAAGGCATGTCTTGGGAAGAGCGCAACGAGTACTACGCCGGGAGGCTGTGATGGGGTTCTACGTTGTTCTCGCGCTGCTGGGGGGTCTATGGATACTCTTGCGCGACTAATCGTTTTCGCTCTGGCCCTGGTGGCGTCTTTCGCATGCGAAAACGCTAGTGCATTTGGTAGCGTGGGCCGCCAAACCCAGACGGCCTATTCTGGTGTGTGTGCCGGGCAGAACATCCAGGCATCTAGCGTCGCTGTGCTCGGCTCTACCTGCGCGGGCCTGATGGGTAAGGTCACTCAGGTCTACAAGAATTGCACTCGTGACGCCACGTACACGTACAGCGTTAGGGCGATCAATCAGACCTCGGGTACGAATTGGGGTATCGACTACACCCTGAACATCGTCTATTCAGGTTGCACCGATGGCTCACCAGCTGGCCCGGTGCCCAACGACATTGGCCTTCAAAGCGGGCATGTCGATGTGGTGTCGAGCGAGACGCTGTCATGCATGGGGCCTAGCGCGTTTGACCCGGCCAAAAACCAGTGCATTTGTGCGATGAATGCCAAGCCCTCAAGCGACCAGAAGTCGTGCGAGGCCTTTGCTTGTCCGCCGTCTGGTGGTTACTCGCCCATCGTCACGCCGGACCTCAAAGTGCCTAACGTGGCCGTGGAAATTTGTACCCAAGGCTGCTCCTACAAACCCGGCGCGTACAAAGCCGGCGCTGATGGCCAGATATGGGCGGTGTGGCCGTTCAAGTCCACGGGTAGCTTTTGCGGTGGCGATCAGTCTGCGGCCGGTGTCGATACCGGCGAGAAGTCGTTCCCCCCTGCACCTACTCCATGCGGCGCGAATATGTGCCCCGGCACCATCAACGGTGTGGCGACCTGTCAGGCCTGCAAGGGGACCTCGGTTGATGGTCCCAGCACCAGCGCCTCAGGTGTCCAGCCCGGCGACCCATTGCCGAACCCTGGCGACCCTGCGTCCGGCGTGCGGGATACCAGCACCCGTCAGGAATGCAACGGCCTGACTTGCACCATCACCACCGAGTACAAGAACGGCGCGGGCCAAGTGATCGGAAGCAAGACCGAGACGAAGCCGCAAGAGTCGTTCTGCAAGGACAACCCGACGCTCGCGATCTGCAAGAACAGCGGCTGGGGCGGCAGCTGCGGCGGTGGCTTCACATGCGATGGTGACGCGGTGCAATGCGCCCTGGCTCAAGAGGTCCACAAGCGCAACTGCGAATGGGCCGATGTCGACACCGCCATGAAAAACCGGGGCATAACCGCGATGAACGGTCAGGCTCAGCCCCAGGGCCACCCGGGCAATGCTGCCGAAACCACCCCGATGAATTTCGGCTCGGTGATCGACCAGACCGACCGGCTCGGCGGTGGTTGCCCGGTGGATGACGTCATAACGGTTGGCTCGGTGACGGTCGTTATTCCGTGGTCGCGGGCGTGTGGCTCGCTCCAGCTTGCCGGCCAGCTGGCGGTGGCTGCGTGCCTCCTGGCTGCGGCTTTCATCATGTTCGGAACGTGAGGTAGACGATGCAGATTTTCCTAGGCGCTCTCATTGGCGCGCTGATTGACGCGGCGGGCTCGCTGGTCGGTCGGGTGCTCCTGTCGCTCGGCATCGGCTATGCGGTCTATAGCGGTGTCGATGCCTCGGTGATGTTTGCTCGCGATGCGGTGCTGGCGCGCATCAGTGCCTCCGGCGCGCAGACGGTTGCCGCAGCCTCTGCCCTGAAGATCGGGACTTGCATCAGCATCCTCACCTCGGCTCTAACGGCCCGGCTGGCGATGAACGGCCTGCAAAACGGCAGCATCAAGAAAATGGTGATGAAGTAATGCCTATCACCCTCGTTACCGGCCTGCCGGGCCACGGCAAGACCCTCTACACCCTGGCCAAGTTCAAGGACGAAGCCGTTAAGAACGGTCGCGCTGTCTTCCATAACGACATCAAAGGTCTGAATATTCCAGGTTGGCAAGTCTGGAAGGTCGAAAATTGGGAACAGTTGCCGGCTAACTCGCTGCTGGTCGTCGATGAGGCGCAATTTGCCTTTCCGGTCACCGGGCGCGGTCAAACGCCGGGCTGGGTCCAGAAGCTCGCCACGCACCGGCACCTCGGCCTCGATATCGTGGTGATCACCCAGAATCCGATGCTGCTCGATAGCTTCGTGCGTCGGCTTGTGGATCGGCATTTCCATGTGGTGCGCAAGTTCGGCACGCACCTCGCGACCATCTACGAATTCCCGAACGGCGCGCGTGAAAACGTCGCCACGAATCGGGGCGATGCGATCAGGCATGAGTGGCGCTATCCCAAAGACGTTTTCAACCTTTACACCTCTGCCGAGGTGCATACGGTCCAGCGTCGAATTCCGCTGCGCGTGTGGGTCATGCTCTGTATTCCGCTTTTGTTCCTCGGCTTGGCTGCCTTCGCCTATTACCGGCTCAAGCCTGAGAATGCTGCTGCTCGCGTCAATGGGCAGACTGCCGAGGAACAGAAGGCGCAATCGACGCATCAGGCCGGCGCGTCTGGGCAGGGCCAGCAGTCGCTGACGCCGTTGCAATATGCCGAGTCGTTCACGCCGCGGGTTCAGGGTCTCCCTCACACTGCGCCGGCCTATGACGAGGTGACGAAGCCGACGCAAGCCCCCTACCCTGCAGCCTGCGTTTACATGCCCAAGGCGGAGCGGTGTCTTTGCTACACCCAGCAGGGGACCAAGTTGGACACAGGGCCTGAGCTGTGTAAGCAGATTGCCGAGGGCGGCTTCTTCGTGGCTTGGGATCAGCCTGCGGCCCGTGCTGTTCCGGTGGCTGCTGCCGTCGCTGAGCCAAAGCAGGTCTCGGAACAGCAGTCGCCTCGTGTATGGGGCTTTGATGGCACTCGGCGGCTGAGTGCGCCTAGCCGGCCCGACGGCGATGCCGTACAGGACGGCCCCCCTTCGGGGCGCGTTCGTTCGTCTCAGGGGCGCGGCTGATGGCACAGCGCATGCGCATGCGTGGGGGGGCTGGGGCTCGCCCCAGTACAGCTGCACAGCAGCTGGAACTATTCACCGTGGGCAGTCGCTCTGACGTTTTCGCGTATGCCGCTGATGGCGTCGCCCAGTTGGCCCCTGCGCGCCATCAAGACTCCTTGGCATGCCCGGCACGCGCACCCGTCGCGCCGAAGCCTACGGGCGCAGCCGAAGGCCGGCGCGCCGAGGGCGCGCTAAATTTATCCCTAGGACACTTAAGAACATCAGGGGGTCTTGGCAATGCCTGATGGCCTGTTCCCTGATGAGTGGTTCGCGCCTGATGGCTCGGTTTGGTCGTTGGACCTTGCCGTGGATGAGGTCGCGTCGGTGCGCCTTAGGCAAGTTTTTCCGTCTGGGGGCGGCCTACCCCCTGCCGATGCGGAATTAATCGTCCCTGGGCCTGTTCTGGCCCTTGCGCTGGAGCTTCTCGCATCTTCCTAGCGCAAATGAGTTGGCCCGGCACTAGTTGACGCTAGCCCGGGCCGTGATGCGGTCTGTATGAACAAATAAACTGGCTGAGGTCACCGCATGGAACGGATTATTGGGCCTGATATGTTCGAGGGCAAGCCTATCGAGGGCGAGTTCATCCTTACTGTCCATGAGCTTGGTAACGGTCACCGGGAGGCGATCGTCCGTCAAGCGATCGGGTGGGAGCACAAGGGGACAATGACCCCCTTTGCTTATCAGCAGTACTTGGAGACCCGGGAAAAGTACGCTGAAGAACGGGCCGAGGCTAATGCGCGACGCTCTGCACGCCGGGCAAAGACCCGTGTTCGTCGCATCGTCAAGTCCATGGGCTGTGATGCTCTGCTGACGCTCACCTACCGGGCAAATCAGACCGACCTTGATCTGTGCAAGCGGCACCTAAAGGAGTTCGTTAGGCGCATTCGGCGCGTGATTCCAGGCTTCGGTTACGTTGCTGCTTTTGAACAACAAGAGCGCGGTGCATGGCACGTGCACATGGCTATCCACCGTCTGCCTGTGGCCCTGCCCTGGGGCTCTGCGGTCAAGGTGAAAAGCTATAACGTGGTGCGAGCCATTTGGCGCAGTGTTGCCGGTGAGGCTGAAGGCACGATCAATCAGGCTATGCGCAAGCGCAATAGCACGCGCTCACCGGCAAAGTTAGCCTCGTATCTGTCTAAGTACATGGTCAAGGCGTTTGAAGAGGGGGACGCCTGGGCAAACCGGTTTTCCGCTAGCTCGCATTCCATCCCGGAAGCGGTGCGGGCTGTGTTCAAGGGTAGCTCGCTGGCCGAGCTTGTCGCGCTGGCCTATGCGTTTGCTGCTGATGGTCGGGCCATCGTGGCTACCTCTTGGTTGTCTCAGTTCGGTGATCTGTTCTTTATCAGCACAGAATCGCCCCCCCGTTTAGGGGGTTAGTCCGTGTGCTAGGCTCGTTCGGGGCGCGGACGTAATTGGTTAACCTTTCTACACATTGTCGATATTCGGTCAACGAGGTCGAAAGAGGCGACGCTGCCGAAAATGAGCGACATCGCCACCGCGCCAGTCTGACGCCAGCCTTTTCCCAAGGCACTCAAGAGGCGCTCTCCTTTGGG
>Ga0208886_100247_pt1 | contig 8564 bp, 5 predicted proteins | sample LakWasM105_HOW12_2_FD_183923 | JGI IMG/M metagenome (GOLD analysis project Ga0208886, IMG submission 183923) | Freshwater sediment methanotrophic microbial communities from Lake Washington under simulated oxygen tension - Sediment Metagenome... | ecosystem: Environmental > Aquatic > Freshwater >... | reverse complement strand
CGCAGGAAAAGCTCGCCGCGCTGGGCTCGATGGTGGCCGGCGTGGCGCATGAGCTGAACACGCCGATCGGCAACAGCCTGCTGCTCGCCAGCACCCTGCTGGGCGGCGCGCGCGAGTTCAACGCCCGCCTGGCCCAGGGCGCGCTGCGGCGCTCGGACTGGCAGCGCTTTGCCGACCAGCATGTGCAGGGCCTGGAGGTGATCGAGCGCAGCATGGACGCCGCCGCCGCACTGGTGCGCAGCTTCAAGCAGGTGGCGGTGGACCGCAGCGCCGAGCAGAGGCGCGCGTTCGTGCTGGCCCAGGTGTGCGAGCAATGCGCCCAGACCATGGGCCTGGCGCTGCGCCGCGCCGGCCTGCGGCTGTCGCTGCAGGTGCCTGCCGAGCTGCGCCTGGACGGCTATCCCGGCGAGGTGGGGCAGGTGCTGCTGATACTCATCAACAACGCCATGGCCCATGCCTTCGAGGGCCGCGAGAACGGGCAGATCGAACTCGGCGCCCAGGCCCTGGGCCCCGACCGCCTGGCGCTATGGGTGGCCGACAACGGCCAGGGCATGAGCGCGGCCCTGCAGGAGCGCATCTTCGAGCCCTTCTTCACCACCAAGTTCGGCCAGGGCGGCAGCGGCCTGGGGCTCTCGATCTGCCACAACATCGTCGAGACCCTGCTGGGCGGGCGCATCCGCGTCAGCAGCGAGCCGGGCCAGGGCAGCCGCTTCACCCTCGAACTGCCGCTGCAAGCCCCCTGAGTGCCGCATTTGTGCGCATAGCGTGATTTGCTCGCGCCCGCGCGGGCGCCGTGGGCCAGGCGCGGTAGGCAGGCGGCGCCCGCTGCAGTAGTCTGGCGCTGTCGTTGGCACCCACAAGAGCATCCGCATGCCGTTCCGTGCGGCCCTGGAATTGTTCCCCAGCCAAGCTGCGCTCGAGGCGGGCGAGCAGCGCCTGCGCGCCGCGCCGCAGGATGTGCATGGGCAGCTGTTCGTGGCCTGGGCGCTGCGCCAGCGCGACATGCCGCGCGCCCTGGTGCTGGCCGAGGCGCTGGAGGCCCATGCGGCCACGCTGGCCGAGCCCGAGCGCCGCGGCCTGCGGCTGCGCCTGCAGCTGCTGCGCGCCGAGGCGGCGCTGCTGTATGCGCAGCTTGAGCAGTTCGAGCCCCTGCTAGCCGCGATCCGGGCCGAGGCCCTGGCGCTGGGCGACCTCGGCGCGCAGGCGGACGCGGCCTGGCTGGCCCAGGGCCTGGCCGCGCTGCGCGGCGACTTTGCCGGCGAGCAGCGCGAGCTGCTGGCCGCGGCCGCTGCCGCCGAGCAGGCCGGCGATACGCTGCGCCTGCTGATCTTCCGCGCCGAGCTGGGCCGCAGCGCCGCCTTCCAGGACAACCTCAAGTCCGAGCAGGACTGGGGCCCGCTGCTGCCCGCCGAGCTGGCCGGCCTGCCGCCGGCGGCGCGCGCCGCCGTGGCCGATTTCCGCGGCGTGCTGGCGGCGCTGCGCGCCGACTACGAGGCCTGCATCGCCAGCTTCGGCGCGGCCTTCGAGGCGGCGCTCGAATCGGGCCAGCTGCGCCGCGCCATCGCGCTGGCCAGCAACCTCGGTTTCAACTACGGCAATATGGCCGATTACGAGACCGCGCTGAGCTGGCTGCAGCGCGGGCTGGAGCTGGCGCGCGCGGCCGGCTGGCCCTCGCTGGTGGGCGGCTGCCTGATGCATGTGGGCGAGGTGCTGCGCCACCTGGGCCAGCTGGATGCGGCGCGCGAGGCCCTGCAGGAAGCGCAACAGGTGCTGCGCCCGCTGCCGCATGGCCGCAACCAGGCGGTGCGCCTGAACGTGCTGGCGCGCATCGAGCTGGAGTCGGGCCGCTATGCCGAGGCGCTGGCGGCCTACGAGGAGATGGCGGCGCTGCCCAGCGCCGCGGCCGCCGATCTGCGCGTGATCGCCGGCATCGGCCGGGCGCGCGCGCTGCTGGGCCTGGGGCGCGTGGCCGAGGCCGCCACCGGCATCCAGCAGACGCTCAGCCGGGCGCGTGCCCAGTTCAATCGCAACTACGAGATCGAGGCCCTGTGGGCCCAGGCCGACATCGCGCTGGCGCTGGACCCGCATGGGCCGGCGGCGCTGGGCTGGTACGAGCAGGCGCTGGCCCAGGCCGCCACCTTGCCCGCCTACCGGCCGCAGGCGGCCCTGCTGGAGGCGGCCTCGGCGGCGCAGGCCGCCCAGGGCAGGTTCGAGCGCGCCTATGCGCTGGCGCATGAGGCCAGCGCGAACCGCCAGCGCCATTTCAGCGAGGAGGCGACGCGCCGCATGACCGGCCTGCGCGCCCAGCACCAGATGGAGCGCGCGCGCGTCGAGCACGAGCATCTGCGCCGCAACCACGAGCTGCTGCTGCACCTCAGCAGCATCAGCCAGGAGATCACCACCGAGCTGCAGGCCGAACGCATCTTCGAGGCGCTGGAGCGCCTGGTGCACACCATGCTGGACGCGCAGAGCGTGGCCATCTACACGCTGGACGAGGCGGCCGGCCAGCTGGTCTGCAGCTTCGGCATGGAGTCCGGCCAGGCCTTCGTCGACCCGCCGATCGCGCTGGACAGCCCCAACAGCTATTGCGCGCGGGCGCTGCGCGAGCGCCGCGAATTCGTGCTGGGCGCCGGCGAGCCGGCCGATCCGCACAGCGAGGTGCTGGGCACGCGCGCGATGCTGAGCATGATGTTCGTGCCGCTGCGCCTGAGCGAGCGCATGCTGGGCGTGATGACGGTGCAGTCGGTGCGCGCCGCCGCCTATGGCGAGCGCGAGCAGCTGATCCTGCGCATGCTGTGCTCCTATGGCGCCATCGCGCTGGAGAACGCGCGCGCTTACCAGCGCCTGGGCGCGCTGCAGCAGCAGCTGATGGCGCAGGAGAAGCTGGCGGCCTTGGGCGCGATGGTGGCGGGGGTGGCGCATGAGCTCAACACGCCGATCGGCAACAGCCTGCTGGTGGCCTCCACCGTGCTGGCCGCCACGCACGCGCTCGCCGAGCGCGTGGAGCAGCCCCAGCCGATGCGGCGCGCCGAGCTGCAGGCCTATCTGCAGCAGGCTGGCGAGGGCCTGGCGGTGATCGAGCGCAGCATGCAGGGCGCCGGCGCCCTGGTGAGCAGCTTCAAGCAGGTGGCGGTGGACCGCAGCGCCGAGCAGCGCCGCCGCTTCCGCGTTGCCGAGGTCTGCGAGCAATGCGCCCAGACCCTGGGCGTGGCGCTGCGCCAGGCCGGCGTCGGCCTGCAACTGCAGCTGGAGACGGCGCCGCAGCTGGACGCCTACCCGGGCGCGCTGGGCCAGGTGCTGGTGATACTGATGAGCAACGCGCTCACTCATGCCTTTGCCGGCCGCAGCGGCGGCACGCTGACGCTGGAGCTGCATGCGCTGGCCGGCGAACGCATCAGCCTGAGCGTGGCCGACGACGGCGTGGGCATGAGCGAGGCGGTGCGGCGCCGCGTCTTCGAGCCCTTCTTCACCACCCGCTTCGGCCAGGGCGGCAGCGGCCTGGGCCTGAGCATCGCGCACAACATCGTCGAGAGCCTGCTGGGCGGGCATCTGAGCGTCAGCAGCGCGCCCGGCCAGGGCAGCCGCTTCACTATGGAGCTGCCGCTGCGCGCGCCCTGACGCCCCGGCCTCAGAGCAGCCCGGCCAGCACGGTGTCCGGCGAATCCTCGCCCAGATCGGGCGGCTGCCATTGTTCCAGCCAGCCCGCGAACTCGGCCTCGGGCATCGGGCGGCTGACGTAGTAGCCCTGGCCCTCGTCGCAGCCGAGCGCGGCCAGCAGCTTCCAGGTCTTGGCCGTCTCCAGGCCCTCGGCCACCACCGAAAGCCCGAGGTTGTGCGCCAGCTCGATGGTGGAGCGCACGATCTTGGCATCGTCGAGGTCGCGCTCCATCGCCATCACAAAGCTCTTGTCGATCTTCAGCTCGTCCACCGGCAGGCGCTTCAGATAGGCGAGCGAGGAGTAGCCGGTGCCGAAGTCGTCGATCGAGAGCTTGAAGCCCATCGCGCTGAGCTGTTCCAGCGTCATCATGGCGCGCGTCGGGTCGTCCATGATGGCGCTCTCGGTGATCTCCAGACACAGCGCCTGCGGCGGCGCGCGGTGCTGCTGCAGCACCGCGGCGATCTTCAGCGGCAGATCCTGGTCGAGCAGGTCGCGGGTGCTGAGGTTGACGCTGATGCGCAAGGCCTGACCCCGCGCCTCGGCACGCGCCCAGGCCTGCACCGAGGCCTCCAGCACCCAGGTGGTGAGGCTGCGGATGAAGCCGGTCTGCTCGGCAAAGGGGATGAACTGCATCGGTGGCACCAGGCCGCGCTGCGGATGCTCCCAGCGCACCAGCGCCTCGGCGCTGATGACGGCACCGCTGCGCAGGTCCACCTTGGGTTGCAGGAACAGGCGCAGCTCGTTGCCCTCCACGGCGCGGCGCAACTCGCCCAGCAGCGAGAGCGATTCCTGGCTGCCGGCGTCGAGCTCGGGCACATAGATCTGGCTGCCGGCCTGCTTGCGCTTGGCCGCGTACATGGCCAGTTCGGCACGCGCCAGCAGCTGGCTCACCTCGCGCCCCTGCTTGGGGTAGAGCGCGATGCCGATGCCGGCGCTGAGGTCCACGGTCTGGTCCTCGATGTGCAGCGGGCGCTCGAAATCGCGGTGGATGCGGCGCGCCGCCTCGAGCGCTTCCTCCTCGCCCGCGCCTTCCAGCATCAGCACGAATTCGTCGCCGCCCAGGCGCGCCAGCAGATGCGCCTGGTCCTTCAGTAGCAGGCGCAGACGCTCGGCCAGGCCGCGCAGCAGCTCGTCGCCGAAGCGGTGGCCCAGCACGTCGTTGACATGCTTGAAGCGGTCCAGGTCCAGCATCAGCACCGCGCAGGGAGCCTCGCCCTGGCTCAGCCGCGCCTGCAGCTGCTGGCTGAACTGCTCGCGATTGGGCAGGCCGGTGAGGGTGTCCCAGAAGGCCAGGCGGTGCACCTGCGCCTCGCGCTCGCGGATGCCCATGCGCATGCCCTCGAAGGCCTGGGCCAGGTCGCCGATCTCGTCGGTGGAGGTGCGCGCCACCGGCGTGGTGTAGTCGCCATGGCCGAGCCGCTCGGCCGATTCGGAGAGCGCCTTCACCGGCCCGCTGATGCGCCTGGCGGTGAGGATGCTGCCGCCCGCGAACACCAGCACGCCCAGCGCGCTCAGGCCCAGCAGAGTCAGCTGCAGCCGGCGGTAGGGCGCCACCGCCTCGTCGAAGGAGCGCAGCAGCACGGCGCCGAGCTGCTGGCCTGCTTCTTCCTCGCCCAGCTTCAGGTAGAGGCCGCGCCAGCGTTCCGCACCGAGCGCGAGCGGGAACTCGCGCTCGCCCTGCGGCACCTGGCCGGCCACGGTGCGGGTGGCGGCCTCGTCCAGCACCGAGGCGAGGGCCTGCCAGGGGCTGTCGGGCCGGCGCAGCAGCAGCACGGCCTGCAGCTTGGAGAGGCTTTGCAGCTCCAGCAGCTCGGTCTGGTCGAGCTCGAAGGCCATCAGCACCCAGCCGCCCAGCCCGGCGGCGCGCACCGGTACGGTCACCACCTGGTAGGCCTTGCCGTCGACGAGGGCCAGATTGGGCGACTTGGCGCTGGCGCCGCCCTTCACGCCGGCCAGCCTGGGCAGCAGCTTGATGAAGGGCGCGGCCTGCTCGGTGGTGGCGGTGACGAGCCGGAAGGCCGGGTCCGCATAGGCCACCAGGCTGGCCTTGATGCGTTCGCCATGGCTGACGAGCGCGCTCTTCAGGGTCTCGCGGTCTTCCTCGGTGTTCAGTCCATCGCCCAGCACCTGGCTGAAGCCATAGTCGGCCTCCAGCAGGCGCGCCGCGTCCAGGCGCTGCTGGGCGTCCTGCACCAGCAGGCGCTGCAGCACGCGCGCGCCGGTGGCCAGCTCCTGGCTGATGGAGGCGCTCGCGTTGCTGTCGATGCTCCTGGTGATGAGGGCCAGGCTGGCCAACTGCACCACCAGCAGCAGCCCCAGGAAGAGGCCGACGATGCGGCCCTCCAGGCGCTTCAGGTTGAGGAAGTCCGGCAGGCGCATGGCCGGCTCATGGCCCCGCGGGCAGGCTGAGCGTGGTGTGGCCGGCGCTGTTGCCGACCTGCAGGGCCTGGGCCTGCAGCTGCGGCGTGGGCAGGCTGGCATGCCAGACCAGCAGGCGGTGCTCGCCGGCCGGCAGGTCCAGCTTCAGCTGGCCCTGGGCATCGCTCTTGCCGAACAGCGGCGTGTCCACCACCACGATGTGGGCGCTCATGCGGTCGTGGATATTGCAGCCCAGCGCGGCCACGCCGGGCTTGTCGAACAGCACCGGCTCGGCCGGCGTGCCGGAGTAGAGCTTGAGGTCGAACTTCTTGGCGGCCGAGAAGGAATAGACATGGTGGCGCACGGTGTCGAAGTTCGGGAAGCTCACCGGCGTGCCGGTCTGCACCACCAGCAGCGCGGGCTGGAACTGGCGCTCGCGCTGCGCCATCTCGGCCTTGGCGCCGGGGCCGGCCTTGCTGGGCTGGCCCTTCAGTTCCACCGCCACGGCGGCGTTGGCGAGCGGCTGACCGGCGCTGTTGCGCAGCTCGATGGTCCAGGGCACGGCCTGGGCCGCGCCCATGGCCAATGCCAGCGCCAGGCCGGCGGTCCCCCGATGTCGCGGCAGCACAGTCATGATGAGCAATCTCCCTGGTTTTGCAGCCTTGACCATAACGCGAATTCGGCCCCGCGGCATGCGGGCCGTGCCGCGCCTCAGGCCTGCAGAGCCAGCTTGATGCCGCCGCGCGCCTGGGTCGCCTCGACCAGCATCAGGGCCAGGCGGCGCAGCGCGCCCCAGGCGTCCAGCGGCCATTCGGGGTGGCGCAGGCCCTTGACGATGCCGTCGCAGATCTGTGCCGCCGCTACGAGGCTGGCCAGATTTTGATCGTTCAGCCCTGGCGCGATGCGCTCGAAAAGCCGCTCCTTGTTGCCCCATACGCGCGCTTCGCGCAGCGCCATCGGCAGGGGCTTGCCGGCGTCCAGCGCATCGCGCACCTTCTTGAGCGCGCGCACGTCCTCGGCCAGGGTCCAGTGCACCAGCACCGCGGCCTCGCCCTCGGCCTCCAGGCCCTCCAGCATGCGCAGCACGCGCGGCACCTGGCCGGCCAGCACCGCCTCGCTGAGCTTGAAGACGTCGTAGCGCGCCACGTTCAGCACCGCCGATTCGATCTGCGCCAGCGCGATCTCGCCCTGTGGGTAGAGCAGGGCGAGCTTCTGCAGTTCCTGGTGGGCGGCGAGCAGATTGCCCTCCACGCGGTCGGCAAAAAAGGCCAGGGCGCGCTGGCCTTCCTCGCCCTCGCTGACGCGCTGGCCCTGGGCGGCCAGACGCTGGGCGATCCACTGCGGCAGGGCGCGGCGCTCCACCGGCTCCACCTTGAGGGTGACGCCGGCGCCGTCGAGCGCGCTGAACCAGGCGCTGCTGAGCTGGGTCTTGTCCAGGCGCGGCAGGGTCACGAGCGTGACCACGTCCTCGGGCAGGCGTTCGCAATAGCGCTGCAAGGCCTCCGAGCCGTCCTTGCCGGGCTTGCCCGAGGGGATGCGGATCTCGATGAACTGGCGCTCGGCGAACAGGCTCATGGCCTGGGCCGCGCCCAGCACCGGGCCCCAGTCGAAGTACGCGCCCGCGACGATGAAGACCTTGCGCTCGCCATAGCCCTGCGCGCGCGCGGCGGCGCGGATGGTGTCGGCCGCCTCCTGCGCCAGCAGGGGCTCGTCGCCATGCACGGTGTAGATGGGCTTGAGCCCCTTGGCGAGTTGGGCGGCGAGGGCTTCGGCGCGGATCTGCATCAGCTTACCTGCTCAATTGATCGGCAGGCGAATCGCGGCTAGGCGGCGCATCAGCAGCGCCACCGCCTCGGACTGCATGGCGCGGTACAGCGAGGCCTCTTCCTGCTCCTTGGCGAGGGCCTGGCTCTCGGTGTAGTTCATGTCGCGCAGGATGCGCAGCTCGGTGCGCGGCAAGAGGATGTCCATGCCCGGCGTGCGGATCAGGAAATCGACGTTCAGCTTGAGCTGCCACTCGCGCACCTGGCCGGCGCTGGTGGACACCACCGCGTTCTTGCTGCGCTCGTCGCGCTTGGCTTCCAGCACCAGCTCGGCCTTGTTGGGGTCTTCCAGCAACTGCACCTGGGTGCGCGCCAGCTGCCGCCTCAGTTCGGCCGCGAAGGGCGAGCCGGGCTTGAAGCCCTGCAGGGCCAGGCTGCGGAACTGCAGCTCGGGCTCGCGGCGCAGCTCGAAGCCGCAGCCGGCGACGAGCACACCGACACCCAGGGCAAGCCCCAGCGTCTGGCGACGTGAGGCCACTCGTGCTTGCCCAGCGACACCCGAGGCTCCGGCTTCGCCGGGCCTGCGGGTGTGCCCCCTTGAGGGGGCGCGCGAAGCGCGTAGGGGGTGGGTCATCACACCACCAGGTTGACGAGGCGGCCGGGCACGATGATGACCTTCTTGGGCGCCTTGCCTTCGCTGAACTTGGCGAAGTCCTCGCTGGCCAGCGCCGCGGCCTCGATGGCGGCCTTGTCGGCGGCGGCCGGCACCTTGATGGCGCCGCGCA
>Ga0208886_100246_pt1 | contig 8581 bp, 3 predicted proteins | sample LakWasM105_HOW12_2_FD_183923 | JGI IMG/M metagenome (GOLD analysis project Ga0208886, IMG submission 183923) | Freshwater sediment methanotrophic microbial communities from Lake Washington under simulated oxygen tension - Sediment Metagenome... | ecosystem: Environmental > Aquatic > Freshwater >... | reverse complement strand
TGAAGGCGGGCGGCGGGTTCACCGCCACCTCGGCGCGCACCTCGTCCAGCAGCTGCTGGATCCTGGCCTCGCTGCCGGCCTCGGCGTGCAGGCGCATGTCGAACAGCGAGAACTCGATCTGGCGCAGGGTCTGCAGGCCGGACTGGAAGTTCTTGGCCGCCGTCATCTTGTCGAACAGGGCGCGCGGCAGCGGCGCGCCGCTGTCCACATGGGCGGAGAGCTGCTGCAGCACCTCCCACTCCCAGCAGAAGTTCTCCATGAACTGGCTGGGCAGCTCCACCGCATCCCATTCCACACCCGAGATGCCCGACACGCCCAGCTCGTTCACCTGGGTGAGCAGGTGGTGCAGGCCATGGCCGAACTCGTGGAACAGCGTCGTCACGTCGTCATGCGTGAGCAGTGCAGGTCTTTCATTGCCGTTCTGGCCAGACGGTGATGCGAAGTTGCACACCAGTTGGGCCACCGGCAGCTGTTGCCGGCCTGGACCCTCCCGATCTGGGCGGGCCCAGCGGCTGCGCACCTCGTCCATCCAGGCACCGGGGCGCTTGCCCGGGCGGGCGTACAGGTCCAGGTAGAACTGGCCGATGGTCTGCTGCGCGCGTTCCAGGCGGTAGAACTTGACGCTCTCGTGCCAGACCTCGGCGCTGTCCTCGACGATGCGCACATTGAAGACGCGCTCGATGATGTCGAACAGGCCCTGCAGCACGCGCGGCGCGGTGAGGTATTGGCGCACCTCCTGGTCGCTGAAGGCGTAGCGCGCCTCCTTCAGCTTCTCGCCGTAATAGGCATGGTCCCAGGCCTGCATGTCGGTGCATCCCTGGTCGATGGCGAACTGGCGCAGCTCGGCCAGGTCCTGCTGCGCAAACGGCCTGGCCTTGGCGGCCAGCTCGCGCAGAAATTCCAGCACCTGGGCGGGCGAGTCGGCCATCTTGGCCACCAGCGAGGCATCGGCAAAGCTCGCGTAACCCAGCAGCCGCGCCTCTTCCTGGCGCAGCGCCAGCAGCTCCCGCATCAGCGCGCTGTTGTCCAGCTCGGGCTTGGCGCCGAGTTCGCTGGCACGCGTGACATAGGCGCGGTAGACGGTCTCGCGCAGCGCCCGGTTGCTGCAGTACTGCATCACCGGCAGGTAGCAGGGGAAGTGCAGGGTGATCTTGTGGCCGTCCTTGCCCTCGGCCTGGGCCGCGGCGCGCGCGTTCGCCACCACATCGGCCGGCACGCCCTCCAGCTCCTCGGCCGTGGCGTAATAGGCGAAGCCATCGGTGGCGTCCATCACATGCTCGGAGAACTGCTGGCCCAGCTCGGCGCTGCGCTCCTGGATGGCGGCAAAGCGCGCCTTGGCCTCGCCCTGCAGCTCGGCGCCGGACAGCACGAAGTCGCGTATCCACAGCGTCAGCGCGCGCTGGCGCGCCGGGTTCAGGCCGGCCGCACGGGCGTGGATGGCCTTGTACTTGGCGTAGAGCTTTTCGTCGGCGCCCAGGCTGGTATAGAACTCGGTCACCGCCGGCAGCATGGCGTTGTAGGCCTCGCGCAGCTCGGGCGTGTTGGCCACGGCATTGAGATGGCCCACCGCGCCCCAGGCATGCGAGAGCCGCTCGGTGGCCACGCTCAGCACGGCTTCCAGCGCGTCGTAGTCGGCCGGCGTGGCGTCGGCGGTGGCCGTGGCGAGGGCCTGCTGGGCCTGCTCCAGCAAGGCGGAGATGGCCGGCTGGATGTGCTCGGGGCGGATCTGCGCGAATGGCGGCAGGGCGGTGTTGGCGAGAAGAGGGTTGCTCATGGGCTCAGCGATTCGCAGCCGCGCAGCGTTCGGCCGACTCTAGCGTGTTGACCAGCAGCATGGTGATGGTCATGGGGCCGACCCCGCCCGGCACCGGGGTGATCCAGCCGGCCACCTGCTTCACGCCCTCGAAGTCGACGTCGCCGCAGAGCTTGCCTTCGTCGTTGCGGTTCATGCCCACGTCGATCACCACCGCGCCGGGCTTGACCATGTCCTTGGTCAGCACATTGCGCTTGCCCACCGCGGCCACGACCACGTCGGCCTGGCGCGTCATCGCGGCCAGGTCGGCGGTGCCGCTGTGGCAGATGGTGACGGTGGCGTTCGCTTGCAGCAGCATCATCGCCATGGGCTTGCCGACGATGTTGCTGCGGCCGATCACCACCGCATGCTTGCCGCGCAGATCCTGCATGCCGATGCTCTCCAGCATCTTCATGCAGCCATAAGGGGTGCAGGCCTTGAAGCCTTGCTCGCCCACCATCAGCGCGCCGGCGCTGGCGACGTGGAAGCCGTCCACGTCCTTCTCGGGCGAGATCGCCTCGATGACCTTGTGGTCGTCGATGTGCTTGGGCAGCGGCAACTGCACCAGGATGCCGTGGATGCTGGGGTCGTTATTGAGCGCCTCGACGCGCGCCAGCAAGTCGGCCTCGCTCATCGTGGCCTCGTACTTCTCCAGTACCGAGTGCAGGCCGGCGTCCTCGCAGGCCTTGACCTTGTTGCGCACATAGACCTGGCTGGCCTGGTTGTCGCCCACCAGCACCACCGCCAGGCCGGGCTTGAGCCCCTTGGCCGTCAGCGCCGCGGCGCGCTGCGCCACCTCGGCGCGGAGTTGCTTGGAGAGGGCGTTGCCGTCGATCAGTTGGGCGGTCATGGTGAGGACTCCTTGGAATGCAAAAGGCCGCTGAACAATCAGCGGCCTCGGATGGGGGCAGGTCTTGTCAGGCCTTGGCGGGTGCGCCCAAGGCAATCTTGAGCAGGTCGGCCACGGTGTTGGCGTTCAGCTTCTCCATGATGTTGGCGCGGTGCGCCTCCACCGTCTTGATGCTGATGCCCAGATCGTCGGCGATCTGCTTGTTGAGACGGCCGGCGACGATGCGCTCCAGCACCTGGGCCTCACGGGTGGTGAGGCGCGAGAGCAGGGCGTCGCGGCTGGCGGCTTCCTGGTGGCTGGAGAAGGCGTCGCGCGCCTGGTCGAGCATGCGCTCCACCAGGGCCAGCAGCTCGTCTTCCTTGAAGGGCTTCTCGATGAAGTCCATCGCGCCCTTCTTCATGGTCTGCACCGCCATCGGCACGTCGCCATGGCCGGTGATGAAGACTACCGGCAGCGGGCTGCGGCGCTCCAGCAGGCGGTCCTGCAGCTCCAGGCCGCTCATGCCTTCCATGCGGATGTCGGCAATCAGGCAGGCCACTTCGCGCGGGTCGTAACGGCTCAGGAACGACTCGGCGGAGTCAAAGCACTTGACGCGGTAGTCCTTGCCCTCCAGCAGCCATTGCAGGGAATCGCGCACGGCTTCGTCATCATCGACAACGTAGACGTTGCCCTTCTTAGGAATCAGGCTCATGGTGTCGCAGCAGTGTTCAGGGCGGGTCCCGAGGGTTCGGGACGGGATAGTTCGACGGGGATGGTGAAGGCGAACCTGCACCCCACGATGGAGGCGCCATTGTAGAGGTTCTCGGCACGGATCCGGCCGTGGTGGGACTCAACGATAGACCGGCATAACCCTAAGCCAATGCCCATGCCATCGGACTTGGTGGAGAAAAAGGCCTCGTACATGCGCTCGATCACCTCATCGGGCAAACCCGGCCCCATGTCGGTGACCGAGAACTCGATATTGCCGCCCAGCTCGGCCGTGTGCTTGGGCACCACGCGCAGCTCGATATGGCGGCGCGAGACCGGCAGCGCGGCGTTGTCGATCGCTTCGGCGGCGTTCTTCAGCAGGTTCATCAGCACCTGCTCGATCAGGATCGGGTCCACCATCAGCGTGGGCAGGCGCTGCGCCACATAGGTGTGGATGGCCACGTTGCGGCGGCGTAGCTCGATGCCGGCCAGCTCCACCGCGTCCTCGACGATGGCATGCGCGCTGGAGGCCTGGCGCTGCGGCTCGCTGCGCTTCACGAAGTTGCGGATGCGGTGGATGATCTGGCCGGCGCGCTGCGCCTGCTTGGCGGTCTTCTCCAGCGCGGCCAGCAGATCGTCCTTCTGGATCGCGTCGTTGCGCACGCGCGAGACCATGCCGTTGCAGTAGTTGGTGATGGCGGTGAGCGGCTGGTTCAGCTCATGTGCGACGCTGGAGGCCATCTCGCCCATGGTCATCAGCCGGCTGGTGACCTGGGCCTTCTCGGCCTGCTGGGCGGCCTGCTCCTCGGCGCGGCGGCGCGCGGTGATGTCGGTGGCGATCAGCATCTGCGCCAGGCGGCCGTCGGTCCACTGCAGGTAGCGGGCGCGCACGTCGAACCACATCTCCAGGCCCTCGATATAGACCTCGCGCGGGTCCGAGCCCACTTCGGTGAGATGCTGGGCGGGCAGGCCGGAGTAATCGTCCACCTCGTCGTCCACGTCGGGGTCGTCCTTGCTGCGGCTCAGCTGGCTGCCAGCCAGCATGGCATGGCCCTTGGGGTCGGCGCCGAACCAGAGCCGGTAGCTGCGGTTCGCGAACAGCAGCTCGCCCTGCTGCACCGAGAGCACCGAGACCGCCGCGTCCAGCCCCTCCAGCACGGTGGTGAAGCGCTCGTGCGAGGCGCTGAGCTGGTCGCGCACGCGCTTGGCCTCGGTGATATTGGTCATCGAGGTCATCCAGCCGCTCTGCTTGCCCTTGGGGTCGATCAGGGGCGAGACATACATGCGGGCGTCGAAGATGGTGCCGTCCTTGCGCATCACCTTGACCTCGGCGCCGCCGGCCGGGCTGCGGCCGTGGATCTCCTGCTGCAAGAGGCGCGCGTTCTCCTCGAAGCGGTCCGGCGGCCAATAGGGGAAGGGCGGCTTGCGGCCGATCAGCTCGGCCTCGGAGAAGCCGGTCATGGCGCAGAAGGCCGGGTTCACATAGGAGATGCGCGAGTCCATGTCCATGGCGCGCATGCCGGTGAGCATGGAGTTCTCCATGGCGCGGCGGAAATTCGTCTCGTTGGCCAGCGCGGTCTGGAACTGCATGCGCCGGCGCATGTGCTTCCAGGTGCCCAGCAGCATCCACACCGTCAGCACCGAGAGCGCCACCACCATCCAGAACAAGGTGTTGCTGATCAGGCCGATCGAGGTGCGGTAGCCCTGGCCGCGCAGCACCAGGCCGTTGAGCGCCGGCGCCAGCGGTACCTCGGAGACGATGGAGGCGCGCTTGATGCGCTGGCCCGGCATCGGGGTGACGGTGGAGGCCATCACCTGCTCGCGCGCGTCCAGCACCGAGACCGCATGGCGGCCCGCCACCTCGGTGGGCACGTAGTAGCGCAGCAGGGCCTCGATCGAGTATTCGGCGATCAGCACGCCGGCAAAGCCGGTGCGGTCGATCAGTGGCACCTGCACCTGGAACACCGAGCTGCTGTTGTTGTCGGTGAAGGGCTGTGAATAGACCACCTGGCGCCGTTCCTTGGCGGCCTGGAAGGCGATCTCGGGGGCGGTGCCGGGGTTGCCGCTGGGCATGGAGGGGTCGCCGCCGTCCAGCACCATCAGGTTCTCGGCCTGGAAGCCGGCGCCGCTGACGCTGGCGCGGCGGTCGCGCCGGTTCGTCAGCCAGGTCACATGGGTGACCTCGGGGCGTTCGCGCGCGAAGGCGCGCGCCTGCACGCCAAATTCCTGCGGGTCGATGGCGCGCGTGACGATGTCGCGCGCGATCACCACCAGCTTTTCCTGGTTCTCGTTCAGGCGCACCCGGATCTGCTGCTGGGCGATCTCGGTATCGCGCTTGACGGCCTCGGCCTCGCGTTCGATTTCCTCGTTGCGCAGGTACCAGAAGGCCAAGATGATGGCCGCCAGGAACAGCATCACCGAGACCAGCGGCCCCAGGGTGGCAAAGCGGTCCTGGCGCGAGGGCGACTGGCGCCGCCACCAGGTGGCGGCCAGGCGCTGCAGCGGCGTGAGCGTGCGGCGCAGGGCGCCCTTGAAATCGAAACGGGAAAGCATGGCGCGATTATCCCGGCGCGGGCGCCGCCGGCCCAGCGAGCAATCCCTTTGATTTCATTATGTGAAACTGAATCGCACGATTTGGAATTTCGAAAAGCTTGTGAGAAACTCGCGCCGGAAAATTTCGACGCAGGATTTAGGAGACAACATGTCCGCGCAGCCTCCCTCTTTTCTCGGCGCTTCAGCCAACGATACCGACGCCCTCGAAACCAAGGAATGGCTGGATGCCCTGTCCGCCGTGATTGGTGAGGAAGGGGGCGAGCGCGCTCACTTCCTGCTCGAGACCCTGATCGACCATGCACGCCAGGCCGGCATCGACGTGCCCTTCTCGGCCCACACGGCCTACGTCAACACCATCCCCACCGACCAGGAAGAGCGCTGCCCCGGCGACATCGAGATCGAGGAGCGCCTGCGCGCCTATATGCGCTGGAATGCGATGGCGATGGTGGTGCGCGCAAATCGCCTGAACCCCGATGACGGCGGCGACCTGGGCGGCCACATCTCCAGCTTTGCCTCGCTGGCGACCATGCTGGGCTGCGGCTTCAACCATTTCTGGCATGCCGACGATGGCGAGCATGGCGGCGACCTGCTGTATATCCAGGGCCACAGCGCCCCCGGCATCTATGCGCGCGCCTTCCTGGAAGGCCGCATCAGCGAGGAGCAGTTGCTCAACTTCCGCCAGGAGGTGGATGGCCATGGCCTGTCCAGCTACCCGCACCCCAAGCTGATGCCCGAGTTCTGGCAGTTCCCCACCGTCTCGATGGGCCTCGGCCCCTTGATGGCGATCTACCAGGCGCGTTTCCTCAAGTACCTGCATGCGCGCGGCATTGCCGACACGGCCAAGCGCAAGGTCTGGGTGTTCCTGGGCGACGGCGAGATGGACGAACCGGAATCGCTGGGCGCGATCGGCCTGGCCGCACGCGAGAAGCTCGACAACCTGATCTTCGTGGTGAACTGCAATCTGCAGCGCCTGGACGGCCCGGTGCGCGGCAACGGCAAGATCATCCAGGAGCTGGAGGGCGAGTTCCGCGGCGCCGGCTGGAACGTCATCAAGCTGATCTGGGGCGGCTACTGGGATCCGCTCTTGGCGCGCGACAAGGAAGGCCTGCTGCGCAAGGTCATGATGGAGACGGTGGACGGCGACTACCAGGCCATGAAGGCCAACGACGGTGCCTTTGTGCGCAAGAACTTCTTCGGCAAGCATCCCAAGCTCTTGGAGATGGTGGCCAAGATGAGCGACGACGACATCTGGCGCCTGCAGCGTGGCGGCCACGACCCGCAAAAGGTCTATGCCGCCTACCACAAGGCGGTCAACACCGTGGGCCAGCCCACCGTGCTGCTGGTCAAGACCGTCAAGGGCTATGGCATGGGCAAGAGCGGCGAGGGCAAGAACACCGCGCACCAGACCAAGAAGCTCACCGACGACGACATCAAGTCGATGCGCGACCGCTTCGGCATCCCGATCGCCGACGCCGACCTGCCCAAGCTCCCCTTCTTCCGGCCGGCCGAGCACACGCCCGAGGCGCGCTATCTGCACGAGCGCCGCCAGCAACTGGGCGGCTACCTGCCCAAGCGCCGCCCGCGCTCCGACGAGCAGCTCACGGTGCCAGCTCTTGACGCTTTCCAGGCCATCCTCGAGCCCACCGCCGAGGGCCGCGAGATCTCCACCACGCAAGCCTATGTGCGCTTCCTGACCCAGCTGCTGCGCGACAAGGATCTGGGCCCCCGCACCGTGCCCATCCTGGTGGACGAGGCGCGCACCTTCGGCATGGAAGGCCTGTTCCGCCAGATCGGCATCTACAACCCCAAGGGTCAGCTCTACACCCCGGTCGACAAGGACCAGGTGATGTACTACCGCGAGGACAAGGCCGGCCAGATCCTGCAGGAGGGCATCAACGAGGCCGGCGGCATGGCGAGCTGGATCGCCGCGGCAACCTCGTATTCGACCAACAACCGGGTCATGATCCCCTTCTACGTCTACTACTCGATGTTCGGCTTCCAGCGCATCGGCGACCTGGCCTGGGCCGCCGGCGACATGCAGGCGCGCGGCTTCCTGCTGGGCGGCACCTCGGGCCGCACCACGCTGAACGGCGAAGGCCTGCAGCATGAGGACGGCCACAGCCACATCCTCGCCGGCACCATCCCCAACTGCGTCAGCTACGACCCCAGCTTCGCGCACGAGGTGGCGGTGATCATGCAGCATGGCCTGAAGCGCATGGTGCAGGACCAGGAGAACGTCTACTTCTACATCACCCTCTTGAACGAGAACTACCCGATGCCGGGCCTGAAGGCCGGCACCGAGGAGCAGATCATCAAGGGCATGTATCTGCTGGAAGAGGCCGCCCCCGGCCCGCTGAGCGTGAACCTGCTGGGCTCGGGCACCATCCTGCGCGAGAGCCAGGCTGCCAAGGGCCTGCTGGAGCAGGACTGGGGCGTGAGCGCCAATGTCTGGAGCTGCCCGAGCTTCAACGAGCTGGCGCGCGACGGCCAGAACGCCGAGCGCTGGAACCTGCTGCACCCCACCGAGCTGGCCTGCGTGCCCTTCGTGACCCAGCAGCTCAGCCGCACCAGCGGCCCGGTGATCGCCTCCACCGACTACATGAAGAACTACGCCGAGCAGATCCGCGCCTTCATCCCGGCGGGCCGCTCCTACAAGGTGCTGGGCACCGATGGCTTCGGCCGCTCGGACTTCCGCTCCA
>Ga0208886_100238_pt1 | contig 8867 bp, 8 predicted proteins | sample LakWasM105_HOW12_2_FD_183923 | JGI IMG/M metagenome (GOLD analysis project Ga0208886, IMG submission 183923) | Freshwater sediment methanotrophic microbial communities from Lake Washington under simulated oxygen tension - Sediment Metagenome... | ecosystem: Environmental > Aquatic > Freshwater >... | reverse complement strand
CGCGGGCTGGAGCGCCTGGGCAGCAGCCTGCTGGCCGATCTGGCCTGGTGCCGCATCAACTGCGGCCAGCGCGAACATGCGCTGCATCAGGCCCGCGAGGCGGAGATCGAACTCGATCCGCGCTGCGATGTGGACGACCGGGCCGCCACCCACAGCCGCCTGGCCCAGGTCTATGCGGCGCTGGACGATCAGGCCAACGCCCAGCGCCACGCCGCGGCCGCCGAGCGCGAATGGGCCGAGTTCGCGCGCCAGCAGCAGAGCTGGCGCGAGCAGCTGGCCGCCGCCGCGCTGACGCCGTCTTAGAACAGCGCCATGCTGAGCTTGCGGCGGTACTGGTCGATCAGCGGGTCGCTGGGCGCCACGGTGGTCTGACCGGCCAGCTGCAGGGCGCCGCCCTTGGGTTCGCCGGCCGTCGCCGCTGCCTTGGGGGCGGGCTTGGTCAGCAGTTCCAGGATCGCCACATATGCCTTGCGCGCCGCCTCCTGGTTCCAGCTCTTGTCACGCATGATGATCTCGAGCAGCTCGTCCATCGCCTCGGTATGGCGCAGCGCCGCCAGCTGCAGCTGGGCGAGGGCGTAGCGGGACTCGAAGTCGCGCTTGTTGGCGGCGATCGCGGCCTGCAGCGCGCCGGCGTCGAGGCCGGGCGCGCGCTCGGCGGCGGTCAGCCAGATCGCCAGTGCAGCGAAGCGGGCATGCGGGGTGATGGTGTCGGCGGCGCGCGCGGCCACCGGCTCGAAGGCGCTGCGCGCGGCCGCCACCTGGCCGGCCTCCAGCAGGGCCTTCACCAGATCGAAGCGGGCCTGCTCGTTGGTCGGGTCGGCCGCCACCGCCGCCGCCAGCTTGTCGAGTGCCGAGGCGGTATCGCCCTCGGCCAGCAGGGCCTCGGCCTCGGCCACGTCCTCCTCGGCCGCCAGCTCGTCGGGGCTGGGCACATGCTTGTCGAGGAACTCGCGGATCTGCGCCTCGGGGATCGCGCCCACGAAACCGTCCACCGGCTGGCCGCCCACGAACATCACGCAGAAGGGGATGCTGCGCACGCCGAAGGCCTGGCTCAGCTGGCTGGCGATCTCGGGCTGCTCGTCGCTGTTGAGCTTGGCCAACTGGAAGCGGCCGGCATAGGCCGTCTCGAGCTTTTCCAGCACCGGGCCCAGGCTCTTGCAGGGGCCGCACCAGGGCGCCCAGATGTCCAGCAGCACGGGCTGCTGCACAGAGGCTTGCAAGAGGTCTTGTTCGAAGTTCTGGAGGGTGATGTCGATCATGTCGTCTCGGGGCCTGCGAGGGAATCGGAGGCAGTTGGAGGCTGCCGCCTACAATTCAAGGTTTTCCAGCCTATGGACAGCGCCGTGCAGACTATGCAGAACGCCTCTCCCCTGGTTGGCGTGGTGATGGGTTCCAGCAGTGACTGGGAGACCATGAAGCACGCCGCCGACATTCTCTCCGAGTTCGGTGTCGCTTTCGAGGCGCGGGTGGTCTCGGCGCATCGCATGCCCGACGATATGTTTGCCTACGCGGAAGCCGCCGAAGGGCGCGGCCTGCGCGCCATCATTGCGGGCGCCGGTGGTGCCGCGCATCTGCCGGGCATGCTGGCCGCCAAGACGCTGGTGCCGGTGCTGGGCGTGCCGGTGGCCAGCCGCCATCTGCAGGGCGTGGACTCGCTGCATTCCATCGTGCAGATGCCCAAGGGCATCCCGGTCGCCACCTTTGCCATCGGCACCGCCGGCGCCGGCAATGCGGCGCTGTTCGCGCTGGCCATGCTGGCCCAGGACGATGCCCAGCTGCGCGACAAGCTGGCCGCCTACCGCGTGCGCCAGACCGAGGTGGCGCGTGCCATGAGCAAGGACCTGATCTGATGAGCGGCAAGCCTTTGCTGCCGGGCACGGCCACCCTGGGCGTGATGGGTGGCGGCCAGCTGGGTCGTATGTTTGTACAGGCGGCGCAAAGCCTGGGCTACCGCACCGTGGTGCTGGACCCGGACGCGGTGAGCCCCGCCGGCGCCGTCGCGCACGAGCATATCCAGGCCGATTACCTCGACGAGGCGGGCCTGGCGCGGCTGGCCGCGCAATGCGACGCCATCACCACCGAATTCGAGAACGTGCCGGCCGCGGCGCTGGAGCGCCTGGCGCAGCAGCGCTTCGTGGCGCCCGCCGGCGCCGCCGTGGCGGTGTGTCAGGACCGCGCCGACGAGAAGGCGCATTTCCAGGCCAGCGGCGTGGCCTGCGCGCCCTATGCGCTGCTGCGCGCCGACGCCGACCTGGCGGCCGTGCCGGCCAGCCTGCTGCCCGGCATCCTCAAGACCGCCCGCATGGGCTATGACGGCAAGGGCCAGCTGCGCGTGCGCAGCGCGGCCGAGCTGGCCCAGGCCTGGGACGAACTGAAGCGCGTGCCCTGCGTGCTGGAGCAGATGCTGCCGCTGGCGCTCGAGCTCAGCGTGCTGGTGGTGCGCAATGCCGCCGGCCAGGTGGTGAGCTTCCCGGTGCAGCAGAACCTGCACCGCGACGGCATCCTGGCGGTGACCCAGGTGCCGGCGCCGGCTGCCAGCGCCGCCCTGCAGCAGCAGGCGCGCGAATCTGCGGCCCGCATTGCCGCCAGCCTGCGCTATGTGGGCGTGCTGTGCATCGAGTTCTTCGTGCTGCAGGACGGCGCCCTGGTGGTCAACGAGATGGCGCCGCGCCCGCACAACTCGGGCCATTACACGATGAATGCCTGCGACGTCTCGCAGTTCGAGATGCAGGTGCGCGCGCTCGCCGGCCTGCCGCTGCCAACGCCGCGCCTGCATTCGCCCACCGTGATGCTGAACCTGCTGGGCGACCTCTGGTTCGAGCCCGGCAGCGCTGCCGAGCGCAGCCCCGACTGGGCCGCCGTGCTGGCCCTGCCGGGCACGCATCTGCACCTCTACGGCAAGACCAGCGCGCGCCGTGGCCGCAAGATGGGCCATCTCAACATCACCGCGGCCACGGCCGCCGAGGCCGAGGCGGTGGCGCGCCAGGCGGCGGCCCTGCTGGGCCTGCCGGCCGACTGGTAAGAATGGGTGAAGACGCCATGCTGCTGAACGGCCAGGACCCCGCCGCCATTGCCCGCGCCGCCCAGGCGCTGGCCGATGGCGCCTTGGTGGCGCTGCCCACCGAGACCGTCTACGGCCTCGGCGCGCGCGCCGACAGCGATGCCGCGGTGGCGCAGATCTTCGCGGCCAAGGGCCGGCCGGCCGACCATCCGCTGATCGTGCACGTGCTGGACGTCGCCGATGCCGAACGCTTTGCGCAAGACCTGCCCCCGGTGGCGCGGCGCCTGATGCAGGCCTTCTGGCCCGGCCCGCTGACGGTGATCGTGCCGCGCGCCGCCGGCATGGCCGCCGCCGCCGCGGGCGGGCAGGGCAGCATCGGCCTGCGCTGCCCGGCCCACCCGGTGGCGCGCGCCCTGCTGGCCGAGGCGCGCAAGCTGGGCGTGCTGGGCGTGGCCGCGCCCAGCGCGAACCGCTTCGGCCGCGTCAGCCCCACCTCGGCCCAGCATGTGCTGAGCGAATTCGAGCCCGGCCTGCTGGTGCTGGACGGTGGCGATTGCGAGGTCGGCATCGAGTCCAGCATCGTCGACTGCAGCCGTGGCCATCCGGTGCTGCTGCGCCCCGGCGTGCTGACCGAGGCCGAAATCGCCGCGGTGGCGGGCGAGCCGCTGGCGCCGCGCGATGCCGCGGCACCGCGCGCCTCTGGCACGCTGGCGGCCCATTACGCGCCCAGCGCGGTGGTGCGGCTGCTGGCGCCCGCCGAGTTGCAGGCGGCCCTGTCTAAAGAAACCCCTCATGCCCTGGCGGTATATTCGCGCACGGTCGCCGTGCCGCAAGGCCTGCTGCAGCGCGTCATGCCCAGGCATGCGAGGGCGGCGGCCCAGGAGTTGTTTGCAGTCTTGCGCGCGTTGGACGCGCAGGGCGCACGCGAAATTTGGATCGAAACCCCCCCGGCCGATGCGGCCTGGGATGGCGTGAGGGACCGCTTGTCCCGCGCCGCAGCCGCTTTTTCTGATTCAGCCTCCTGAGGCAGGCGGTCAAGTTTTCTCTCGGAGCGTTCATGAAGAAGAGTTTCAAGCAAGGGTGGGGGCAGGCCGGTCTGGTGCTGCTGGCGGCTGCGGCGGCCATGTTGGCGGGCTGCGGTGGCGGCAGCAGCCAGATCGAGCCCTTTGCGCCCACGCGCATCATGGCCATGGGTGACGAGGCCAGCTACCTGACCGCCGAAGGCAAGAAGTACGCGGTGAACGCCGTGGACGACACCACCCTGGCGCTGAAGTGCCAGAACAACCCGATCTGGGTGCAGGCCCTGGCTACCCAGTTCGGCCTGGTGTTCCCGCAGTGCAACCCCGACAACGTGGCCACGCCCAAGGGCATCATGTATGCGCGCCCGGGCGCCAAGGTCGATGGCGTGAAGGCGCAGATCGACCAGCAGTTCTCGGCCGGTGGCTTCACCAGCAAGGATCTGGTGGCGATCCTGGTGGGCAGCAACGATCTGATCGATCTGTACCGCCAGTTCCCGGCGCAGAACCGCGACACCCTGCTGGCCAGCGCCGGCGAGCGCGGCCGCGCGCTGGCCGACCAGGTCAACCGCGTCGCCAACGCCGGCGGGCGCGTGCTGGTCGTGACCCTGCCGGACCTGGGCCTGACGCCCTATGCCGCCAAGGAAAAGGCCACCAAGACCGACACCGACCGCGCCGCCCTGCTGAGCGCGCTGACCCAGGCCTTCAATTCGCAGATGCGCCTCAACGTCATCAACGACGGCCGCATGATCGGCCTGGTGCTGGGCGACGAGATGTCGCAGGCGATTGCCAAATACCCCGAGGGCTTTGGCTACGCCAACATCACCGTGGGCGCCTGCAAGGTGGCGCTGCCCGACTGCACCACCAAGACCCTGCTGGACACCGCCTCCGCCGACACCTGGCTGTGGGCCGACGACTACTGGCTGGGCAATGGCGGCCAGAACCGTCTGGGCCTGCTGGCCCAGACGCGGGCGCGCAACAACCCCTTCTGATACCCGCCTCGCAGGACCGCTGCGCAACCCCGACACCGTTCCGCGGTGTCGGGGTTTTTACTTGGGGCGACCTGTTTGCGGGGAAATATAGTCATCGCTTCAAAAAAGAACGACCGTTCTTTTTTGGGCCAAGGATAAAACTCGCAACGAGGTAGGAATGAGCAGCATCAAGACATTGAGCCTGGCGGCGCTGGCCGCCGCCGCCCTGAGCGCCTGCGGTGGTGGCACCGGCGCCGCCGACAACCGAGACGACCCGCCGCCGGCGCGCGGCAATATCGTCACCGCCCTGCTGGCCGGCAAGGCCACCATCGCCGACATCGACGCGGGCACCGCGGCCAAGGGCCTGCAGCCCCTGTCCGGCAAGGCCAAGTGCGATGTCGACATCCGCTACATCGTCTACTTCACGCGCGACCCGCTCGGCCAGGCCGCCACCGCCACCGAGGGCGTGCTGGTGCCCAGCGGCAGCGACCCGGCCTGCAGCGGCGAGCGCCCGGTGCTGCTGTATGCGCATGGCACCAGCACCGCCCACGCCACCAATATGGCCGACGTGAAGAACAACAGCGAGGCCGCGCTGGCCATGGCCATGTTCGCGGCCCAGGGCTTCATCGTGGTGGCGCCCAACTACCTGGGCTACGACAAGTCCAGCCTGAACTGGCATCCCTACCTGAATGCCGAGTCCTCGGGCGTCGACATGGTGGACGGCCTGCGCGCCGCCAAGGCCCACCTGGCCGCCGAAAGCGCCGTCAAGCCCTCCGCCAAGCTGCTGGTGAGCGGCTATTCGCAGGGCGGCCATGTGGCGATGGCGGTGCACAAGATCATCGAGCGCGACTACGCCGCCGAGTTCACCGTGACGGCCTCGGCGCCGATGTCCGGCCCCTACAACATCGTCGGCTTCGGCGATGTGGTGGTGAATGTGCAGCCGAATGCCGGCGCGACCATCTTCGCGCCCATGCAGCTGACGAGTTATCAGAAGTCCTACGGCAACATCTACAGCACGCCCTCGGAGGCCTACCAGGCGCCGTTCGACGCCAGCGCCGAGAGCCTGTTCCCGAGCGACAAGTCGGTCAGCGAGCTGATCGCCGCCGGCAAGCTGCCGGCGGACCCGACCTTCACCAAGCTGTTCGGCAACGGCGGCCTGCTGAAGGACAGCTTCCGCGCTGGCTACGCAACGGGCGGCTTCCGCAAGGCGCTGCAGACCAACACCCTGCTGGGCTGGACGCCCAAGCGCCCGATCGCCCTGTGCGGCGGCAAGCAGGATCCGACGGTGTTCTTCGATATCAACACCAGCGTCTCCGCCGCCGACCTGAAGTCGCGCGGCGCGCCGCTGATGGGCGCGTACGACCTGGAGAACCTCGCCAGCCTGCCCGCGGGCGTGGCCGGTCAGACGGTCTACTTCGGCTTCCAGCAGGCCAAGGCTGCGGCCGGTGCCTCCGCCCAGGGCCAGTACCACGGTGGCCTGGTGCCGCCGTTCTGCACCGCCCTGGCGCGCGGCTTCTTCCAACAAGTGCTGGCCAGCGGCCTGTGAGTTGCAGCAGCACGGAGATACAGACATGAACCACAAGATTTCTTCCGGCCTGCCGGGCGCCCTCCTGATGGGCCTGGCCGGCGCCTGCGCGGCCCAGACCCACACCGTCTATCTGGGCGGTGCCCATATCGATGTGCGCGCCGTCTCGACGCCGCTGACCAATGCCGCCCTGCCCGATGCGCGCCTGAGCGTGGGCGACCAGGACACGCTGGGCTTCGGCTACACCTACCGCTTTGCGCCCAGTTGGAGCGCCGAGCTGGCGCTGGGCCTGCCGCCCACCCACAAGGTCTATGGCGAGGGCTCGCTGAAGCCCTTCGGCCAGATCTCGGCGGTGCAGCAGCTGCCCCCCACGGTGTTCCTGAACTACCACTTCGGCGAGCTGCTGCCCAAGCTGCATCCCTTCGTGGGCCTGGGCATCAACTACACGCGCTTCCCCAAGACGCGCAGCACCGTCGCGGGCGATCTGGCCTCGCACGGCGCCACCGACATCAAGCTGGCGGACTCCTGGGGCGCGGCCGGCCACGTCGGCCTGACGGTGCAGTTCGACAAGAACTGGTCGCTGGTCAGCACGGTGGCGATGGCCAAGGTGAAGAGCGAAGTGACGGCGGTGAGCCAGACGCGCGAGGGTGTGGTGACGCGCAATACCACCGTGGACTTCCGTCCCATCGTCACCACCCTGTCGCTGGGCTACAGCTTCTAAGGCTGGGCGCGCGCCGCCCCCGGCATGTCCTGCGCGGTCCAGCGCAGCAGGGCGTCCAGGGCCGGCCGCGCCGCCAGCGCCCGGCCATGGTTGACGATGGCCACGAAGGCGTAGCGCTGGCCCGAGACCGAGAGCACATAGCCGGCCAGCGCCGTCACATCGCGCAGCGAGCCGGTCTTCAGGTGTGCGCGGCCCTGGGCGGCGCCAAAGCGCTTGGCATCGCCGCGCGCCAGCGTGCCGTCCTGGCCCGCCAGCGGCAGCGAAGCCAGCATCTCCGGCATGCTGGGGCTGGCCCAGATCTGCAGCAGCAGGCCGCCCAGCTGTGCCGCGCTGAGGCGCGAATCGCGCGACAGGCCCGAGCCATTGCTGAGCAGGAAATCGCCATCGCCCAGGCGCTGCGCCAGCCAGTCGCGCAATTGCTGGCGTGCCAGCTCCAGCGTCACCGGCGCGCCGTCCACCGGCCTGGCCAGGCTCAGCAGCAATTGCTCGGCCATCAGATTGGCGCTGAACTTGTTGATGTCGCGCACCACCTCGGCCAGCGGCGGCGAGGCGAACTCGAAGCTCGGGGGTGTGGCTGGCGCCTGGCCGTCACGCACCTCACCGCCGAGCTTGCCGCCCAACTCGCGCCACAGCCCCGCCAGCAGGCGGGCGTTGAAGCTGCGCGGATCGGGGTCGGCCACCGGCCAGCGCTGCTCGCCGCAGGCGGCCGGGTAGCTGCCGGCAAAGCGCGGCCGGCCGCCGTCGCTCCACTGCGCCTTCAGGCCGCCGCGCCAATCCGCGCAGGGGCCGCCGCTGAGCGGCAGCGGGTTCAGCGCCGCGCCGCCGTCCAAGGCCGGCACATCGCTGCTGACCCAGGCAACGCGCCGCTCCGGGTCGGGCCGAAAGCTGTAGGTCAGGGCCTTGTAGTTGAGCAGCAGGGCGTCGGGCTGCACATTGCCGGGCCGCCAGGGCTCGCCATCGAAGTCGGCCGGGCTGCCCGTGTAGGGCGCGAAGGCGCTGCGGTCCAGCACGATATCGCCGCGGATATCGCGCACGCCCAGGGCCTGCACCTGGCGCAGCAGCAGCCAGACGCGCTCCAGCACCAGCTTGGGATCGCCGGTGCCCTTGATCACCAGATCGCCCTCCAGCACGCCGCTGTCTTGCTGCAGCCTGCCGTTCAGCCAGACCGGCGTGCGCCAGGTCCAGGCCGGCCCCAGCTGCTCCAGCGCGGCCCAGGTGGTGGCCAGCTTGGCCAGCGAGGCCGGGTTCATGGCCTGCCCGGCCTGCCACTCGAACTGCGCGCCCGTCGGCCGGATCGCATGGATCCAGATACCCAGGCTTTCGGGCGGCAGTTGGGCCTGCTTGAGGGCCTGCTGCACCGGCTCCAGCTCGGCTGGCCAGGGCGCGGCAGCGAATGCCGCGGAGCCGGCCAGCAGCGATGCCGCGAGACCTGTTCGCAGGGGATGATGCAAGCTTGTCAAGGGCATGGCGACGATGATCGCACGGCTACACTTGCCCCCATGACCGTGCTGCTGGCCCTCGATAGTTCCACCGAAAGCATGGCGCTGGCCCTGATCACCCCGGCCGAGCGCCTGCTGCATGAGGGCGAGGGCGGCGCCAAGGCCTCGGCCCAGATGGTGCCCGCCGCGCTGGC
>Ga0208886_100236_pt1 | contig 9046 bp, 8 predicted proteins | sample LakWasM105_HOW12_2_FD_183923 | JGI IMG/M metagenome (GOLD analysis project Ga0208886, IMG submission 183923) | Freshwater sediment methanotrophic microbial communities from Lake Washington under simulated oxygen tension - Sediment Metagenome... | ecosystem: Environmental > Aquatic > Freshwater >... | reverse complement strand
CCGCTGCGCAGGCCGGCCTCCACATGGGCCACCGGGATGCCGGCCTTCTTGGCCACGATGGAGCAGGCCAGCGTCGAGTTCACATCGCCCACCACCAGGCAGGCCTGCGGCTTCTCGGCCGCCACCAGCTGCTCGTAGGCCAGCATGATCTTGCCGGTCTGCTCGGCATGGCTGCCGCCGCCGCAACCCAGGCGCACGTCGGGTGCGGGGATGCCCAGCTCCTCGAAGAACACCTCGTTCATGTCGCGGTCGTAATGCTGGCCGGTGTGCACGATCTTCCAGGCCAGCCGCCCGTCGGCCTGCAGCGCGCGCACGATGGGCGCGATCTTCATGAAGTTGGGGCGTGCGCCGGCGATCAGGTGGATGCAGGGTTTGGAAGACATGGAGGCGGTCTCTGGGCTTGCGTGCGGAGTCAGCGCGCGATTCTAGGTGGCGGGCCGGCGCCGGGCGTCGCCGGAACAGGTGTCGATGTGAGCAGATGTGGGCTTGGTCACGCCTGTCCCCTGAATGGGGTGGATGCCGGCTGGCGCACAGGCGGCCTGAGAGAGAATACGCGCCGGCCTGCGATGTACGAACGGCCGCATCAGATTCTGAGGGGATTGCGTGAAAGTACTCGTTACCGGCGCTGCCGGCTTCATCGGCATGCATGTCAGCCAGATCCTGCTCGCGCGCGGCGATGAGGTGGTGGGCCTGGACAATCTGAACGACTATTACGACCCCCAGCTGAAGCTGGACCGGCTGGCGCGCCTGACGCCCAAACCCGGCTTCCGCTTCGTCAAGCTCGACGTGGCCGACCGCGCCGGCATGGAAGCGCTGTTCGCGGCCGAGAAGTTCGACCGCGTGGTGCACCTGGCGGCCCAGGCCGGGGTGCGCTACTCGATCGAGAATCCGCACGCCTATATCGAGAGCAATATCGTCGGCTTCACCAACATCCTGGAAGGCTGCCGCCACCATGGGGTGCAGCACCTGGCCTACGCGTCGAGCTCCAGCGTCTACGGCGGCAACACGCTGATGCCCTTCAGCGAGCATCACAGCGTCGACCATCCGGTGAGCCTGTACGCGGCCACCAAGAAGGCCAATGAGCTGATGGCGCACACCTACAGCCACCTCTACCGCCTGCCCACCACGGGCTTGCGCTTCTTCACCGTCTACGGCCCCTGGGGCCGGCCGGACATGGCGCTGTTCCTGTTCACCAAGGCGATCCTGGAGGGGCGGCCCATCAATGTGTTCAACCACGGCAAGATGGTGCGCGACTTCACCTATATCGACGACATCGCCGAGGGCGTGGTGCGCGTGCTGGACCGGGTGGCCACGCCGGACGCCGACTACGACTCCGACAAGAGCGACCCGGCGCGCTCCAACGCGCCCTACCGCGTCTTCAACATCGGCAACCACGATCCGATCGAGCTGATGGGTTTCATCGAGGCGATCGAACAGGCCTGCGGCCGCGAGGCGGTGAAGAACTACCTGCCGCTGCAGGACGGCGATGTGCCGGCCACCCATGCCGACGTGGAAGAGCTGGCCGCCTGGACGGGCTTCCGCCCCGCCATGCCCGTGCCCGAGGGCGTGGGCCGCTTCGTGGCCTGGTATCGCGAGTATTTCAAGGTCTGATCCAAACCCCCGCTGGGCGCAACATGAAAATCACGACGATTGGCACCGGCTATGTCGGCCTGGTGACCGGGGCCTGCTTGGCCGAGATGGGCAACCATGTGGTGTGCCTGGACACCAACCCGGAGAAGATCCGCATCCTCCAGGCGGGCGAGATTCCCATCCATGAGCCCGGCCTGCTGGAGGTGGTGCAGCGCAATGTCGCCGCCGGCCGCCTGCAGTTCACCACCGATGTGGATGCGGCGGTGGACCATGGCACGATTCTCTTCATCGCGGTGGGCACGCCGCCGGACGAGGATGGCTCGGCCGACCTGCAGTACGTGAAGGCGGCGGCGCGCAGCATCGGCGCGCGCATGTCGGACTACAAGCTGGTGGTGGACAAGAGCACGGTGCCGGTGGGCACGGCGGACACGGTGCGCGCCGTGATCGCCGAGGAACTGCAGCGGCGCGGCGTGGCCATCGAGTTCTCGGTGGTCTCCAACCCCGAGTTCCTGAAAGAGGGCGCGGCGGTGGAGGACTTCATGAAGCCCGACCGCATCATCGTGGGCTCGGATGACGAGCGCGCCACCCTGTTGATGCGCGCCCTGTACTCGCCCTTCAACCGCAACCGCGACCGCCTGGTGGTGATGGATCTGCGCAGCGCCGAACTCACCAAGTACGCGGCCAACGCGATGCTGGCCACGCGCATCAGCTTCATGAACGAGATGGCGCTGCTGGCCGAGCAGGTGGGCGCCGACATCGAGTGGGTGCGCCGCGGCATCGGCAGCGATCCGCGCATCGGCCACGATTTTCTCTACTCGGGCGCCGGCTATGGCGGCTCCTGCTTCCCCAAGGACGTGAAGGCGCTGATCCAGGCCGCCGGCAGCGGCATGCGCGTGCTGCGCGCGGTGGACGAGGCCAACGAGCGCCAGAAGCTGGTGCTGGTGGACAAGGTGGTGCAGCGTTTTGGCGACGACCTGACAGGCCGGCACTTCGCGCTCTGGGGCCTGGCCTTCAAGCCCAATACCGACGACATGCGCGAGGCGCCCAGCCGCGTGGTGATTGCCGAACTGACGCGCCGTGGCGCCACCGTCAGCGCCTACGACCCGGTGGCCACCGCCGAGGCCCGCAAGGCCTTGGAGGGTGTGTCCGGCGTGAGTTATGCCGAATCGGCCAATGCCGCCCTGGAAGGTGCGGACGCGCTCGTGATCGTGACCGAGTGGAAGGAATTCCGCACCCCGGACTTCGACCACATCAAGCGCACGCTCAGGCAGCCGGTGGTGTTCGACGGCCGCAACCTCTACGAGCCGCCGCTGATGCAGGCCTTGGGGCTAGAGCATTGGGGCATCGGGCGCGGCACGCGGGCGGCGGCGTCGAACTAGTCGAAGCTGCGGGCCTCGGCCAGCGGCGGCGCCTTGGCGTCCTTTTCGGCCAGCAGCGGCGGCACGCCGGCGTCGGGCCACTGGATGCCGATCGCAGCATCATCCCAGCGCACCGCGGCTTCCGCCTGCGGTGCGTAGTAGTCGGTGGTCTTGTAGAGAAAGTCGGCGCTCTCGCTCAGCACCAGGAAACCGTGGGCGAAGCCGGGCGGTATCCAGAGCTGGCGGTGGTTCTCGGCGCTCAACTCCACGCCGTCCCAGCGGCCGAAGTTGGGGCTGCTGCGGCGCATGTCCACCGCCACGTCGAACACCGCGCCGCTCACCACCCGCACCAGCTTGCCCTGCGCATGCGGCGGCAGCTGGAAGTGCAGGCCGCGCAACACGCCGCGCGAGGAGCGCGATTGGTTGTCCTGCACAAAGCGCACTTCGCGGCCCACGGCCCGGTCGAAGGCGGCCTGGTTCCAGCTTTCGGTGAAGAAGCCGCGCGCGTCACCGAACACGCGCGGTTCGATGATCAGCACCTCGGGCAGGCTGGTCGGCGTGGCCAGCATCAGAAGGCCTTGTCGCTGATCAGCTTCATCAGGTACTGGCCGTAGCCGTTCTTGAGCATGGGCTGGGCCAGACGCTCCAGTTGTGCGGCATCGATCCAGCCGGAACGGAAGGCCACTTCCTCCGGACAGGCCACCTTGAGCCCCTGGCGCTTCTCCAGCGTGGCGATGAACTGGCTGGCATCGAGCAGGCTGTCGTGCGTGCCGGTATCGAGCCAGGCATAGCCACGACCCATGATCTCCACCTGCAGCTGCTGCTGGCGCAGGTACTGGGCATTTACATCGGTGATCTCCAGTTCGCCGCGCGCACTGGGCTTGATGGCCGCGGCGATATCGCAGACCTGCTCGTCGTAGAAGTACAGGCCGGTGACGGCGTAGTTGCTTTTTGGGGCGCGGGGCTTTTCCTCGATCGAGAGCGCCTGCTGCTGGCCATCGAACTCCACCACGCCGTAGCGCTCGGGGTCGGTGACGTGGTAGGCGAACACGGTGGCGCCCTCGCGGGTGCCGGCCGCGTGCTTGAGCAGGCCCTGGAAATCGTGGCCGTAGAAGATGTTGTCGCCCAGCACCAGGGCCGAGGGTGCGCCGTCGATGAAGGGCTTGCCGAGGATGAAGGCCTGGGCCAGCCCATCGGGGCTGGGTTGCACGCAGTAGCTGAGATGGATGCCCCAGCGGCTGCCATCGCCCAGCAGGGCCTCGAAGCGCGGCAGATCCTGCGGCGTGCTGATCAGGAGGATGTCGCGCATGCCCGCCAGCATCAGGGTGCTGAGCGGGTAATAGACCATGGGCTTGTCGTACACCGGCAGCAGCTGCTTGCTCATGGCCAGCGTGGCCGGGTGCAGACGGGTGCCGGAGCCACCGGCGAGGATGATGCCTTTGCGTTGTTTCGTCATGGCGCAACCTGGAGAATTTCGGCCAGCATACGCTCGACACCCAACTGCCAATGCGGCAAGTTGAGGCCGAATGCGGCCCGCAGTTTGGCCGTTGACAGCCGCGAGTTGAGCGGCCGCCGCGCCGGCGTGGGGTAGTCGCTGGTGGGGATGGGTAGCAGCTGATCGGGCGCCGCCCGCAAGGCCTGACCCCGCGCGCGCGCGAACTCGATCACATGGCGCGCATAGGCGTGCCAGCTGGTCTCGCCCGCGGCCACCGCGTGATAGACGCCGCTCAGCGCGGGCTTGGCCAGGGTGGCGCGGATCATGTGGGCGCTCAGGTCGGCGAGCAGATCGGCGCCGGTAGGCGCGCCGATCTGGTCGGCGATCACCTTCAGCTGTTCGCGTTCGGCGGCCAGCCGCAACATGGTCTTGGCGAAATTGCCGCCGCGCGCCGCATAGACCCAGCTGGTGCGCAGGATCAGGTGTGCACAGCCGCTGGCGCGGATCGCCTGCTCACCGGCCAGCTTGCTGCGGCCGTAGGCGCTCAGCGGCGCGGTGGGCGCGTCCTCACTGCGCGGCGCTTCGCCGCTGCCGTCGAACACATAGTCGCTGCTGTAGTGCAGCAGCAGCGCGCCGCTGGCGTGCGCGAGGCCGGCCAGCAGGGCGGGGGCCGTGGCGTTGATCTGTTCGGCCAGGGCGGGCTCGCTCTCGGCCTTGTCGACGGCGGTATAGGCGGCGGCATTCACGATCACCTGCGGCGCATGGGCGCGCACCGTGGCGGCCAGGGCGGCGCCGTCGGCGAGGTCGCCGCCGTCATGGCGGTCGAGCGCGATCAGCTCGCCCAAGGGCGCAAGGGCACGCTGCAGTTCCCAGCCGACTTGCCCGTTCTTGCCGAGCAAGAGCATCTTCATGTCAGCCCCTCGCCAGCCGGGATACGGCAGGCGATCCCCCGAGGGGATGCATGCCGGCTTGGGGCGGCCCGGCGCTCGGCATGCGTCCTCATGCCGAATACTGCTGGGCCACCCAGTCGCGATAGGCGCCGCTCTGCACCCGCGCCACCCATTCCGGGTTGGCGAGGTACCACTGCACCGTCTTGCGTATGCCCGACGTAAAGGTCTCGGCCGGCCGCCAGCCCAGCTCGCGCTCGATCTTGCGCGCGTCGATGGCGTAGCGGCGGTCGTGGCCGGGGCGGTCTTTCACATGGCTGATGAGGCGGGCATAGGTTCCGGCGGGGTCGGGCCGGAACTCGTCGAGCAGGGCGCACACCGTGTTGACGATGTCGATATTCGCCATCTCGTTCCAGCCGCCGATGTTGTAGGTCTCGCCCAGTCGGCCGCCGGCCAGCACCGCGCGGATGGCGCTGGCGTGGTCGCTGACGTAGAGCCAGTCGCGGATCTGCCGACCGTCGCCATACACCGGCAGCGGCTTGCCGGCCAGCGCATTGACGATCATCAGCGGGATCAGCTTCTCGGGGAAGTGGAACGGGCCGTAGTTGTTGGAGCAGTTGGTGGTGACCACCGGCAGCCCGTAGGTGTGGTGCCAGGCCCGAACCAGATGGTCGCTGGCGGCCTTGCTGGCCGAGTAGGGGCTGTTGGGCTCGTAGGCATTTGTCTCGGCAAAGGGCGGGTCCTCGGGCTTCAGAGAGCCGTAGACCTCGTCGGTCGAGACGTGGTGGAAGCGGAAGGCCGCCTTGGCATCAGCATCGAGCGCGCCCCAGTAGCCGCGCGCCGCTTCCAGCAGGGTGTAGGTGCCCTCGATATTGGTGCGCATGAAGGCGCCGGGGCCGCTGATCGAGCGGTCCACATGGCTCTCGGCCGCGAAGTGAATCAGCGCGCGCGGCCGTTGCTCGGCCAGCAGGCGGTCCACCAGGGCACGATCGCAGATGTCGCCCTGCACGAACAGATGGCGTGCGTCGCCTTGCAGGCTGGCGAGATTTTCCAGATTGCCGGCGTAGGTGAGGGCGTCCAGGTTGACGACCTTCTCGTCACTCTGGGCCAGCCAGTCCAGCACGAAGTTGCTGCCGATGAAACCGGCCCCGCCGGTGACGAGGATGGTCATGGTCTATTCGTGGTGGTCAAAGGCCTGGAAGCCGGCCAGCTTGATGAGTTGATCGCGCCTGGCGCTGTCGTAGTCGGCATGGATCATTTCCGCCACCAGGGTGGCGAAACTGGTGGCGGGCGTCCAGCCCAGCTTGGCGCGTGCCTTGCTGGCGTCGCCCAGCAGGGTCTCGACCTCGGTGGGGCGGAAGTAGCGCGGGTCCACCTTCACGACCACGTCGCCGGCACGGCACTTGGCCTTGCTGCCCTCGACCTTGCGCACGATGCCGACCTCGTGCACGCCCTCGCCCTCGAATTCCAGCGTCACGCCCAGCTCGGCGGCGGCGGCCTGCACGAACTGGCGCACGCTGTACTGCACGCCGGTGGCGATGACGAAGTCCTCGGCCTGCTGCTGCTGCAGCATCAGCCATTGCATCTCGATGTAGTCGCGCGCATGACCCCAATCGCGCAGCGCGCTGAGGTTGCCGAGGTAGAGGCAGTCCTGCAGCCCCAGTGCAATGCGCGCGATGGCGCGCGTGATCTTGCGCGTCACGAAGGTCTCGCCGCGCACCGGGCTCTCATGGTTGAAGAGGATGCCGTTGCAGGCATACATGCCGTAGGCCTCGCGGTAGTTCACCGTGATCCAGTAGGCATACAGCTTGGCCACCGCATAGGGACTGCGCGGGTAGAAGGGGGTGGTTTCCTTCTGCGGGGTTTCCTGCACCAGGCCATAGAGCTCGCTGGTGCTGGCCTGGTAGAAGCGCGTCTTTTTTTCCAGGCCCAGGATGCGGATGGCCTCCAGCAGACGCAGGGCGCCCAGGCCGTCGGCATTGGCGGTGTATTCGGGTTCCTCGAAGCTCACCGCCACATGGCTCTGCGCGGCCAGGTTGTAGAGCTCGTCGGGCTGCACCTTCTGCACGATGCGCACCAGGCTGGTGGAATCGGTCAGGTCACCGTAGTGCAGGATGAAGTTGCGATGATCGACGTGGGGGTCCTGGTACAGGTGGTCGATGCGGTCGGTGTTGAACAGGCTGCTGCGCCGCTTGATGCCATGGACGATGTAGCCCTTGTTGAGCAGGAACTCCGCCAGGTAAGCACCATCCTGACCGGTCACGCCGGTGATCAAGGCAACTTTGGGTTGGGACATGATTTCAGAGGCTGACGAAAGCCCGCATCATCGCACCAACGGCGCCGCCTCATAGGCCAGACGAATACCCTGAGCCAGCGGTGTTTTGGCCCGCCAGCCCAGCGCATGCAGGCGCGAGACATCGAGCAGCTTGCGCGGCGTGCCGTCGGGCTTGCTGGCGTCGAAGCGCAGCCGGCCCTGGAAGCCCACCACGGCCATCACGGTCTCGGCCAGCGCCTTGATGCTGATGTCCTCGCCGGTGCCCAGGTTGAGCAGGGGGCCGTCGTAGCCGCTTTCCATCAGGAACACGCAGGCCTCGGCCAGGTCGTCGGCGTAGAGAAACTCGCGCCGCGGCGTGCCGCTGCCCCAGACCACGAACTCCGCGTCGCCGCGCAGCTTGGCCTCATGCGCCTTGCGCAGCAGGGCCGGCAGCACATGCGAGCTGGCGAGGTCGTAGTTGTCGTTGATGCCGTAGAGATTGGTCGGCATCACGCTGATGTATTGGCGGCCATGCTGGGCACGGTAGGCCTCGCAGAGCTTGATGCCGGCGATCTTGGCGATCGCATAGGGTTCGTTGGTGGGCTCCAGCGGGCCCGTCAACAGGTACTCTTCCTTGATCGGCTGCGGGCAGTCGCGCGGGTAGATGCAGCTGGAGCCCAGGAACATCAGGCGTTGCACATCGGCCAGGTGCGCCGCATGGATCAGGTTGGCCTCGATCATGAGGTTCTGATAGATGAAGTCGGCGCGCTGGGTGTTGTTGGCCAGGATGCCGCCCACCCTGGCGGCGGCCACCACCACATGGTCGGGTCGCTCCGCCAGCATGAATCGCTGCACCGCCGCCTGGTCGAGCAGATCCAGCTCGGCGTGCGTGCGCATCAACAGATTCTGATAGCCCGCCGCCTGCAGCTTGCGCACGATGGCGCTGCCCACCATGCCGCGATGGCCTGCCACATAGATCTTCTTCGCATCGCGCAGCATGGCGGCGGCTGCCTGGTTTACAGGCGCCAGAGTTTCAGGCCGGCGGCCTGGATCGCCTTGGCATCGAAGGCGGCCTTGACGTCGATGAAGGCGCCGCCCTTGATGAGCTTGCGGCCGATGTCGTCGATCGACAGGGCCTTGTATTCCTTGTGGGCGACGGCGGCGACGATGGCGTCGGCGCGCGGCAGTTCGTCCCAGCTGACGGTGCGCACGCCGTACTCGTGCTGGGCCTCCTCGGGGTCGGCGGCCGGGTCGGTGACGGTGACCTCGACGCCATAGCTTTGCAACTCATGGATGATGTCGATCACCTTGGAGTTGCGCAGGTCGGCACAGTCTTCCTTGAAGGTCAGGCCCAGCACATTGACCTTGGCGCCCTTGATATAGCTGCCGGCGGCAATCATGTGCTTGATGGTCTGCTCGGCGATGAACTTGCCCATGCCGTCGTTGATGCGGCGGCCGGCCAGGATCACCTGCGGGTGGTAGCCCAGCATGTCGGCCTTGTGGGTCAGGTAATAGGGGTCGA
>Ga0208886_100217_pt1 | contig 9865 bp, 8 predicted proteins | sample LakWasM105_HOW12_2_FD_183923 | JGI IMG/M metagenome (GOLD analysis project Ga0208886, IMG submission 183923) | Freshwater sediment methanotrophic microbial communities from Lake Washington under simulated oxygen tension - Sediment Metagenome... | ecosystem: Environmental > Aquatic > Freshwater >... | reverse complement strand
GATGACCATATCGCAGAGAACGACCCACGCGCCTGGCAACCCATTGCGCCATCGGCGATTGCCTTTGGTGGCGACTTGCCGCGTGTCCCAAAAGCAATGACAATTGATGATATTAACCGCGTAAAAGCTGATTTTGTAGCCGCGGCCAAACGCGCGTTGGATGCAGGTTTTGAATGGCTGGAAATCCACTTTGCGCATGGCTACCTCGGGCAAAGCTTTACCTCTGCACATTCCAACCACCGCACCGATAGTTATGGCGGCAGTTTCGAGAACCGCTCACGCTTTACCATTGAAACCCTGGAAGCCATCCGCGAAGTGTGGCCAGACAACTTGCCACTCACCGCCAGATTCGGCGTGATTGAATACGATGGCAAAGACGAAGAAACATTGAGCGAGTCCATACAACTGGTGAAAGCCTGGAAACAACGCGGCCTGGATATGCTGAGTGTGAGTGTAGGCTTTACTATTCCCGAGACAAATATCCCCTGGGGGCCTGCATTTTTGGCACCGATTGCACAACGCGTACGCAATGAGGCGGGCATTCCCGTCTCATCTGCCTGGGGCTTTGGTGCGCCGAATCTGGCAGACAACGCGATTCGTAAACAAGAGTTGGACCTAGCTATGATAGGCCGCGCCCACCTTGAGAACCCGCACTGGCCTTATTTTGCCGCCAAACAATTAGGCAAAGAAAACGCCGCCTGGGTGCTACCTGCACCATATGCACACTGGCTGGCGAGATACAGAAGCCCGACAGCTGATTAATCCTTCACACCCAAAGTGTCCTCTGCGCTGACTTTCCGTCCAACGCAGAGGACTTCAATTATGCTGATTTAAAAATCAATTCTGAGTGAGCCTATGATTTTGCGTGGCTCCCCCACCCCAACACTGTCGCGGCTACCAGAGGCAATGTAGTACTCACGATCTGTCAGGTTTTGTGCGTTAAGTTGAAAGGTGTAATGGCCTCGCGTAGTAGGCAAGCGATAGGCGGCAAATGCATCCCAACGAGTGTAGCCAGCTATTTCAAAACTATTAGCAAGATCACCTTGCTGAGAAGACACCGCATATGCGCCGCCACCAAAACTCCAGCCACGGCGCCCGCCTGCTTCAACGTCATACCTGAAAAAGACTCGGCCTACATTGTGCGGCACACCATAAAGCTGGTTACCCGCCTCACCAGGATTAGTACTTTCTATCACTTTAGTGCTAGTCGTTGCGCAAGCTAGCAAAAGATTTAAATGGCTAGTAAGCTGCCCGGAAAAATCCAACTCAATGCCTTGAGAACCGGCTTTACCGGATTGCGTACTAAAACCTGAATTTGCGATATCTGGCACCAGGATATTGCTCTTGGTTAAATCGTAGGTAGCAATCGTCGCTAACATCGTTCTAGCCAGATTTTCGTATTTCAGCCCTACTTCGGTTTGCCTACCAGACTCAGCATTAAAGGCACGGCCAGAAGCGCTGACCCCGGCATTAGAAAGCCCAAGTGACTCGGTATACTGCCCAAAAATACGCCATTCCGGGGTTAATTTAAAAGTCACACCGATACGCGGACTGTCCTGGCTATCTTGTGTTTGACTGGCAGATTGGTTGATCTTATTGAATGTGCTGGTTTTAGCATTGTCGTGTCTCAAGCCAAGCAATAGAGACAGTTTTTCATTTAAGTGGATATGATCCTGAATATAATAGCCCGCCCACTCTGCATCATTTCTGAGGCGGGTTCTGTCGTCCCCGGTCGTTAACAGAGGGTTAGGAATAGGCTGATTAATATCAACCACTTCCAACTGCCCTAATCCAACATCGCCATCATTAAAGTGAAATGTGCCTGAACTATTATTTTTGTCAGCGCCAATCACAATGTCATGCTTCACCGACCCGGTATTAAACTTGCCCCACACTTCTGTTTGGTAATAATGGGCTTTGATATCGCGTTTTTCAATGTCCCTGGGCAAACGCAATACCGTATTATCAGGAAACCCAAAACCGGCGCCCGCGGCCTGCACATACTCTAAACCTTGCTCTTTTGATTGTTCATAATAGGCAGTCGCCTTCACTTTCCAGTCATCATTGATCTGATATTGCCCGGTGAAAGCAGCCAGTTGATTTTGAAAATCTCGATGCGTATGGTTACCAGAAAAATTAATGCGGCGCGAAATATCATTCACCCGTTGCCCCACGGCAATCTGCCCCTTGTCGTTAGGGGTGGTATCTTTAAATGCTTCAAGATCCAGATTGATATCCAGCTTGTCGGTCGGTTTCCAGTTGAATGTTGGCGCAATAAAATAACGCTCACCCGAGACCCCGTCTCTAAATGAGTCTGCGTGCCGGTACAAGCCATTCACACGATACGCCAGTGTGTCACCAATCACACCGCCACCATCAAGGCTGGTATCGGTCAGGTCGCGACTACCAGCACGCTGCTGCACCATTAAATGCGGCGCCCACAACGGCTTTTTGGTTTCTACATTCAATACCCCACCCACTTCACCGCGCCCAAACAATACAGAAGATGGCCCTTTGACCACCGTCACAGACTCGACATTAGACGTTTCAGTCAGACCTATCCGGCGGGTAGGCACCCCATTTCGATAGGTATCACGAATTTGAAACCCTCTGATCAATAAATCTTCATGGATGGAGGTCGGCCCGGACATCACTCCGCTAATATTTTCCGCCATCTCGCGCACACCAACCACCCCCTGGTCTCGACGTAAACTCTCCGAGACTGATTGCACCGAGAACGGAGTATCCGCATACACCACATCACTTTTAATCGCACTACTACTTTGGTTCTTGATATAAAGCTCTTTGGCAGATTGTTTATCCTCATGCGGGGTTGAATGCACAATCACTTCAGGCAATGTCTCTGGCTCCGCATGCGCCTCGTTAGCGGCTTTTTTATGCACGATATACCCCGTCGCATTCTTGGTCGCCACCAATCCGCTTCCAGCCAGTAACGCAGCTAAACCGTCATCTACGCTATAACTGCCCTGCAAGCCCTGACTGGTTTTTCCAGAAGCTAATACCGCATCAGCAGATAACAATATGCCTGAATCAGCGGCAAACTGACTAAGCGCCGAACTCAGCGAACCCGCCGGAATGTGGTAGATTTTTTTGGCGGGAACACTCGCCTCAGCCTGTGCGTACGAGATGACTGATTCAGGATGGGTGGTCAGCACGACGCCAGCAAAGAGTGCCGCAATGAGTTTTCTGAGCGGTTGATGGTTCAGCTTCTGCATAAATGTCTTTCGATTGAGAGGTTGAATTGTTTTCAATCACTGAACCGAACAGATTTGCAAAAAGGGAACTAAAAAATAAAATAATTAGCGTTTGACGAGCTGAATGTCAGTGGCATTCACCTGCTTGAGGCAAACGGGCAAGGCTTCAGTCAGCGAGTCAAGGATACGGTCGGTGTCGTTGAGCGGATAAGCACCAATCACACGTAAATGCGCGACATCATTGGCGACCAGCAGATTGCCTGAACGATAACGGGCTAACTCGGCAATAAAATCATCCAACCGGCGATTGTCTGCCAGCAACATGCCTCGTGTCCAGGCCTCATGGGCTTTATCGGCAGGTGCAATCGGCAGCCACTGTTGCGCGGTAAATTCTAATTGATAGCCAGACTCAATCACAACTGTTTGTGTGGCATGCGCAGGCGTCACCGACACTGCCCCGTCAAACACTGCGACGAACGTACGGTTACCAACCAACCTGACGGTAAAGCGGGTCCCCATCGCAACAATACGGCCATGCACAGTATCCACCACAAAAGGACGCGTGAGCGTCGCATGATCTTTTGCAGTCTCAACCAACAACTCCCCGGCCCTCAGGGTAACGCGCCTTAAAGCGAAGCTATAAGCAACCTCTGCCTGACTATTCGTGTTCAACCAGAGTTTAGACCCTTCGCTTAATGTAAACAATTGCGTTTTGCCAATCGCAACACGATAGCTGGCATGCTGTGCAGCAATATTGGTGATCCAGTCTCGCCAAACACTATATTGACTGGCAAAGTAACCAGAGATCACTGTGATGCCGCCCAACCCAAGTAACTTCAATGCAGCACGACGTGACAGCCCTCTTGAGCTCAACAATGCCGTTTTTGCAGCATGCTGGTTGCCAAATGCAGCGACTTTGGCAAAGGGCGCCTGTAAAGCCTGCACTTCATCCCAGGCAGACTGGTGATGTGGGTGGGCATTTAACCAGACCTGCCATTGCGCACGATCAGACTCACTGGCATGTTTGTCCGCCAGCACCACACACCACTCTGCCGCTTGCTGTAAAACAAGCACATCCATGGCATGAGCAGCATCATGAGTGGGGCGTTGCATTAATGTTGCTCAAATTGGCGTTTAAACAATAAGCAATGCACAATGGCACTAGCCATATATTTTTTTATCATCCGCTCTGAAACGCCAACGATGGCGCTGATTTCTTTGTAACTCAGACCATCTATCTGTGCCAGCAAAAACGTATGACGCACTTTAGGCGGCAATTGGTTTAGCATCGCGTCAATTTCAAGCAGGGTTTCGATCACGATCGCTTGCAGTTCTACGGACGCTGCCACTTCATTGCTTTGCAAGGCTAGAGCCTCAAGGTAGTTGGCTTCTAACTGCTGACGACGCCAATGATCAATCACCAATCCTTTAGCAATATGTACTAGGTAAGTACGTGGCGTCGTGAAGTGATAGGCCTCTACTTTTTTTAGCAACAGCCGAACAAAAGTATCCTGCGCAAAATCCTCTGCCTGATGCGTACACCCCAGCTTCTTAAACAGCCATGACTGCAACCACTGATGGTGCTCGGTATATAAGGTATTGATATGTTGAGGAGGAATCGACGATGACATTGCAATCATAGATATTAACAAGAATCATTCTCATAATATCACCCACCCTTTGCTAAGTCACCAAGCGGCCTCATATTACCCGGCAGCGACTGTAGAAAGTAGTAGCACACTCGACAGCGCCTAAAACAAAAAAGACCCAGCCATGACAGAACAACTTTTGAGAGAAATGCCAGTACATCAATTTAACCAAGCACGCGGACTTTCTCAGCAAATACTTACTCAATTATTGGATGCTCAAGAACCATCAATTACAGAAATAGAAAAACTCGCAGATGTGTATTTATCCATCTTACGCAGTCATATTCAAGCTATGGGTGGTGAGTTGGAAATTCTCGCTCATTTCCCACATGGGACCGTGAGAGTTAGTAGCTTTTCAGATTTAGAAAGTGAAGCGGTGTATGGCAGTAGCAGGCTAATTTAATACATACATCCTAGATTTCATAATCTCTTGGCCAGCAGACCACATACTCTCGCACGTGGTCATACTAGAACTCTGTAGACTTAGTCCGTCACCACAATAATGCTCACTCTGCGATTTTCTGCTCGGCCGGCTTCAGTTGAATTGCTCGCTACAGGTCTCTGTGAGCCAATGCCCCGAACTATGATGCCACTTTTGGGCATTCCAGATTGTATAATGGCGTCAGCTACTGCCCAGGCACGCTGTTCTGACAGCTCGACATTATAAGATTCTCGACCCGTAGAGTCAGCATGTCCTTCAATCCGCATTTTATCTAAACCGACCGACAGGAGTGCGATACTTGTCTTGCTCACTGCGACGCGACTTTTCTCATTTAGCACGGCCTGATTGGTATCAAACAGCAATTTATCTGCGAAGCTAAGCGCCCAGCCATCTTCGGTATACACAAAACCCTGCTCTTTGAGCGTACGGATTTGCTTCTGCAGCAGAGTTTCCTGTGGAGGGGCTACAGGGGGAGACTTACATCCAGATAGGCCCAACGAGAGGCTGAATGCCACTAGTACATACCAAAGGTTTAAACGAATGAATGAATACAATTTTAGCTTTCTCTTTTATGTTTCGAAAACCCTTGCACTTATATTCTGCGTTGGGCCTATGGCTGGTTGTTGATGAGTTCAATGATTATAAACCGATGGCCCAATTTCCACGACTTTGGCCCTTGACCCTGTACATTGCCTCGTCTGCTACCGAGAGTAACTCTTGTGCGCTACTCGCATGGTCAGGGTAGAGTGCCATTCCGATAGTCATCGAGCACATAATGTGCTCACCGTTTGGTAGCACAATAGGAGATTGCATCTGATGGGCAATTTTCTCGGCGATATGTTTTACATCCTCGGCATGATTGATGTTTTTAAGCAGCGCGGCAAACTCATCTCCGCCTAGACGAGCCACAATATCGCCCTCACGTAACTGGCCACTGATGCGCCGCGCCATGATTTTCAGAACCTCGTCACCAGCGCCATGTCCGTAGGTGTCGTTGACATCCTTGAAGTGATCGCCATCCATAAACATTACTGCCACTGCATTGTTGCCGGATTTAGCATCCTGCACTGCTTGTTCAAGTTCGTTCTCGAACACGTTGCGATTGCAGAGCCCGGTCAAGCCATCATGATTGGCGTGATAGGCAAGAGTGTCGTGTTCACTTTTGACATGGCGCTGCCAGATTGCGAGTTCATCCATCAGGGCATTAAAGTCTTGGTTCAGTTGATTGAGCTCAGCAATGTTTGCCGCAGGAGCGCGTAAACCGAAACTGCGATATTGGCGAACGCGGTGTGCTGTATCGGCCAAAATATTGAGCGGTGCAGAAATCCCTGCATGCATTCGGCGGGAGAGCACTAGTGCCAGTAAGGTACTGAACAGCATGCACGCAATAATGCAACTTATCCCAGTGAGCATGTATTGTATTAGCACCCGGCTATAAGGTGTCAGACGAATTAGACCTATGCTTAGATTGTCGTGAGTAACAGGGTATTCGTAGGACTCCGGCATTACGCTGTTTGCCAGCAAGCTATCCAGTCGGAACAAATGACCTGTATCCGGTCGTTTCCAACTAGCCAATGTTGTTCCATCGCGGCCGTTGATATGTATCTCGGCCACATCTTCACGGCTACCAACCTTGTCCAGGGCCTCTTGCACTGCCAACTTATCATTAAACAACACAGCTGCTTCTACCGTATAACTGAGTGAACGCGCTACCAGCTGCATATTTTGCGCTGCATAAGCTTGCAAAGCATATATGCCAACGAGGGTTAAGGCAAGACCGGAAGATATGACGGCAATCAGCGCTACACTCAAGTGCGCACGACACAGTACTTGATCTAGTCTTGGGAGTGATGAGCTAGAAACGGTCATTGTAAAGCCTTACGCTTGCCTAGCTTTAGCACATTAGGATGAACACGCAAACCGCTGCGCGCAATTGTGTCAAGATTGACCTCAAAGTAGATATTATCTTCGCGAAACTGCAGGCAGAACATCCCCCCAGCGCTGCACGCAGGTGGAGGCTCACTGATGATCAGTATGGGCTGACTGATGATCTGAGTCAGCAGCGCATCACGCTCACTGATTTCCATATAACCGATGTAAGCAATCTGGCATTGATCAAGCGTTTCGGGAGTATGTCGGACCATCTGACGTATCGAAATGTGGTTGCTCATGGGATTGGATGCCATCAGGGCATCGATGTACCGCGTATCGCCGATTATGCACATCTCAAGTTTAGAAAGGGGCGTAGGCCAGCGCGTATAACTGACTATCCCGTAGACAATTTGCGCCACTTGTTTGCCACGCATGACCTCATCACTGGAAGCAGCATGGCTAATCTGGTTTGATAGTAGCAGACAGAATAAACTTAGCCACGCCAACAGCATAGGCTCAGCGCGACACCACCGTAAATTTGGAAATGGTGAGAAACGATAAATTTATAACTCCTAATGAACCAACTTTGTCTATTTACCTGTAAAGACGGTACTCTATATTTATATGTGTAATTATCGGCTGAAATCTACAATCTGCAAAGATAGTAAGCTTTTAGAAAGTCATTCATTTAAACCTATTGAACGGGCTGGTTACGTTTACATGACTTTAAAGCTATTATTTTCGAAATAAACCTCTAAAGATTCAACTGCCAATGGTCGTGAGAAGTAGTATCCCTGATAGTTTTCGCAACCTAGTTTACGCAAAGTTTCAATTTGCTCTACCTGATTTTAGGTTCCACCTACAAATGTCACAGTAATGACGGACTTTATTATTTCCCGACAGACTTAATTAATCTTCATCACATCGCACGATTTAAAGTGTTAATCTCCAGACACCGACGGTATCTTATGAATACTTAAATCCGCGCCGTCAAACTCTGATTCGGCATCCAGCCTTAAGCCGACTACTTTTTTAATCAGGCCATAGACGATAGCTCCGCCTACCAGCGCGACCACGACACCTAGCAGTGTGCCGATTAATTGGCTGATTAAACTCACGCCGCCCATACCACCCAGTGCCGAGCAGCCAAAAATACCGGCGGCTATGCCACCCCAGGCGCCGCATAAACCATGCAGCGGCCATACACCTAGTACATCATCAATCTTCAAACGGCTTTGGGTCACCGTAAACGCCCACACGAATAGTGTGCCTGCAACCGCGCCGGTGACTAATGCGCCCAGCGGGTGCATGACGTCGGAGCCAGCACACACGGCCACCAGCCCGGCCAAGGGGCCGTTATGCACAAAGCCAGGGTCATTTTTACCCAGCACCAGTGCGGCCAGCGTGCCACCTACCAATGCCATCAGCGAGTTAACAGCCACCAGGCCAGTAATATTTTGAATCGACTGCGCAGACATGACGTTAAAACCAAACCAGCCGACGGTGAGTATCCAAGCGCCCAACGCAAGAAAAGGAATATTAGACGGTGGATAAGCGTGCAAGCGGCCATCTTTGGTGTAGCGGCCAGTGCGCGCACCGAGCAAAATGACCGCGGCCAGTGCGATCCAGCCGCCCATGGCATGCACGACAACAGAGCCGGCAAAATCATGAAAGCCAGCGCCAAAACTGGCTTTTAACCAGCCCTGAAAACCAAAATGATTATTCCAGGCGATGCCTTCAAAAAACGGGTAAACAAAACCGACAATCAAAAAAGTCGCTGCCATTTGCGGGTTAAACTTGGCACGCTCGGCGATGCCACCGGAGACGATGGCCGGGATTGCAGCGGCAAAGGTGAGTAAGAAAAAGAACTTCACCAAGTCGTAGCCACTTTTGGCCGCCAACACGTCGGCACCACTGAAAAAATGGATGCCGTAGGCAATACTGTAACCAATGAAAAAATAGGCGATGGTAGATACAGAAAAATCCACCATGATTTTAACCAGGGCGTTGACCTGATTTTTTTGACGCACGGTGCCGACTTCTAAAAAGGCAAACCCGGCATGCATGGCCAGCACCATAATGGCCCCTAGCAACACAAACAAGACGTCATTCGCTGACACTAATGCTTCCATTTCGCTCTCCGACTAATAGTAGTAAAAGTTGGCGTTTTACCTGACAGGCACGCCTTATATTGAATACGCACTATTAAAATGCGCATAAATTTAATGCGCATGGCTAAAGCAAATATCAGACCATTTATATGTGATTGATTTTAAAGGCGCTTACTTGAGGGCGCAGACAAAAATGCACCAAAATTGAACCGCCTAAAGTGCATTGCACAATTTTAGTGCAAAATTACATAATTTCTGGTGGTTGCAATTGTTTGAGCATTTCTGCAGCATCGGGATGTGCGGCCCAAAAATAGTAGAACTCGCGCACGGCGTTTAAAAACAGGTGGCGGGTATTTTTGAGGTTAAATAGCGGCAACGTAGCATCAGCTGTGATACGAAAAGCATTTTTTTCTGTCATCGGCGCTTCACGCAAACGCAGTAGCATCAGTTTTGCCATGCGTGTACGCAGCTCAATATCCATCTCTTGCTTGTGCTCCATGGATTTAAGCGCTTTGACATAACCATTGAGCGCCCATAGTTCCGAGGTCTCAAATTTTTCAGACTGCAACGCTGGCC
>Ga0208886_100213_pt1 | contig 9987 bp, 8 predicted proteins | sample LakWasM105_HOW12_2_FD_183923 | JGI IMG/M metagenome (GOLD analysis project Ga0208886, IMG submission 183923) | Freshwater sediment methanotrophic microbial communities from Lake Washington under simulated oxygen tension - Sediment Metagenome... | ecosystem: Environmental > Aquatic > Freshwater >... | reverse complement strand
CCACCAACTTCCAGAGCTTTGCCGAGCTGGCCTTCCAGTTCAAGCTCACCGGCCGCATCGTCTGGCAGACCCTGGCCTTCGCCCTCTTCATGGGCCTGCTGGGCGGCTTCGTGCCGGCCTGGCGCGCCTCGCGCATGAAGATCGTGGATTGCCTGCGCGCGGCCTGACACGCGCTTGGGCAGAGCACGTCCGTGGCGGCGCCATGGAGTGCCATTCATCACCCTAACTTTTCTCATCCCCGCATGGAACGGGCGCGCGGCGCGGCCCGACCGAGCGCCAGCCCCCGAGGCATGGGGCCGGCGGCGAAATCGGCCGCATTTTTCGTCAATTGGCCCAAGGGTAACTACCTAAGCGCATTGCGCACCAAGGCGTTTGCTCACGTTGCGACGCTGACACGGGGGGCCTTTCGTCACATTGCCGTGACCAAGCACATCCCCAAGACTGCGCCCGGTGCATCTGGACGTAACAACCAGCCGCGTACTCAAGCGGCCAGCGACATGCACGTCTGGTCAAAAGCCATCATCTAGGAGAACCCATGTTTAAACGATCCCGCGTCAGCGGCGCTATTGCGCTGCTGGCCACCGGCATGCTGCCGTTCGCCATGCCCGCCCACGCCCAGTCGACCGACACCAAGGTCGAGAAGATGGAAGCCATCGTCATCACCGGTTCGCGCATCGTGCGTCCGAATCTGGAAGGCACCACGCCCGTGATGTCGGTGAGCACCGAGACCATGGCCAACCTGGGCCTGACCAACTTCGCCGACATGGCGACCCAGCTGCCGCAGTTCACGCCGGCCTTCGGCGCCTCGCGCACGCAGTCGACCTTCTCGGGCGTCAGCTCCTCCGGCCTGCAGCTGACCAATCTGCGCAACCTCGGCTCGCAGTCGACCCTGGTGCTGATCAACGGCCGCCGCGTCCCCGGCGGCTCGAGCACCAGCACGGGCGTCGATTTCAACTCGATCCCCTTTGCCAATATCGAGCGCGTTGAGACCATCACCGGCGGCGCTTCGGCCATCTATGGCGCCGACGCCATGGCCGGCGTGATCAACATCATCACGAAGAAGAGCTTCGAAGGCGTCGAGGTCGGCGTGCAGTACGGCGAGACCGAGCGCGGCGACAACAAGAGCACCCAGGCCCATGTCATGTTCGGCAGCAAGCTGGGCGGCAACGGCCGCGCGCTGCTGACGATGGAATTCCACAAGGACGGCCATGTCAGCTGCAAGGACCGCGAGCTCTGCGACGACGACGTGTTCTGGCCCGCGCCGGACGATTTCCGCAAGGGCCCCAGGGCGCGCTCCGGTGTGCCGCTGGCTGGCCGCTTCTTCCCCGGCGACGGCAAGAGCTACACGCAGCGCAACGGCTCCTTCCTCGACGCCAACGGCAATCTGATCCCGTTTGCCACCACCGTCGATGGCTACAACCGCAACGCCGAGCGCGATCTGGCCATCCCGACCAAGCGCGTCGTGATGGCCGGCGACATCGAGTACAAGCTCGCGCCCAACGTCACCGCCTTTGGTGAGTTCAACTACGCGTCGACCTCGATCGATTCGAGCTTCGAGGGCAACCCCTTCCAGTCCGACCAGAGCCTCGTCGGCGGCGAGACCGAGGCCTCGATCCCGCTCAACAACCCCTTCATCCCCGCAGCCCTGAAGACCGCCATGGTGGCGGCCGGTGCCACCGAGATGACCTGGTGGCAGCGCTTCTCGTCCGCGACCGTGGGCGGCAACCGCGGCGCCAGCAGCGACCGCGACATGGCGCGTGCCGTGGTGGGCGTGAAGGGCGAGCTGGACAACCTGATGGGCCTTGGCAGCGACTGGCGCTGGGAAGCCAGCCACACCTTCGGCACCACCAAGACCATCCTGGGCACCGAGGGTTCGGTGGGTCTGCAGCAGCTGTATGACGGGCTGCGCGTGGAAGAAACCGCACCCGGCTCGGGCAAGTACCAGTGCTCGAGCGCAACCGCGCGTGCCATGGGCTGCGTGCCGATCAACCCGTTCGCGCCCTACACCGCGGAGATGTCCAAGTACCTCACCGTGGGTACCACCTCGATCGGCAAGCAGAGCCTGAACGACAGCGTCGTCTCGCTGAGCGGCTCGGCCTTCAAGCTGCCCGCCGGCGATGTGCGCACCGTTGTCGGTGCCGAGGTTCGCTCGCTGTACGGCGGCCTGGATCACGACACCCAGATCAACCAGGGCACCGTGACCGGCAACCAGATCGGCGACACCGACTACATCAAGATCAAGACGCGCGAGATCTTCGGCGAGATTCAGGTGCCCCTGCTGGCCGACAAGCCCTTCATCAACATGCTGAACGCCGAGGGCGCCTATCGCCACTCCAGCAGCAGCGGCAAGAGCTACAACACCTGGATCATGGGCGGCGAATGGGAGCCGACCGACGGCCTGCGTTTCCGCGCCAAGAAGGCACGCTCGGTGCGCACCCCGGTGCCGGGCGAGCTGTCGGGTGTGGGCCAGACCTTCGGTGTGGTCAACGACCCCTGCACGGCCAGCCGTCGCAATGCCAACCCGACGCGCGCCGCCAACTGCGCGGCCGACGGTGTGCCGGCCGACTACAACCCCGGCCAGATCATCGAGCAGAGCGTGGAAGGCCTGTCGGGCGGCAATGCCAACCTGAATCCGGAGATCGGCACCACGCTGACCTACGGTCTGGTGTTCCAGCCCAGCATGCTGAAGGGCTTCACGCTGGCGATCGACCGCTTCACCATCAAGGTGAAGGACCAGATCGCCACCGTGGACCGCGGCACCGCGGTGAACCTGTGCTACGACACGCCGAATCGCTTCCTGTGCGATTCCAAGACCCGTGGCACCCACCCCCTGCTGCCCGGCGCGAACTACGTGCTGAAGTCGGTCAACGAGCAGCTGCAGAACGTCGCCTCGCTGGACGTCAGCGGCGTGGACATCGACGTGCACTACAACTTCAAGACCGGCAGCTACGGTGACTTCGACCTGAGCGCCATCGCCACCGTCTACGACAAGGCCTCGTTCGTGCCGCTGGCCGGCGAAGATCCGGTGGACCTGCTGGGCCAGGCCGGTGGCACCACCTCGCTGCAGGGTTATGTGAAGTTCACCGGCGCGGTCAACGTGGGCTGGAAGTTCGGCGCCTTCAAGGCGAACTGGAACATGCGCCACATCGGCCGTACCGATATGGGCGTGGGCTCGGCCGCCGATGGCTTCCCCATGGTCGGTGCGCACACGTACCACAACCTGCGCCTGGGCTACAGCCTGAACAAGAAGACCGAGCTGTACGCCGGCGTGACCAACCTGTTCGACAAGAAGCCGCCTATCTTCGCATCGGGCTACTCGGGCACGCAGGCACTGGACACCATCCCGGGCTACTACGACGTGTTCGGCCGCTCCTTCTTCGTGGGCGGCACCATGAAGTTCTGAGCTGCGGGCTGATCAGCCCTCCAGCCAAGACGGCGCCTTCGGGCGCCGTTTTTTTTGTTCCCGCTTGCCGGCGACCCTGGAAGGCGCGAGGATGAGCCATGAGCACACCCAACACCCTCTTGCGCCTCGTCGGCATGACCCTGCTGACCCTCGCCACCGCGGCCTGCAACAGCGCGCCCAAGATGGAGGCCAAGGACAGCGCCTCGCTGCTGAAGGACATCAGGGCCGAGATCGGCGATGCCGCCTGCGACGCGCCGCAGCAATGCCGCAGCATCGCGGTGGGCCACAAGTCCTGCGGCGGCCCGGAGGCCTATCTGGCCTGGTCCAGCAAGCGCAGCAACGAAGCGCGGCTGCAGGGACTGGTCGAACAGCATGCGGCCGCGCGCCGGGCCGAGAACCTGCGCTCCGGCATGGTGTCGGACTGCCGGCTGGTCACCGACCCGGGCAGCACTTGCAAGGCCGGGCGTTGCGCCTTGCTGCCTGGCAGCGGCTCCGGCGCCGCCAGCGCGCAGTAAGGCCCAAGACAAAGGCCGCAGCCCTTGCGGGTTGCGGCCTGAAGAAATCAGACGTTTGCCGAAGTCTCCGACCGGGTGGCCGGAAACCTCGGTGTCGCCTTAGTTGCTCATCGGCGTCAGCTTGTGCGACAGCGTGTCCGCAGGCTCGTTCACCGGCAGGCCGCCATTGGTCTCGACGCGCACCACCGTGGTGGCTTGCGGCACGCCGCTCAGATCCTTGAACTGCACGCCGCCAAGATAGCGGCCCGATGCGGCCAGGCCCGACCAACTCAGGCCCACCGTGGCCGTGCTGCTGGTGTAGACGGTGCTTGGCAGCATGGCGCGGAAGTTGCCGCCGGTGTCGCCCACCTTGACCACCCAGCTCGAAAGGCGGTGCGTCATCGGGTTCGAACCACCCCAGGCAGCCACGCAGACACGGTAGTTGCCGGCCGCAGGAGCGCTGATCTGCACCGCTTCGTTGGAGCCACCATTGCCCGAGTAGCCCCAGGCGCCGGTCGGCGTGAGGATGCCCAGGTCGTTGTCGTCCTCGGCACCGCTGACATCCGCTTGGCGCAGGGCCGCACGGAACACCACGGTGTTGGCGGGCACGGCGACGTTGTAGACCTTCACGTCAGGCAGATCGACACCCGCCTGGCACGCCGCCTTCAACGCTGCCGAACCCTTGCCACCTTCGGCCAGCGTCACGGCATCGCCCATGGTCACGGCACTCAGACCACCCACGGCCGAGCCCATGCGGCCGGTAAAGCCGGTCTTCACGGTGATCAGCTTGTTGCCCGAGGCCGTGTTGGCGACCAGGCCGGCAGGGGCGGTGATGGGCTTGCCGATGCGAGCCTGGATGGGGCTGCGCACCACATGTCCTGCGCCATCGGTCCAGATCAGGGAACCGAACTGCCAGGCGTTGACGGGCGCACCGCTGCCCGTCAGCTTGACCGTGAAGGACTTGGTTTCACCGGGGTTCAGGCTCAGCGTATTGGGCGTCACCACGGTGGTGAAGCCGGGCACCGAGGCCGTTGCGGTGTAGGTCGCTGCGCTGGCAGACACGTTGGTGACGCGACGCGTCACCGTTGTGCCGGCCGGCACATTGACACTGCCCACCGTGATCGAGGGCAGGTTGAGGTTGTAGGTCTCGTCGAGCGTGCCATAGCCGGTCGGTGCGGGGCTGCAGTCAGAAGCCGGCGTCACAGCAGGCTTGTTGACCTTGCACTGGTACCTCACGTAGTCGGCCTTGCCAGCGTCGTACACCAGGCCCGGATCGGTGGCCTTGTTGGGGTCCACATGACCGGCACCCTGGGCCCAGGGCAGCAGACCGTTCTGATCACCGGCCAGGCCGTCGTTCAGGGTCGAGTAGCCGGTGGTCATCAGGGCCGACTTGATCGCCGCGGGCGACCAGGTCGGGTGCGCCTGCTTGATCAGCAGCGCCAGGCCCGCCACATGCGGGCTGGACATCGAGGTGCCCTGGTACGACGCCCAGGCCGGCGGCGGCACCAGCGTGCCATTGGCCACTGCATCGCGCTCGGCCTGGCTCAGATCCGGCGTCACGCTGGCGATCACGTCCACGCCGGGCGCGGTCAGATCGGGCTTGAGGATGTTGGCATCACCCTGGTTGGGGCCACGCGAGGAGAAGCCAGCCATGATGGGCGCAGGCTTGACACCGGCGTAGAAGGCACCGATGGAGGCGGTGGCACCGGCCGTCTGCGCATAGGTCTTGATGGCTGCGCCGTCGGCCTGCGTCACGTGGATGGTAGGCACGGAGTGCGCCTCGGCCACCAGACCGCCGCCGTTGTCGGCCATGATCATGCCGACGCCGCCGGCCTGTTGCACGGCAAAGCTCTTGTCGACACGGGCGTTGCTGCCGCGCGTGCAGACCACGATCTTGCCTGCCACCTTGGCCGGGTCGAGTTCCAGCGGGTTGCTGAAGCACAGGTTCAGATTGGCGCCGGCACCGGCGATGCCGGCGTCTTCGGCGCGAATCAGCGGCGTGGAAGCCACGGGCGTGGTGTTGAGCGAGGCGCCCGAGTACGTGGCCGCATTGCCCAGATTGGCATCGGCCTGCAGATTGCGGTCATGCGTGGAGGCCGCCACCGTGGTCAGCCAGGGGCTGATGTGGGCCACCTGGTTGGCCGGGCCGCTGTTGCCGGCCGATGCGGCCACGAACACACCCGCATTCGAGGCACGGTAGAAGGCCTGCTCGACCGGGTCGTTGACCGAGGTCTGCGAGCCGCTGATCGAGTAGTTGATGACGTTCACGCCGTCGTTGACGGCGTCGTCGATGGCCTTCACCGAGTCGCTGGTGAAGCAGCTGTTCTGGCTGCCGGTGCCGTCGGTGGCGGAAACGTTCACATAGGTCCAGCAGACCTTGTAGGCGGCCACGCGGGCACGCGGCGCCATGCCGGTGGCCTGGCCCATCGCGATGCCGGAGACGATGGCGGTGGCGCCGCTATTGCCTGCCGCCGTGGAGGCGGTGTGGTCACCGTGACCACCATGGCCGGTAGGGCCGGAAACAGAGTCGCGCGCCGAAGCAAACTCGGTCCAGTGCACCGGGTTGGCCGGGCTGCTGGCCACGAAGGCCTTGAACGAGGTGTCGTAGAACTTGGCGCCGATCAGCTTGTTGTTGCAATGCACAGCGGGGTCGAAGCCCACGCCGGCCTGGCAGCCACCGTTGAACGTGGCCGGCGGCGCGCTGTACACCAGGGTGCCGCTGGGATCGAAGGTGGGCACGCCGTTGGCGTCCACGCGATCGGCAAACGCGGGGTTCTCGGGCCAGATACCGCCGTCGACGATACCGACCACCATGCCCTCACCCTTGTTGGCAATGCCACCCACCGTTTGCGACCACAGGCCACCGGCGGCCGTGAGCTTCAGGAAGTTGGCGCTGCTGACGGTGTCGAACTGGCGCGGCACATCCTCGAACACCTCGACCACATTGCTGTTGGCCTTCAGGGTGCGCACTTCGTCCTCGGTGAGGCGTGCGGCGAAGCCATTGAAGACGGTCTTGTAGGTATGCAGGATCGGTGCGCTACCCACCAGTGCGATCACCGCGTCCTGCTGCTGGCCCAGGTAGTTCACATAGGCTTGCACGGCAGCGGTGCCGTACTTGAAGGTCCCACCGGCGGTCGGCTGGGTGGCCGGCAAGCCAGCCACGCCACCCTGGTAGGTAGCGGCCGGATCATTCTTCAGTTGCACCAGATAGCTCTTGCGCTCCTGGGCCATGGCGGCGGTGGCCAGGCTCGACAGCAGCACCAGGGTCGCCAGGGCTGCGGGCTTGAGTTTCATCGTCATGATGTGTCTGTCCTTTGTGCGTTGCTGGGGCTCAGGCGGAGCGGCGACGGCTGCGTGCGAAGCCGGCCATGCCCAGGGCCAGGGCGGTCAGCGCCAGGCTGGCGGGCTCGGGGACTTCCGCGAAATTGACGTTGTCGAGGGCGAACTGGCCGCGGTCGGTGCTGAAGGCAGAGCAGTTGCCGGCGGCATTGCAGGCAAAGCCGAACACGTACATGTAGTCGAAGGTGGTGTCGGCAAAGGCCGCCTCGGGGTTGTAGTGGCTGAAGTTCAACGCACCCTGCGCATCCGGGCCGTTCAGGTTGTAGGTGCTGGTCAGGAAGCCGGAACCGTCGGCCTTGTGGCCTTGCAGGCGGATCAGGCCGGCCACGGCCGGCAGGGCGTCGCCATTGCCGACAAAGCCGGCGTCAAAGCCCTTGACCTGGAAGCCCAGGCCGTTCATGCGCCCCAGCACCATCGCGCCGTCATTCAGGCCAGTGAAGAAATTGGTCTTGTTGTTGCTCGGGCACAGCACGCCCATGCAGGTGGCGCCCAGGTCGGCGCCGTCCACGATGGCGCCCACCAGATCGCCCACCTGCGCGCCGGCGGCGTTGGAGAACGGGTCCATCCAGAAGCCCGACTGGTAGAACTCGTCGCCATGGCCCAGGAAGGGCATCGAGGGCGCGTTGGGCGTGCTCAGCATCCCATCGAAGGTGATGAAGCCGGCATGCGCCGTACCCATCGTGCCCATGACAGCCGCAATGGCCAGGGTGGACTTGATCAAAGACCTTTTCATAGAACTAACCCTTCTCTTGTAACCAATGGTGTTGGTGTCTTGCACCCGAATTTTTTGGCTGGCAGCTACATCCCGGGGATACCGGGCAAGCGCCACACTGGCCGCCCAACGCAGAGAATTCGAATGAGGCCGAACAGCAACGCGTGCGTCAGGAGGCGGATTCTGATCGCGCCGGTGACGATGGACATACTGAGTTGCCCCGCCCCCGAATCAGGGGTATCCAGGGTAAACACGGACAGGGCGCAGGGCAGTGGGCGCGGTTGCGCGCCAGCACTCAGGGGCCAGGGGCGGATGCCGCAGAGGCGGCGGGGTCAGGTTTTGCCTGGGTGGGCGTGGGTTTGAAGAGCCAGTCGCTGGCGCGCGATGCGCCGCCCTCGATGTCGCCAAGCTGCCGCAGCAAGGCCTGCTCCGAACGGCTGCGCACGCCCTCGAACCCCCGCGGATCGGTGGGTGCCGCAAGTAACACCCAGTCCGGCTTGCCGGTGAACGGGTCCACATAGAGGCGCCGCAAATGGTGGCGCGGCTTGATGCCGCGGCCGTCGCGCAGCAGTTCGTCGAAGCTGTGCGGGTAGGCCGGCGGCTGGCTCGGGCTGGCCAGCAGATAGCTCTCGATCGCGCGCGCAATCTCCTGACCGCGGAACTCCAGCTCGCGCTCGCGCTCGCGCTGCGCCGCGGTGCTCCAGTGCTGGCCCAGCGCCGCCAACGCGGCCGAGGTGATGGCCACGAAGAACAGCATGCCGAGGTAGGTGAAGCCTCGCGCGTCACCAATCCGCATACAGCCGCCCGTCGCTGCCGCGCCCGGCCGCGCCGCTGCGCAGGTCGTAAAGCTGGCCCTTCAGTTGCGCATCCGGTGGCGGGCCCAGCTCGACCCAGCCGTCGCGCCGGCCCAGCAGCGGGTCTTCGGGGATCTCGCGCAGATAGCGCGCCTCGGCCAGCTGCTGCAGCGAATCGGGGTAACGGCCCTTGTCGGCCGCGTACTGGTCGATGGCGTCGCGCATCACGTTCAGCGAGGTGCGCAGCGCCGTCTCGCGCGATTTCTGCAGGCTGTTGAAGTAGCGCGGCGCGGCGATGCTGGCGAGCAGGGCCACGATCGCCATCACGACAATCAACTCGATCAGGGTGAAGCCGCGCTGTCGCATGCCTACCAATCCTTGTACTGCGTGCCGTCGAGCGCACGGCGCTCGGAGCGGGAGTAGACATCGAACACATCGCGGCCGGCGCGCGGTTCGTCGGGCGGGCTGTCGGCGGCACGGAGGCCCCAGCTGTCCTCGGGCGCCAGCGCCGGGTCGGCCAGCGGGTCGCGCGGCAGGCGGCGCAGGAAGTAGAGCTTGCGGCCGTTCGCCGACTTGGCATCCGGCACGCCCTTCACCAGCGCCTGCAGATCGGGCGGGTAGCCGCTGTCCTCCGGGCTCTGCTGGATATGGCCTTCGGCGGCGGCACGTTTGTAGGCATCGAGCGCGCCGCGCAGCGTGCGCAGCGCCTCGCGCAGGGCAAACTCCTGGCTGCGCTGCACCGACAGCAGCAGCACCGGCCGTGCCGCCATCGCCAGCACGCTGAGCATGGCCAGCACCACCAGCATTTCGATCAGCGTGAAGCCGCGCGCGCGCATAGGCTTATTTGGCGGCTTCCACGACCACCAGGCCCGAGCCTTCCAGCCGCACCGGCGGGCTCTCGCCATTCAGGCCGCTGGCCTGCAGGCCGCCCACGCTGATGTTGAGCGGCTGGCCCGCCGCCGCCGGCAGGGCGCGCAGCACGATGACGCGCTCGCCACGCGGGGCCAGGTCGAAGCCGGCACGGCCGGGCACGGCACCCGGCAGGTTCTGCGCCAGCTGCAGCTTGGCGGGATCGAACTCGAGCTCGCCCTTCACCGCATGGGCGCTGTCCTGCCTGAGCGTGACCGACACCGTGCCGCCCGCCGGCACCTGCGGCGTCACATCCATCTTGAGCAGCACCTCGGCATTCGCGGCCGCATCGGCCTGCGGCCTGGGCGCGGCCACGGCAGCACCCGCCAGGCCCAC
>Ga0208886_100206_pt1 | contig 10573 bp, 12 predicted proteins | sample LakWasM105_HOW12_2_FD_183923 | JGI IMG/M metagenome (GOLD analysis project Ga0208886, IMG submission 183923) | Freshwater sediment methanotrophic microbial communities from Lake Washington under simulated oxygen tension - Sediment Metagenome... | ecosystem: Environmental > Aquatic > Freshwater >... | reverse complement strand
ACAGAATGGCCATGGACTTCCCCTTCGGAACGAGTTGATGAGAGTTCGCACTTCCCATCGTGGCACTTGGTTGCCGGTTGCCGCAACGCGGCTAGTTCGGGACGGGGAAGTCCCTTTCATTCGTTAGGCAGCATGAACCGCATCGATCTACTGCATCAGCTGATTGAAACTTCAATCCCAATTCCGGAGGTCGTTTCACGCCTTGCAGTGCTGAGCTGGGATGCTGAGACGGATCTTGTGGAGCTGGGACCTGAGCATTGCTCGAACGTGATCTCTCAGTTCATTCGCGGCGCAATTCCCGGCCCGGAAGTTGAGGCATGGGCAAACGCTATTGAATGCCGGGAAGACGTGAAGATCAAGTCATCCTTGGTTGGTGAAGTGCTGCATGAACTCGCGAATCCAGCTCTTACCCATTCGCTCTCACTTGGTCGCGGTGAGGCCCTGCTATCGCGCCTGCAGAATGCGGGGTAACCAGTCGCTCAACCGGATCCGCAACGGCACGCCACCTTCGGGCCTCATTTCGTTCTGGCCCTGCGACGTCCTGCCGTCGCTGGCCGGTTAGCTCAAACGTTGAGTGTCCGCATTGGGGCCGCGAATTCGACAATGTGACAGACTGCAATCGCTGCACAGCGGGTAGCGGCTACCTGAAACCTCTGCTCGCCATGGCCAGTCCACCCAGCATTGGGGTGGCAGCTAGCGAGTTGATTTCGCCGGGCCCGGGTCATCCATCAAAGACGCACCGGGTGAAGACTCAACCTGACTCCTGAAGTAGCCCACCAGCGAAGCCGTGGTGCGGTGCCCTGTCAATGCCATGGTGTCACCAAGAGGGATCTGCTGAATGCCTGCTTCGGTGACGAAGCCAGAGCGCAAGGAGTGGGCCGAGTAGGTCGTGCCTATGCCAGCGAGAACGCTTCGGCGCTTCACGATGTCACGAACCGCAGCAGGCGAGAGCGGCTCACCGAGCACGCCACCACTTCGAACTCTGCGAAATATTGCTCCGGCTTTGATTTGGCTGGACACAAGCCAAGCCTCCAGCGCTGCGGCGGCGCGGCCGGAAATTGGTTTGTCGTTCTCTGGGCGCTCCTGCCCGCCTTGATTCGTCTTGGCGTGTGCCAGCGTGAAGACGAAGCCGCTGCTCGTCCGGCGCGTGTTTTCCATGGTTGCCGAGACGACCTCCGACCTTCTGCGGCCACCACTGGAGAAGGCAAAGAGGAGGAGGGCGCAGTCTCTCTTTCCCGCCAGACTTTCATCGCAGGTGGCAAGCAGGGCTTCCAGCGGTTCGCGGGTCAGCGCCGGCTTCTTGTTTGGGAGAGCGCCGCGCTTCGCATAGCCACGCCGCGCCTTGGCGATCAGTTCCCGAACGCGGGGTTGCTCGCAAGGATTCGGCTGGGACTCGATCTTGTGAAGCTTGGACAGCACGCTCACGCGGTGCACCAGCGTGTTGAGTGACGGCGCGCCGAGTCTGCCCTTAAATCCGTTGGCTACCAGGGCCGCGTCCACATCTGCTGGCAGTTCTGAGGTCAGCGTGCCATCTGAGCCGGGGCGAAGCGCATGGTCCACGATGAACTGGACAACCGTAGCTTCGGTGACCGGCAATGCGATCCGTTGTTGGTACCGCAGCGCGAACCAGGCGGCCCAGTAGCGCAGCGCGGACCGGTAGCTTCGCAAGGTGTTTTCCGATTCGCCGGCGCGGAGCAGCGCAGCCTCGGCTGCGGCGGCCATGGGGCCCAGGCGCTCAGGATCCAAAAGTGGCAGATCGCTCAAGACGGGCAACGCGGCGAGTTTGTCTGGCAAAAAGTGTGATGAAATCATATGTACAACATAAGATATGTTACGTAATCTATTGCTTAGTCTCGATAACACACTATTATCGTGACTAATGTAGGCCCAGGGCAGGGTGCAAATCAAGGAGAGCGAGCATGGCGCGCGGAATCACCGAGGACGAGGTCTGGAAGGCCTGCGATGCGCTGTTGCTCGAAGGCGCCCGACCAACGATTGAGCGTGTCCGTCAAAAAATCGGACGAGGCTCGCCGAATACCGTCAGCCCGATGCTGGAGACGTGGTTCAAGCACCTCGGGGCTCGCATCTCCGACCCTGGAACATTCGCGGCGCCATCGACAGTGCCGGACCCAGTACGCCAGGCCGCACAGCACTTCTGGGAAGTGGCCCAAGCCGAAGCCAGGCAGGACTTCAATGAACGACTGCGGGATGGACTGGAAGCGGCCATCGCCAATGTCGAGGCCGAAAAGGAGAAGGCGACCATCGCGGAGGCGGATGCCTATGCCGCCAGCTCGAGGTCCGTCGACCTTCAGGCCGAATTGGATGGGCTACGTGCCGGCTTCGACGCGGAGCGCATGTCGCACCAGTCCACTCGCGCCCAACTGGATGGCGCACAGCAGCGTCTCGCAGATTTGCAGACGGAGCTGATCACCGCCCGCCAGGCAATCAGCGAAGAACGGGCCCGCGCGGACCAGGCCATCAAGGTGGCCGATGATCGCGCGGCAGGCGCTGAGCGTCGGGCGGCCATGGAGATCGAGCGAGAACGGATGCTCCGAATAAAAGAAGAAAAGGCCACAGTTGCAATGGCCAAGCGATTCGAGGCCGCGCTCAAGGATCAGATCAGCGCGACGGAGCAACTCAATGCGGTGGAGGATCGACACTCCCGCTTCCAGGTTTATGCGCGTGAACGCGAACAGGAGCTTCACGGTGGGATCGGACGCCTCGATTCGCGGGTGAGGGAGTTGGAAGACGCGCTCACCGAAGCGCATTCGATCTTGTCGCGTTCCGCAGCACCCGAGGCGCTGGTGGATCAGATCGTGGCGAAACTTGGGCCGGTGATCGAACAAAGCGGCAAACATAATCCGACGTCGATGGGGCAGGCACGCAAAAGAAAGAAGACTGCTGCATGAGTAGGCCCGCCTTCCAAGCGAATGCGCTCGAACCTGTCCACGCCGACCGCGAGCCGGGAACGCGGGGCGGTGGCGACATTTTTGGGATCGCAAAGGCCATCACGGACCTCGACGCCCTCGTGATCGCTTTGATGCGGGCCATACCAGCATCAAAGCGTTGGCAAAGGAACTTGCTCGACCAACTCGCCGATGCTGATCGTGAAATCCAGGTCTTACGAATGACGATTGCCCTTGATCGCATTGACCGTGAGCTGTGTGTTGCTACGACCAGATTGCATGAAACCCTGGCTCTGGCCAGTGCACAGACCGCCATGAGCCGAGCCAATTCAACGATGAAGGCAGCGGTCCGCCTTGCGGCTGGCATCGCCAAGCAGATATCCGATGCTTGCCACGCCGATCAGATGCGAGGCGAAGGCTGAGCAGATGGACATACTTGCCTTGCGCTCACTGTTGCGGCCGGCCTTTGGCGACCTGAAAGACCGGCGCACGAATACGGAGATTCCTGAGTTCTGCCGTGACCTCGGTTTGCCAATTCCCGATGAGGGAGCCTCCAAGCGCGAGCGTCTGCACGCGGCGTTCGATGCGCTGGCTGACCGCGAGCTTCCACTCTTTGCCCAAAGACTACTAGACCGCCACTGGCTGACCTCTTCAATACGGAACGAGGTGCAAGACCTGCTGTGGCAGCGGCGCCCAAGAATCGAGGTCAACAAGCGGCATCGCCGCGAGATCGCGCGGGCGCTCCAGCATTTGGAGCTCTTTGGGCACTGGGAGCATTTCAAGGCCTTGATTGAGGCGGTCTTCGTCATCGAAGCCCCATTTACCCTGCTTGGTGATCTTCAGTCTCCGGTCTTGCTGTGGATCCAACAGCACTTCGTGAGAAATCCGGAAGACGCCGACGTTGAGGCGCTCTTCGAGACGCTCGAGGTCTTCGGGCTGTCGGATCATCGGTTTCAGGTCTTGCTGGAAGGGCTCGTGTCTGCGGACGTGCAGGTCGACGTTGTGGCCCAGACCAAGATGGTCGCTGTGATCAATGGCGTCTTGCGGGACTGCGGTGCTGAATTGCGGCCGACACGGGAGGCCGACGGCTACCCTGTGTTCGAACTGACCGCCCTGCACAGCGCGCGCGGCAGGCCGAAGAACCTCATCTTCGCGTCGAAGTTCAAGCCGGACATTCGCTTTCGGGATGCGATCAACAACGATATCGAAATCGCCTCCAACCCCGACGAGGTCCTGGTCTTCGATCGGCCGATCAGCGGCGACGGCTTGCTATGGCGAGATCTGCAGGCCTGGTGGTCTGAGACAACCGGCGAGGCCGACCAGCGCGCGGCTAAGAAGGGCTTGTACCAACGTCTGCTGTCGTGTCTGCCCATAGCGTCTCCACCGCAACGGCTCCTATTTACGTCGTTCTTCAAGGCCTTCGGGCTGGCCGTTCCTGACCTGCCGGCCTTGCTTCCCGAGGTCTGGCTGCACTGGGATCCGAAGACGGTCACAGAGCGCGGCCCGCAGGCTCTGCTCACCCATCGCATGGACTTCCTCATGCTGCTGCCCGGCGGGGCGCGGGTGGTTCTTGAAGTCGACGGAAAGACGCACTATTCGGATGACGCCGGGCGTGCCAGTCCTGCTCAATACGGACGGCTTGCCGCCGGTGATCGTGAGTTGAAGCTGGCCGGATATGAGGTCTACCGCTTTGGCGGAGCCGAACTGAACCCGACCGACGGGCCTGGTCTGGTTGGTGTGTTCTTTGAGGCCTTGTTTAAGCGCTACGGCTTGCAGGGCTGACCTTGGGGCGATGCTTCTCCCTCTCTAGAGGGAAGCGCTAACCCTACCTGGAAGTTCTGTGAGGAGACACAACATTGGGTTTGGTCGCTCTCATGCCGTTGGCGCGCGAAGGCTGGCGCAGGGAAATCACCCGAACAAAACGAACTCAACCCGTAAATGAACAATGCCCTACGAAAACCTACAAGACGGTCTGTACCTGATCAAACAGCGCTCTGCCGAAAAAGGCGTTGACCACTTCGGCATCTTGGACGTCGGAAACCGGATCAGGCTCCCCGACATCTATCCAGGCATGCAGCCGGTTGTCATCCACCAAACCCCGCCACACGTGCAAGCGGCGTGGCTGCAGGATACGGGAGGATGGGAGGTGCTCGGCCGCATCACCGACGAAGCTGACGCGATCTCGCGCATGAACCACGCTCGCCAGAACCCTAGCTACAGCTTGATGGGCCACAACTGCGAGCACTTCGCGCGCTATGTGGCGACCGGCAAGAGGGAATCGCGGCAGGTACAAGTCGCCGTTGCTATCGCGGGGCTTGCCGCCCTTGCTTTGGCCAGATAGGTCGAGCGCAATACGGTAGGGAGAACATAGCAATGGGACAGGCGAGGATCAAACGGCAAGTGGCTTTTGCGCAAGACCTAGTCACAGGCTGGGAAGCCGACGATTGCATCAACTTTGCGGTTGCACTGGCGCGGATCACGGGCTGGCTCATACATGTTGACTGGTGGGTTCCATCCACCAATGAGGCCGTGGAGCTACCGATCGAGAAATTCAAGCCGCTGCGGGTCTACGTTGCGGACAACGGCGATGGGATCTTTGACGTTCGAGGCGTCAGGCGCATCGTCGATTTCAGCCAGAAGACGATCGCACCGCTTGCCTATCGGTATGGCAACGGCGGGGTCCGGACTCGCTTCTATAGCGAAGATGGCCTCAACCAGCTCCCACTCGCCAGTAAGCCCGACGAGATGAAGATCGCCGCTGCGGAGAAGGTAATCCGACACAACGCTGCGTACCTTGCGATGATTCCGGCGCGTGCCCCCTCGGCCATTCCCGCGCATCTGGCTGCGCGATATGTCTATGGTTTGTGCGTCCCCTTTGCCGAAGCAATATGCGAGGTCACCGGGCTGACGCCGACCGCCATGCTCGCAGTTCGATTCAGGCCGGAGTTTGACGGAACACGGCGCAGCGCTACCGGCTTCTTCCACAGTGTGGTCATGCATCCGGACGGCGAGGCGGAAGACAGCTGGGGCAAGGCTTCTCTGGAGACGATCGCGGAGAGGTTTGGCGTCGTCGAGTTCTCGCTGAGCGCAAGCGAGCACCGAAACGTCGCTGCAAGCCAACGCCAAGCCTCGGCCGAACGGTTCCAGGCGGCGTTAGTAGCGGCCAAGCAAATCGTCACGATGTACCGGGGGTAGTCAGCAGGCCGCCGACCTTGCTGTACATGCGTCGGCATCTGGACGTTGTACGATCTTCATGCATAAGATCAGGGAGAAATGAATGGACAACAGTGATCGCGAGGAGAACCGGTCCGTTGCACTTTATTGGGATTTCGAAAATCTGCACGCAGGCTTGGCCGAAGCAAGGTTTGGCGAGGGCTATTACGCAAAACCAGATACGAGATTCAAGCCGCAGGAGCCCCTGATCGACATTCAGGCCGTGACCGAGTTGAGCGCCTCATTTGGACCTATCGCGATCAACCGGGCCTACTGCAATTGGCAGTTCTATGGCCGCTATCGAGATGCGCTGCTGCAAAGCGCTGCTGAACTGATTCAGTTGTTTCCGCCTGGGGCGTCGGCTAAGAATGGGGCAGATATCAAACTCTGCCTTGACGCGACGGAGGACATCAGCCGCTTCAGTCATTTGGGCACGATCATCATCGTGGGCGGCGACAGCGATTTCATGCCCGTTGCGCAGAAGATCAAGGCCGCGGGCAAGACGCTGATTGGCATCGGAACGCGCAAGAACACCAATCGTCATTGGGCGAAAAGCTGCCACGAGTTCCGGTATTACGAGAATCTCGTTGAAGCGCCCACTGTCGAACTGGTCCCGAAGCCAAGCGAGGGGCAGGTCGTGCAGTCGCAGCCGCCGAGTGACCCCGCAACCGAGATCCTCAAGCGCGCCGTGCGTTTGCTAGCCGAGACTAAGGGCGAGGCCTGGGTCAACAAGGGATCGGTCTGGCACATGGTCAAACGCCTGGATTCGACGTTCGATCCCAGGGACCACGGTCACGCCAACTTTGCTGAGATGGTGAAGGCGCTCGATGCCGTAGTGGAGGTTCGCAAAGGTGAGTCCGACCACATCGTTCGCCTAAGGTGATCGGCGTGCAGTCGCAGCTTACCCATCCAGGTCGATTCCAGGGAGCAACCGGGCGACGCTGATTCGACGGGCGGCGATCATGGGGGCGGCCGAGAGGGGGCCTATGAGGTCGGCACTGCCTACTGGAACAAAATTTAGAAAAAAGTAGGAACAAAATTTAGAAAATGGACGCTAGTGGCTGCAAGTTGCGCTTTCGCAATGCAATGTTGGTTGACATAATACACATTGTCGAACTTCGGGGTAGTTCTTTTGGTGTTGCGTTTGAGGATCCTAGGAGCCCAGTTCTTACACTTTGGGTACTTGATACCTGTTGCGATTGATGCTTTTTAAACTGTCAAACCAAAAGCTTGTCCTTGTCGATGACCAAAAATTGCCGCGCTACTGGGCCGCTGTGTGGGAACTTCTCAACGGTGGCGGGCTCGCGGAATCCACCCTAAGGGAAAAACTCGGCCACATCGAAGCGCTCTATCTGCACGTTGAAGCCCGGGATGGCAGCCTCGACGACTCCTTGGCCCGTCTTGATTTCGATGCACTGAGCAATGCGCTCGAGTCACTTTTTGTCACCCTGCGAAATGTTCCTGCGCCAACGCAGCGAGCTCAAAAGCGCTGGAACGCAGCTTTCCACTTTGTTCGTGATGCCTGCGACCGCATAGCCTCCAATCCTCATGCGGGAAATCGCATGGCGGATATTCGGAGCCGGATTGAACGATTGGACAGGCTCTATCTTGGCCTTCGACCACTAAGGAAGCGCTTTGGCAGGAAGTCAGCTGAATGTGCTCAGGCGTCAACCCTACTGCTACGGTGCCTATCAGACCTACACCCTGCTCTGACACCTGAACCAGCAAACACGGCTCTCGTGGACGACGACGTTTCCTGACAGTTCACACCCAGGAGGTCGACAGCTCGACAAGCGGGCCCCAGCCGCCCACCACGAGAACTCGATCAAACGGCGTGCGAAACCTGACTGCACGCAGGAGCTCGGCGCCGTCCACCCAAGTCGACATGAACTTGGCGTTGACCACCACGACAAGCCATACCTCATCGCACTTGTTTTTGTAGGCCACGTACTTCTTCTCCTTGGAGGCCAACGCCCGCTCGACGTCCCGCGGCTCCAGCGGAGAAATCCAGACCGTGCCGCTCGCAAAGAAGTGACTTTCGGTCATGCCGGGGTACCGAAACACTCGGATCTGATCGACCAGGGCGGGAAACGAAGTCACCGTGGTCCACGAGGGCTCATCCTTGCATTCGCCCATGGCAGGGACGTTGCGCGCGGCCAGATCCGCCACCGCTTGAGCCAATGGCTCCAGATCCTTGGGGAACAGCGAGACGTCCTTCAGATGCACACGGCAATCAACGAACGGCAATCCCAGGCCGTCGTAGATTTCTCCGGCGCGTCGAACAGCTTTGTCGCGGTCGGCCTGGCGCCCTTGAGAGGGCTTGGATTGGCCATCAGAGGGCTGGTGCAGTTCGGTGATCTCGATGCCCACCGTCCGCGCGCCGCGCACCAAGAAGTCGGGCTCCTCGCCGCTACCGTCGATCACGCCATCAGGAAAGCTCGGAAACTGCTGCTGCAAGCGGTCCAGATACTGGCGTTCGAGATCCCTTTGCTCGGCCCTAGTCATGGCGCGTCCTCCCAGCCCTCAGGACCGTGTTTTGCGTGCATTCTCCGGCGAGATGCGTCGTTACCAGATATCGAAAACAGATCAGAAGGTCCGGCATTCACCCCTGCCGGTAGACTTGCATCGCGCCCCCCGAAGCAAACGCAACACGAGATCCTCCGAGCGGCTTGCCGTCCGGAAATTTAGCAAAAGCAAACGCAACACTGAGCCGCTCTTGCGATTTGCAACGGGTTTGCCGCAGATTTTCGCAGTTCCTCCTGGGAGGGTAAGCGCAACAGCGGACCCGAAGTACCTGGTTTCGCCGTAATCGGTGCGTTTGGTACGCCACCGCACGGACGTCGGCCTGGCCAAGCCCTATGTTGGGCTTGTTGTTTTCAGCTGTACTACCGAGGTCCCATCATGATCAACCACTACCGTACTCAGATCAGCATGTGCTCGCTGATTCTTCTGCTTGGCCTGAGCGCCTGCGCGGGCATGTCGCACCGCGATCGCAATGTGGCCGTGGGGGCTGGCGTTGGCGCCGTCGGCGGCGCGGTGTTGACCGGCGGCAGCACGGTGGGCACCGTGGGCGGTGCCGTCATCGGCGGTGTGATTGCCAATGAACTGGAGAAGGACAAGAAGCGTTGATGCAACCAATGGAGCCCGCCTTGTCACACGACGCCTACTTTCATCCCGATTCGGAGGCCGTGCGCTTCTGGGTCTCTCATGGGGATGCGCTGGTGGGGGCCAGCGTCAGCCGGCGCGCCCTGCATTACCGGTTTCGCCCCGAGGCCGTCGACGACGATCCGCTGGAGACCTATCAGCGCTTCGCGGCATTGATCAATGCTGCGGTGTTGCGCCGCGTCGCCGAGGGTGCGCTCGAGCCGGTGATGTTGCGCGAGTTCGATTTGCGCGTGCAGGACGCGCCCTAGCGCAGCTGCGTCAGCAGGCTTGCGCGTCGTCGGCGTCGCATTCGATGCCAGCGTCATCGACCATGCGGTCGAAGTCGGCCAGCTCGCTGAGCGCCTTCAGTGCGGTCTTGCCCTTGGGGATCAGCGGCTTGTCCAGCGGGCGGTAGATGCGGCTGCGCAGGCGGCTGAGGCGCTCGGAATGCTCCATCGCGAACACCACGCTGTCCAGGTCCAGCAGCATGGCGAAGGGATCGACGAGCGACGTGGCGTTGGGGTTCAGGCGCATGGTTTTGCTCCGGTAGGTATGGGAGCAACTGTAGGGAGCGGCGGCGGCGTCCGTCAGTCGGCCCAGGGCCAAACCGCTTGTCAGGCAAGTTCCTACGCCGGTGCTGCGGCGCAAGCCTTATTCAACGTCTGCGCGCCAGGGCAATTTGCTCGGCCACCCGATCGCGTCCGGCGCGGCGTGCGAAGTCCGCCGCGTCCATGCCCTGCTCGTTGCGCAGGCCGGCATCGGCACCGGCCTTCAGCAGCACCTCGACGCTGCTGCTCTCGCCGTAGCCGGCCGCCATCATCAGTGGCGTGCTGCCATTGGGCGAGCGCGCGTCGATCTCGGCGCCCTGCTCCAGCAACCAGCGCACCGCGCCGCGATCGGGGCCGCTGCAGGCGTAATGCAGGGCGGTCCAGCCGGGTTCGTTGACGAGCGCGCCGCGCGCCACCAGGGCCTTCATCCAGTCCAGCCGCGCCTTCAGGGCCGCCAGCATCAGCGGCGTCTCGCCGGCCTGGTTGATGGCGTTGACGTCCAGGCCGGGATGCTTGAGCAGGGTCTGGACGGTCTTGTCGGCTTCGTTGCGCAGCGCCAGATGCAGCGCGGTCTGGCGCTCGGCATTGCGCAGATTGGGGTCGGTGCCGCGCAACATCAGGGTCATGATGAGGCCGGCGTTGTCGCGCTGCGCGGCCGCCAGCCACTGCTCGGTCAATGGGTCGCCGGCCTGGGCGCCGGCTGCTTGCGCATGCAGCAGGGCGGGCATGGCCAGCAGCAGGCCCAGCCACAGCCCCACCCAG
>Ga0208886_100204_pt1 | contig 10661 bp, 7 predicted proteins | sample LakWasM105_HOW12_2_FD_183923 | JGI IMG/M metagenome (GOLD analysis project Ga0208886, IMG submission 183923) | Freshwater sediment methanotrophic microbial communities from Lake Washington under simulated oxygen tension - Sediment Metagenome... | ecosystem: Environmental > Aquatic > Freshwater >... | reverse complement strand
CCTTCGACAGCTACCAGGCCAGCACCGCCGAGGCCTGGAAGAGCGCCGCCGCGCTGGTGAAGGCCGGCGCCCATATGGTGAAGCTGGAAGGCGGCGGCTGGACCGCGCCGGTGGTGCGCTATCTGGTCGAGCGCGGCATCCCCGTCTGCGCCCACCTGGGCTTCACGCCGCAGACCGTCACCGCCCTGGGCGGCTACAAGGTGCAGGGGCGCGACGAGGCCTCGGCCGCGCTGCTGAAGAAGCATGCACAGGAGCTGGCCGATGCCGGCGCGCAGATGCTGGTGATCGAGATGATCCCGGCCGCGCTGGCCGCCGAGCTGACGCAAAGCCTGGCCATCCCGGTGATCGGCATCGGCGCCGGCGTGGGCTGTTCGGGCCAGGTGCTGGTGCTGCACGACATGCTGGACGTGACGCCCGGCCGCCGCCCGCGCTTCGTCAAGAACTTCATGCAGGGCGCCGCCTCGGTGCAGGACGCGGTGCGCCGCTATGTCTCGGAAGTGAAGGCCCAGACCTTCCCGCAAGACGATCTCCACGGCTACTGACATGGCACTGCAAGTCATCCACACCATCGCCGAATTGCGCGCCGCCCTGGCCGGCAGCACGGGCACCGGCTTCGTGCCCACCATGGGCAATCTGCACGAGGGCCATCTCTCGCTGGTGCGCCAGGCGCGCGCCGCGGTGGGGCCCGAGGCGCCGGTGGTGGCCAGCATCTTCGTGAACCGCCTGCAGTTCGCGCCGCACGAGGATTTCGACCGCTATCCGCGCACGCTGGCGCGCGATTGCGAGCTGCTCGAGAGCGCGGGCTGCGAGCTCGTGTTCGCCCCCGACGAGCGCGAGCTCTACCCCGAGCCGCAGGGCTACAAGGTGCATCCGCCCGCCGAACTGGCCGACATCCTGGAAGGCCATTTCCGCCCCGGCTTCTTCGTCGGCGTGTGCACCGTGGTGGCCAAGCTCTTCAACATCGTGCAACCGCGCGTGGCGGTGTTCGGCAAGAAGGACTACCAGCAGCTGATGGTGCTGCGCCGCATGGTGCAGCAGCTGGCCTTGCCCATCACCATCCTGGCGGGCGAGACCTCGCGCAGCGCCGAGGGCCTGGCGCTGTCCTCGCGCAACGGTTACCTGAGCGAGGCCGAACGGGCCGAGGCCCTGCATCTCTGCGCCACCCTGAAGGCGCTGATCGCGCGCTGGCAGGCTGGCGCGCGCGATCTCGAGGCGATGGAGGCCGATGCCGTGCAGGCCCTGCGCGACCATGGCTGGCAGCCCGACTACGTGACGCTGCGCCGCCAGCTGGACCTGGGCCCGGCCCGTGAGGGTGAGCCCCTGGTGGCCCTGGCGGCGGCGAGGATCGGCAACACGCGCCTGATCGACAACCTCGAATTCTGAAGACCGGCTGAAGTAACAGGACGTCAACCGGTCAACGCCCACAGCCGGGCCGGCGTTGCAATGCCCAACCAAGGGAGTTGCGATGCGTTCTATCTATTCGGGCCTGCTGGCCCTGGCCACGGCGCTGAGCCTGGCGGCCTGCGGTGGCGGCGGCAGCTATGACGATGGGCATGGCGGCGTGCAATACCCGACGCCCAACCCCAACCCCAATCCGCCCACCAACAGCTGCAGCGCCACCGGCCTGGCCAAATCGGCCGAGAGCCAGTACAGCACCGTCTGCATGCTCACCAGCAGCGGCGAGATCGTGCTGGAGCTCTACACCAGCTACGCGCCGATCACGGTCGCGAACTTTCTGCGTTATGTGGCGGACGGTTATTACACCAACACCCTGTTCCACCATGTCGACCGCGACTTCGTGATCCAGGGCGGCGCCTATGCGCCGGGCATGCGCTTCAAGTCGCCGACCTATGCCCCCATCGTCAGCGAGGCCAACAACGGCCTTGGCAACCTGCCCGGCACGATCGCGATGGCGCGCCGCAGCGATGCCAACAGCGCCACCAGCCAGTTCTTCATCAACGTCAAGGACAACCCGAGCCTGGACTACCAGAGCGCGGCCAAGCCCGGTTACACGGTGTTCGGCCGCGTCATCTCGGGCATGGCCACGGTGGAGGCCATCAATGCGGTGCCGGTCTACTTCTACAGCGATGCCGACATCCAGCCGCGCCAGGAGGTGCTGGTGTACTGGGTGCAGCGCTTGAAGTGAGCCTGGGGCTCAGTTGACGGCCAGCAGCTCGACGTCGAACACCAGGGCGGCGTTGCCCGGAATGGTGGGCAGGCGGCCCGCCGTGCCATAGGCCAGGGCGCTGGGGATCAGCAGGGTGCGCTTGCCACCCACCTTCATGCCGACAAAGCCCTGATCCCAGCCCGCGATGACCTGGCCGGCACCCAGCACGAAGGTGAACGGCGTGCCGCGGTCCACCGAGCTGTCGAACTTCGTGCCCTTCTGACTGGCGGCCTTCTCGTCATACAGCCAGCCGGTGTAATGCACCGTCAGCGTCTTGCCGGCCGCGGCGGTGGCGCCGGTGCCCACCAGGGTGTCGGTGGTCTTGAGCACGGTGACGGCGGCCGAACCCGAGGTATCGGCCGGGCTGCTGCTGCCACCACCACCGCAGGCGCTCAGCAGCGCGGCGCTGGCGCCGAGGATCATCAAGGACAGGGCGGCACGGCGCTGGAAGGACAGGGGGGTCATCATGAGCTGGGTTTCGTGGGAAAAAGTTCCGCGGACTATAGCGAAGCCCGCCTCGGCCTAGCGTTGGTCATGCTGGTTTGTGCGAACTACGCCTTGAGGAACTCCGCCTTGCTGCCCAGCCAGCGCTCCACCTGGCGGCGTGCGGCCGCGGGGTGGTGGTCCAGCAGTTCGGGGGCCAGCCGGCGCGCCGCCTGCAGCAGGGCCGAGTCTTCCTGCAGGTCGGCAAAGCGCAGCAGTTCGGCGCCGCTCTGGCGCGCGCCCATGAACTCGCCGGGGCCGCGGATGTCGAGGTCGCGGCGCGCGATCTCGAAGCCGTCGTTGGTCTCGGCCATGGCCTTGAGGCGCGACTTGCCGGTGTCCGAGAGCGGCCCGGTGTAGAGCAGCACGCAGACGCTGGCCACCGCGCCGCGCCCCACCCGCCCGCGCAGCTGGTGCAGCTGGCTGAGCCCGAAGCGCTCGGCATGCTCGATCACCATCAGGCTGGCGTTGGGCACATCCACGCCCACCTCGATCACCGTGGTGGCCACCAGCACGCTCATGCGGCCGCTCGAGAACTCGGCCATCACCGCGGCCTTCTCGGCCGGCGGCATGCGGCCGTGCAGCAGGCCGACGCGCTGACCGGCCAGCGCCGCGCTCAGCTCGGCGTGCGTCTCGGTGGCGTTCTTCAGGTCCAGCGTCTCCGACTCCTCGATCAGCGGGCAGACCCAGTAGACCTGGGCGCCCTTGACCACCTCGTCGGCGATCTTGGCCACCACCTCGAGGCGCTTGCTGTCGGCAAACACCTTGGTGACGATGGGCGTGCGGCCGGGCGGCAGCTCGTCGATGGTCGACACATCCAGGTCGGCGAAATACGTCATCGCCAGGGTGCGCGGGATGGGCGTGGCACTCATCATCAGCAGATGCGGTTCGAGCGCCTGACTGGCGAGCTTCTTGCGCAGCGCCAGGCGTTGCGCCACGCCGAAGCGATGCTGCTCGTCGATGATGGCCAGGCCCAGCTTGGCGAAGCTCACCTTGTCCTCGATCACCGCATGCGTGCCCACCACCAGCTGGGCCGCGCCAGAGGCGGCGGCGTCCAGCATCTTCTGGCGCGCCTTGCCCTTGACGCTGCCGGTCAGCCAGGCCACCGTGATGCCCAGCGGCTCGAGCCAGACTATCAGTTTGCGGAAATGCTGCTCGGCCAGGATCTCGGTGGGCGCCATCAGCGCGCATTGCCAGCCGGCCGCCATCGCCACCGCGGCGGCCAGCGCCGCCACCACGGTCTTGCCCGAGCCCACATCGCCCTGCAGCAGGCGGTGCATGGGCTGGGGGCGTGCCAGGTCTTGCGCGATTTCCTCGCAGACGCGCTGCTGTGCGCCGGTGAGGGTGAAGGGCAGGGCGGCCAGCAGCTGCTCGTGCAGGCCGCCGCGCCGGCCGCGCAGGGCCGGCGCCCGCAGGCGCGCGCGCTCGCGCTGCGCCTGCAGCTGGCTCAGCTGCTGAGCCAGCAGCTCCTCGAACTTGAGGCGCTGCCAGGCCGGGTGGCTGTGGTCCTCCAGCATAGCCAACCTGGCCTGGGGCGGCGGGTGATGCAGAAACATCAGCGCCTCGCGCAGCGTGGGCAGCTGGCGCGGTACCGCCTGCTCGGGCAGGATCTCTTCCAGCGGCGCGCGCTGCAGGGCCGAGCCCACCGCCTTGCGCAGATAGGCCTGGGGCAGGGCGGCGCTGGTGGGGTAGACGGGGGTCAGCGAGTCCGCCAGCGGCGCGCCCTCGTTCACCAGCCTGAAGCTGGGGTGCACGATCTCGCGGCCGAAGAAGCCGCCGCGGATCTCGCCGCGCACGCGCACCCGGGCGCCGGCCGCCAGGCTCCTCTGGTGCGAGGGGTAGAAGTGCAGAAAGCGCAGCAGCAGCTGGGCGCTGCCGTCGTCTATGCGCACCAGCAGCTGGCGGCGCGAGCGCAGCTCGATATGGGATTCGACGATCTCGCCCTCGCACTGCACCGTGTCGCCATCGCGCGCCTCGGCGATCGGGGTCAGGCGCGTCTCGTCCTCGTAGCGCAGTGGCAGGTGCAGGGCCAGGTCGATGTCGCGCAGCAGGCCCAGCTTCTCCATCGCCTTCTGGGGGGCTGACTTGGCTTTGACGGGAGCGGGGAGGGCCTCGGGCATGGGCGCGATTTTGCCCGCTTGCTGCAGGCGGCTTCAGCTGAAATAGCGCAGCTTCAAGAGCTCGTAGCGCCCGTCGCGCCGGGTGGCGTCCAGCGCGGCCTGCAGGCGCCGCAGCAGGGCCGGGTCGGTGTCGGGCGGCAGGCCGTACCAGTAGGACTTGCTGTTGTCGTAGTCCAGCACCGCCTGCAGGGTCGCGTAGGGCAGCTTGAGCTGGCGCAGGTTCCAGGCCGCGGCCCAGTCCAGCAGCATCACGTACTCCATGCGCCCGGCCAGCAGCTTGCGCACATTGGTGGCGTCGTCCAGCCCGAATTCGAGCTCCTCGCCCGGCTTGAAGCCCTCGGCCAGCAGCTGCCGCGCGGTGGCCGATTCGCGCACCACGCCGATCTTGGCGCCCTGCAGCTGGTGCAGCTCGGACAGGCTCAGATCGCTGCGGCTGGCCAGCTTGTAGACCACGATGCGGCGCGGGCTGATGGGCCCCACCCACTTGAACAGCGCCTCGCGCTCGGGTGTGCGGGTGAGCGAGAACAGGATGCTGTTGGGTGTGGCCTCGGCCATCTGCATGGCGCGCACCCAGGGCAGCACCTGAATCTCCAGCTTCAGATTGGCCTGCAGCGCCACCATGCGCAGCAGCTCGACGCTGAAGCCCTGCGGCCCGGTTTCGTCCTGGTAGTTCAGCGGCGGCAGGTTCTCGGTGAAGCCGGTGAGCATGGGCTCGGCGGCCCTTGCGCCACGCAGGCCGCCTGCCAGGCAGGCGAGCGCCAAGCCGTGCAATTGGCGGCGGTTCACCTGGGTGGCTCGGCAGCGATCACAAGGCGAGTCTAGCCAACTGTGGTCACGCTCCAAGGGCGCCCGTGCGCCATGCGTCCATTGCCACCGGGCTTCGTGCAGAATGCCCCAAAAATGAGTCACAACCCAGGGAGGGTTACATGCATCGAAAGACGCAGAAAAAATGGCGCGCGGCCGCGGCCGCGCTTGTCGTCGGACTACTGAGTGCTTGCGGAGGAGGTGGCGATGGCGCCAGCGTCGCGCCGCCTGCGCCCTTGCCGGAGGTGCTCAGCATCTCGGCACCGGCAGCGAGTGATCTGGCCGCGGCGGTGCAGTTCGGCAGCAGTGCTGGCAGCGCCGCCGGCCTGCGCTATGAATGGAATTTCGGCGATGGCAGCAGCAGCACCGAGGCCAGCCCCAAGCATGCCTATGCCAAGGCCGGCGACTACGAGGTGCAGCTGAAGCTGAGCAACGAGGCCGGGCAAAGCCGCAGCAGCAGCTTCAAGCTGAGCCTCAGCAACAAGGCTCATCTGGCCGGCCGCATCTGCTCGGCCGCTGACGCTGCCGGCTGGTGCTGGCAGGCCCCGCTGCCGGCGGGCGCGGCGCTGACGCAGGCGAGCTTTGTCACTGCTCAGCTTGGCTGGGTGCTGACGGACGAGCGGCAACTCAGCAAGACCTCGGACGGTGGTCGCAATTGGCAGGCGCTACGCCTGCCCGATGCGGGCAAGCTGCACAGCTTCGCCCTGGTCGATGCCGACAAAGGTTGGGTGCTGGGAGCGGACGGCCAAGTCTGGCGCAGCGATGACGGGGGTGCCAGCTTCCGCCGCATGGGCCGGCTCGGCGCCGCCCTGGGCAGCAGCCCGCTGCGCCATCACGGCGGCGATTTGCTGTCTGTCGCTAGCGTGAATGCGGCCCAGGCAACGCTGAGCGAGTGGGTGAGCACCGATGGCGGCGCCAGCTGGTTCGCGTCGGCGCAGCGCTACGACTCGCAAGCCGGCGATGGCAGCCTCTACCGAACCGAGTGGACGAGCGATGGCAAGCGCCTGCAAGTCTGGCGTTCGCTCGACCTTGGACTGCATGAGAGCGTGGTCGGAGAACTGCCCGCCAACTGCCAGGGTGGCGCCGTGGGCGGGCGCCTCGTCAAGGCAGCCTCGCGCAACGAGTTGCTGAGCGTGGCTTGGCAGACCTCAGCCTCCAACGAAGGGGGCTGGCAGCATTTCGTCGACCAGGTGTTGTTGTGCGTGAGCGCCGATGGCGGCCAGAGCTGGAAGCAGGTGGCCGCCGCCGGTCTTCCGCAGCTGCAGTATTCGCTCTATGGCATGAGGGGCGACATCGAGTTCTGGCCGGCCGGCGGCGGTGTCTACTGGGCGACGGGCGTTGGCGGAGGCGTCAGCGCCATGTATCGCAGCGTCGATGGCGGCGAAAGCTGGACAAAGACCGCGGGGCCGGAGGCCGGTGGCTCGATCCGCCATGTGGCGAATGCCCGCACCTTGCTCAGCACGAACGACTTTGGCAGCGCGTGGATCAGCGCCGATGCTGGCGCCAGTTGGCAGGCCCTGAGGGTCGGCGTCGGTGGCATTGACGAAACCCTGCGCGCCCTGGCCGGCCAGGGTGTGTCGCTCAGCGCGCGGGCGCAGCTCATGGAATATGGCAAGGGGGGCTGGCGGCTGCTGGTCCCGCGCTTCGGCTCGGCGGAGGCCTCGCTGGGCTTCGGTGTGGCGGATCCCGTGGGCGCCATCGGCTCGGCGGCGATGCCGGTACCCGGCCGTTTGTTTGCCTTCAGCGGCGGCCAGATGCTGCGCAGCAGCGACTATGGCCGCAGCTGGCAGGCGCCGCCACTGTTCGGCATGGGGGCGATTGGAAGTCTGCAATTCGCCTCGGCCAGCACGGGCTGGGTGGTGGCCGACTTCGGGCTGTTGTTCCGCACGCGCGACGGCGGCGCCAGCTGGTCGCAGCTGTGGACGGTGCCGGTTGTCAATCCAGCGGAATTCGCGGGCAGCATTGAGGCGCTGCAATTCACCAGCGAGTCCGAGGGGCTGATGGTCGTGAGCGATTGGCGCACCAGCACCCTGCAGCGCAGCAGCGACGGTGGCCAGAGCTGGAAGCCAATCACGAGCTTGTCGATCTACGTCAAGCAATTGCTGGCCCTGGGTGGCGGTGATGTGCTGCTGGCGGGCACGAGTGGCTCGCGCACCGGCGGCCTGTTCCTAGTGAAGACCGATAGCAACGAGGTCACCAACGTCTACGGTCTGGATTCAGGACTGGGTCTGATGGTCAGGCGCCTGCATCGTCAAGCCGGTGGCAAGCTCTGGGCGGTCGGCAGCATGGGCCTGGTCCTCAGCAGCACCGATGCCGGCAGGAGCTGGTTGCGACAGGATGTTGCTGCGGCAGGCAGCCTGAACGACGTGCAGTTCGCCGATGCCCTGCACGGCTGGATCGTCGGCGACGCCGGTCTGGTGCTGGCCACCGACGACGGCGGCAAGAGCTGGAAGCAGCAGGCCCAATTGACGCAGCGCAACCTGCTGGCCCTGCTTATCCAGGACGCCAAGACGGTCTGGGCCTTTGGCGAGAATGGCACCGTGCTGGCCACCGGGACCGGCGGTTTCTGACGGGAGCAAGCGGTGTACAGGCTGAGTGGACGATGCGTACCGTGGCCAAGGGCCTGGACTGCTGTTGCCCTGCTGGCCCTGGCGGCCTGTGGTGGCGAATCTGGCGGGCCTACGCCCTTGCCCGCCACGCTGCAGATCCAGGCGGCCGCGACGGCCGATGTGGCCGCGCCGGCCCAATTCGGCAGCACGGCGGCCGAACTGGCCGGCTTGAGCTTTGCCTGGAGGTTCGGCGATGGCGGCGTCAGCCAGGCGCCCAAGCCCAGTTACCGATTCGGCCGTGCCGGCGACTATGTGGTGCGCCTGCGCGTCAGCAATGAGTACGGCGAGAGCCGCGAGGCCAGCTGGCCGGTATCGGTCCAGCACCAGGCGCCGGTGCTGGGCCTGGACTGCAGTGGTGCCGGCTCGACCGGTTGGTGCTGGCAGGCGGGCGGCAATGCTGCGCAGGCGCTGCAGTTCGTGGACGCCCAGACCGCCTGGCGCGTGGGCGACGCGGGCGATATTTTCAAGAGCGTGGACGGTGGGCTGAGCTGGACACGGCAGCCTAGCGGCGTGGATGCCGATCTCTATGCCCTGCAGTTTCTCGACACGCAGCAGGGCTTTGTACTGGGCCAGCCGGGCACCCTGCTGTGGACGGCCGACGGTGGCAGCAGCTGGCAGCGCCGTGCCGCGCCCCTGCCGCAGGAGAACCCGCAGTTGGTGCTGCGCGCGCTGGATGCACAGCGTCTGCTGCTGCTGGATCGCTACAGCTTCTGGGTCAGCGAGAACGCCGGCGTCGACTGGCAACGCGTCGAGCGCCGCCCCGACGCCGTGGGGCCGGCAGGCACGGTCTGGACCGAGGAGCATGGCCGGGTCTATCGCGCGCGCTCGCTGGGCCGCCAGCCCGAACTGGTGCTGACGCTGGCGCACGAGGACTATATGTTCCAGTACGCGGCCCAGCTGCTGGTGCTGGACGAGCAGCAGATCCTCGTCAACGCGGTGGGCGAGCGTTACGACTTCAGCCAGGGCTGGATGCGCAAGAACATGCTGTGGCGCAGCCGCGACGGCGGCCAGAGCTGGCAGAAGATCGTGCCCAGCGGCATCGTCTCGCCGGCTTGGCTGTGGGAATGGCTCAAGTTCGAGCGCTTCAGCGCCAGTGACGATGTGATGATCGCCAGCCACAACGGCACGCCTTACATCAGCCGCGATGGCGGCGCCCGCTGGGCTGCCATGCGCGATGAGATCTCCTGCTGCAGGTACGGCGAGGATCTGCTGGCCCTGCAGGGTCAGGGTTTGCTGTTCAGACGTTTTGGCGAGGTCTGGCTGAGCCCGGACTGGGGCGTGAGCTGGCAGGCGGCCCAACATCCGCCCGGGCGCAAGGTGGCCTGGCTGGAGTTGCAGTCGCTGGGCCCGCAGCGCTATCTGCTGGGCGACAACGACGGCCAGTTCTTCCTCAGCAGCGACGGTGCGCAAAGCTGGCAACGCCTGGCCGGCAGCGCGAGCGACCGCAGCGAAGCCGCGCCGGCGCTTTCCTTTGCGGACGCCCAGCATGGCCTGCGCCTGAGCGCAGGTGGTGAGCTCTGGGCCACTGGTGACGGCGGCAGGACCTGGCAGCTCAGGCGCAGTGATCTGACGGCCGGCACGGTGCAGCTGCAGATGCTGTCCACCGCCGTGGTCTGGATGATTGCCGGCGATGGCAAGCTGCAGCGCAGCGCCGACGGTGGCGCCAGCTGGGCCCAGATGCTGAGCGCGAGCAGCGACTGGGTTCGTGTCGAGTTTGCCGACTCCCAACTGGGCTGGGCCATGGCGGCGCCGCTGCGGCCGCGCTTTGTGGCGACGCAGGACGGCGGGGCCAACTGGTCCGCGCTGGCCGTGCCCGCGGGCACGCAGGCGCTGCGTCAGCTGGACGCCCTGCATTGGTGGGCGCTGGGCGAGGGCGGCCTACTGGCCGAGAGCCTGGACGCAGGCAAGACCTGGACCCGGCGCAGCAGCGGCACCCCCGAGCGCCTGCACCAGTTGGTGGCCAGCGATGCCCAGACACTCTGGGCCGTGGGCGATGCCGGCGTGGTGCTCAAGTCCGACGATGGTGGGCGCCAATGGCGCAAGCTGAGCCTGTCGACGGACCTGCCCGCGCTGCGCGACATCTTCTTCATCGATGCGCAGCAGGGCTGGATTGTGGGCGCGCGAGGCACGGTGCTGGCAACGCGCGACGGCGGCAAGAGCTGGGTCGCGCAGCGCAGCGGCACGCGCCAACTGCTGGGTTCGGTACGCTTTGCCGACGCGCGCCTGGGCTGGATCACCGGCACGATGGGGACCGTGCTGGCCACGGGCACCGGCGGCAAGTAGCGGCGACGGGCATGGGACAATTGCTGCCCCTGCTTGGCACGGGTCCGTCCGGCCCTCAACACCATGTCCCGTCCCCCCTTCAGCGTGAGCGATTTCGATTTCGCTCTCCCGCCCGAACTGATTGCCCAGCATCCCGCCCCCGAGCGCAGCGCCTCGCGTCTGCTCGACGGGCGTGCGGATCACCCGGTGGACCGG
>Ga0208886_100203_pt1 | contig 10722 bp, 7 predicted proteins | sample LakWasM105_HOW12_2_FD_183923 | JGI IMG/M metagenome (GOLD analysis project Ga0208886, IMG submission 183923) | Freshwater sediment methanotrophic microbial communities from Lake Washington under simulated oxygen tension - Sediment Metagenome... | ecosystem: Environmental > Aquatic > Freshwater >... | reverse complement strand
ACACCGCCGGCGCCCCCAGGGCGCGCGCCAGCAGCGCGCGGTTGGCAGCCACCGCGGCGGGCTCGTCCTCGACCGCGCGGCCCAGATTCATGCTGGCATGCAGACCCTGGCTGACGCCACCGGCCCTTGTGGTCGCGAAGGCGCGGATGCGAGGCCAGTGGGACGGCAGCTGCCAGTCGGGCAGCAACCAGTCCGGGTGGATCAGCGCCTCACTCGGCATCGGGGCAGGCAGAGGGCTGGGTCTTGATGAAGGCATCGAGCTGCATGCAGGCCTCGAACACCTGCATCACGCGCGGCACATGGTCGAGCCGGCAATTGAAGCGCTGGGCGTTGAAGATCTGCGGCACCAGCACGCATTCGGCCAGGCCGGGTGCGTCGCCGAAGCAGAAGCGGCCCGCATGGCCCTCCTTGCCGAGGCGTTGCTCCACCACCTCCAGCCCGGTCTCCACCCAGTGCCGATACCAGCGGTCCTTGGCCTCTTCACTCAGGCCCAGGTCGCGCGTCAGGTAGCGCAGCACGCGCAGGTTGTTGAGCGGGTGAATCTCACAGGCGATGTCCTGCGCCAGGCCGCGCACATAGGCCCGCTCCAGCGCCGTCCTGGGCAGCAGCGGCGGCTCGGGGTGGGTTTCGTCCAGGTACTCGATGATGGCCATCGACTGCGTGATCACCGCCTCGCCGTCGCGCAGCAGCGGCACCAGGCGCGAGGCCGACACCGCGGCATAGGACTCGTTGAACTGCTCGTTCTTGGCCAGGTGCACCGGCTTGTAGTCGTACTCCAGGCCCTTCAGGGCCAGCGCGATGCGCACGCGGAAGGACGCGGAGGAGCGGTAGTAATTGAAGAGTTCCATGATGGTCTGAGCCTCGGGTCTTGGAGCAAGATCATGCCATGCAGCCGATACACTGGCCCCATGTTCCTGACTCGCCGATTCAAGCATTGCCCCAGCTGCGGCAGCCCCGTGGAGTACCGCGTGCCGGCCGACGACAACCGCGAGCGCGCCACCTGCACCGCCTGTGCCAGCGTGCACTACGAGAATCCCATCAATGTGGTGGGCACCCTGCCGGTGTGGGGCGATCAGGTGCTGCTGTGCAAGCGTGCCATCGAGCCGCGCTACGGCCTCTGGACCCTGCCGGCGGGCTTTCTGGAACTGGGTGAAACGAGCGCCGAGGGCGCGCGGCGCGAGACCGACGAAGAGGCCGGCGCGCAGATCGAGCTGCAGAACCTCTACTGCGTGCTGAACGTCGTCAAGGTCGGACAGATCCACATGTACTACCGCGCCCGGCTGCTCTCCGACCGCTTCGATCCCGGCCCCGAATCACTCGAGGCCCGGCTGTTCAGCGAGCATGAGATCCCCTGGGACGAACTCGCCTTCCGCACCGTGCGCGAGACCCTGCAACGCTTCTTCGAGGACCGGCGCCTGGGCCGCGAGTACCTGCTGCATTGCGCGGATATCGGCTAAAGCGCCTGCTTGCGGCCAGGAGCGGAAGTTCGCCCATCCGATGCAGGAGACAGTTCTAGGCTGATAGGCGAAGTTTACGAATGGCCGCTTTGCGGCATCGGAGTGCTGGGTAGAACGTCTATGGGGCTGCGCACATGGGTGTAGATCATGGTTGTGGCGACATCAGAATGGTCGAGCAACTCCTGGATCGTTCGAATGCCGTAGCCAGACTGAAGAAGATGTGTTGCGGATGAGTGTCTGAGCGTGTGCGGTGACACTGGCTTGGTCACGGTGGTGGCTTTGGCTGGGCGAGGCGCCTTGCGCCTGACTTCCCCCATCGGTGCGATGGACGGGCCGCGCATGTGCATCTCCAATGCGCAAAGCTGCCCCCAATGTGGGTTGCTACCAAGCAATCCAGCATGAAGTGCGGCTCAGAATCTGGGTGCTGCTTTTGCCTGTTATTTAATACTGTTGTTTTGCACAACTAATGCCGTCCAAAGCCAAGCCGCAAGCCGCTTGCAGCCGTGACGCATCGGACATGTTATGGAGACAATGCGCCAAGTTATGCGTCACTGCTGTCTCCATATATCCAAGTTAGAGCGCTATGCAATTCGCGAAGAAGGTCGTCCTTCATTGCCCCAATGGCGTGCCATCAAACATGGCAGAAGTCGCGGAGCAGTTAATTTCTAGCGGAGTGAAATTCGTGGCTGCTATCGGGCCAAAGTGCGAGGAGATCGAAAACTTCGTCGATGAAGCTTCAGTCGCGGCGGGGTCTCCTGAACGGAACTTCATCCTGACTTCCTCTCATCCAAACGAAACTCTACGAGACGCTATCGAGTTCGCCGAGTGCCTTGGAGGCGAATACGAAGGCGCAGCTCAGGTTGTGGAGATCCTTTGAAAGCAAGCATTGCACTTAGCAACACCGAGCGCCCTAACCAGTCTACAAGGACTTCCCACCGTTTCAAGCTCCAATAGCAAGACCTGACCCTTCGGGGTCTTTTCCATTTCTAGACCTGTGTTCTAAGAAGCAGCGCAACGAGGAACAGACTGAACATCTACAAACGGGCTTGATGCGGACGATGCCGCTGCCCCAGATACGAACCGCTCAGCAGGACCCCATTCGTTCGGCGTTGTTGGCCCAGCGTACCGAGCGTGCAACGGACGGGTTATCGGGTTTGCCTGCTGCCGGTCTGACCTGTGCTTTGCCTCTACGAACGTGGGTCTGCGAATTGAACTGAGATGGTTGAACTCAAGCCGGCAGCTGCGCTTTCAACACGGGCTGCTTGCATGGCGGGAGGGGCGGCACATGCTCAGGATCGTAGTCGACCTCGCGCGTCAGCACGGCCCACAGGATGCGGGCGTTCTTGTTGGCCAGCGCCACTAGAGCCTTCTGCCAGCCCACGCGTTCTCGCAGTTGCAGCAGCCATTGCGAGATGCGGTCGCTGCGCTTGGACGCTGCCAGCAAGGCGGACTTGGCGCCCTGGATCAGCAGGGTTCGCAAGTAGTCGTCGCCGCGCTTGGTGATGCGGCCCAGCCGGTGCTTGCCGCCGCTGGAGTTCTGGCTTGGCACCAGGCCGAGCCAGGCGCTGAACTGGCGCGCGCTCTTGAACTGGCTCATGTCGCCGACGGCAGCCACCAGCGCCGAGGCGGTGAGGTCGCCAACGCCATGCAGCTGGGCGGCACGAGTCGCAGCTCGATCCTGGCGGACATGCAGCTTCAGCTGCTGATCGCACCAGGCGATCTCGTCGTCCAGCACCCGCCAGTGCGCTTGCGCGCGCTGCAGGCCCAGGCGCATCGCACCGGGAAGCTCGTTGCGTGCATCCTCCAGCACCTCGCTGAGCACGCGGCGCAGCGCATCAGCGCTCTGCGGGAACACGAGACCGAACTCGGCGAGCAGGCCGCGGATGCGGTTGATGCAGGCGGTGCGCTCTTCCTTGTAGCCCTCGCGCAGGCGGTGGATGCCTTGCCAGGCCTGCTGCTCGGCCGTCTTCACGGTCACACAGCGGGTACGGGCGCGTGAGGCGGCCTCGCAGATGGCTGCGGCATCGTTGGCGTCGTTCTTGCCGCTGGCGCCCTGCACGCGGAATGGGGTGATGAAGTGGGCGGCAATCAGTCGGGCGTCCAAGCCCATCAGTCGCAGCCGTCGGGCCAGGTGATGGGCGCCCGAGCAACTCTCCATGGCGATCACGCAGCCGGCAGGCAGCGTGGCGGCCCACTGCTCAAAGCGCTGCGGCGACATAGGCCGCGCAAGCACCGTGCGCTCAGTGCGATCTACGGCGTGGATCTGGCAAACACGCTTGGCCAAATCCACCCCGACTCGGGTAATCTTGTCCATGGACTTCCCCTTTCAACTGGCTGCAGATTGATGACTTCGAGAACCACCAATCTTGGCGCATTGACGCCGTTCGCCCGAAGGTGGGAAGTCCCTTCGTATTCGCTCGAGCCGACTCGCGTCGGCAAGCCGCCGCTCGCGGCTCAGCTTCAACGTTAGAGCGCACGCAATGCGAAGAACGATTTCCATCTACCTTGTGTTGGTTGTTGCCGCTGTCTGTTGGTACGGCCTTGCCGCAGTTGGGCGGGCTGATTCAAGAATGGCTGGCCCGAATGCATTCCCAGGATCTCCTGACTGGGCATACATGTATGACTCGTCGCATCAGGGGTACTTTTGGATGGGCGGAATGCTCGTCGGTTTGGCCGTCGGCGGAGCCGCTTTGTATGCGGCTTCCCGCGCTGCTTCCGCTGGTCGCGGCGTGCAGGCGATGGCGGCTGCGACTGCGGTCATTCCTGTCTTGGCTTTAGCAATTGGTAGTGCGTATGTGTAGGGTTTTTCCACGAGTGCGCTCTAACCAGTCGCTCGAGCCGACTCGCGTCGGCAAGCCGCCGCTCGCGGCTCAGCTTCAACGTTAGACCGCATGACTCCTATTCGCGACCTACCGCTTCGGTGCCCCTGCTGTGGCTTTAAGACTCTTGGCGAACGTGGTGGCTACGAAATTTGCGCTGTTTGCTTCTGGGAAGACGACGGGCAGGATGACGACGACGCAGATGAAGTACTCGGCGGGCCGAATGGCAATCTGAGCCTTACTGTGGGGCGCGCCAACTACCGGGCGTTTGGCGCATGTCGTCGGCAGGACCTTCCGCATGTTCGACCGCCACGACCCGAGGAAATGCCAGATGCGGTCTAACCTTTCATTGCAGCCGACCCTGGCCGGCTGCGCCGGCCGGTCGGCTGAACTCCAACGTTAGAGCGCAAGACAACCTATGCCAGGTGCGAAAGTTCTAGTTGAATTCGTTGGCGCCGATGTTGGTGGTCGGGAATCGGCTGCGCATTTGGCGGAATCGTATAGCCCTCACCTCCGCGTTGGCAGCGGCGAGTACCTGGGCGTTGCGTTTGCTGAAATTGCTGGTTCATCTGCTCGAGATGGGCGTTGCGTTAGCGCGGAAGTCAATTTCGTCTACGCACCCACCGTGGACTACGGCGATCTGGCTGTCGGAGCCCAGTTCCAAATTCTGGAGGGCGCGAGAATCGTCGGAGTTGGCCGTGTTGTGGAGCTTGTCCCGTGAGGCAGCAGCGCCCTAACCAGTCACTCGAGCCGACTCGCGTCGGCAGGCCGCCGCTCGCGGCTCAGCTTCAACGTTAGGCCGCAATGAAATCTGCTCTCTTTCTTGCCGTCTCTCTAATCTCCTCGGCCGCTATAGCTCAAGAAGTTGCGCCAATGCCGTGTGTGAACTCCGCGAACACGATCGAACGCAATCGGTGCTTTGGGGCGGAAGTGGAATCCCTTGAAAAGCTGCTGCTTGCTGAGGTGAAACGTGTCGCGCGAGTACTGCAGGACCGAGATAGGGAAGACCCAATGCTGCAGCTCGCTCAGGCTTTCACGGCGTCGCAGGCGAAGTGGCAAGCCTTTCGCGACGCGGAATGCATATTTCGAAGTCGAACCTATGGCTCTGGAACCGGGGCGCCTGCTGAGGGAATGTGGTGCCAAGTCGAGCTCGGGCGTACACGTATGGAATACCTGAAGGGCATCCGGTGAGCGCCATGTCGGCTCCGCGGTCCATCCAGCGGCCTAACCAGTCGCTCGAGCCGACTCGCGTCGGCAGGCCGCCGCTCGTGGCTCAGCTTCAACGTTAGCCGCCTGCAATGCAAGCCATGCCCAAGCCCGTCACTCGGCTCACGAGATCCGACTTCGCCGTCTCCCCGGTCTGGGAGTGGACGCCGGATGACGGAGGCCATGGCAACGATGAGTCCTACGTTCGCCCCGTTGCCGATGAAGTGATCCCTCGAGGGCAATTTGGTCAGTTTCTCGTAGCAGCGGTCGCCACGCTGAAGGACAAGACGGAGATCCCAGCCTGTGTAGTGGTCACCGTTGAAGGGCAGCGGGCAACTTTTACACCTGAGTTTGTCTTTCTCCTCGATCGCCAACTTCCTTTCGTGTCCAACGAGACCGAACGCCTACTAAGTCGGCACACAACCCATGCTGGCAACCGAGTCGTCAGGTGGCGTCTTGGAGTTCCGCTGCAAGGTGAGAGCCAGCCGCGCCAAGGCAGCGTACGGCGGTCCATCGGCTACCTTGTCGCCTCTCTCGCAATTCGCGTCGCCCTGCGAAGGCTCTCGCGTGAGAGAGCGTAGAGTCATGCTGTCAATCCAGGCGGCTAACCCCTCCGTCAAGGGGACCTGCCTTCGGCAGGCCACTTACGTCGAACGTTAGGCATCACACACAATCTCCACTTGCCTAGGCCATCCACCTCACCGATCCATGAAATTTGCTCTCACAGCCTCCCTCGCCTGTTTTCTGCTGGCTCCTCTGTCCGTCTCCGCTCAAACACCCGAGGAATCGCTATCGCGTTGCTTGGCGGACAGCACGACCGGAAAAGACAGAAAGGATCTTGCACGCTGGGTCTTCTTTGCAATGGCAGCTCATCCTGAGATCAAACAGTACGCCGCGCCTAGCATCGTGAGCGCCACGGACGAAACGGACAAGCTTATGGCAAGCATGTTCACGCGCCTGCTAGCTGATTCCTGCCTCAAGCAAACTCAGGCGGCCTTCAAACAGGGTGGTCCGGTCGCCGTTCAAAAGGCATTTGAAACGCTTGGCCAACTTGCCATGCAAGAGCTGATGTCCGATACCCAAGTCAATGTGAGCATGGGCGCGTTCCAGAAGTATCTCGATCAAGGCAAGCTAGGCAAAGCATTGGGAGGTAACTGATGCCTAACCCTTCCGTCAAAGAGACGTCTTGCGCCAGGGCGCAAGCCGCCCCTTACGTCGAACGTTGAGTGTCCGCATTGGGGCTGCGAATTCGACAATGTGACTGACTGCAATCGCTGCGAAGCAGTCGTCGAGCTAGCCAGCCCAACCGACTGCATTGGGTCGATTGCGTACATATAGCGAACCAGGGCGAGCGCCAGTCTGGGGCAAAGCCGCTCGACCCTGCCCCTCACTCAAGGCATCAGCTCCCTACGCTCACTCCCCGCCTCACGGCTTGATCAGCTGCCCCGTCGCCCAGGGCCCGGTCACGCCGTCGATCTCGCAGTCCCACAGCGCCTGCACGTCCAGCGCGTCGCGCACACCCTCGGCATAGACCTTGAGCGTGAGGCTGCGCAGCATGATGACCATGCCGCGCACAAAGGCGGCGCGCGCCGCGTCGCCCGAGACGCCGCTGACCACCGAGCTGTCCAGCTTCACATAGTCAAGCCCGGCCTGGTAGAGCCGCTCCACCTGGGCCAGGCCGGCGCCGGCATGCTCCAGGCCCAGCCGCACGCCCAGCGGGCGCAGCTGCCGGCCCAGCTCGTGCAGCAGGTCGAAATGCTGCGTCGCGGCCGATTCGGCCAGCTCCAGGCCGAGGCGGCGCGCGGCCTGCGGCGCGTGGAACACCAGCTCGCGCACGCGCGCCACAAAGCCGCCGTCCAGCAGCGAGGCCGGCGCCACGTTGACGCAGCGCCATTGCTCGTCATGGCCGTTCGCCTCCAGCGCCAGCGCAATCGCGCACAGGTCGACCTCGGCGGTGAGACGGTTGCGCACCGCCAGCGGCAGCCAGCGCGCCGCGTTCTCGAACTCGGCCTGCTCGTCCAGGCGCAGCTGCAGCGGGCATTCCAGGTGCACCAGGCGGCGCTCGCGGTCGATCAGCGGGAACTCCAGCAAGCGCGCGCGGCGCGCCTGCAGCGCCTCGCTGATCTGCAAACGCCAGGCGCGCTCGCCCTGCAGATAGCGCTCGTGCTCGGGCGTGACGAGGGCCTGCACCACCACGCCGGTGCCGGCCTCGGCACGCGCCAGCGCCACGTCGGCCTGGGCGAACCAATGGCTGGCGGCGCGCTCGCGCGGCAGCTCGATGGCACCCAGCGCCACCTGGATGCCGGGCCCGAAGGCGGGCAGGCTGGCGCGCAAGGCCTCGGCCAGGGCCTCGGCGGTCTCGGCGGCGACGCGGGGGGCCGGCAGCCAGAGCGCGAAGTCTGCGCCGTTCAGGCGGCCGGCCAGGCAGCCATGCACGCGCTCGGGGTAGACCTGGATCGCACGCGACATCGCCAGCAGCACCTGGTCGGTGGCGACATGGCCCAGGCTCTGGTTCAGGCCCGCCAGATCGCGCAGGCGCAGCAGCACCAGGCCGGCATGACTGGGGCCCTCGTCGCGTGCCAGCGCCGATTCCAGCTCGGCGAGGAAATGCTTGCGGTGGCTCATGCCGGTGAGCGCGTCGCAATGCGCCTGCTGGCGCAGCACCTGGAGCTGCTCGGCCTGGGCCTCGAACATGCTCTTCACGCGCAGCACCATGCTGTTCATCGCGCCGGTCAGGCGCTGCAGCTCGGGCACCTTGGATTCGTCGATCGTGCTGAACTCGCCGCGCACCACCGCATTGGCCTGCGCCACCGCGTTGTCCAGCGGCTTGCGGATGCGGCGCAGCACCGCCAGCGCCGCCAACCCCGCCAGGCTGCCCAGCGCCAGCAGCAGCAGGGCGCTGCGCAGGGTGCTGCTCCACAGCGCGTCGTGCGCATAGGCGGACTGGCTCCGCACTTCCACCGAGCCCGTCGCGTTCCAGCCGTTCGACACCTTGGCGACGCCGGCCTGGGTCTGGATCGGCGTCAGGCCGCGGAACCAGCCGGGCGCCTTGGACACCAGCGGCGGCGCATGGCGCTCGAAGGCGACGCTGCCGTCATTGCGCTTCCACACCACGCTCTCGTAGGCGCCGGTGTCGAACTGGGCCGAGATCAGCAGCGACATCAGCTCGGCATCGCCGCCCTGCTGCGACAACGCCAGCGCCAGTGCGGTGGCGTTGTCGCTGTTCTTGAGCTGCAGCTGGGTCTGCATCAGCTGGCGCAGCGAGCCGGTGGATACCGCCACGCTGCCCAGCAGCGACAGCAGCACCACGCTCAGCACCAGGAGCCAGATTTGACGTATCAGCGACATGGGCTGCATTCTCCTTGTTGCATCGTTCGCATCAGAATCCCTCCGCCTTCACCTTGGCCAGCAAGTCGCGCCATTGCGACAGCCGCGCCAGCGGATTGCCGGCGCTGGCGCTGCCCACGCCCTGCCACAGGCCCTCGCTGTTGAAGCTGAACACCGGCTGCAGATCGCCGCGCGCCGAGGCCGGGCGCAGCTCGGGCACCAGGTTGTCCAGGATCAGGGGCTCGGCCTGCGGCTGCGCATAGTAGGCCAACACCATATGCGCCTGGCTGCGCCCGCGGAACTGGGCGCGCACATAGACCATGCGCAGCTTGGCCTCGGGCACGCCGGCGGCCACCAGGCTGAAGTACTTGGCGATCGAGTAATCCTCGCAATCGCCCTGGCCTTTTTCCAGCGTCTCGAGCGGGCTGGCCCAGTAGTCCGCCTGGCCCCAGACCTCGATATCGTCGCGGAAGGCGATGCGCTGGTTGAAGAACTGGTTCAGCGCCTGCAGGCGCTGCTCCTCGTCCTGCGTGCTGACGCGCTCCACCAGCTGCTGCAAGGCCTTGGCCGCCACCAGGGTGCGCGGGCTGCGGTGCGCGGCGGCGTCCAGAAAGCTCGGCACATCCCAAGCCTGGCAGCCACCCGCCCAGCCCAGCAGCAAGGCCAGGCCAAGGCCGGCGCGCCATCGCAGCAGGAATCTCGGACCGGACATCAGGGCATCGTCATAGGGCTTGCGGCACTGTACAGGCTGGGTCGCAGCCCGTAGCCGACGCGCCGCGCGCGCGCCCCGGTTTCGGGCAATTTGCCGCAGTCGCCGGCCGGGCCGCGGCGCAGGGGCACGCCATAATCCGCCCGACCCTCCAAGACCGCCATGAAATCCCAAGCTGTACGCCAAGAGCTGGATCAGGCCCGCGCCACCGGCCCGCTCAAGCAGATCAAGATCCCGCCTTGCCCCGAGCTGCTGACGCGTCTGCGCGAAGCCATGGCCCAGGCCCAGCCCGATCTCACCGAGGTCGCACGCATCGCCGCCAGCGATGTGGCCATGTCGGCCACCCTGCTGCGCCAGGCCAACAGCCCCTTGCACCTGGCCGACGGCATGCCCTGCGGCACCGTGGGCCAGGCGATGACGCGGCTGGGGCTGGACGAGACCGCGGCGGTGATGACGGGCTTTCTGCTCAAGCACAGCATCCCGGTCAACAGCCCGCAGCTGGCGCGCTTCTGGGAGCGCTCCACCAAGCGGGCGCTGGCAATGGCCTTCATCGCGCGCCAGCTGCCGGGGCTCTCGCCCGACCTGGCCCATACCTATGGCCTGTTCTGCCATGTCGGCATGCCGGTGCTGCTGCAGAGTGTGCGCGGCTATGGCGCCACCATGGTGGAGGCGGCGGCGCGCATCGACCGCCCCTATATCGCCACCGAGAACGCCAACCACCGCACCGACCACGCGGTGGTGGGCGCGCTGGTGGCGCGGGTCTGGAACCTGCCGGCCGCGCTGATGAGCGCGATCCGCCTGCACCACGACCTGCGCTCGCTGGGCGACGCCGGCATCGAGCCCGAGATCCATACCCTGGTGGCCGCCGGCCTGATCGCCGAGCACCTGATGCGCCTGCACGAGGTGCTGCCCGAGGACGCCGACTGGGCCGACCACCATGGCGCGGCGATGGCCTGGCTGCACATCGGCCCGGACGACGTCGATCAATGGGACGAGGCGCTCCGGCCCATCCTTGATGCAGCCTGAAACCGAGGCCTGAAGCCCTCGTTCTTGCCCCAGGTCATGGGCGGCGGCGGCGCGGCTCGCTAGCATCGCCGCCAGCATGACAAACACCGCACCGACGATCCTGGCCCGCGCGCGCGCCGAGCAGCGCCACACCCTGACCGAGGCCGAGGGCCTGCAGATCCTGGCCGAGGCCGGCGTG
>Ga0208886_100198_pt1 | contig 10908 bp, 9 predicted proteins | sample LakWasM105_HOW12_2_FD_183923 | JGI IMG/M metagenome (GOLD analysis project Ga0208886, IMG submission 183923) | Freshwater sediment methanotrophic microbial communities from Lake Washington under simulated oxygen tension - Sediment Metagenome... | ecosystem: Environmental > Aquatic > Freshwater >... | reverse complement strand
GGCCTGACCCTCGGCATCGTCGGGGGCGGGCTGGGCGTCGTAATAGCGTTCGCGGTAGTCGGGGTTGCGCTCCAGCACCAGGCGCGAGCTGCGCCGCCACTCGGCCAGGCGGAACGGGCCGGTGCCGACCGGGTGCTCGCCGATCTGCGCGCCATAGGCTTGCACCACCTCGGCCGCCAGCGCCCCGGCCTTGTCATTGCCCGCCAGCCATTGGGCGAAGCGCGGGCGCGGTTCGGCCAGGCGGATCTGCAGCGTGTAGCGGTCCAGCGCGCGCAGGCCGGCGATCTCGCGCCCGTAGTCCATCGGCTTGCCGCTGCGCAGCGCCTCTTCGCGCAAACCCTGCAGCCCCAGGATGCCGGCCTCCAGCCATTCGGCAAAGCGCGGGCTGCTGAGCGCCGGGTCGGCATAGCGCTTGAAGCTGTAGACATAGTCGGCCGCCACCAGCTCGCGCGGCTTGCCGCCGAACGCCGGGTCGTCGGCGAAGAAGATGCCGGGCCGCAGGCGGATGGTCCAGCGCTTGTAGTCCTCGGCCACCTCGGGCAGGGCGGCGGCCGTCAGCGGCACCAGCTTGGCGGGGCGCGCCAGATAGTCGTAGTGGTAGAGCGCCTCCAGCACATGGCTGAGCACGCGCAGCGAGTAGACGTCGTCGGCGCGCACCGGATCGAAGCTGGTCTCGGCCTGCTCCAGCGGCAGGCGCAGGACCTTGATCGCGGCGGGCGGCGCCGCCTGCAGCGACAGCGGCAGCAGCATCAACAGGCAGAGCTGGACGGTCCACCGGCGCAGCGCGTGGGGGCGGCTGGATTGCATGGGCTTTGGTTAGATATATGGCTGGAATGCCAGATTGGCGGCAAGCTTAGGGCGCGCTGCCAACGCCGATCTATGGGAGTTTTCGGCGCAGCTATCCGGCTTTGGCATAGCCGCGCCGGGGCCGGCCGCTTACATCTGCATCCCCCCTCAGTGGGAGGTGCGCGCCGCCGCGCATCGGTTCACAGTCGCGCTGCGGTCAGCGAGGCTTTGATCGCACAGGAGTCGGTCATGCATTTCCAAGAAGTAGACACAGGGGATTTCAGGATCTATGCGGGGGCGCTGGAGCGGCCACGGCAGTACGGCTATGTGGCCGCCGTGGTGGTGGTGCGCATGCCGGTCGGCCAGCCGCGCCGCGAGACCTATCGCGATGAGAGCCTGGCGGGCGGCTTTGCCTGGTCATCGCCGGCCGAGGCCTTGCGCTTTGCGCTCAATGCCGGGCGCGATGCAGTGATGTGTGGCCGCGCGGCCATGTCTTGAGGTGGTGGCCCCGCCACCCGGGGCCCGATTTCGGTCGTTCGTCGCGCCGGCAGCCGCCGACGCTTGGTGGGGGCGCGCAAGGCCGCTATCGTGCGCCCCATGTCGACCGCCAGCCCCATTGCCCCCGCGGCATCGCCCGCCGCACCCAGCCCCTGGCAGGGCTTCGTTGCCTATCTGACGCCGCTGCGGCTGGCGCTGGCCCTCGGCCTGGCGGGCTTGGCGGCGGTGATGCTGGGCCCGATCTTCATCATTCCCTTCCCGGTGCTGCTGGGCCGCACCATGTTCGTCGGCCTGTGGGCGCTGCTGGCCTTCGCCGCCGCGGGCCAGTGGCCGCGGCGCCTGCCGCGCTGGTGGGCGCGCTGGCTGTTCCAGGTGCTGGTGGTAGCGCTGGCGGTGCCGGTGGCCACCCTGCTGGTCTACCTGGTGGCGGTGGGCGGCGACTTCGCCTCGCTGATCCGCAGCGAGGGGCGGGTGATGGGCTTTCTGTGGATCGCCGGCTCGGGCCTGTTGGTAGGTCCGCTGCTGGCGATGGGCGCGCTGTACCGGCAGCGCGACGCCGAGGCGCGCAACCAGGCGCTCAGCTTCGAGCTGGAGCGCAGCGAGCTGGAGCGGCGCGCGCTCGACGCCCGCCTGCGCCTGCTGCAGGCCCAGGTGGAGCCGCACTTTCTCTTCAACACCCTGGCGAATGTGCGCGCCTTGGTGGAAGCGGGCTCGCCGCAGGCCGCGCCGGTGCTGCGCAGCCTGATCGCCTATCTGCGCGCCGCCATGCCGAGGCTGCAGGACGAGACCGCCTGCCTGGCCGACGAGCTGGGGCTGGTGAAGGCCTATCTGGAGCTGATGCATCTGCGCATGCCGGATCGCCTGGTCTACGAGATCGCGGTGCCCTCCGAGCTGCTGCGCCTGCGCTTTCCGCCCATGGCCTTGCTGACCCTGGTGGAGAACGCGGTGCGCCATGGCATCGACCCCAGCGAGGAGGGCGGGCGGATCGAACTGGGCGGCCTGCGCGAAGACGGGCAAGTGCGCTTGTGGGTCTCCGACACCGGTGTGGGCCTGGTGCAGCAAATGGGCTCGGGCACCGGCCTGCGCAATTTGCGCGAGCGCCTGCAGGTGGTCTACGGCGAGGGCGCCGCCCTGGACCTGCAGGAGAATCAGCCTCACGGCCTGCGCGCCGAGATCCGCTTCACGCCATGACCGCCCTCATCCCTCCCACAGCTCCCACCGCCCTGATCGCCGACGACGAGCCCCTGCTGCGCGACAGCCTGCAGCGCGCCCTGGCGGCGGCCTGGCCCGAGCTGCGCGTGCTGGCAACGGCGCGCAACGGGCGCGAGGCGGTGGAGCTGTTCGAGCAGCATGAGCCCGACATCGTGTTCCTCGACGTCCACATGCCCGGCATGAATGGCGTCGAGGCGGCACGCCAGATCGCGCGGCGCGCGCAGATCGTGTTCGTCACCGCCTACGAGCAGTACGCGGTGCAGGCCTTCGAGCAGGGTGCGCTGGACTATCTAGTGAAGCCGGTGGATGAGCTGCGCCTGGCCGACACGGTGCAGCGCCTGCAGGAGCGCTTGCGGGCGCGGGCGGCGGGCACGCCGCAGCCGCAACTCGATCTGCAGGCGGCGATCGAGACCCTGGCGCGCAAGCTGATGCAGCCCGAGTCCGGCGCCGGCGCGGCCACCTCGGCGGCGGGGCATCTGCAGTGGATACGCGCCTCCGTGGGTTCAACGCTCAAGCTGATCCCGGTGGACCAGATCGTCTTCATGCGGTCGGACGAAAAGTACACCCTGGTGGTCTGGCACGAGGGCGAAGCCTTGATACGCACGCCGATCCGCGAACTGGTGGAGCAACTGGACCCGCAGCGTTTCGTGCAGGTGCACCGCTCGGTGGTGGTGAACCTGCATGCGGTCAGCCATGTGACGCGCGGGCCGAACGAAACCGCCGACCTGCATCTCAAGGGTCGGCCCGAGATCCTGCCGGTCAGCCGCAGCTATCTGCACCTGTTCCGGCAGATGTAGCCGGGGCGCGGCTCAACGACCGGGCAACTGGCCAGGAGGCGTGGCCTGACCTTCGACCACCACCCGATCCAGCCGCCAGATGACCGGCGTGCGACCCTCGGGCGTGAAGAAGAAGGCGTCGACCAGAATCAGCGCCAGGATGCCGAGCAACGCGGCCAAGAGTGCAGTATGCAGGCCGCTGTCGGAGAAGCTGTGGATCTTTCCGCTTGCCATGATCTGCTCCTAAAAGGAAGTCGGGATCTGCCCGATCACTCTATGCTTTTGGTGCAGCGGCGTCCACAACATTGAGGACTTCTTGCGCCAGCGCAAGCACCGACGCGGGGGCCGAGCCTTCGGCCTCGTTGCTGATCGTGACCTGGCAGGGCAGGCCGGCCGCAGCGGTGCCGCGGATCACATGGGCGAGCAGGGCGCGCGTCGGCAGGTCGGGGTCCTGCAGCGCATCGAAATCGCCGTAGCGGCGCAGCGCCTCCTGGTAGCCGAAGGGGCCGAAGCGCCGGTGCAGGTTCCAGCGGCAGATGAGGGGAGCGGGCCAGAGGCGCCGCAATATCCACAGCTGTTCCTGCAGCGGCGGCAGCTTGGCATGTAGACCCAGGCAATACCTGACCCCGGTGTCGCGCAGCAGGGCCACGAAGTCTTCGCACAGGAGCTCCGGGTCGCGCACTTCAACGGCGATGCTGGCCTGGCCGTCCAGCCGAGGCAGGGCGCTCAGCAGCGCGTGCAGCCGGTCCAGCACCTCGCCGCGCCGCGCCAGCAAGGCCGGCGAAAGCGGGCTGAGCTGGAACACCAGCGCGCCGATCTTGTCGCCCAGCCCCTCGACGGCCGGCCGCACGAATTCCTGCACGGCCAGTGCGGGATCGAGAAAGGCGCTGTTGCTGCGGCCGCCGCGGCCCTGCTCGTCGCGCAGCAAGGCGTCGGTGACCAGGCTCGGCGCCTTCACCGTGAAGCGGAAGTCGGCCGGCACCTGGGCCGCGTAGCGCTCGTACTGGCTGGCCTGCAGGGCTTGGTAGAAGCTGCGATCGATGCCCACCGCACGTAGCAGCGGGTGCTGGCTGTAGGCGCCGAGGCCCTGCCTGGACAAGGCGCTGGCCGGGTAGGCGCGCTGCCAGACCTGGCCGGCCCAGCCCGGATAGGCCCAGGACGAGGTGCCCATGCGCAGCGCCGGCGGCAGTTGCGCAGCCAATGCCTGGATGGCTTCGGCAGCCGGCTGGGCTTGGATCTTGCCGCTGGGCTTGATGGATGGCTTGCTTGCCGACTCGGAGGCCAGTTTGCTTGCGCTTGCGACCTCGGGAAACAATGCGTCTTGCATGCAGCCAGCATAGCGGGCCGGCCCCAAGCGGTTGCTACACTTGCGCGCCTAGCCAATGACCGAGCCACTTATCCCCCATCAGCCGCAGGCCGCGTTCAGCGCCGCCGACGAATACGCGATGCGGCTCGCGCTGGACCAGGCCCACAACGCCCTGCTGGTGGGCGAGGTGCCGGTGGGCGCGGTGCTGATGCGCCAGGGCCAGGTGATCGCCACCGGCTACAACCGGCCCATCACCACGCACGACCCCACCGCGCATGCCGAGATCGTGGCGCTGCGCCACGGCGCCACCCTGCTGGGCAATTACCGCCTGCCCGAGTGCGAGCTCTATGTGACGCTGGAGCCCTGTGCGATGTGCGCGATGGCGATGATGCATGCGCGCCTGAAGCGCGTGGTGTTTGCCGCGCCCGACCCCAAGACCGGCGTGGCCGGTTCGGTCCTAGACCTGTTTGCGCAAGCGCAGCTGAACCACCACACCGGCATCCAGGGTGGCCTGCTGGGCGAGGCTTCGGCCAGGCTGCTGCGTGAATTCTTTGCCGAGCGGCGCGAAGCCGCGCGCAAGCGCCGCGAACTGGCGCGTGCGGCTCAAGCCGAAGCGGCCAGCGATACCCAGCCCATTCCCACGGGCGATGCCATTCACCTGGACGATTTCAAACCATGAGTTCCCTGACCCTCTATACCCCGGCCGGCGTGCTGGCACAGGCCCAGCCCCTCAAGCGTGCGGCCAAGCGCCTGGGCGCGCTGGGCTTCGAGGTGACGATAGACGAAGCGGCGCTGGCCAAGCATCAGCGCTTCGCCGGTGACGATGCGGCGCGTCTGCAAGCCGTCCATCGCGTGGCCCGGGCCGCGCCCTCGGTGGCGCTGGCCACGCGTGGCGGCTACGGCCTCACGCGCCTGCTTGACCAGCTCGACTGGACGCTGCTGGCCAAGAGCGTGGAGCGCGGCACGCGCTGGGTGGGGCAGAGCGATCTGACCTCGCTGCAGCTGGGGCTGCTGGCCATGGCCAAGGCGCAAAGGCCAGTGACTTGGGCCGGCCCGCTCGCCTGCGACGACTTCGGCCGCAGCGATGACGAGGGCGGCGTGGACGATGTGACGCAGGACTGCTTCACCGAGGCCATGAGCGGGCTGCTGGAGGCGGTGGGCTTTCGCACCGAGTCCGGGCATGACGGCTTCGAGGCGCGCGGCACCCTGTGGGGCGGCAATCTCTGCGTCGTCAACTCGCTGCTGGGCACGCCTTACTTTCCGCGCATCAAGGGTGGCATCCTGTTCCTGGAGGATGTCAACGAGCATCCCTACCGGGTCGAGCGCAATCTGCTGCAGCTGCAGCAGGCCGGGGTGCTGGATGCGCAGAAGGCCATCGTGCTGGGTGAGTTCAGCGCCTGGAAGAAGTCGCCGCTGGACCGCGGCTACACGCTGAAGAGCGCCATCGAGGCCGTGCGTGCGCGCACCAAGACGCCGATCTTCACCGGCTTGCCCTTTGGTCATGTGGCCACCAAGGTCAGCCTGCCGGTGGGCGCCAAGGTGGAGATGGTGGTGCAGGGGCGCGACGCGCTGCTGGCCTGGGGGCACACGCACTGACCCCCGTGTTCGGGTGAATTCCATGAGGGCGCACAGCGCCCGGCTCCACTATGATCGCGCGCCAGCCTCTGCAAGCCGGGCCATAAGCCCCGGTGTCGTCAGAGGCTCGTTTTTTGTGCCTAAGCGTGTGCAGAAGAAGGGGTCATGTGTTGTTGAAGCGGATCGCGGGGTTCATCGGTGGCATCTTGGCCGCGGCGCTGCTGAGCGCCTGCAACAACAGCCCCTATCCGATCGGCGCCGAGAAGGACAACACGCTTTTCATGTCCTTCGATGAGCGCTCGCCGCGCTACCTGGATCCGACCGCCTCCTACACCGCGCCCGAGAGTGCCTACGCCTACCATATCTACGAGCCGCTCTACGGCTACCACTACCTCAAGCGTCCCTACCAGCTGGAAGGCCGCGCCGCCACCGAGGTGGTGAAGCCCTATTACCTGGATGCCCAGGGCGCGCGCCTGCCCGACGATGCGCCGTCCGAGCAGATCGCCCAGGCCGTCTACGACATCCCCATCCGCAAGGGCCTGCGCTACGCGCCGCACCCGGCCTTCGCCAAGAACGCCCAGGGGCAGTACATCTACCACCACCTCACGCGCGCGGAGCTGGGCGACAAGCGCTCGCCCTGGGAGTTTGCCCAGCAGGGCACGCGCGAATTGGTGGCCGAGGACTTCGTGTTCGCCATCAAGCGCCAGGCCACGCCGCGCATCGAGGCGCCGCTGTTCGGCGTGTTCTCCGAGCATGTGCGCGGCCTCAAGGCCTACAGCCGGCTGATCCGCGCGGAGAACGCCAAGTTGCTCAAGGGCCTGCCGGAGAGCAGCGCGGACAAGCCCTTCCTGGACTTCCGCCGCTGGCCGCTGGAGGGCGCCGAGGCGCTGGACTCGCACACCCTGCGCATCCGCCTGAATGGCAAGTACCCGCAGTTCCAGTACTGGCTGGCCACCACCTTTTTCGCACCGGTGCCCTGGGAGGTGGATGCCTTCTATGCCCAGCCGGGCATGAACGAGAACAGCCTGTCGTGGAACCAGTGGCCGGTCGGCACCGGCCCCTTCATGATGACCGAGTATGTGCAGGACCGCCGCCATGTGATGGCGCGCAATCCCTACTACCGGCAAGACAGCTATCCCTGCGAGGGCGCCGCCGGCGACAAGGCCGCCGGGCTGCTGGACGATTGCGGCAAGCGCCTGCCATTTGTCGACAAGATCGTTGCCAACATCATCAAGGAGCGGGTGCCGCGCAAGGAGTTGTTCAAGCAGGGCTATCTGGACCTGCCCGAGATCGAGCGCACCGACTGGGGCGTGGAGTTCATGGTCGACAAGAGCGACTCCGACGAGGTGTTCCGCAACTACGCGGCCAAGGGCTACCGCCTTCCCATGGATACCGACATCGGCAGCTGGTATGTGGGTTTCAACTGGCTGGACCCGGTGGTGGGGCAGGGCAGCACGCCCGAGCAGCGTGAGCGCAACAAGAAGCTGCGCCAGGCCATCTCGATCGCGATCGACTGGGAGGAGGGCTATGGCCGCATCTTCCGCAACAAGGGCGGTGATGCCGCCCACGGCCCGACGCCGCCGGGCGTGTTCGGCTCGCGCGAGGGCCAGCCGGGCTGGCACAACCCGGTGACGCACAAGCTGGTGGATGGCAAGGTGCAGCGGCGCTCCATCGCCGAGGCCAAGGCACTGCTGGCCGAGGCCGGCTATCCGGAGGGCCGCGATGCCAGCACCGGCAAACCCCTGGTGCTGAGCTATGACTTCATGCGCGTGGTCACGCCCGAGATGAAGGCCGAGAACGACTGGATGGTCAAACAGTTCGCCAAGCTGGGCATCCAGCTGGACGTGCGCGCCACCGACTTCAACCAGTTCCAGGAAAAGGTGCTCAAGGGCAAGCACCAGATCTACTGGTGGGGTTGGTTGGCCGACTATCCGGACGCCGAGAACTTCCTGTTCCTGCTCTACGGCCCGAACAGCAAGTCCAAGTTCGAGGGCGAGAACGCTTCCAACTACGAGAACCCCGCCTACGACCGCCTCTACAAGCGTCTGCAGACCCTGGACGATGGCCCTGAAAAGCAGCGCGTGATGGACGAGATGCTGGCCATCGTGCGCGAGGACGCACCCTGGTCCTGGGGCTACTGGCCCTATGTGGGTCTGGCCTTCCAGCACTGGGTCTACAACGGCAAGCCCAGCATCGTGGTGCGCGACATGGGGCGCTATTACCGTGTGGATGCTGCCGAGCGCGCGCGCAAGCAGGCCGAGTGGAACCATCCAATCTGGTGGCCCCTGCTGCTGTTGCTGGCGGGGGTGGCCGCCATTGCCTGGCTGACGCGGCGCTCCTTCCGCGCCCGCGAGCTCGCCACCGCGCGCAGCGCTTGAGGTCCGACGACATGTTCAAGTACCTGCTCCGCCGCTTCAGCTATGGCATCGCCGTGCTGGTGGGCGTGAACCTGCTGACCTTCTTCCTGTTCTTCTCGGTCAACACGCCCGACGACATGGCGCGTCTGAACATCGGCGGCAAGCGCGTGACCCAGGAGCAGATCGAGAAATGGAAGACCGAGCGCGGCTACGACAAGCCGCTCTACTACGACGCGGCGCAGGCGGGCAGCGCGAAGCTCACCCACACGATTCTGTGGGAGCGTTCGATCTCGCTGATGCTGCTGGACTTCGGTCGCTCGGACGCGCGCCAGGCCGTCAACATCGGCCATGAGGTCAAGGTGCGCATGGGCGTGAGCCTGCAGCTGGCGGTACCGCTCTTCATCCTGCAGGTGATCGTGAGCACGGCCTTCGCGCTGCTGCTGGTGTTCTTCCGCCATACCCGCATTGATTTCTGGGGCGTGGTGCTGTGCGTGCTGATGCTGTCGATCTCCAGCCTGTTCTACATCATCGTCGGCCAGTACTTCTTCTCGCGCCTGTTGCGGCTGGTGCCCATCGGGGGCTATGAGCCGGGGCTGGACGCGATCAAGTTCCTGGCCCTGCCCATCGTGCTTTCGCTGCTCTCGCGCCTGGGCGGCGAGGCGCGCCTGTACCGCGCCATGTTCCTGGAGGAGGTGGGCAAGGACTATGTGCGCACCGCGCGCGCCAAGGGGCTCTCGGAACCGGCGGTGCTGTTCCGCCACGTGCTGCGCAATGCGCTGATTCCCATCATCACCAGCGCCGGCTCCTACCTGCCCTATGTGTTCCTGGGCAGCCTGGTGTTCGAGAGCTTCTTCGGCATCCCGGGGCTGGGCGCCTTCATCATCGAGGCCATCTCGGGCCAGGACTTCGCCATCGTGCGCACCATGGTGTTCCTGGGCGCGGCCCTCTACGTGGCCAGCAATGCGCTGATCGACCTGGCCTACACCTGGGTGGATCCGCGCGTGCGCTTGTCCTGAGCCCCAAGGAAGATTCGCAATCATGCCGCCGTTCAAGATCGTCGTGCTCTGGACCGATGTGGCCTTGTGGGCCATGTTCGCCGCCTTGCTGGGCTATCTGCTGCGCGTGCTGCGTCAGCCTCATGTGCGTGTCACCTGGGAGCGCGTGCTGCGCGACGGCGCCTCCTGCTGCGCCGGCGTGGTGCTGCTGCTGTTCATGGCGGTGACGCTGCTGGACAGCCTGCATTTCCGCCGCGGCCTGGATGGCGCCGAGGGTGGCAGCGTAGCGGGCCAGCAGTTTTACAGCACGCGCACCGAGTCGCTGCTGGACCTGTTGCTGGCGCGCCAGGTGGCGATGCGCGAGACCAGCTATTCGGCGCCGCTGGCCTACCAGGGCTTCAACAAGGACAACATCAGCGAGGGCGGCGAGGTGCGCCGCGACTACCCGCGCCTGCAATTCGGCGGCGCCCATCTGCGCCAGCCGGCCGAGCAATGGGCCGGCGATGTGCTGGGCCGTGCCCTGGCTGGGCTGGCCTGGGGCCTGCTGGCCGTGCTGCTGCTGGGCCTGGCCATGGCGGCCGCACTCGCCACGACCCATGGCGGCTGGAGGAGGGCGGCGCAGGACCTGCTGCGCGACCGCACGCATTACCCGCTGCGTGCCGTGCTGCTGACGCTGGCGGTCACCGCGCTGCTGAGCGGGCCCACCATCGCGCTGATGGACCACTACCATGTGTTCGGCACCGATCGCACCGGCAACGACGTGCTCTACCAGGCGCTCAAGAGCATACGCACCGCCTTCGTGATCGGTGCGCTCTCCACCCTGGCGACGCTGCCGCTGGCCCTGGTGCTGGGCATCCTGGCCGGCTATTTCAAGGGCTGGGTGGATGAGCTGATCCAGTACCTCTACACCCTGCTGACCTCGGTGCCCAATGTGCTGCTGATCGCCGCCTGCGTGCTGATGGTGCAGGTCTTCCTCGACAAGAACCCCGATCTGTTCGAGACCGGCGTGGAGCGGGCGGACCTGAAGATGTTCCTGCTGTGCCTGATCCTCGGCGTGACGGGCTGGGCCACGCTGTGCCGCTTGATCCGCGGCGAGACGCTCAAGCTGCGCGAGCTGGACTATGTGCAGGCCGCCACCGCCTTCGGTGTCTGCCCGCTGCGCATCATGTGGCGCCACATCGTGCCCAATGTGGTGCACCTGGTGCTGATCACCACGGTGCTGAGTTTCTCCGACCTGATCCTCTACGAGGCGGTGCTGACCTATGTGGGGGTGGGGGTGGACCCGGGCATGAACAGCTTTGGCGGCATGATCAATCTGGCGCGCGCCGAGATGTCGCGCGACCCGCTGGTGTGGTGGAGCTTTGCCGCGGCCTTCGGCTTCATGGTGAGCCTGGTGCTGGCCG
>Ga0208886_100196_pt1 | contig 11054 bp, 6 predicted proteins | sample LakWasM105_HOW12_2_FD_183923 | JGI IMG/M metagenome (GOLD analysis project Ga0208886, IMG submission 183923) | Freshwater sediment methanotrophic microbial communities from Lake Washington under simulated oxygen tension - Sediment Metagenome... | ecosystem: Environmental > Aquatic > Freshwater >... | reverse complement strand
ATATTGGTTTTAGAACTGGTCAATCACCAGACAGAAATGTCATTTCAAGAAAACTTGGGGATATTATTTCAGTCATATGTGCAGCCCCTAAATATATTGATGCGTTTGGTAAGCCGACTGATATCTCGTCCCTACAAAAACATCGTTGTACTGCTTTCCTACATCCTCAAACTGGCAAAGAACTACCATGGGAACTAATTTCTGATGAAGGGGAAATCAGTTACTTTCATGTGCCATCTGTAGCAAGATTTAATAACATCGAAGCAGAAATCGAGGCTGTTAAATTTGGGATGGGCATTGGTCAATTGAGTGAATATCTCATTCAAAAAGAGCTTGAAGCCGGCGAATTGATTCAGATGCTGCCTGACGGAAGAGTACCAAGGCTTGGCATTTACATGTATTACCCAGAGCGCATGAAAATACCATTAAGAGTTAGGCGATTTATCGATTTTTGTATGTCAAAAAATCTAAATTGAAATCTTCATCAATTGTCGGCCTAAATACGTGTAAGGCACCCACAACTGCCACGACCAATCCACTCCAGCCAACTGATGGAGTGTCGTCATGAAACAGCAACCTCTGCTCACCGCTTTATGCGCAATCGTGTTTGCGTCAAACGCAAGCACGCAGCCCCAATGCAGCGCCGTCAGCGGAACGCAAACCAATGCCCTGGTTGAGCTCTACACCTCAGAAGGTTGCAGCAGCTGCCCACCCGCCGACCAATGGTTAAGTCGCCTTAAAAATCAAAGCCAACCTGTTGGCAATATCGTGCCGATTGCTTTGCATGTAGATTATTGGGATTACATCGGCTGGAAAGATAACTATGCCAACCCTGAATTTGCCAAGCGTCAACGTGAAATGGCCGCTTTAGGGCATGCGCGCGGCGTCTATACCCCGCAACTCGCCATCAATGGTCAAGATACCCGCAGCTGGTTAAGTGATGCACGCTTTAAAAGTGAAGTCGCAAATATCAATCACATACCCGCCAAAGCCGAGATTCGGCTGACGGTTAACGCACAAACAGCTAAGTCCGTGCAATTATCAACAAACATCAAAACAGCCGAGGCCGGGCCATTGGTCTATTACTTGGCGCTACAAGAAAACAACCTGCAATCCACCATAAATGCAGGCGAAAACCATGGCGAGCTGTTGCGCCATGATTATGTGGTGCGCCAGTGGTTAGGGCCGTTTAAGGTAGGGGCCGATGGGAAAATAAGTGCTAGTCATGAAATTCAACTTCAAGCAGCTTGGAAGCAGCATGATCTTAGTGTGCTGGCTTTTGTGCAGAATTTAAGAACAGGGGAGATTTTGCAGGCTTTGGCGTTAGGGTTGTGCGAAGATTAACTTGATAATCTGACCCACATAATTGCCAGATTGATCAGAAGTAATAGTTATGCATGCATGATTCCATACCATTTTGAACGCCACCGTCCAGACTCTATCGCAACCTCATGAACTTTATAATCTACATCTCTTTTGGGGAGATAATCGCGCTGCCTTAACCAATTAAGAACCTCCTTTAGATTTCCCCGCAATTTGATTTCATTTGCAACATGCCAAAGCTTAGTGATTGGTATTTGAGGATGTTGAACACGGTCACTCCCAATAAAATTGACTGAACCGACCATTGCTTGAAAGTCGTAAGAATCATCAATATCCAGCAGTTTAAATAATCGCTGATCCTTCACTGTAAACATTTCAGTAATTTTAAGTGCTTGAGTAACCCCCTTTCGAAGTTCAATCGATCGACTGATTATCTCGCGAACCTCAGCTGGCTCAATAAACCATTTGATTTCTAGACACAGGCAGATTTTTGATTTGCGATCGATGATTGCTAAATCTAAATCTGTAGACTCAAGCTGACCATGGCAATAATCAAGATCGAGACCTTCTAGAAACACAATTGTCTCAGCTCTGGCTTGAGCTTCCTTCTCATCGACAAGCTGGGAATATATCTTCCTCTCCTCTGGAATTTGATTTAAAAGAACGCAAAGATTTCTCTCCGCATTAATATTCATAATAACGAAAGGCGATATTGCAAATTGGCTATTGCTTAGATCAACTATCGGTTGAATCGCAATATCAGGATTTCGTATATTCATTTCACCAAACGTTAGATATCTAAGAATGATTTCAACGAGAGCCTTGGGTAAGCCAGTATGTCTAGCGATGGTTGTGACCAGAAGACCTTTTTTAGGAGTCCAAACAGAACTAGAGTAAGCGACCGCATATGCAGCTTCGTCAGAAGTAATTGCTATCTGTCTTCCAGCAAACCATGCATACGCCATGAACTGTAGACAAATGAAAACCTCTCTATACTGTTTAAGAGAGAAATAAGTGAATTGCCAATCATTGGGTAGCACATGCCTATCCCGTAAAACACCAGCAAACGTTTTTTGAAGCGCATTCATCAACCTTCGCGTAAAAGCAATCGAATATACGCCATGGCTCACCTTCATATTCGCCATGATTTCAGATCCCACTAAATTTGCATCCAACTTGGCTTCTGACTCAGGATCTCTGCTATCAACCAATCGGTCGTATGCCTCATATGAAAGATCAGCAGTTGACCAATCGGTTGGTATCAACTCTGTTCCACGGACATGTAGTTCAATTTCTTTAGCATGGTAAAGTGGAAACATCGTATTGAAATGAGCATAATCCTCTGCTCTTTCTAGCCATTTATCAGCCAGTCCATAATGATGATCAACAAGTCTTCTGTCGAAATCAAAAGAGCCTTTCACACAATTGGAATAGCAAACACGTAATGGATATGTCAGCGAGTTTAATAACCCATCAACATATATTTTCGCCTGTTCAGTTTCAAGCGGCATCGCTACTGTAATTTTGAAGTGATGATCTTCAGTGACCGAAAGAATTGTCCATGCACATTGAGCAAAAGGTAGTCTAATTAACTCATTATCAGCGAATGCTGCATCGACTTCAATTTCGGCCTCACTAACACTAATTTCTTCAGTAGTCACAGTTCCCCCACTCTAGATACCAAACAATAAATTAGTTATTTCCTGGCTAACAAACAGCACTTCTTATACTTTTTCCCGCTTCCACACGGACATGAATCATTTCGTCCAACTTTACCTGAGTTAGCCATTGTTCGATTAATTCGACGCTCTCGAATACTTTCTGCCTTTACTTTGAGGCGTTCAACATCCTCCACCGGAATATTTTCTACTACTAAAAAATCCCATTCGATTGAGGATAGTTTGCCAGCGCCTGAATATGTCAACTCTATAATCAAACGGTCAGCTTCATCATTCAATAGCATTAGAGCATAAGCATGATCGATTGCTAACTTGTGATCTGCAGGGTAATAAGGATCAACCCATGGAAATACAGTAAGCCTTACATCTCCATGGGTGGACAGTGGCCGGGGGATATGTAATGGTAAATTTTTTAATTCATCCTCAATCCCCTGAAAAATGAAATTACGCCATTTGCTACTTATGTCTAAAAGATAATCTGCAACTTTAGATCGACCGGTATTTTGCATTTGGTTCAAAAGCCCAATCAGCTCTTGAAGCCTAATAGGCATTTCTTGGACGAGTCTTATGGTGGGTTTGTTTCCACTTAACTTCTCATGGAAATATTTATCTATTTCGTCGCGATATCCAAAAAAACTCATTCGAGTGGCATCTGAGCAAAATAACTCAGAAGCGTATTGCGCATAATTATTATGTTTTAAATATAAGCCGAGATGATCGAGCTCATCTTCTAGCTTAAGCAATTGAGAATTAAATGCTCTTTTGCGCTGCTTTACATAGTGAAGAAATTCAAGGGGATTTGAAAAAATATCTGCATACACTCTCAAGTCATCAATAGACATTGACCACACAGGAGTTTGCCCTATTTCAACTCCTATCTTTCCTAAGTGCTGAATTTGAGCAGCTATTTCAGTAAATGCATCCTGCGTAATCGCACATAGAGTGACATCTTGATAGCGATCCCTTTTAATTTTAAGAATTTCGGTATGACTTTTATCGTAAATTGAAACTTCATCAGCACTATTTAAATAATCCAAGAAACGATGCCCCTGTTTCGCCGGACTTTCTACAAGATTCTTTAGTGATTGAACGTATGCTGGAAAATCCTCAGCAGGTGAAGTGTAAGTAAAAGATCCAGCCTTTACTTCAATAACAAACAAGTGATCATCGCAAATAATAAGCGCATCTAGCTCGCACCATTGCTTTGACTTTCCGGGCTCAGGGCTCCATTTGTAATATGTTTCTTGAATGACATTACTAGAGGGCAAAATAGTCTTGAAGTAATTTAATGGCAATGTTTCAGAAACATCTTTCCGAATTTTAATCCATTGCTGCTTTTTCGCCTCTGAACGCGCAAATACCTTTTTCTCCATTTGACGATAAAAATTATCGAAAAGTGAATGTATATCAAAACAATAAAATCTATTGTCAATCTTGATAAAAGGTCGCTTAAAGGTTGGCCAGATCTTTAACGGCCAACCTCTGAAATCACCTTCTGCTAAGAACTCTGAGTCTTGCCCAGCCGACCAAGAAAACTCTTCTAAGAAATCGCTTGGTAATTCTGTGACTTTCTGGAGATCAAATAAGTCCATTCCAAAACACTTACCAAATGCAGACCCAGCCTTTTCTTTTAAGCCATGTCTGTTTAAAACTTCTGCCATTACATCACGAGGTTTTAATTGAGGATCAATTAGCCCTGACTTAATATCGGCTTCCATTGCATTTAAAGAAACTGCCCTGAAGCTTTCCACTTCATCAAATGCCTCTCCTAATCCAAAGGTCAAGCTATGCCAAATTTTTGACAACTCCTCTAATAATTTAGAAGCCGGTATGTTAAAAATGCACTCGATAATATTAGATTGAGGAATAAGAATATCTTCAAGAGCTCTTAATTGATGCACTTGATATCTGTCACCTCTCACATTGCACCAATAAAACTGAGATTTAACTAAGAACTCTTCTAGCTCATCATCATAGCTATCATCTGCTGCTTTTCTTCTTGCAGTTGCACTTAAATGGAAGCTTTCATTTAACGTTTCAAACAAATGCTCTACACTTTGGCAAAGTAATTGCCAATCCTCATCTGACACCTCATCTTTTTTAGTTGAAGCGGGTTTAGTTGCGGCTATCATACTTTGCACATAATCAATCATACGCATTGCAATAGCATCTTCAGCTTTTACTTCTGACTCAGCCACAATATGCATGCCACTCATGGCTTTCTCCCACCATGCACGGTGCAAAATCTTGTCTGCGGGCAACGTACTAATTAGATCTTCAATTTGAGATATCGACTTATTTATCTTTTCAACAATTGCAGGATATTGTTCGACTAGACGTTGCTGTAATTCTGCGTGCTGACCCTCTTGCCAATTGCTTTGCCAAATTATATTTTTTCCAAACCTCGCAGCTTGAAGTGGTCCATGCGAAAAAACTTCATCGGGCTTAATAGATTTAAGACGTTTAGTAGATTTCTTTTTACGCAATTATTTTCTCGATAAATTAATGTTATTTAATATCGCACATTATTCTGGTCACAAAAAAAGGAGCCATAGCTCCTTTTTATAATCACCATACATTAACCGCACTTACTATCACCGCAGTTCAAGCAAGTCATACATCCATCCATCAGGATGCTTGCTTTGGTATTACACTTTTTGCAAAGCTGCGCGCCTTTTGGGAACCCTTCGTCGTTTGATTCGTCACCGGACTTGGCGTGTTTTTCCAGGTATTCCGCTTTTTTCTCTTCTACCAGTTTTTGCTGGTGTTCGTCTAAGCCTGGCTTTTTCAGCATGCCGATTTCTTGCAGGTGTTTTTCTACCACTTCGCCAATCTCGGCCACCAGGCTAGGCACAAACTTGCCGCCTTTTTTGAAGTAACCTCCGCTAGGTTCAAACACGCTTTTCAGTTCTTCTACTAGGAAAGTAACATCGCCACCTTTACGGAACACGGCGGACATAACGCGGGTGAGCGCGACTATCCACTGGAAGTGCTCCATGTTTTTGGAGTTGATGAATATCTCAAACGGGCGGCGGTGCTCTTGTGGCGTGCCTTCGTTCATGATGACGTCGTTGATGGTGATGTAGAGCGCGTGCTCGGTCACCGGCGTTTTGATTTTGTAGGTGTTGCCCACGAGCATGTCTGGGCGGCTCAAGGGTTCACCCATTTGAATGATGTTTGTGACAGGCGCTTGTGCGGCCTCGGCTGCTTTTTTGTCTTCATCGGTCACCAGTTTGTAGGCGGTGATTTTTTTGTCGATTTTGATTGCCATGTTGTTCTCCCTATTGGAGTGCTCAATTATTTAATAATTTCCTGTAAGCCAAAATTCTATGGGATGACCGTAGCGAGCGACTCGGGGGCTAGGCGCAAAGCAGTTTTAAACCGGAGTGTACAAGCAAGTACATGAGGATTTAAAACCGCTTTGTAACACCGCACCCGTGAGCGCAGTAGGTCAGGCCTTAGAATTTTCCGTAGTAGCCTTCTTTGAAGGCGTCGAATAAGTTGGCCGCTGTATGGATTTCGCCATCGTACTCAATCTCTTCGTTGCCTTTGGCTTCAATCTCGGTGCCATCTTCCAGCGTGAACTTGTAAGTGGTGCTCTCTAAATCTTTCTCGGTCACCAATACACCCTGGAACGCTTCAGGGTTGAAACGGAAGGTCGTGCAGCCTTTCAAGCCTTTGTCATAGGCGTAGAGGTAGATGTTTTTAAAGTCTTCAAAGTCGTAATCGGTCGGCACGTTGATGGTTTTGGAGATGGAGCTATCAATCCATTTTTGTGCCGCGGCCTGGATATCGACGTGGGCTTTGGCCATGATGGTGGATGAATCCAAAAAGTAGTCTGGCAGTTGCTCTTCTGGCTTGTCGCTAAACGGCATGGCGTTGGCATTCACCAGCTCGCGGTAAGCCAGCAGCTCATAGCTGAATACGTCGACTTTCTCTTTGGATTTCTTGCCTTCACGGATGACGTTACGCGCATAGTGGTGGGCAAAGCTCGGCTCGATACCGTTGCTGGCGTTGTTAGCCAAACTCAGTGAAATCGTGCCGGTTGGCGCGATAGAGCTATGGTGCGTAAAGCGCACGCCTTTGGTGGCGATCTGGTTACGCAGGCCTTCGGGGAACTGCTGCATGTAGCGGCTGTATTTACCCAGCAACACCTTACCAGCCAGTTTTTGGCCAACCTTGATGCCGTCAGCCGCCATCTCCGGGCGCACGCGCAGCATGTCGGCAGTGACTTCAAACTTCTCGTCCATAATCGGTGCCGGGCCTTTTTCGTCAGCCAGTTGCACGCCGACCTCCCAGCCCACTTCGGCCATCACGCGGGTGACTTCTTCGGTGAACTTGACTGAGTCTTCATCACCGTATTTCATTTTGAGCATGGTCAGGGTGGAACCCAGGCCCAGGTAGCCCATGCCGTGACGGCGTTTACGGGCGATCTCCTGGCGTTGCTGCTCTAATGGCAAACCGTTGATTTCAACCACGTTATCCAGCATGCGGGTGAATACGGCGACGACCTGGTGATATTCATCCCAGTCAAAAGCGGCTTGGTCTGTGAATGGCTTGCGCACAAACTTGGTCAGGTTAACTGAACCCAACAGACAAGCGCCATAAGGTGGCAGTGGCTGCTCGCCGCAAGGGTTGGTGGCGCGAATGTTTTCGCAGAACCAGTTGTTGTTCATTTCGTTGACGCGGTCGATGAGAATAAACCCTGGCTCGGCAAAGTCGTAGGTGGAGGACATAATCACGTCCCACAGGCGGCGCGCCTTGATGGTTTTGTAGATGCGGCAAGCCACTTTACCGGCCTCAGGGCCATCCAGCTTGGTTAGATATTTTTGCTTAACCGGCCAGTCGCGCCACACCACTTGTGATTCATCGTTGACGTTGAGGCCATCAATAATCGCCTCTTTCTCGGTGACCGGGAAAGCCAACCGCCACTCGTCATCGGCCTTTACTGCCTCCATAAACTCTTTGGTGATCAGGCAACTCAGGTTGAACTGGCGCAAACGGCCATTTTCACGCTTGGCCTTGATAAAGTCAGTCACGTCCGGATGCGAAATATCAAACGTTGCCATTTGTGCGCCACGACGGCCACCGGCGGAGGAGACGGTGAAACACATTTTGTCGTAAATATCCATAAACGACAGTGGGCCGGAAGTATAAGCCCCCGCGCCAGCGACAAACGCGCCTTTTGGACGCAGGGTAGAAAACTCGTAACCAATGCCGCAACCGGCTTTGAGCGTCAGGCCCGCTTCGTGCACTTTGCCCAAAATGTCGTCCATGCTGTCTTCAACCACGCCAGAGACAGTACAGTTAATGGTAGAAGTGGCAGGTTTGTGCTCTTGCGCCCCCGCGTTAGAGGTAATGCGGCCTGCCGGAATCGCGCCACGGCGTAACGCCCACAAAAACTTTTCGTGCCATTCGGCTTTTTTATCTTCAGTGGTCTCAACATCGGCCAGCGCACGTGCCACGCGGCTAAAAGAATCGTCCATATCCAGGTCTACATGCTCGCCAGATTTGGTTTTCAGGCGGTATTTTTTATCCCAGATATCCAGCGAAACAGGTTGCACCGGAATATCGACGGCGACCTCTTCTGAATGGACTTTCTTTTGTTCAACGGCTTTCAGCATCGAGTTCTCCCACCTTTGGTGATTCTTATTAATTGATAACGCGCTGCAAACCGAAAAAACACCTGCGGCTGACAACGCGTAGAACAAAGATTGGCTTGAAACAAGCGTTTGCACGCTTATCTTGCCGCACGCTATGGATTGAGATGCGGCTTCAACCAAACACAACATCTTGTGTTGCTGGCAGTAATTTATGCCTATAGTTTGTTGACGTCAATTGATTTTTTACGCCTTTTTTTGGTGCGTGTTGCTTGCATTTTGCGAATCACTTTAACTATAAGGGCTCAGGCATAGGTGAGTCATCACTCTCTTGTTTTGCATGCATTTGATTGGTGCGCGCAGGCGACATCACACGCAAATATGCGAGAATAGCGCCATGCCAAAATTCGTTTATTCGCTGCTGATGTTTGCCGTGGCCGCCCTGCTGCCGCTCAAGCTATTCTGGCGCGGCCTCAAGCAACCCGAATACCGCCAGCATGTGGGTGAACGCTACGGCTTTTATACGCAAACCGTCAATGCGCCTGTGATTTGGGTGCACTGCGTTTCGGTGGGTGAAACGCGCGCCACACAGCCGCTGATCTTGGCCTTGCTTGCGCACTACCCGCAACACCAGGTGCTCATCACGCACGGCACCCCCACGGGCCGCGATACCAGCAGCCAGTTGTTTAAGCCAGAAATCACCAATGGTCGTGTGTTGCAAGCCTATTTACCGGTAGACACCCCAGGCGCGGCCAAGCGCTTTCTCACCCACTTTAAACCCACATTAGGTTTATTGATGGAAACCGAGCTCTGGTTTCATTTAATTGACCAGGCGACTCGCTTGCACATTCCCATGGCCCTGCTCAGCGCGCGCCTATCGACAAAGTCGGCTGCAGGCTATGCCAAACTGGGTAGCCTCACCCGCACTGGCTTGCAACAATTATCATTAGTGGCCGCACAAACCGCAGCTGATGCCGAGCGTCTGCAAACACTTGGCGCAACACACCCCATCATCTGCGGTAACTTGAAATTTGACGTCACCCCATCAGCGGACAGCACAGAAAAAGGTGCCGCATTACGCCAGTTACTGGGTAAAGATCGCACTGTATTTATGGCCGCCAGTACGCGCGAGGGTGAAGAGTCATTAATACTGGATGCGGTGCAAGGCACCGATGTGCTCACCTTACTGGTGCCGCGCCACCCACAACGTTTTGCCGAAGTTGAGTCACTACTCAAAGCGCGCGGCCTGCGTTATGTATTGCGTACAGAACTGGTGCAGGCATTGAATGCCGACGTGCAGGTGGTGCTCGGCAACAGCATGGGCGAGATGTATACCTATTATGCCGCCAGTGACTTTGCCGTGATGGGCGGCAGTTTGCAGCCACTAGGCGGGCAAAACTTGATTGAAGCGGCGGCCATGGGCGTGCCGACGATATTAGGGCCACATATGTTTAATTTTGCGCAAGTGACGCAAGCGGCAGTGATGGCAGATGCGGCGGTGCAGCTAAGTGATGTGGCGGAGTTGCATGGCATGATTGCTACCTTGGCGGCGGATAGAAGCAAAGTGCAAACGATGGCGCAAGCGGCGAAGGGATTTACGTTGCAGCATAGAGGGACAACACAGAGATTGATGGCTGCAATTGAGGAATTACTGAAAAAGTAATTCTTCGAGCGCACAGTCACTGGAGCACTCAATCAAGTTTTCGCTCAATTACGGCATTCTTTTTCGCCTCTCGGCGACCATTCTTTCTTATGCTTGTCCATAAGAAAGAAGGCAAAGAACAAGACACCCTAGCTTCCGCTTGTTCCCTGCGTTGCTCGCCAAAACAAGCGGTCACGAAACTCGACCTGGCAGCTCACAAATTGCGTGAGCTGCTGCGGGACTCGAACAGTCGCTCCCTTTATTCTTGTTTTGCCTGTGCTACTCGGCGCGTCAGATAGGGACCCCGAACACCATGCGACTGCAACCGTTAACGAACTAAATAAAAAAGAGTCTGTTTTTTTAACCGTCCAAACTTCCACGCTGCTACTTAAATGAGATGAGTCCCATTCCATCACGCTGAGTAGCGGAGACGAAGTGGGGGTAGTCGGCCATCGGCTGTTCGAGTTCCGCGGTGGCTTGCGGGGTGTGCAAGCCGCTAGGGCGAGTTTCGATGGGCGCCCACTTTGTTGAGCAACGCAAGGGAGCCTTTAGGCCGTGATGGCTGGGTGTCGTCCTCTTTGGTTACTTTCTGGGGGACAAGCACCAGAAAGTGACTCGCCAACAGGCGAAAGAATACGTCAAATCAACCCGCCAATATCACACCAAAGAATACCCTTCCCACGCATCAAATAATAAAAAAGGCGCACCTCTAAGCACGCCTTTTTAATCAACACCTAACCTCTACCCTAAGTTAGGCGCCAACCATCTCTCCAACCAATCCTTCTCCACACCGCGCCGTTTCGCCATGTC
>Ga0208886_100193_pt1 | contig 11102 bp, 14 predicted proteins | sample LakWasM105_HOW12_2_FD_183923 | JGI IMG/M metagenome (GOLD analysis project Ga0208886, IMG submission 183923) | Freshwater sediment methanotrophic microbial communities from Lake Washington under simulated oxygen tension - Sediment Metagenome... | ecosystem: Environmental > Aquatic > Freshwater >... | reverse complement strand
GGCGCTGGCACGGCATGAGCGGCCAGGGCTTTTGCATCACCGAATCCGATGACGCCAAGGCCATGTTCCAGTACCAGGCGCAATGGGCCGATCTGCTCGCCATGTCGGTCACCCCATGCCTGGAAGACGCCGACGCCGGCGCCGTGCTGGCATCGCTGGGCAAGCGTTGATTGAATGAATGGCTTGCCTGCGGGCCCCGCGGCGCGCCGTCACGGCGGCGCCCGCCCGGCCCGCGAAGCGCGCATCAGGGCTCCTTGCTCTTCCTCATCCCGATCAACCAGGGGCGCAGCTCGACCAGCAGCAGCCCGCTCTTCACCGCCGGATCGGCCGCCGCGAACTCGCGCACCTCGGCCTCGCTGAGGCCGGCCTCGGGAATCATCATGCCGCCCGCGGCCCCATCCATGAAGGGCCCACCCAGCACCAGCTTGCCCTGCTGCTGCCATTGCCGGTAATGCGCGATGTGCTCGCCGATGCCGGGCTGCTCGAAGGGCGACTTGCCGGCCACCCAGGCCGGGCCCGGGCGGTGCACGACCAGGTAGCGCGTGTCGCGCGCTGCCTGGGCATGCGCGGGCATGGTCAGGAACACCATCTCGCTGGCCAGCAGGGCCAGGGCAACAAGAGCGGGTCGCAGCAGCATGGGCCTTGGTCCTTCTTCGCTTCTCAGGCGGGCTTGGGCAGGTTCTCGGAGATGCGCCAGAGTACGCCGCTGGGGTCGTGCAGCACAAAGTCACGCATGGCCCAGGGCTGGTTTTCCAGCGCACCGAGGCGCACGCCGAAGCGGGCGGGGATGTCGTCCTCCAGCAGTTTGCGATGCCAGTCGTCCACCTTTTCCACCGAGAGGTGCAGCATGAAGTTGCTGGCCAGCTCGGTCACGTAGAAGTTCTGCAGCAGAAAGCTGCAGGCACCCGCATGCAGATAGGCCAGGCCCTCGTCGCACCAGGGCATGGTGAAACCGATGGCCTGGTAGAAGCGCTTGCTGAGCTCGAAGTCGCGCGCCGGCACAAAGGCCTTGAGCTCCACGGTGCCGAGATTCATGGCTGCCTTCCTCTTTTAGTCACGCCCGCAGATTGAGCGCCACCGCGGCGCGGATCAGCGCCTTCAGTGCCGCCTCGTTCAGCGCCTCGCCCTCGCGGATGTCGATGGCGCGGCGCACATTGCCCTCCAGGCTTGAGTTGAAGAGGCGCGCGGGGTCGGGCAACGATGCGCCCTTCGGGAAGGTCATCTTCACCACCACCTTGTAGCTCTCGCCGGTGCAGATGATGCCGCCACGCGACCACACCGGTGTGCTCCACTTCCACTCCTCCACCACCTCGGGGTCGGCCTCGCGCATCAGCGCGCGCAGCCGCGTCAGCAGGTCACCGCGCCAATCACCCAGCGCCTGGATCTTGGCGTCAATCAATGCGGCCGGAGACTCGGCGGCAGCGGGCGCTGCGGCCGCCTTGGTCGCCTTGGCCGCGGCCGGTCTGGATTTGCTGGCTGGCATCGTGGATCCCCTCGTCATCATCGTTGCTTCGTCTTGGACAGGAAACTGAAGTCCACCAACAGCCCGACATAGTCGCGCGCGCGTGGCGTGGAAAAGAAGGCTTCGAGCGCGCGGCGCGCGGGCAGGCAGGGTGCACACCAGTCGGCGAAGTACTCGACGAAGAGAAAGCTGTGCGCCGGCAGATCCGCATAGCGCAGCGGCTCGCCCTTGGCGGTGATGAGCCCGACAAAGTGCTCCTCGAGGCGCTCGCCGTACACCAGCCGCTTGCAATCCGCCGGCGGCCCTGCCGGGGCATCCGCCGGCGCGGGCTGATCGGAGACGCAGCAGAAGGCCTCGCCCGCGTGGCGCTGGATCTCGGCAAGCTCGGGCGCCCATTGCTCGCGCGGCAACAGCCGCCCGGCCGCGTCGTAGAGATGCAGGCGCGGGAAGGTGAGGCTCTTCAGCGCCTTGGGCCGCTCGCGATAGCTGGCCATGACGAGCTTGGGGCGCGGTGGCGCATGCGCGCGCGCTGCAAGGCCGGCAAGCGCCAGCGGGCTCGTGAGCATGCAGCGGCGCGTCAGCGGCATTTTCTGGCCCCAGCCAAGCATAACTTTCTCATGGTGCGTCCTCAGGCGCTCGCCGCGGACTGACCACCAGCTCCTTGAAGCCGGTACGGCCATCGTAGGCACGCGTGAGTTGCCAGTCCGGCAGCGGGGCCAGCAGGATCTCGGCCGTGGTCCGGATCAGGTTGCCAAGCAGGCCCACATGGCCACCGACGACACGGCCGCTGGCATCGGCAACGGCCATGTGCAGATGCGCGCCGTCGGCGCCGAGGCTGCCCGCCAGGCTCAGGATCTCCAGCGGGCCGGCCAGCACCGCGTCCACCGGCTCGCCCGCGTAACGCAGCCTGGCCTCGGCCAGGCTGCCGATGCCGGCGACGACAAAGGCCGCGTCCCAACCCTGCGCTCGCAGGGCCTCTGCCAAGGCGGGCCTGAGGTCGGCGCCGGGCTCCAAGCGGATGGGAATAAACGGCATGCTGTTCGCTGGCAAGTTCACCTGCATCACCGTTTCGGCCCCCAGCGCCAGCGCGGTGGCTCACCCTTGAGCCAGCAGATGGCCAGCAGCGCAACGCTCAGGGCCACCGTAAAGGCGATGAAGCGCATCGGAGCTTGCTCCGCCCTCAGCAGCAGCGTGCCCGCGGCCAGCAGCGCGAAGAAGACCGCGAGCACCACCCAGCCCTGCCAGGCGCAGGGCGCACCCCAGCCCCAGCCATAGCGCTTGGCGGGGAACCAGTAATTTTTCGTGGACGCTGCTTCGTGAAGAGTCGACATCAAACAAGAACCTCCAGCTCGGCGTCATGTTGCACGGCGCGCTGACTCGACAGCTTAGCCATGCTTCGGTCCGGCCGCCAGCGGGCTGCCGCGATTGAGCGTGGCAATCATCAACAACACGCCAAGCACCAGCGCAAGCAGTCCCAGCGCCCAATGGAAAGCCCAGACGAGCATGACGGGCAGATAAGCGAGCGCGCTGAACCAGAACCACTTACGCAGACCGGTTTGGTGAAAGAACTGTGCGCACTGCTTGCAGCGCAGCGGCCGGACCACCGAAGAGTTCGATTCGGCCCAGGCCGAATGACCATGCGGCGCGCTGCAATTCGGACAGGGTCTGGTCTTGAGAAACATGGGGAGGTGCTCCGCCTATGAGAAGTACATCTCGATGTCATGTGTCTTCTTCATTCAATGCTTGAACGAACAATGAGCCAGGCGCCCAGCCCTGCCGCGCAAGTTCGCCCGCTGACGCTAGCGCCCAGGCGCCGCCACATATTCAAAGGCCCAGAAGTACTGCCACTGCGTGAAAACAGGGCTTGTCCCCAAGCCCTCGATCGCGCCCTCCAGCTCCGCCTGGGTCGGGAAATTCTTCAACACCCGGTGTCTGGATCCGTCCTTGAGCGTCCTGAGCTGGAAGCTGTTGCCCTCAGCATCCACTTCGCTGATCGGCGTGCTGCTGCCCTCGACGAATCGATTGTCGATCAGCACCACCCGCGCGCCGGGCTGCAGTGCCTCGCCCAGGCCGGCCAGGAACGCCCGGCGGCGGCCCAGCGGCACATGCGAGAACCAGAAACCTGCGAAGGCCGACTCGAATGCAATGCCGTGCCCATTGGGCAAGGCATAGGCGTCGCCCGGCACGAACTCGACCGCCTGCTCGCCAGGCACCCGGGCCCTCGCAATGGCCAGCGTCTCGGGCGCCGCATCGAGCGCGAGCACGCGCGCAGCCCTGGGTGCGATGAACTGGGTCCAGTAGCCGGTGCCGCAGGCCACCTCCAGCACGGCCCTGCCCTCGAAGCGCGCGGGCAGCCAGACCTCGATGGCGCGCAGATCGGCCTGGCGCTCAGGCTTGCGATAGACGGCGTCGTACTCGGCGGCGCGGGCGGCGTAATAGCTGTGCATTTGCTGGGCAGAGGATGACATGGTGTGGCGTTGCCGCTTGCGGCCTCAATCGTTCCAGATGCTTTCGACCAGGGCCCCGACCTCCGGTGGCGCCGCGCCCGGCGCTGCCGCTCCTGAAGCAGCCGCCGCACTGCGCTTCCACTCGGCCGGCAATGGCGCGATTCGTTTCGATTCCTTGCCATCCCACAAGGCCACCTTGAGCGCGAACACGACGGGACCCTCACGCGCCTCGAAGGGTTTCACGGCGCCGACCTTGAGGGCGATCTGCTTCCTGACTTCCAGGTCCAGCAATTGATCGAAATCGATCCAGACCCTGGATTGCAGGCCGGGCCGAACCGCCAGCACGATGAAGCCGCCCACCGACTGCCTTGTCCTTTCCTGAGCCTCGCTGCCCGCCACCGCCTCGCGCAAGGCGCCCTGCACCGCCTTGATGTACTCCGCGAGCGCATCGACGCTTGCCACACGGGCTTCCAGAACCGCGCTCGGCTGCAGCAGCACGACATTGAAGTTGGTGACGGGCTCGGACGCGTGGGCACCTCCGGCGGCGGCCAGCACCCAGCTGAGCAGCAGCAGCATCGCAATCCATCGCATCAGTTGCATCGCTTCAATCCATCATTCACTCGGACATCAGGTCCAGCTTCGGCGCAAGCGGCTGACCGCAGGACCGCACGCCTCAACGTTCCAGTAGGCGTCACGTAGCCCATGCGAAGCGGACGGCGGCAAAGCATAGAGCGAAAAGGTAGCCGTACGAGAAGCGGTCGATACGGAAAACCGTTTGCCCCCGCCGACTACGCCAGGCCCCCAGCCATGACATGCACAGGCCCACCAGCACCGGCGTGGCGAGCAGATTGACCCAGCGCCACAGCGGCGCCGCCACCATGTGTTGCGGAAACGGCCATAGCGAGAGGCCGCCGACGATGAGCCCAAAGATCGCGTAGCCAAGCGCGGCCAGCCAGGGATTGGGCGGCCGCCGAAACGGCTCGGCCATCGAGTGCAGGCCCAATTCAAACAGCGCTTCTCCGACGACCTGGATCAGGAACTCGAGCAGCAGTTCGACGATGAACTCCATCAGCGGTTTGGCCTCGATGAACGGTCAACTGGCATCAGCGCAGCGTCGGCTCGGCGCTCGAAATGCGCTGCAGCGACGCCCAGGGAAGCATCTGCGCGAGGGCTTTGGATACCACCCGGGTGACCGCGAGTTCATCCTGTGGACCGGGCCCGCTGTTGAACTTGAGCTCGACGACGCTAAGCCCTTCTTGCGAAACGGACGCCAACGACGCCAGACCTGGCACAGCCTGCAGCGCCCGCTCCATGGGCATGGTGAGGTCGCGCTCCACCCGTTCAGCGCTGGCACCCGCCGCGGAGACTTCGACGCGAATGACCCGCGGGATTCCGTCAGCCATCACGGAGCCGGCCGAGGCGAAGAGAGAGAGGGCACACAAGAGGTGGGTGATGCGCATGTCGTGGAGTGACGATTGGCGTTGAAGCTGAGCCGCGAGCGGCGGATTGCCGACGCGAGTCGGCTCGAGCGCATCATTAGGCGTCGGCCTCACCTTGCGGAACCTCCGGTGGGTTCTCGATCAGGTTAGCGCGATTGAGATGCTCAAACGGCTTAGCCTCTGGCTCACTCAAGATGACTTCCCAATTGCCCTTATTGATGCTCTGCACGTTAAGCCATAACAAGACGAGTTCGTACTGAGATAGCTGAGACTTGATGAGGTCGTAGTAGCGCTTCCGCTGTACCTCTGTTGCGTCGACGTGTGCATGCCCATCTTTGACATGCTTGAACAGGTGATAGACCGTTCGGAAGTAGTGCTCAATTTCCCAACCGTCCGTCTCCAGGAACCGCTGGTACGCAGTAGCCATGGGGACTCTATCTCGCTGAGAGATCGCAACGATCTTTCGATAGAAGTGACGAAAGCAATCGCGCCCGTGCATGATCGTCTTGTCCTTCATCTTGCGATCGATGCTCTGCACGACTGATCCGTGAAGGGCCAGCAAAGTAAAGAACTGGTTCTCGAACGCTTGCAGCTTGGCCGCCTGGGTCTGGCTTCGCAACGTTGCGGCGACCAGAACGACTGAAATAAGACCAAAGAGAGGATTGAGTAAACCTCCCATGTAGTCACCAAATTGCCCCCACTCAGCAACGCTGGTTGAGATGTCTGCCTTGCGAAAATTCAGGGCAAACACCGCCAGGAGAATTGCTATCCCGGAAACGCCGTAGCGAAACGGGTGCTTAAGCAATGATTCAGCAAGCTTCATGTGTGTGGATGGTTCTGGTTTCGTTCAGACGACCAACATTTACGTTAGGCAACACGGATTGACCCTCAACAAGAAACATTGAGCAGCCTTTTAGAAGCCACACAATTCATCGCCAACTCAATGGTCTTGCCTTCCTTGGCGTTAAAAACCGTGAACACCAGGTAGTCAACGTTGTCGCAAGTCGCGCGAATGGATCCGTCAGCGCTTCGTTTGGCGCTCTTCACGTTCTTGCAGTTCGGGAAGTTCGTTTTGATGACTCGAGACGCCACGGCGAGGGCATCGCCTTTCGGCGCTGCTCCAACCGCAGGAGCGGCATTTCCGATAGAGCCGGCAAAGGCCAGCATTGCAAGCACCGCAGAGGCAACCAACATCGATCTCATTCTTTTCCCCTTGGATAAACGCAAGCCCGTTGATAACGCCTTACGTGACCTAGATATCGCCTCAACTGGGCAACCACATCCATCCACCGCCACATCCGTCCATTTCTTGCCAGATATGGATGCGCTCAGATGTATCCACCGCACCGCAGTCGTTCGCGCCCTAGCATCTCCACGTTAGGCGGCCAGTCTAGCGGCGATAAAAATCCACGGCTTGAGTGGAATCCCGCCGCCACCTGCCGCCGCCATAGTCCAGCCCGCCCGCTTCAATCCAGCGCCAACACCGCATCCGCCCCCCGCATCGGCATCGCCGCATGCAGCGCTTTCTCCCCCGCCTTGTCATAGCGCAGCTCCAACCGCGTGCCGCCTTCGGTCACGCGCAGCCAGGCAAAACCATCGCCGGGATGGTCCTGCCACTCGCCCACCTCGCAGCACAGCAGCTCGGAGGATGGCGTCTGCTGAGGCGTGGCGCCGGTCGCGGCGTCGATGCCGAATACCTCCGGCGCGGCGAATTCCTCGGGGTCGGTGATGGCAAAGGGCCAGGGCGCATAGAGCGCCGAGCTGTGGATGGAATGCAGGCGCAGCGCCGGGCCCTGGCCATCGGCGCGGCGCAGCTCGGCGCTGACATGGCCGGAACGGTGCTCGTCGCCGGAGAGAAAGACCACGCCGCTGGCGCGCTGGCGCCAGAGTTCGGCCAGCAGCCATTGCTGGCTGGCCGGAAAGCCGCACCAGGCATCGGAGCGCAACGAGCCCGACACATGGGCGGCGCTGCTGCGCCGGCGCGGCAGCAGCAGGGCACCGCTGAGCACGAAGCGCGGGCGGCCGGCGCTGGCTGTCAGCCAGGCGCTGAAGGCCTGGCGCTGGGCAGCGCCGATCATCTGCGCCTCGGCCACGCGCGCCACCGTGCGGGGCTCGCGCTCGAGCCGGCTGTCGGCGATAAAAAAAGCGGCCCCGCGCCAGTCGAAGCTGTGCCAGAAGCGCTCCGCCGAGCCCTGTCGCTCGCGCTGGCCATCGGGCTCCCAGCGGTATTGCCAGGCCGCGGCGCGCGCGCTGGCGGTGTACTCGCCGGGGTCGTGGCTGCCGTCGGGCAGCAGGCAGGGCTCGCAGTTGTCCTGCACCTCGTGGTCGTCGGGCGCGTGCACGATGCGCGCCAGCGTGGGCGGCAGGTAGCGGGCCAGGCCGGCCTTGAAGTGCTGGTAGGGCCGCGCATAGCGTTCGGCGCTGGTGCTGGGGTCGGCCAGGCCGCCGCTGGCATCGGCATAGATCTCGTCGCCGGCGATCAATAACAGCGAGACCTTGCGGCCCTCCGGATGCTGGCGGCAGAAGGCCACCAGCCGCGCCATCGCCGCGTCGGCGGGGCTGGCCAGCGCGGGGTCGCGCTCGGCGCCGCGGCTCACGTCCAGCATGCCGGGCGGGTACTGGCAGGCGGCGAGCAGCAAGCTCAGCGCGCCGCCCTCGGTCTCGGACGACGGGCTGGGCACAAAGGCATGGGCCCAGTCGGGCAGGGCCGGCTGGCTTTGCAGCAGCTCGTCGATCGCCAGGTTCAGGTCCTCCACCCGCAGATCGGGCAGCGCGGCGCCGTTGCCGCCCTCCTCGGCATCGGCGCGCGGGTCCAGGTAGATGAACAGGCACAGCAGGCCGGTGTCGGGCCCGGCCGGAAAGTGGCGCAGCGCGAGCGCATGGCGCAGCGGCTCGCCGGGGCTGCTGTCGGGCTCGGCATGGAAGGTCTCTGTATGCGGCGGCGCGCTCGTCAGCCGCTCGAAGCGCTCGCCACCGCGCCAGCGCACCGGCACCCAGGCCCACAGACGCGGCCAGCCCTGCTCGGGCTTGAGCGCGGTGAGCAGCTGCATGTGGATGCCATCGGGGTCGGGCGCGCGCTCCACCCGGTGCCAGGGTGCATGGGCGCACAGCACCGATTTGCTTTCACGCATCCGCCGCGCCCTCCCGCAGGAATTCAATGATGACGGGGAATACCTTGGTGGCGGCATGCCGACCGATTAGGCAGTCCTGGTGGCCATGCTCGCTCACCACGTGGTAGCGGTAGCGGCCCGGAGCCACATGGGCATAGTGATCGGCGGTGAGCTCGGCGCTTTCGGCCTGGCACAGGCCGTTGTCCTGCCCGTGCACCGAGAGCACCGGAAAGGCCTGCAGCAGCGCCAGGCTCTTGGAGAGATCGTCGAGGTAGACGCTGGCGCCCTGCCAGTCGGTGATCTCGTTGGCACGCGCGAAGTTGATCGCCTGCGCCACCGTGTCCAGGCTCAGCGGGCCGAAATGGTCGTCGATGTGGTCGAACACCGGCTGGTCGACGTTGCCGATCGCGAAGTCGCGGCCGTACAGCATGTCCATGCGGTGGCGCGTGCGCACCCAGGGCGTGCGCGCGATGCTGGGCGGCGGCGGGTTCTCGATGTCGTACTCGTTGTCCGGGTAGGGCAAGGTGGCGAGCAGGCGGTCGATCAGCTGGTCCAGCAGCTTGTCGCCCGCCGGTCGGAAGGCATAGTCCTGCAGCGGCAGATAGGGGCGCAGGTATTGCATCAGATGCGCGCGCAAGGTGTTGGTGGGCGAGAAGATCAGCATCGGCGTGACCTGCGAGATCACCAGCTTGCTGATCTGCCGCTGCTCCATCAGCGCGCGCCGCAGCGGATAGAAATGCTCGATGTCCGGCTGCTCGCGCGGCTCCAGCAGCGCCATATGCAGCATCACCGAACCCATGCAATGCGCCAGCACCTGCAGCTGTGCCTGGCCGGTGGCCTGCAGGATGTGGTCGATCGCCACCGGGATGTCGTTGAAGGCGGCCTCCTCGAAGGTCCAGGGCAGGCGCGCGGTGGGCATGCCGGCGCTGGTGCGCATGTCGACGATCCAGATGTCGTAGCCCTCGTCCCACAGCAGCTTGGCCGGGCCGGGCTGCACCGAGTGATGGGCGAAGGTGGTGCCGCTGGCGCTGTAGCCATGGATCATCAGGAGCGGCGTGGCGCCCGCTCGCTTGGCGCGGTAGCGCGTCAGCCGGCAATAGACGGTGCGCTGATCGTCGGCACTGGGCGCGCGGCCCACCGGGCGGCGCTGCGCCCCGGCCTCGCCCCAGCGCCCGGTGGGCAGCTCGACGATCTCGGGCGCGGGCAGGTCCGGTACCGCGTGCGGCAGGCGGCGGATCTCGCGCTCGGGCGCGGGGTCGGGCTTGCGCATGCTCCAGACATGCAGGCCGATCAGCATGCGCGCGGCGTAGGCCATCAGCGCGCCCACGTCGCGGATCGCGCTGGGCAGGTCCTGCGCCTGGGTCAGGCGCAGCAGCGGCACGCGCTGGCGCGCCAGGTAGTAGAGGTCCAGCTCCAGCATGGCCTCGCGCTGCCCGGCCAGCGGCTCGAAGGGCGACCCCGGTTCCAGATAGAGCCGGCTCAGCTGCATCCAGGGGTTGCCGCGCCGGCTGTAGCCGATGCGCTTGCTGCCGCGCAGCTCCAGCCCCACCAGGCCGATGGCCCAGATCGGCAGGCGGCCGGCCTCGGGCGCGGGGTGGCCCACGGTGAGGCGGTAGTCCATCAGGCGGCGCTCGCCCGCGTGGCTGGCCAGGTGCCAGGCGTTGCGGGCCTGCGCCAGCAGCCTGGCCAAAAATCCATGGCTTCGGCCCTGGCCCGGCTGGGCTGGAACGCGGCCGGCGAGCTGGTCCTGCAGCGCGAACACCATGTCGCGCCAGCCGCGGTTCATGAACCAGGCGGCCAGGCCGCGCAGGCGCCGCCGCAGCGGCCCGCTGGGCGCGCGATGGAACACCGCCAGCTCGGCGCTGGCGAGCGGCGCGCACCAGCGCGCGTCCTCGTCGCGGCGCTCGGCATGCATCCAGAGCTTGCCCTCGCCGGGGCGGCGCTCGCGCGCCACCACCATGTAGCGGCCGGGCGCATCGGGGTCGGGCTCGGTATCGAACAGGCGCAGCATGCCGCGGCCCTGCTCGGCGCCGATGCGCAAGGCGCGCTCGGGGCCCGGCTGCAGCAGCTGGCGCAGCGGCAGCTCGCCGTACACAAAGCTCAGCTCCAGGTACTTGACCTCGCCGCCGGGCGCGCCGGGCAGGCGCACAAAGCCGGCCATGCGCTCGCGGAACTCGGCCAGCGTGGGCAGGCCGGGCTGGTGCGCGGGCGCACGGTAACGCGGCCGCGGCCCCCGTACCGGCAAGGGCGCGCCCGGCGCCTGCAGCCCCCATTGATGCCTGAGCCCCGCCGGCGCGGCCACCGCACGCAGCGCCAGCGCGGTGATGGTGAGCGCCGGGTTGATGCCCAGGGCGGTGGGCATGATGGCGCCGTCCAGCACCGCCAGGTCGGCGTAGACCTCGCTGCTGGCGTGACCGTTCTTGCCGGTAAAGACCTGACCCCATTGGTTGACCACGCCGCCATCCGCGGCGTCGGCCATGCCGCAGCCGCCCAGCGGGTGCACCGTGAGCATGGGCCCGCGCGTGCTGCCGAGCATGAACTCCAGCTCGGCCGGCAGCAGCCGCCAGGCCGGGTTGGCGAGCAGGCGCGCGCCCTGCGGGGCCAGGCGCTCGGCCAGCCAGCGGTGGCGCGCATCCACCTGGCC
>Ga0208886_100188_pt1 | contig 11474 bp, 9 predicted proteins | sample LakWasM105_HOW12_2_FD_183923 | JGI IMG/M metagenome (GOLD analysis project Ga0208886, IMG submission 183923) | Freshwater sediment methanotrophic microbial communities from Lake Washington under simulated oxygen tension - Sediment Metagenome... | ecosystem: Environmental > Aquatic > Freshwater >... | reverse complement strand
GTTTGCCGTGCTGATCTTCGATACCGAGCAACGCATCCCGCAGCGCTCCAAATCCGCTGAAATCACGCCCGCCGTGGTGCGCGGCAAGCATATCTGGGAAACCCGCAACTGCATCGGTTGCCACACCCTGCTGGGCGAGGGTGCCTACTTCGCGCCCGAGCTGGGCAATGTCTACACCCGCCGCGGGCCCGACTTCATCAAGGCCTGGATCAAGGCCCAGCCCACCGGCGCGCCGGGCCGCCGCCAGATGCCCAACTTCCATCTGGACGACAAGCAGCTCGACGACCTGGTCGAGTTCCTCAAGTGGACCAATGGCGTGGACACCGAGAAGTGGCCGCCGAACATTGAAGGTTGAGGAGAGACAGACATGAAAACAGCCACTCTCAAGTTCAAATCGCAGTCGGTCGCCAAGCTCTATTTCATGGGCGCGATCGCACTCTTCGTGGGCCAGATCGTGTTCGGCCTGACGCTGGGCCTGCAGTACCTGATCGGGGACCTGATGTTCCCGGCCATCCCCTTCAACATCGCCCGCATGGTGCACACGAATCTGCTCATCGTGTGGCTGCTGATGGGCTTCATGGGCTCGGCCTACTACCTGGTGCCCGAGGAAGCCGAGACCGAGCTCTACAGCCCCCTGCTGGCCAAGATCCTGTTCTGGGTCTTCCTGGCCGCGGGCGCCGCGACCATCCTCGGCTATCTGCTGGTGCCTTACGCCACGCTGGCCGAGATGACCGGCAACAACCTCTTGGCCACGATGGGGCGCGAGTTCCTCGAGCAGCCCCTGCCGACCAAGCTGGGCATCGTGGTGGTGGCGCTGGCCTTCCTCTTCAACATCAGCATGACGGTGTTGAAGGGCCGCAAGACCGCCATCACCCTGGTGCTGCTGATGGGCTTGTGGGGCCTGGCGCTGATGTTCCTGTTCAGCTTCGTCAACCCCAGCAACCTGGTGCGCGACAAGATGTACTGGTGGTTCGTCGTCCACCTCTGGGTGGAAGGCACCTGGGAGCTGATCCTGGGCGCGCTGCTGGCCTTCGTGCTGATCAAGACCACCGGCGTGGACCGTGAGGTGATCGACAAGTGGCTGTACCTGATCATCACGATGGCCCTCGTCACTGGCATCCTGGGCACCGGCCACCACTTCTTCTTCATCGGCCTGCCGGGTTACTGGCAATGGGTGGGCAGCGTGTTCAGCGCGATGGAGCCGATCCCCTTTTTCATGATGACCCTGTTCGCCTTCAATATGGTGCAGCGGCGCAAGCGCGAGCATCCCAACCAGGCAGCGGTGCTGTGGGCCGTCGGTTGCGCGGTGATGGGTTTCCTGGGTGCCGGCCTGTGGGGCTTCATCCACACGCTCAGCCCGGTCAACTACTACACCCATGGCAGCCAGATCACCGCGGCGCACGGCCACCTGGCCTTCTACGGCGCCTATGTGCTGGTGGTGATCGCGATGATCAGCTATGCCATGCCGATCCTGCGCGGCCGCGAGGCCAATCCGCGCCGCGCCCAGGCCGTCGAGATGTGGAGCTTCTGGATCATGACCATCGGTATGGCGGTGATGGTGCTGGCCCTGACCGGCGCCGGCATCCTGCAGATCTGGCTGCAGCGCATGCCCACCGAGGGTGCGATGGGCTTCATGGCCACGCAAGACCAGCTGCGCTTCTTCTACTGGGTGCGTGTCGCCGGTGGCGTGCTGTTCCTGTGCGGGCTGCTCACCTATCTGGCCAGCTTCTTCATCGGCGCCGGCGCCGACGAGGATGAGCCGGTGGCGAATGGTCGACTGAGGGCCGCATGATGGAAATGCTGAGCGCGCGCCAGCTCAGCCGGGAACTGCCGGAAGGGCTGCCTTTCTACGCCTCGCAGGGCCAGGAATGCCGGCTCTTCGAGCAGGCCCATGCCAGCCGTCTGCCCCTCTTGATCAAGGGGCCCACCGGCTGCGGCAAGACCCGGCTGGTGGAGCATATGGCCGCGCGCCTGGGCCGCCCGCTGGTGACGGTGAGCTGCCACGACGACCTCAGCGCCGCCGACCTGGTGGGCCGCCACCTGATCGCGGGCGGCGACACACGCTGGTGCGACGGGCCGCTCACCCGTGCGGTGCGATCGGGCGCGATCTGCTACCTCGACGAGGTGGTGGAGGCGCGCAAGGACACCACGGTGGTGCTGCATCCGCTCGCCGACGATCGCCGCCAGCTGCCCATCGAGCGCACCGGCGAGCTGCTCGACGCCGCGCCCGGCTTCATGCTGGTGATCAGCTACAACCCCGGCTACCAGAACCTGCTCAAGGGGCTCAAGCCGAGCACGCGCCAGCGCTTCGTGGCGCTGAGCCTGGACTATCCCGCCCCCGAGGTGGAGCAGCGCATCGTGCGCGCCGAGAGCGGCTGCACGGCCGAACAGGCCGCGCGCCTGGTGCGGCTGGCGCAGGCGCTGCGCCGCCTCACCGAGCATGACCTGGAAGAGACCGCCAGCACCCGCTTGCTGGTGATGGCGGCACGCCTGACGGTGGCCGGCCTGACGCTGGGCGAGGCCTGCCGGGCCGCGGTGGTGGATGCGCTCACCGACGATGCCGAGACCGCGGCCGCGCTGGCGGAGGTGGTGCTGGCGGTGGTCGGCGATGCCTGAGATCGTGCTGGCCGCGTCACCACAGGCGCACACGGGCCGCATGGCCCGCCTGCAGCGCCTGCGGCGCGCCACCCAGCTGGGCTTCTTCGCCCTGTTCCTGTTCGCACCGGCACTGAACCTGCTGCGCTTCGACCTGCAGGAGACCCAGCTCTGGTTCCTGGGCTTCCGCTGGAGCCTGGGTATCGACGCCTTCACGCGCGGCGAGATCAGCGCCAACGAGGCGGCGCTGGCCATCCTGTTGCGCGGCATCCTGCCGGCGGTGCTTTTCGTGGTGGGCTTCATGACCCTGGCCTGGCGCTACGGTCGCGTCTACTGCGGCTGGCTGTGCCCGCATTTCTCGCTGGTCGAGACCCTCAACGAGCTGCTGCACCGCGCCACCGGCAAATACAGCCTGTGGGAGCGCGAGCGCAGCGGCCAGGCCCATGCCGGCTGGTGGCCGCTGTTCGTGCTCAGCGGCCTCTTCTTCGGCTTTGCCTGGTCCATCACGCTGCTCACCTATCTGCTGCCGCCGGCGCAGATCTGGAGCGGCCTCGTGCATGGCACGCTGACGCCCAACCAGGCGCGCTTCATCCTCATCGGCGGCGCGGTCTTCAGCACCGAGATGCTGCTGGCGCGCCATCTGTTCTGCCGCTTCGGCTGCGCGGTAGGCCTGTTCCAGAGCCTGGCCTGGATGGCCAACCCGCGTGCCCTGGTGGTGGCCTTCACGCGCGAACGCGCACGCGACTGCCGCGATTGCAGCACCGCCAAGGCCCCCGAGGGCGCGGCTTGCGACGTGGCCTGCCCGATGCGGCTGAAGCCGCGCAATATCAAGCGCCTGATGTTCTCCTGCGTGCAATGCGGGCAATGCGTCACCGAGTGCGAGAGCTCGCATGCGCCGCGCGGCGCGAATCCCAATCTGGAGTGGACCGTGGGCGTGGATGCGCTGCGCGAGACGCTCAAGCAACGCAGGCAGGGCTGATCGATCATGGAAGAGTGGGTCGGCGAGCAATGGCACCGCCTCATCAGCCGGGCGGCCTACCGCGGCTATCCCGAGCAGGCGGTGGCGCTGGCCTCGGTGCAGCGCGCCGCGGCGGTGCTTTACCGCGCCGCCGGCGGCGCCAGCGCGGTGCGCATCGTGCCGGCCGGCCAGGCCCGCGTGGGCGGGCCGCGCGGCTGGCTGCAGCGCATCGCAGGGGCGGGCCAGCGCGCTGCGCGCCCGCGCCTGGATGCCGAGGCGCTGGCGCTGCCGCCGCAGATCGATGTGTTCGACGATGCCGGCCTCAACCGCGACCTCTATCTCTGGCTGGCGGCGCTGGCCGCAGCCTTCGAACCCGGCGCCACCTGGGTGATCGCCAACCGCGCCGCCACCGCGCGCGCGCTCGAGCGCTGCCCGGGCCTGGCGCCACGCTACCAGCGCCTGCTCGCCGCGCACCTGGCCCAGCGCCCCGATCCGGCGCGCCTGAACGGCATGGCCGCAGGCGCCGAACAGGCGCTGCAGGCGGTGCTGCGCCATGGCCTGGACGGCTCGCCCGAGGGCAAGCTCAGCGGCATCGAGCTGGACGGCATGCAGCTGGCGCCGGTGTGGCTGTGGCTGGAGCCCTGGTCGGAGGCCGCGGCCACGGCGCCGCGCGCCGACACCGGCGAGGGCAGGGCGGGTGACGACGGCGCCAAGCCGCGACCGCGCAGCACCAACAACACGCGCCGGCGTACCCGTCAGCAAGCCCAGAGCTCCGACCGCCCGCCGCTGCTGCTGCCCTCCAAGATCGAGTCCATCCTGACCTGGAGCGAGCATGTGCCGGTGGACCGCGGCACCGACGATGAAGACGACGACCAGTCGGCGGCCGCCGCCGACGACATGGAAAAACTGACGCTGGCACGCGGCCAGCAGACCTCGGCCTCGCGCATCAAGTTCGACCTCGACCTGCCCAGCGCCAGCGCCGACGATCGCCCGCTGGGCCCCGGCGAGCAACTGCCGGAATGGGACTGGAAGCAGCGCCGCCTGCTGCCTGCGCATTGCGCCGTGCAGACCCTGGTGGCCACGCCGGCCGCGGGCCTGTTCGTGCCGCCGCCGGCGCTGCGCGCCACCGCACGCCGCGTGCGCCGCGGCCTCGAGCTGCTGCGCGCCGCGCCGCGCTGGCAGCGCGGCTGCGCGGACGGCGACGCCATCGATCTGGACGCCTGGGTGCGCCACGCCAGCCAGGCCAGCGATGGCGGCCCCAGCCTCAGCGACCCGGCCGTGTACGCGCGCCGCCAGCGCGGCGAGCGCAGCCTGGCGACGCTGCTGCTGGCCGATCTCTCGCTCTCCACCGATGCCCATGTCAACAACGAGGCGCGCGTGATCGACGTGATACGCGACAGCCTCTATGTTTTTGGCGAGGCCTTGCATGGCCTGGGCGATGCCTATGCGATGCTGGGGTTCAGCTCGGTGCGGCGCGCGCATGTGCGCATGCAGCACCTGAAGGGCTTCGACGAGGCCTGGAAGCCGGCGGTGCAGGCGCGCGTGGGCGCCATCAAGCCCGGCTACTACACCCGCATGGGCGCGGCCATACGCCTGGCAGCCAAGCGCCTGCAGGAGCGCCCCGAGCGCCAGCGCCTGCTGCTGATACTCACCGACGGCAAGCCCAATGACCTCGACGTCTACGAAGGACGCTGGGGCATCGAGGACACCCGCCATGCGGTGCAGGAGGCGCGCGAGGCCGGCCTCACGCCCTTCTGCCTGAGCATCGACGAGGAGGCGCAGGACTATCTGCCCCATCTGTTCGGCAGCCAGGGATGGGCGCAGGTGAGCCGGCCGGCCGAGCTGCCGCTGCGGCTGGCGGCCGTCTATGCACGGCTGACGCGGCGCAGTTAAGCCCCTGGTTTGATACGTATCAAGCCCGCCGGCGGCCCGGCGGGCAGACAATGCGCGTGCTTCTGGAGTCTTGCCATGGACATGCGCGCCTTCGACCTGCCGCGATACCTCGCCAACCTGCCGCTGTTCAGCGATCTCAGCGCGCCCGAGCTGCTGCGCCTGGCCGGCGGCTGCCAGCTGCGCCGCTACCAGCGCGGCGAGGCGGTGTTCCATGTGGGCCAGGCCTGCGAGGAGTTCCACGTCACCGTCACCGGCCAGGTCAAGCTGTTCGCGATCTCGCCGGCCGGGCAGGAGAAGGTGATCGAGCTGCTGGGTCCCGGCCACAGCTTTGCCGAGGCGCTGATGTTCACCGGCAAGCCCTACATCATCAATGCGCAGGCGCTCACCGACAGCCTGGTGCTGAGCGTCAGCAAGGAGGCGGTGCTGCGCGAGATCGAGGCCGACTCGCGCTTTGCGCTGCGCATGCTGGCCGGCATTTCGCGCCGCCTGCATGGCCTGGTGCACGATGTGCAGGCCTATGCCCTGCACAGCGGCGTGCAGCGCGTGATCGGCTATCTGCTGCGCGATCAGCTGGTGGAAGACTGCGCCAGCGGTGAGGTCATCACCGTCTCGCTGCCGGTCAGCAAGGCCACGGTGGCCTCGCGGCTCTCGCTCACGCCCGAGTATTTCTCGCGCGTGCTGCACGAGCTGGAGGCGGCGGGCCTGATCGAGGTGGACAAGCGCGACATCCGCATCCTCGATGCGCAGCGCCTTGCCAGCCACTCCTCGGTGGGTGGCTGAGCCGGGCCCGGCGCCATCGTCTGTTCGGATGAGGCGCCTAGTTCTGAAGAACTAGTGGCCGGCCGCATTTGATGCGGATCAAGTCGGCGGGGGCGGGGATGGCAAGAATCGCGGCCATAGAACACGCCATCCACCGGGGAGCCCACCATGTCTGCTGCTGTATTCGATGTGCCGCGTTATCTGGCGGTGCTGCCGCTGTTTGCTGGCCTGCCGGACGCTGACTTGCAGGGTATGGTCCGCGAGGGCGTGACGGCGCTGCGGCTGGAGCGCGGCGCCATGCTGCTGCATGCCGGCGACGCCTGCGACGCCGTGCACCTGGTGGTGACCGGCCATGTCAAGCTCTACACCGTGGCCAGCCATGGCGCCGAGAAGGTGTTCGAGCTGGTGGGGGCGGGCCAGAGCGTCGGCGACACCCTGATCTTCAACCAGCAGCCCTACAGCTTCAGTGCCCAGGCGCTCACCGAGGCGCTGGTGCTGCGCGTGCCGGCGGCGCTGCTGACGGCGCAGGTGCGGCGCGACCCGGCGTTCGCGCTGCGGCTGCTGGCCGGCGCCTCGCAACGCATCGAGGGCCTGCTGCGCGATGTCGAGTCCTACTGCCTGCACAGCGGCGCCCATCGCGTGGTGGGCTATCTGCTCGAGCAGGGCGGCACCGCCGGCCAGGGCTCGGCCGAACCGATCACCGTCTCGCTGCCGGTCAGCAAGGCCAATGTGGCGGCGCGGCTGTCGCTCACGCCGGAATACTTCTCGCGCGTGCTGCGCGAGCTGGAGGACGAGGGCCTGATCCAGATCTGCCGGCGCGACATCCGCATCATGCAGCCGCGCCGCCTGGCGCGTTACAGCCTGCAGTAAGAGCGTGTTTGCGGTCCCGTCATGGTGCCCGCAAGGCAGCCCAGGGGCGCAATCTAGGCGCGCGCCGCAGGCCAGGCTCGTGCCTGGCCAAGGTGGGCAACGACGAGTGCGCCCCTGGGCTACCTTGCCCTTCGGGTTGCCCCGCAAAGACAGCGTCTGCGGCGTTGCAAATCCTCGCCGGGTGTCCAACCCGGCTGCGGTTTGCGCCTTGCATCCCCTGCCTTTGCGGGGCAACGGGCGCCATGACGGGATCGCAAACACGCTCTAAGCGCCAGCGGCTCAGGGCTTCAGCGCCTTGACCGCCTGCAGCGTCTTCAGCGCGTCCACCATGCCATGGCCATAGGCCTTGGAGTGGCCGTTGGCGTCGTAGCTGCCCGGCGGGCCAATCTTCACCGCGCTGCGCTTGAGCAGCGCCGCGACCTGGGCCGGGCTCAGCTGCGGCTTGAGCGACAGCATCAGCGCCGCCAGGCCCGCCACCAGCGGGGTAGCGGAGGAGGTGCCGCCGAAGTCGTTCGTGAACAGGCCGTCCACGCCACCGGCGGCCACGCTGCCGATATTGAAACCACGGCCCGGCAGCGCGACATCGGTGCAGAAGATGCCCTTGGCGCCGCCGCTGGACGGCGCCACCACCGCCAGCTGCGCGCCGCTGTTGGAATAGTCGGCCTGCAGCCTGGCATCGGTGCTGGCACCCACCGCGATGCAATGCGCATCGGCGGCCGGGTAGGAGACGCGCGGCGCCGCATCGTTGCCGGCCGCGCACACGATCACCGCACCGCGGCCGGCGCGGCCCTGGGTGCTGGCGTCGGCGATGGCGGCCTGCAGGTCGGGGCTGCGCGGGCCGCCCCAGGAGCAGGAAATCACATCGGCGAACTGCGCCGCGTAGCGCACCGCGTCGGCCACGCGCGCATCGGAGGCGAGGTCGTCGGCATGGAAGATCTTCACCGGCAGCAGGCTGCAGCGCGGCGCCATGCCAAAGCCGCGCGGGCCGCTGCCCACGGCCACGCCGGCGCAGCAGCTGCCGTGGATGTCGTTGCCATTCATCTGGTCGAAGGGCATGCGAAAGCGCTTGGGCCGCGGGTCGAAATGGTCGGCCGCGCTGTCGGGCACGTAGAAGTCGCGCCCCAGCAGGTCGCGCGGCTCCTGCGGGTCGGGCTTGCGCTTGAGGCGCGCCTTCAGTTCGGGATGGTCCACGTCCACGCCATCGTCCAGCACCGCTACCGTGATGCTCTTCCTGCCCTGGCTGAGCGCCCAGGCCTGCCTGGCGCGCACCATCGCCAGATGCCATTGCGCCTTGGCGGGGCTCGGTGGCGCACTGCTGGCGCAGCGCGTGTATTGCGAAATGAAATTGGGCGTGGCGAATTCCACCAGCGCCTGCTCGCCCAGCTGCAGCGCCAGCTCGATCAGCGCCTCGACGCTGTAGCGGCGCGCCGCATCGACGACGACGAACTGCTGCGCGTGGAAGGCGTTGCCGCTGCGCTTGGAGAGGCCTAACTTCTTCAGTAGCTGGGCCTGCTGGACGCGCGTCGAATCGGCGCGAAAGCGCAGCACCAGCTCGCGGTAGGCCAGACGCAGCAGGCCGCTCTCGCCATCCTCGAAGACCGCGAAGCGCTTGCGCGCCATCAGCGCGCCGAGTTCGTCGGCCGCGACGGTCTTGGCGCCCGCGCGCACCGCGCCGTCGCCGTCCGGCGCCGGGTAGTCGAAATGCGCTTGCGCGGCGCGCAGCACGCGGCCCGTGCTCATGGCCGCGTACTCGCGCCCCGAGAGCTTGAGCGCGGGGGCGTCACCCAGGGGCGTGCTCTGCGCCGCAATCGGCTTGAGCGTGACGATGCTGCCGTCGGTGGTCCTGTAGCCCAGTGTCATGGCAAGCTCCTGCGCGGGCGCGCTGATGTTCAGGGGGAACGCTGGTAGGCGCTTTCGGTGTCGAGCCAGGCCGCCGCCACGCCGCTGGCGCTGGCCAGCCTGGCCAGCAGCGCCGGCAGGTCGGCTTCGGCCGCATCGAGCGGGGCGAACAGGGCCTGATTCTGGGTGAAGCTGCTGCGGCGCTGCATCCGCAAGCCGAATGAGCGGGCGAACTCGGCCAGCTGGCCATCGCTCTGCGCACTATCAAAGCGCAGCACCAGATCGCCGCTCGGATAGCTGCACAGGCCGGCCTCGTCCAACAGCACCGGCAGCAGCTGGTAGGCCTGGCCTGCCGCGGCGCGCAGACCCGCCGGCGCTTGTGCGCCGCGCATGGGCTCGTGCAGATGCAGCAGCCAGCCGCCTCTGGCGCTGGCGAGGCGCTCGGCCCGCCCGAACGCCGCCACGGCCGCCGGCAACTCGGCCGATGCGGCCGATGCGGCGGACGCGGCGAGCGGGCGCAGCAGCAGGCACTGCGTATCGATCTTGGGTGGTTTGTTCACATGCTGACCATAAGCTTGCTGGGGCCAGTCTAGGGCCTGGTGGCCGCCGGACCCCTAACTTCGCAGGGCCGCGACATTGCCATGCGGGGCCTGGCTGCCTATCCTGCCATCGACCCGCGCTGCCAGCGCGAGCGATGTCAACAGGGAGCGATGCATCATGGCGACCAAGAGATCAGCAAGGCGCGGTCAAACTCCGGCCACCACGCCGTCCACCAGCCCGGCCACCACGCAGGATGCCTGCGAGTGCCGTTCCGGCCCACTGGCCGGCAGCGCGCGGGTGCAGGGCTTCAGCTTCAAGAACCGTTGGCTGCACTATGCCGATGTCGATGGCGACGCGATGTTCGAGGGCGACATCGTGCTGGGTCGGGCGGCCGAGCTGGCCGCCGATGCCGCCAACCAGGATGTCACGGGCCGCTTCGGCGTCGGCATCACCGGCGCCAACGTGCGCTGGCCGAATGGCCGCCTGCCCTACGAAATCGATCCCGCGCTGCCCAACCAGGCGCGCGTCACCGACGCGATCGCGCATTGGGAGGCGAACACCGCGATCCGCTTTGTGCTGCGCACCGCCGGCAATGCCGCCTCCTTCCCGGACTTCGTCCGCTTCGTGCCGGGCGGCGGCTGCTCGTCCATGGTGGGGCGACGCGGCGGCCAGCAGAACATCACGCTGGGCAGCGGCTGCACCACCGGCAATGCCATCCACGAGATCGGCCACACCGTGGGCCTGTGGCATGAGCAGAGCCGCGAGGACCGCGACGCGCGCGTGCAGATCGTCTGGGCCAATATCGACCCGGCGATGTCGCACAACTTCGACCAGCACATCGCCGATGGCGACGATATCGGTGCCTACGATTTCGGCTCGGTGATGCACTATCCGGCGAATGCCTTCTCGGTGAACGGGCAGAACACCATCGTGCCGCGCAGCGCGCTGCCGGCCGGCGTGGTGATGGGGCAGCGCAGCGGCCTGTCGGCCGGCGACATCGCGGCGGTGCAGGCCATGTACCCCGGCATCGGCAGCACCACCAAGGAGGTGCAGAAGGACCCGATCAGCGACGTCACCATCAAGGAAGTGCGCAAGGATGTGGCGGCCGATCCCACCATCAAGGAAGTGCGCAAGGACCCGACCTCGGACGTGACGCTCAAGGAGGTGCGCAAGGACCCGATCAGCGACCCGACCGTCAAGGAGGTGCGCAAGGATCCGGTGCGCGACCCCATCCCGACGCGCAAGGAGGTGGCGCTGGACAACCCGCGCATCCCCATCCCGATCCCGCGGCCCGGGCCGCTGCGCGGCCCCTTCGACCCCTCGGCCACGCCCTATGTGCTGGCTTCCGGCAGCCGCTATGCGGGCGACAGTGGCGATGCGCTGGCCGAGGCCGCGGCGCAGCTGGAGCAGCTCGCCGAAGCGCATACCCAGGCCCAGCAGGAGGCCGATGCGCTGGCCGAGGCCTACGAGCAGGCGCTGCAGCATTGGCTCAGCCTGCAGGGCGGAGACGGCGCTTGAGGGCGCGCATGAGGGCGGCGCGCGCATGATCGTCGTCGTCTCCTACGAGGGCGAGGATCACAGCGACGCGGTCTGTGCCTGCCTGCAGCGCGCCGGCCGGGAGCTGCTGCGCATCGACCTGGCCGACTTCCCGGTGCGCAACCGCATCGCGCTGCGCTGGCGCGATGGCGCGGCGCCGCAGTACCTGCTGGAGGTCGCCGGGCGCGAAGTGGATCTGGCCGCTGCCCGCGTGGTGTGGTGGCGGCGCGTGCGCGGCTTCGATGTCGATCCCGCCATCCTGCGCGGCCAGCACCGCGCCTTTGCCAGCAGCGAGACCGGCCAGGCCGTGCACGGCATGCTCGACGCCTTGGGCTGCGCCTGGATGAACCCGCGCCTGGCCGACGAGGCCGCCCACCACAAGCCGCTGCAATGGACGCTGGCCCAGCAGGTCGGGCTGCAGGTGCCGGCCACCCTGGTCACCACGCGGGCCGAGGAGGCGCAGCGCTTCGTCGCCGAGCAGGGC
>Ga0208886_100179_pt1 | contig 12538 bp, 7 predicted proteins | sample LakWasM105_HOW12_2_FD_183923 | JGI IMG/M metagenome (GOLD analysis project Ga0208886, IMG submission 183923) | Freshwater sediment methanotrophic microbial communities from Lake Washington under simulated oxygen tension - Sediment Metagenome... | ecosystem: Environmental > Aquatic > Freshwater >... | reverse complement strand
GGTAAACGGTGACGATGGGCTCAAAGCGCAGTGCCCGGGCGAGCCCGCTCCAGCCTGGGGCCAGGTCTTGCGTCAGGCGTGCCGCCTCCACGCTGCTGCAGGCCAGCACCACGGCGTCGAAGCGCTCTCCATCGACCAGCCAAGCGCCCGCATCACTGGCGTGCAGGGCCTCGATACGCTGCGACATGCGCAGCCGTGCGCCATGGCCGCTCAGCCAGGCGGCGGCCGGGCGTGCCAACAGATCGCTCAGGCCCAGGCGCGGCAGCAGCAGATCGGCCGAGCCGGGGCCGCTGAACAAGGCGTCGCGCAGCACGCGCAGGAACACGCGCGCGCTGGCGCGCTCCGCCGGCGTATTCAATGCCGCCACGCACAGCGGCCAGACCAGATCCGCGCGGACCTCGTCGGCCAGGCCGGTGCAGAGTTCGGCCACGCTGAGTGCCTCCGGGCACTCGAAGCGCCGCAGCGCCCAGGCCGTGCAGTGCCTCAGCAGTGAGAGCCGCGCCCGCCACGGCCAGCCTGCATGGCGCAGCACCGCGAGGGCGAAGCTCGGCACCGGATGGCCGGCGCGCAACTGCAGCCCGGCATGCTCGGGGTAGCGCAGTTGCAGCGGCAGGCGCAGCAGCGCCATGGCGGGGTCCACGCCCAGGGTCCGCAGTAGGGACAGGCTGGCGCCGTAGGCGCCGATCAGGATGTGCTGGCCGTTGTCGAGCGCGTGCTCGCCGGCGCTGACCGTGCGTGCACGCCCCCCCGGCGCGCTGGCCATCTCGAACAGCGTGACTTCGGCGCCGGCCTGGCAGGCCTCGACGGCCGCCGCCAGACCGGCCCAGCCCCCGCCTATCACCGCCAGGCGCGTGCGGCCGGCCATCAACGACCGCGCCAGTTGGTGCGCATCGCGATCCAGAGCTTGCGCAGCGGCGTCAGCGAGATGCGCTGGTGCAGCACCTGGAAGCGCTCGGCCTCGATTTCACGCAGCAGGGCGCGGTAGATATTGGCCATCATGATGCCGGGCTTCTGGGCCTGGCGATCGGCCTCGGGCAGCAGCGCGAAGGCTTCGTCATAAAGGCGATGTGCGCGTTCGGCCTGGAAGGCCATCAGGCGGCTGAAGCGCTCGCTATAGCCCCAGGGCGCTTGCCTCAGCAGGATCTCGTGCGCCTTGACGTCGAACTGCTGCAGCTCCGAGATCGGCAGGTAGATGCGGCCACGGCGCGCATCGTCGCCGACGTCGCGGATGATGTTGGTGAGCTGCATCGCCAGGCCCAGCTTGTGGGCGTAGGCCACCGTCAGCGGCTCGCTGCGGCCGAAGATGGCCGAGGCGACTTCGCCCACCACGCCGGCCACCAGATGGCAGTAGCGCTGCAGGCCGGGATAGTCGAGAAAGCGGCTCTGGTCCAGATCCATCTGGCAACCCTCGATGACCGCCATCAAATGTTCCAGCCGGATGTCGTAGACAGGGCAGTGCGGCATGAGCGCGCGCATCACCGGATGCTGGGGCTGCCCCGCAAAGGCAGCCATCGCCTCCTTGCGCCACCAGGCCAGCTTGGTGGCGGCCACGCCGGCGTCCTGCGTCTCGTCCACCACATCGTCGATCTCGCGGCAGAACGCGTAGAAGGCCGTGATGGCGGCGCGGCGCGGCGCGGGCAGGAACAGAAAGGCGTAATAGAAGCTGGAGCCGCTGCCGGCGGCCTTTTCCTGCACGTACTGCTCGGGGCTCACGCGGCCTCCGCGTGTTGCGCTTGGCGCGCCAGGCGCGCGGGCGTCATGCGCAGGGCGCGCCACAGCATCGGGGCCAGGTCTTGCGCGCCCAGATGGGGGCGCGCGCTGAGGGTTGCAAATTCCATGGCGCGGATTCTCTCAAGAATGCGCAGACCGCCTTGCACCACCAGCCTGAGCTCCCAGCCGGCCCGCCCGGGCAGCTGGTGCACCAGCGGCGCCCCCTCGCGCATCAGGCCTTCGGCCCAGGCGCAGAGTTCGCGCAGCAGGGCGCGGGCGGCCGGGCCGTCCTGGCAGGCGAGCAGATCGTCGACCGTCATGCCATGGCGCTGCAGATCCGGGCCCGGCACGTAGCAGCGCCCGACCGGGCCGTCGCGGCTCATGTCCTGCCAGAAGTTGATCAGCTGCAGGCTGGTGCAGATGGCGTCCGAGCGTTGCAGTGCGCCGGCATCATCGATGCCGTAGAGATGCAGCAGCAGGCGCCCGATCGGGTTGGCGGAGCGGCGGCAGTAGTCCAGCAGGTCGGCGCGGTCCGCATAGCGCGTTTTCACCAGATCCTGCTCAAACGCGTCCAGCAAGTCATCAAGCAGGCGCAAGGGCAGTCGATATGCATGAAAGACCGTGCCCAGGGCTTCGAATACCTGCGCTCGCCAGCGCGTCGAGGGCGCGATGCCGGCCGCGATTGCATGGAGATCGCTGCGGTACGCCCGCAGCGCCTGTTGGCGCTGCTCGGTCGTTGCCTCGCCTTCGTCGGCCAAATCATCGGCGGTACGGGCGAAATGGTAGATCGCTGTCACGGCCGGCCGCAGCGCTGGCGGGCACAGCCAGGAGGCGACCGGGAAGTTTTCGTAGTGTTCTATGCTCACGGGCCAGATTGTGTGTGTTTTGCAAATGCAATGTTGTCCGCCGCTCGCCGAATTGGCGGCTAACGCCGTTTGACAGCGCAGAAGCGGCTGCATACATTACTGACCGGTTGGTCAGTTAAATTCGGGGTGTTGACCGCAGTGCGCATGCATTGTCCTTGCGTTGTTGCGATGCACCCTTTTGCCGAGGTGGTCCATGCCCCAAGTCTTTTCGCGTCTGTCCGCATCGGTGCTCGGTGCATTGCTGGTGCTCGGCTGCAGCAAGCCGGCGCCCGCGCCCGAACCCGAGCGTGCCGTGCGCACCATGGTATTGGCGGCCGGTTCGGCGGAGGGCGCGCGCGAGTACGCGGCAGAGATACGCGCCCGTACCGAGTCTCGGTTGTCGTTCCGCGTTGGCGGGAAATTGCTGCAGCGGCGCGTGAATTTGGGTGACGCCGTCAAGCCGGGGCAGGTGCTGGCTCAACTGGATGCCCAGGACTTGCTATTGGCGCAAGAGGCGGCCAAGGCTGCGGTGTTGGCAGCGCGCGTGAGCCGCGACCAAATGGCGGCGGACTACCGCCGCTTCATCGAGCTGCGTGATCAGGGCTTCATCAGCGCGGCGGAGTTGGAGCGCCGCGACAGCGCGTTCAAGGCCGCGCAAGCCCAGTTGGAGCAGGCGAAGGCGCAGGCAGCTGTCCAGGCCAACCAGGCCGCCTATGCGTTGCTGGTGGCGGACACCGCAGGGGTCATCACCGGCGTTGATGCCGAACCCGGCATGGTCGTTGGGCCGGGCACACCGATTGTGCGGATTGCCCATGATGGACCTCGAGACGTGGTGTTCTCCGTGCCGGAAGACCAGGTCGGACTGCTGCGTGCAGCGGCGTCCGTGCCGGGCGCTTTCAATGTGAGGCTGTGGGGTGACGATCAGCCGGTCAAGGAGATACGCTTGCGCGAGCTGGCCGCAGCGGCCGATCCGGTAACGCGGACCTTTCTTGCCAAGGCGGATGTGGGCAAGCTTGATGCAAAGCTCGGCCAAACCGCTGCCGTGCTGCTGAAGACGCCCAATGTCAGCCAGGTGATCAAGTTGCCGCTGAGCGCGGTGTTGGAGCAGCAGGGGCGCACGTCGGTGTGGGTGCTGGACCCGGCCAGCATGACCGTCAAGCCGCGTCCGGTGCAAGTGGCCGGGGCCGACGGCAACGAGGTGGTGGTCGCCAACGGTTTGAGGCCGGGTGATGAAGTCGTGGTGGCCGGCGTGCATGTGTTGACGGCCGGGCAGAAGGTGCGCCGATACCAGGCCGCTCCGCCCACGCAGACCGCCAGCGCGGCCTCCCACTGAGCCGCGCGGGGACAACAGCATGAATAGCGCATCCTCCCGTAGCGCGGCCGCCTCGCGTTTCAATCTCTCCCGTTGGGCCTTGCAGCATCCCGCGCTGACGCGCTATCTGATGGTGGTGCTGATGGTGATGGGCTTCGCCGCCTATTTCCAGCTTGGCCAGGACGAGGATCCACCGTTCACATTCCGAATCATGGTGGTGCAGGCATTCTGGCCAGGGGCCACGGCACTGCAGATGGCCGAGCAGGTGACCGACAAGATCGAGAAGACGCTGCAGGAGGTGCCACATGCGGACAAGATCCGCAGCTACACCAAGCCGGGTGAATCTCTGACGTTCTTTTTCGCCAAGGACAGCACGCCGCCTCAGGAAGTCAGCAACCTTTGGTACTCGGTGCGCAAGAAGGTCGGCGACATGCGGGTGACGCTACCCCAGGGCGTGCTCGGCCCGGTGTTCAATGACGACTTTGGCGATGTCTACGGCTCCATCTTTGCGCTTTCAGCTGACGGTTTCAGCAACGAGGAACTGCGCCAGCAGGCCGAGCGCGTGCGCTCCATCCTGCTCAAGGTGCCGGACGTGGCCAAGGTCGAGTTGTTCGGCGTACAGGCCGAGAAGCTCTATATCGAGGTTTCGCAGAAGCGCTTGGCCGAGTTGGGCGTCGACTTCAATCAGGTCATCGGCCAGCTGGGCGCGCAGAACGCAGTGGAGGGGGCGGGGGTTCTCAATGCGGGCAGCAACAATCTGCAGGTGCGCGTCGAGGGTCAACTGAACTCAGTGAGTGCGCTGCGCGAGATGCCCATTCGCGCGATCAACCCGCAGACCGGTGCAGCCAGCAGCCTGCGTCTGGGCGATATCGCCGAAGTGAAGCGAGACTTCGTGGACCCACCCAGCCTGATGGTGCGGCACCAGGGCAAGCAGGTGATTGCCTTGGGGGTGTCGATGGCCAAGGGTGGCGACATCATTGCGCTGGGCAAGGCCTTGCGCGCGGCCAATGACACCATCAAGTCCAAGCTGCCCGCCGGACTGGAACTGAGCCAGATCCAGGATCAGCCGCAGGCCGTGACGCGTTCGGTGAACGAGTTTGTGCATGTGCTGATCGAGGCGGTGGTGATCGTGCTGGCCGTCAGCTTCATCGCCTTGGGCCTGCATACCCGGCCGCTGCGCATCGACATCTGGCCCGGACTGGTGGTGGCCATCACCATCCCGCTGGTGTTGGCGATCACCTTCGTGACCATGTTCTATTGGGGCGTGGGGCTGCACAAGATCTCGCTGGGCTCGCTCATCATTGCGCTGGGCTTGCTGGTTGACGACGCCATCATTGCGGTGGAGATGATGGTGCGCAAGCTTGAGGAGGGCTACGACAAGATGCATGCGGCGACCTTTGCCTACGAGGTCACCGCCATGCCCATGCTGACCGGCACCTTGATCACCGCGGTGGGCTTCTTGCCCATCGGCCTGGCCAAGTCCTCCACCGGCGAATACACGTTTGCAATCTTTGCAGTGACGGCGGCGTCGCTGATGATCTCCTGGGTGGTGTCCGTCTATTTCGTTCCGTATCTGGGCGCCATCCTGCTGAAAAGTCGGGCGCACAACGGCGGGGAGGCGCACGAGCTCTTTGACACGCCGTTCTACAACCGCTTCCGCGCGATGGTTCGTTGGTGTGTCGAGAACCGCTGGAAGGCCATTGCGATGACGGTGGCCTTGTTCGTGCTGGGCTTGGTGGGCATGGGCCGCGTGCAGCAGCAATTCTTCCCGGATTCCAGCCGGCCGGAGGTGCTGGTGGACCTCTGGTTGCCCGAGGGCACAACGATCGAGCAAAGCCATGAGCTTGCCAAGCGCTTCGAGGCACGCATGCTCAAGGAGCCGGGCGTCGACGCGGTGAGCACCTGGGTTGGCAGTGGTGTGCCGCGCTTCTATTTGCCGCTGGACCAGATTTTTCCCCAGGCCAACGTCAGCCAGTCCATCCTGATTCCGCGCGACTTGCAGGAGCGCGAGAGCCTGCGCAAGCGCTTGCCGGAGTTGCTGGCCAAGGAGTTCCCGGAAGCGCGTACGCGCGTCAAGCTGCTGCCCAATGGGCCGCCCGTGCCCTATCCGGTGCAATTCCGAGTGGCGGGTGAGGATGCCAAGGAAGTGCGCCGCTGGGCCGATCAGGCCAAGGAGATCTTGCGCGCCAACCCGAATATGCGGGGCGTGAACGACAACTGGAACGAGTCGGTCAAGACACTGAAGCTGGAGGTGGATCAGGACAAGGCGCGGGCATTGGGTGTGACGAGCCAGAGCATCGCGCAGGCTTCGCGTGTGATGCTGTCCGGCGTCACGGTGGGGCAGTACCGCGAGGCTGACCGCCTGATCGATATCGTGGTGCGCCAACCGGCCGAGGAGCGCAATGCCATCACCGATCTGGGCAGCGCCTACCTGCCCACCGCCAGCGGCCGCGCCGTACCGCTGACGCAGATCGCCAAGGTGCGCTTTGAGTGGGAGCCCGGCGTGCTGTGGCGCGAGGGGCGCAGTTTTGCTGTCACGGTGCAGGGCGACGTGGCCGAGGGCTTGCAAGGTGCCACGGTGACGGCGCAAGTCTGGCCGGCACTGAAGGAACTGCAGGCCAAGATGCCGCCCGGCTATCGCATCGAAGTGGCCGGTGCGGTCGAGGAGAGCAGCAAGGGCCAGGGCTCCATCGCTGCCGGCGTACCGATGATGCTGTTCATCACCTTCACCCTGCTGATGCTGCAGCTGCAGAGTTTCTCGCGCGCCATGCTGGTGTTCCTGACCGGACCCCTGGGCATTGCCGGCGTGGCCGGCGCGCTGTTGCTGCTGAACCGGCCCTTCGGCTTCGTCGCCCTGCTGGGCGTGATCGCCTTGATGGGCATGATCATGCGCAACTCGGTGATCCTGATCGACCAGATCGAGCAGGACCGCGAGCGTGGCGTGCCGGCCTGGTCAGCGATCGTCGAGTCGGCGGTGCGGCGCTTCCGTCCCATTGTGCTGACGGCGGCTGCCGCCGTGCTGGCGATGGTGCCGCTGTCGCGCAGCGTGTTCTGGGGGCCGATGGCCGTGGCCATCATGGGTGGCCTGATCGTGGCCACGGCGCTCACTCTGCTGGCGCTGCCGGCCATGTACGCGGCCTGGTTCCGGGTGCAGCGCCCGGCCGCCGCCTCGCGATTCATGCCCTCCAAGCTGGAGTCCTGAGCGCCGGCTGCGTCCGCGCCGGCGCGCTCCAAAACCCTTGGGTGGATGGCGCGCCGGTTTTTGCCTAATCTACCGGCTACAATCTCCGGTTTGCCGCATCGCCACAGGGCTGCCGCGATCAGAAAGATCGAGGCAACTCTGAATCCACTCGCGCGGGTGGCGAAATTGGTAGACGCACCAGGTTTAGGTCCTGACGCCTTCACGGGCGTGCCGGTTCGAGTCCGGCCCCGCGCACCAGGTCAATTTTCAGAGTCACATTCAGAGTCACATATGGCTGTCACCGTCGAAACCCTCGAAAAGCTCGAACGCCGCATCACGCTCACGCTGGCGGCCGCTGACATCAACAGCGAAGTCGAATCCCGTCTCAAGAAGCTGGCCCGCACTGTCAAGGCCGACGGCTTCCGCCCCGGCAAGGTGCCGATGAGCGTCGTGGCCCAGCGCTACGGCTACTCGGTCCAGTACGAAGTCATGAACGACAAGCTCGGTCAGGCCTTCTCGCAAGCCGCCAACGAAGCCCAGCTGCGTGTTGCCGGCGCTCCCAGCATCGCCCAGAAGGACGAAGCTCCCGAAGGCACGATGGCCTTCGACGCCACCTTCGAGATCTACCCGGAAGTCAAGCTGGGTGATCTGTCGGCCGCCGAGGTCGAGCGCGTCACCAGCGAGGTGACCGAAGAGGCGATCGACAAGACCGTCGAGATCCTGCGCAAGCAGCGTCGCACGTTTGCTCAACGCGCCGCCGCTGACGTGGCAGCCGAAGGCGATCGCGTGACCATCGACTTCGAAGGCAAGATCGACGGCGAGACCTTCGCTGGCGGCAAGGCCGAAGGCTTCCAGTTCCTGATCGGCGAAGGCCAGATGCTCGAGGCCTTCGAGAAGGCCGTGCGCGGCATGAAGGCTGGTGAGTCCAAGACCTTCCCGCTTGCCTTCCCCGAGGACTACCACGGCAAGGATGTGGCCGGCAAGGAAGCTGACTTCCTGGTCACGGTCAAGAAGATCGAAGCCCAGCACCTGCCCGAAGTGAATGAGGCTTTCGCCAAGTCCCTGGGCATCAAGGAAGCCACGGTGGAAGCGCTGCGCGCCGACATCAAGAAGAACCTTGAGCGCGAAGTGAAGTTCCGCGTGTTGGCTCGCAACAAGGGCGCCGTGATGGACGCCGTGGTGGCCGTGGCCGAGTTGGACGTGCCCAAGGCACTGATCGCCAGCGAGACCGAGCGCCTGGTTGCCGGTGCCCGCGAAGACCTGAAGAAGCGTGGCGTGAAGGATGCCGAGAAGGCACCGATCCCCGCCGAAATCTTCCAACCCCAAGCCGAGCGCCGCGTGCGCCTGGGCCTGGTGGTGGCCGAGCTGGTGCGCGCCAACAATCTGCAAGCCAAGCCCGAGCAGCTGCAGGCGCACATCGAGGAACTGTCGCAAAGCTACGAGAAACCCGCCGAAGTGGTGCGCTGGTATCTGAGCGATCGTCAGCGTTTGGCCGAAGTGGAAGCGGTTGTGATCGAAAACAACGTCACCGACTTCGTGCTGGCCAATGCCAAGGTCAGCGACAAGGCTTTGCCCTTCGACGAGCTGATGGCCACTGCCGGCTGAGCTGGCTGAGCCAGGCTCTTCCGAGCAAGGCGTCGTGCCGCAAGGCCGACGCCTTTTTCATTCCCGCAGCGAGGTCGTGCCGAGGGCGACATAATCGGCCCACCTCAACGCTACACGCATGTTTCAAGGATTCTTCATGAGCGCGCTGGAAACGAGCAATCTGGGCATGGTGCCCATCGTCATCGAACAATCGGGCCGTGGTGAGCGTGCCTACGACATCTACAGCCGCCTGCTGCGCGAACGCATCGTCTTCCTGGTCGGGCCGGTGAACGATGCGGTGGCCAACCTGGTGGTGGCGCAGCTGCTGTTCCTGGAGAGCGAGAACCCCGACAAGGAGATCTTCCTCTACATCAACTCGCCCGGTGGCAGCGTCTCGGCGGGCATGTCGATCTTCGATACCATGCAGTTCATCAAGCCCCCGGTGTCGACCCTGTGCATGGGCATGGCCGCCAGCATGGGCGCCTTCCTGCTGGCCGCGGGTGCCAAGGGCAAGCGCTTCGCGCTGCCCAACTCCAAGATCATGATCCACCAGCCGCTGGGCGGTGCCCAGGGGCAGGCCACGGACATCGAGATCCATGCGCGTGAGATCCTCAAGACCCGCGAGCAATTGAATCGCATCCTGGCCGAGCGCACCGGTCAGAGCCTTGAAAAGATCCAGCTCGACACCGAGCGCGACTATTTCATGTCGGCGGCCGAGGCCGCGACCTATGGCCTGATCGATCAAGTGATCGAAAAACGCGCCTGAGCGCTGCCGCCGGGGCAACTGGCGCAGGAACGGGGCCCTTATTGACAAAAGGGCCCCGGCCGCATTTGAACTATCATCAGTTCAGGCAGTGACGCCTGAATGAAACCCAAGCAGATCCATGGCCGAGAAAAAAGGCAATTCCAGCGAGAAAGTTCTGTACTGCTCCTTCTGCGGCAAGAGCCAGCACGAGGTGAAGAAGCTGATCGCTGGCCCGTCGGTGTTCATTTGCGACGAGTGCATCGAGCTCTGCAATGACATCATCCGCGACGAAGTCCCGGCCGACTCCGCGCAAACCCGCGCCAGCAAGTCCGACCTGCCCGTACCCAGCGAGATCAAGGCCAGCCTGGATCAGTATGTGATCGGCCAGGATGTGGCCAAGCGCACGCTGTCGGTGGCGGTCTACAACCACTACAAGCGCCTGCGCCACATGGGTGGCAACAAGGACTCGGTCGAGCTGTCCAAGAGCAATATCCTCTTGATCGGTCCCACCGGTTCCGGCAAGACCTTGCTGGCCCAGACGCTGGCACGTCTCTTGAACGTGCCGTTCGTGATCGCCGATGCCACCACGCTGACCGAAGCCGGTTATGTGGGCGAGGACGTCGAGAACATCATTCAGAAGCTGCTGCAGAACTGCAATTACGACGTAGAGCGGGCCCAGCGCGGCATCGTCTACATCGACGAGATCGACAAGATCTCGCGCAAGGCCGACAACCCCTCCATCACCCGTGACGTCTCGGGTGAGGGCGTGCAGCAGGCCTTGCTGAAGCTGGTGGAGGGCACGATGGCCTCGGTGCCGCCGCAGGGCGGGCGCAAGCATCCGAACCAGGACTTCCTGCAGATCGACACCACCAACATCCTCTTCATCTGCGGCGGTGCCTTTGACGGCCTGGAGAAGGTCATCCAGAACCGTTCGGAGAAGTCCGGCATCGGCTTCGGCGCCACCGTCAAGACCAAGAGCGAGCGCCGCGTCTCCGAGGTGTTCCGCGAGGTGGAGCCCGAGGATCTGATCAAGTTCGGCCTGATCCCCGAGTTGGTGGGCCGCCTGCCGGTGGTTGCCACCCTGGGCGAGCTGAGCGAGGATGCCCTGGTGCAGATCCTCACCGAGCCCAAGAACGCGCTGATCAAGCAGTACCAGCAACTGTTTGCGATGGATGGCGTCGAACTCGAGATCCGCCCATCGGCGCTGATGGCCATTGCCCGCAAGGCCCTGGCCCGCAAGACCGGAGCGCGCGGCCTGCGCTCCATCATGGAGCATTCGCTCATCGACACCATGTTCGAATTGCCCGCCCTCGATGGCGTGGCCAAGGTTGTGCTCGACGAGCACAACATCGAAGAAGACGCGAAGCCGCTGCTCGTTTACCGCGAGCAGGCCAAGGCCAGCGCCTGACCGGGTATTCGTGCGATCCAGCAGCGCACGCGCATCTTGTAATAGCCCCCTCAGGCCCTAGATGGGTCTGAGAAAGAGAGGTTTCTATGTCCGGTCATCCCATCCTGCCTGCAGAACCGATCACCTTGCCGCTGCTGCCGCTGCGCGATGTGGTGGTGTTCCCGCACATGGTGATTCCCCTGTTCGTCGGCCGCCCCAAGTCCATCAAGGCCTTGGAAGCAGCCATGGAAGCCGGCCGCCAGATCATGCTGGTGGCGCAGAAGGCTGCCGGCAAGGACGAGCCCAAGTCGGACGATATGTTCGAGGTGGGCTGTGTCTCCAGCATCCTGCAAATGCTCAAGCTGCCCGATGGCACCGTGAAGGTGCTGGTTGAGGGCCTGCAGCGCGCCACCACGCAAAGCATCACCGAGACGGAAGAGCATTTCGTCGCCGAGGTGCTGCCCATCCCGCCCGAGGCCGACACCAAGCCCGAGGTGGAGGCGCTGCGCCGTGCGGTGACCCAGCAGTTTGACCAATACGTCAAGCTGAACAAGAAGATCCCGCCCGAGATCCTCACCTCCATCGGTGGCATCGACGATGCCGGTCGCTTGGCCGACACGATTGCCGCGCATCTGCCGCTCAAACTCGACGCCAAGCAGTCGGTGCTGGACCTGTCGGATGTGGCCAAGCGCCTGGAGAAGCTGCTCGACCTGCTCGAGCACGAGGTCGACATCCTGCAGGTGGAAAAGCGCATCCGTGGCCGCGTCAAGCGCCAGATGGAGAAGAGCCAGCGCGAGTACTACCTGAACGAGCAGGTCAAGGCGATCCAGAAGGAACTGGGCGACGGCGAAGACGGTGCCGACATGGAGGAGCTGGACAAGAAGATCCAGGCTGCTCGTATGCCCAAGGAAGCGCGCAAGAAGGCCGATGCCGAGCTGAAGAAGCTCAAGCTGATGTCGCCGATGTCGGCCGAAGCCACGGTGGTGCGCAACTACATCGAGACCCTGGTCAACCTGCCCTGGAGCAAGAAGACCAAGATCAAGCACGACCTGGCGAATGCCGAGAACGTGCTGAACGAAGACCATTACGGGTTGGAGAAGGTCAAGGACCGCATCCTCGAGTACTTGGCGGTGCAGCAGCGCGTCGACAAGGTCAAGGCGCCCATCCTCTGCCTGGTGGGCCCCCCGGGCGTGGGCAAGACCTCGCTCGGCCAGTCGGTGGCACGTGCAACCGGCCGCAAGTTCGTGCGCATGGCCCTGGGTGGCGTGCGCGACGAGGCCGAGATCCGTGGTCACCGCCGCACCTATATCGGCTCGATGCCGGGCAAGGTGTTGCAGAGCCTGTCCAAGGTCGGCACGCGCAACCCGCTCTTCCTACTGGACGAGATCGACAAGCTGGGCATGGATTTCCGCGGCGATCCCTCCTCCGCCCTGCTGGAGGTGCTGGATCCCGAGCAGAACCATACCTTTGGCGACCATTACGTCGAGGTCGACTTCGATCTCTCGGACGTGATGTTCGTGGCCACCTCGAACTCGATGAACATCCCGCCGGCCCTGCTGGACCGGATGGAAGTGATTCGCCTGTCCGGCTACACCGAGGACGAGAAGGTCAACATCGCCCAGCGCTACCTGCTGCCCAAGCAGCGCAGCAACAACGGCGTGAAGGACGAAGAGATGGAGGTCGCCGAATCGGCGATCCGCGGCATCATTCGCTACTACACCCGTGAGGCTGGCGTGCGCTCGCTGGAACGCGAGATCTCCAAGATCTGCCGCAA
>Ga0208886_100170_pt1 | contig 13302 bp, 14 predicted proteins | sample LakWasM105_HOW12_2_FD_183923 | JGI IMG/M metagenome (GOLD analysis project Ga0208886, IMG submission 183923) | Freshwater sediment methanotrophic microbial communities from Lake Washington under simulated oxygen tension - Sediment Metagenome... | ecosystem: Environmental > Aquatic > Freshwater >... | reverse complement strand
ATCCACATGTCGGAGCTTATTTCCAGCATCTCGTGGTGGATAACGGCAAAGAAAAGATGCAGGCTCTCTGCGCCGTCATGCGCAAATTGCTTCACGCTATCCATGGCATGTTGAAACACGACAAGCCATTCGACAACACCCGTTTTTATGCAATTCCGGCAGCTGTCGGATAGTTGAAAATCAACGAAATAAGATTGACTTTAAACAGAGTATCTACCCACTACCGCCTGATCTGTTACGTACATAATGGGAGCCGCGTTACGGCACAACCATGGAAATCACCCCTGCAAACGCTTCAGACATCCCGGCGCTTTGTGAATTGCTGGACCTCCTGTTTTCTCAAGAAGCGGATTTCAAGCCGGATCACGAAGCGCAAAGCCGTGGCTTGGCGCGCATCATTAGCAGCCCGGAAGTCGGGCTTATCGTCGTCGTCCGTCAAGACGGCCGGGTTGTGGGTATGGTCAATCTTCTCTACACCGTGTCGACGGCGCTCGGCGAGCGCGTTGCGCTGCTGGAAGACATGGTGGTTTCCCCCGCCGCTCGCGGCTCCGGCGTGGGCTCCCGGCTTCTGGAGCAAGCCATTCAATTCGCGCGATTGAACGGCTGCAAACGCATTACCTTGCTTACGGATCGCGCTAACGAGTCGGCGCAACGGTTTTATCAAAAGCACGGCTTCGGTTTTTCGGCCATGATTCCACTGCGTCTTTCACTGAGTGAATAGGTCGCAAGCAGTTTGGCTTTGAATGCGCCTGATGATTCGCAGCAAGCGATGCTTAACAGCGATCGGTGCCGGGCTTGTTTTATCCCTTTGATAATTGCGATAAATACCGGTAGACTGTAAAAAAAACACGACACAGTCAGATAATGCTTAAACAGCGATTTTTATTATTGTTAATACTCATGATGGTCATTACGCCGGTTTGGTCTGCGCTTGGCTATTATTCGAGTATGGCGGAGTCGTTGTCTGCTGAACCTTCTTTCAAACAGGCTGTAGCTGATTCGGCTGATGCCGCACCACAGAGTTCAGAACACTGTCTTCATCAGGATAAATTTAAAGTAGCCTGCCATGCAAGCGGCAGTTGCACCTTTCATATTTGTGGTGATGGAGGAATCGCCGCAGTTTTTTCATTTACTCAAGCTTATAGCGCGTATCGTTATGAGCATTGGGAAAAGTCCGTTTCCCGTTCCCTCGCATTCTCCCCCGAAATAAGACCGCCAATTAATAGCCTCTAACCGTCGTAGGGTATGTTCATACCTCATCGGGATCAATTCAAGACATAAAAACCAGGAACGGCTGCATGGATCATGCGTAGCGGTGTGCTAGGCGTTTTCTCCGTGGTTAATTAATCCTGTACCTTATTGATTGAATTCGGTTTAGTTGATATGTATGAGGCCTTTTTGTCCATACCCTCCGCAAACTCAACATAACACATCCGTTTCACGGACTTTATAACGAGTGTAGGAGGACACATGTCACTACAAATTATTTTCAAGTGCTTTAGCTTGATTTTGCTGCTGCTTTCCGCCTGTGTATTTGCAGGTGAAGAGCCGGTAATCGAGCGAGTATTAACATTAAAAACAGCAACCGAACAGGCCGTTCAGGATAATCCTGATCTGGCACAAATGCAGGCCAGGGCTCAAGCGATGGCGGCTATTCCGTCGCAAATGGGTACTTTGCCTGACCCCGAGATCAGTTTCAATGCGATGAGCCTACCGGTTAATACCTTTAACACTAAACAGGAAGATATGACGCAATTGGGCGCGGGTATCTCGCTGGCTATTCCTTTTCCCGGCAAGCTTGCCTTGCGCGAACAAGCAGCAGCTTTTGAAGCGGAAGCCGCAACACAAAGCGTCACCGAGGTACGCTGGCGGTTGCTGAGCGAGGTGAAATCGACCTGGTGGTTGATCTTTTACCTGGATAGGGCGATTCAGATTGTTGATAGCAATCATGCACTGTTGCAGCAGTTTGTTCAGATTGCCAGGACTAAATATGAAGTCGGCGAAGGTTTGCAGCAGGATGTATTGCTGGCTCAACTGGAACTATCCAAATTGCTCGACCAGCAATTGATGCTGAAAGCATCGAGGCGCAATGCCGCTGCCAGCCTGAATGTACTGTTGGACAAACCGGCCAACGAAGAAATCCGTTTACCGGACAAGGTTGAATCTCAATTGCCGACCATCAAGCAGGAAAACCTGCTCTATCGACAGGCGGAAACATCGAGAGCCGTACTGGAGAGTAACCGGCAAGGCATTAATGCCGCGCAATCCCGTTTGGAACTGGCTAAAAAAGATGTGTTGCCGGATTTTAATCTGGGCGCGTCGTATGGAGCCAGAGCCAACACACCGGCCGGTGACAGGCGGGCCGATCTGTTAAGTTTGAACCTGAGCATGAATGTACCGATCTTCGCCGCCCAAAAACAGGCCAAGGCGGTTGATCAGCGTACCAGCGAACTGATGCAGGAAAGATACGCCTTACAGGATCAGTGGAACAAGGTTCGCTCGCAAATCTCGCAAGGCTACAACGATTACCGGCGGGCCAAAGATCAGGTGGTGTTATTTGAAACCGGCATCGTGCCACAGGCAAGACAGACCGTTGCCTCAATGCTGGCCGGTTATCAGGTCAACAAGGTTGATTTCCTGAACTTGGTGCGCAGCCAGATTACCTTGTTCGAATACGAAACCCAGTATTGGAAAGCCTTTACCGAAGCTAATCAGTCGTTGGCGCAGTTAAATGCGGCTGTCGGCGAGGAGGAAATTTATGAATAAGCAGGTATTAATAACAGCGGTGCTGATGTTGGCTTTGGGTGCTGGCGGCGGGTATTGGTTGGCTAATCGGCATCAACATCATGAACAGCCGGTCAATTCATCCAACAGCAGCGGACAGCCTTTGTTTTATCGCAATCCGATGAATCCCTCGGTCACCTCCCCGGTACCGGCAAAGGATAACATGGGCATGGATTATGTCCCGGTCTATGCCGACGACAATAAGGATGTAGGAACCGTTGCCAAGGATAATAACCCCCAACAACGCAAAATTCTGTTTTACCGGAATTCGATGAACCCCTCAGTTACTTCACCCGTTCCGGCTAAAGATACGATGGGCATGGACTATCTGCCGGTTTATGACGATGGTAATGTCAGTGTTGCTGATGCAGCCGGCACTGTCAAAATTGATGCCGTTATGGTGCAAAACATGGGGGTACGCACCGCTATTGCAAAAAAGACCTCGCTTTCGCATATTGTTCGAGCCGTTGGGCGTGTGGCTTATGATGAAGAACATATTGTACGTTTACATCCTAAAACGGAAGGCTGGATTGAAACGCTACGTGTAGATAAAACCGGACAATGGGTAAAGAAGAATGAAGATTTACTGAGCATTTATTCGCCGCAACTGGTTGCTACTCAACAGGAATATATTCTGGCGTTAAATAATCTTAAGGCGCTGGAAAAAAGCCCTATTGAAGACATACGCCTTGGTGCGGAGGAGATGGTTACCAGTTCCCGTGAACGGTTAAAACTGTTGGATGTACCCGAGCATCAACTGCATGATCTGGCTAACAGTCATAAAGTCAAAAAAGGCCTGCATATCCATACACCCGCGGACGGTATCGTGATCAATATAGGCGCTCGTGAAGGGCAGTATGTGACGCCCGAAACCGAACTGTACATGATCGCCGATTTATCCACAGTCTGGGTTTATGCCGAAATTTACGAATATGAATTGCCCTGGGTTAAAGAGGGCGATCCGGTTGAAATGCAGCTGGCCGGTGTGCCGGGGCGCATTTTTAACGGGCATCTGGCTTTCATTTATCCTTATGCCGAAGCAAAAACCCGAACCATCAAGGTGCGTTTGGTATTTGATAATGCCGAATTGTTGTTAAAGCCCGATTTGTTTGCCGAAGTGACTATCTACGCGGGTAAGCAAGTGGATGCGGTGGTGATTCCATCCGAAGCGGTTATACGCTCTGGGGCAAAAAACCAGGTTTTTATTGTGCGCGGCTCCGGCAAGTTTGAACCTCGCCTGATTACCACAGGCTTAGCATCTAATGGCGATATTGCCGTGCTTAACGGAGTAAAAGCAGGCGAAGAAGTCGTCACTTCAGCGCAATTTCTGATCGATTCCGAATCGAAGCTGCATGAAGCCACGGCAAAAATGATGGAACCTTCGACACCGCAAAAGCCGGAGCCGAACCGATTGATCATGGAGCAAGGAGCGCATCGACATGACTGATTTCATCATCAACACATGTTTGAAAGACCGTTTCATGGTGCTGCTCGGTGCGATTATCCTGGCGCTGGCTGGGCTTTGGTCTTTTAAAAACATGCCCCTCGATGCGATACCGGATTTATCCGATGTACAGGTTATCGTTTTCACCGATTATGCAGACCAGTCGCCGCAGGTTGTTGAAGACCAAGTCACCTATCCATTAACCACTGCGATGCTGGCGGTGCCTCATGCCAAAGTGGTGCGCGGCTATTCCTTCTTCGGCCTGTCATTTGTCTATGTCATTTTTGAAGACGGCACCGACATATACTGGGCGAGATCCCGTGTACTGGAATATCTTAATTACGTTAAAGGCCGGTTGCCGCAGGGCATCACGCCGACACTAGGCCCCGATGCGACCGGCGTTGGCTGGATTTACGAATACGCACTGGTGGATAAAACCGGCAAGCATGATCTGGCGCAGCTGCGCTCTATCCAGGACTGGTATTTGCGCTATCCGTTACAGACCGTTTCCGGCGTGTCCGAGGTGGCTTCGGTGGGCGGCTACGTCAAGCAATATCAGGTGGAAGTCGATCCTAATGTTTTGCAGGCCTATCAAATTCCATTATCCACCGTTATTACCGCTATCAAGCGTTCCAATAACGATGTCGGCGGCAGATTGTTTGAAATGGGCGAAACCGAATATATGGTCAGGGGCTTAGGCTATATCAAATCCATCGCCGATCTTAAAACCATCCCAGTCGGTGTCGATGCCAATGGCACGCCGATACGTTTACAGGATGTAGCGCATATCCAGATTGGCCCTGAACTGCGCCGTGGCGTGACCGAGCTGAATGGCGAAGGCGAAGTTGCTGGAGGTGTGGTGATTATGCGCTTTGGCGAAAATGCCCTGGCAACCATTGAGGACGTGCGTAAAAAACTGGACGAATTAAAAAAAGGCTTGCCGGAAGGTGTCGAAATTGTCACCGTTTATGATCGTGGCAGTTTGATCGAACGTGCGGTAGATACCCTGAATAGCGCGCTGTCTCAGGAACTTATCATCGTTTGCAGCCTAGTCGCCTTGTTTCTGCTGCATCTGCGCTCATCGCTGGTGATCGTTATCACCTTGCCGCTGGGCATTTTGATGGCCTTCATCGTGATGAAATGGCAAGGTATGAACGCCAATATCATGTCGCTGGGCGGTATCGCGCTGGCGATTGGCGACATGGTCGATGGCGCAGTGGTGATGGTTGAAAATGCCCACAAACACCTTGCCGAAGCGGTTGAGAAGAAACAAGCCAAACTGACTTCAGAGGAACGCTGGCAAGCAATCGGCAACGCTTCCCGTGAAGTCGGTTCAGGGCTGTTTTCCTCGCTGTTAGTCATTACCGTTTCCTTTCTGCCTATTATCACCATGGAGGCACAGGAAGGCCGCTTGTTCAGCCCTCTGGCATATACCAAAACCTATGCGATGGCTGCGGCAGCGATATTGACTATCACACTGGTGCCAGTGTTGATGGGATATTTTGTTCGTGGCAAGATCATCCCTGAGCAAAAAAATCCGATTAACCGTTTTTTGCACTTTATTCACTCGCCCGTTTTGAAGCTGGCAATGCGCTGGCGTACGCTGACGGTAATACTGGCCGCCCTGTTAATGGCATCAACGCTATATCCATTGTCCAGGATCGGCAGTGAATTTATGCCACCTTTGTATGAAGGCGATCTTTTATACATGCCGACCACTTTTCCTGGTATATCGATCACCAAAGCCAAGGAAGTATTGCAACAGACCGACAAAATACTGAAAACATTTCCGGAAGTGCAACAGGTGTTCGGCAAAATAGGCAGGGCTGAAACGGCAACTGACGCAGCTCCGCTAATGATGGTGGAAACGACCGTGCAACTAAAACCCCAGGAGCAGTGGCCTGATCCGGACAAAACCATCCGGCAACTGATGGATGAAATGGACAAGGCCATTCATTTTCCAGGCATTACTAACGCTTGGACGATGCCGATTAAAAATCGTACTGATATGCTGGCTACCGGCATCAAAACGCCGGTAGGTATCAAGGTTTCCGGGCCCGATCTGAATGTCTTGCAGACCCTGGCACTACAAATTGCTGAAGCGATGAAAACCTTGCCGGAAACGCTGTCGGCATACGGAGATCGGGCGGTCGGCGGCTATTTCCTGGATTTCGATATTAACCGTGAAGCGGCAGCGCGTTACGGACTGACCACCGGCGATGTGCAGGATGTCATTCAAAGCGCTATCGGCGGCATGAATATCACCGAAACCGTTGAGGGTCTGGAGCGTTATCCGGTCAATCTGCGTTATCCGCGCGATCTGCGCGATAATCTGGAAGCGTTGCGGCGGGTATTAATACCCACACCGACAGGTAGTCAAATACCATTGACTTCAGTGGCGGACATAAACTTCAAACGCGGCACGGATGTGATTAAAACTGAAGATGCACGGCCTAATGCATGGATTTATGTTGATATTAAAACTTCCGATATAGGCGGGTTTGTCACGCTGGCGAAACAAAAACTGGCGGAACGCGTCACGATACCGGCAGGTTACACCGTCGCTTGGTCCGGACAATTTGAATACATGGAACGCGCGGCGGAACGGTTGCGCATAGTGGTACCCATCACATTGCTGCTGATTTTTATCCTGTTGTATTCCGCTTTTCGCAATATCACCGAGCCCACTATCGTTATGCTGGCCATTCCATTCAGCCTCATCGGAGGAATATGGTTCGTGTACTGGCTGGGGTTCAATCTGTCGATTACAGTATATGTGGGTCTTATCGCCCTCGCCGGTACGGCTGCCGAAACCGGCGTCATGGTGCTGAGTTTTATCGATATTGAAATTGAGAAACTGCGGCAGCAAAAACAGGCTCCCTTGACCGGCGATGAAATCAGGGTGGCTTGCGAAGCCGCAACCGCTATGCGGGTGAGGCCTGTAGCGATTACCTCGCTGGCCAACATCGTGGGCTTAATCCCCATTATGTTGGCCACCGGCGCAGGCGCTGATGTTACTCAGCGCATCGCCGCTCCGGCGCTGGGCGGGATGTTGACCGTGCTGATATTGAGTCTGCTGGTATTTCCGGTGATCTACAGTTTAGTCTTGCAGTTCCAGGAAAAGCGCAAGCAAGGAGCTGGTGATGTTGCGTATTAATACATTATTCAGCGGTCGAATGCATGTTGTTCTATTAATCGCACTTTTATTGCTCACTGTTTCTTCGTGTGCAACAAGGACTAAATTCATTAAAAATGTCTACTCATCACATCCCGGTGGTCAGGGTCATCCTTGGGATAAGGGGCGTTCGTTTTAAATACCAGCCATGCTGGGTTTAGTAACCCAGCATTTGCTAAGAAAAGCTGGATTTCATTCTTCAACCCACGAGCTATAAAGGAGGTAAAACTGATAAAAACCTGAAAAACGATGTTATTTTAATTTTTTGAATTACTCTGGAGAAAACCCATGAAAACAAAGTTATTGATTACCCTGGTTTTGGCTCTTGGTTTGCTGACCGCATGTGCCGAATTTAATCCGCATTCGATGGATATGGATCAAGCGGTACATAACGCAAAAACCAAAGCCGACCATGAGGCGCTGGCGGAACACTATGAGGAAGTGGCGAAAGAAATGCAGCTTAAGGTTGAGGAACACAAGAAAATCCTGAGTGAATACCAGCGCGAGCCGTGGTTGATCGGTAAGCAGCAGGCAACCGGGTTCGGAGTCCATTGCCAAAGGCTGATTGATGTCTATGAAAAAGCTGCCGAGGAAAACTTGAGTATGGCAAAGATGCATCGCCAGATGTAACGCTTCATGCAAGCCAGGGAATGGGAATGTTACCATCCCCTGGCAATAATATAAGAACCTTTTATAAACATGATAGCCCGTGGATGCGTTTCCTTCATTCAGCACATCTTATGAGCTTCAACATTAAATATTTTTAGGATAGTCAATGGCTGATTGTTGCAACGATAAAACTTGCGAGATTGAGGCGCTTCGTAATCGCCAAAGCTCGACGCTTAAAATAGTACTGGGTATTAATGCTGTCATGTTCATTGTAGAACTCACAGTGGGGCTGATTGGTGGTTCCGTCTCACTGGTGGCGGATTCGCTGGATATGCTTGGCGATGCCTTGGTATACGGCTTCAGTATCTACGTTGTTGAGCGCGGCGCAAGAATGAAAGCCAAAGCTGCCCTGTTTAAAGGCGGCATCATGGCGGCCTTTGGTTTTTTCGCTCTTGGGCAGGCCGTTTACAAGAGTGTTTTTCCGGAGGTTCCGGTATTCGAGGCCATTGGTGCAATTGGTCTGCTGGCGCTTGCAGCAAATAGTATTTGTTTGGCTTTGCTCTGGCGGCATCGAGCCGATGATATAAACATGAGTTCAGTTTGGTTGTGTTCGCGCAACGACATTATTGCGAATGTCTCAATATTGTTCGCCGCCGCAGGCGTATGGTTTACCCATACAGGTTGGCCCGATATTCTAGTCGGTTTGGCAATTGCCGTTCTCTTTCTACGGTCAGCGCTATTTGTATTGCGCGAGGCTATTACGGAGCTTCGGTGATGAGAGTCACAGAAAAACCCATTTCCAGTTACCCATGGTACCTTCGCCCGTTCTTTTGGAATCAAAAAAGAAAATACGGGCAAATTCTTAAGCCTGCTTTGATTTGGGCCAGAGTCCCCAAGTTGTTTGCAGCAATAGCCCTACTCTATGGGGTGCTGGACAGAAAAAGCAGCCCTATCGATCCGGTTCTACGCTCCTTGATTACGGTGAGAGTGTCGCAAATAAACGAGTGCCGTTTTTGTATCGATATTAACTCCGCCGTATTGGCGAAAAGAGCAGGCTCCATGAACAAGGTGGAAGCCCTTGATCAATGGCGAGAAAGCGAGTTGTTCGATAGCAAAGAAAGGCTTGCCCTGGAATATGTCGAGGCGGTGACTTATAGCGACCGGCAGGTGAATGATGATTTGTCTCAACGCCTACATGAATACTTTAACGAAGATGAAATAGTCGAACTCACCGGACTTATTGCCTTCCAGAATTTATCCAGCAAATTTAACAGCGCCCTGGATTTGCCCGCACAAGGATTTTGCCGTCTGCCGAGAAGTACAGACTACAACTCGGAAAACCGATGAACGCTAGGACCGATTCTAGCGCAGCGCTTGCTACGAGCCGGTTTATTCACCGGAAAATCCTGCTCCGGCTGTTTCTAGGCTGGTTGTTCCTCAGCGTGGCGGTCGGCGGCGGCGTTTTATGGCTGGAGGTCAATCGCATCCGGCAGTTCGTGCATGAACTCGCACTCAGGGAATCCGCGACTTTCAGCGGGGAGTCCGCCCATAATTTGGAGCAGTTGGATTCAGCAGCTCGCCAACATCTGGCAGAGTTGGCACGGCAACTGGTCAACCAACATTTCCTGGTCGTCGAGCTGTACGACCGCAACAAACAACTCCAGCTTGAAGCCATTCGGCCTGGGCAGGAGGTCGCCGAACAGGGTATTGATCGCTATCGCCATCGATTTCCACAGGTGGGTGAATTTTCCCATGAGTTCCATTTTATCCGTGGCGGATTGCTGCTGGTCATCCTGGTTCCGCTGAAAGGCGTCCAGGATTCGCCGACCGGTTATTTCGAAGGCATCTACCAAGTTGATCGGCAGACTCTCAACTCGATTAAGGATGACCTGCTGCGCACACTGCTGTTTGTCAGCCTCGGCATCACGTTCACCACCTTCCTGATGTATCCGATCATCTTGACGCTCAACCGGGGACTGATCAAATTGTCCGGCGATTTGCTAAAGGGCAACCTGGAACTGATGAATGTGCTCGGTTGCGCGATTGCCGAACGCGACTCCGATACCAACAGCCATAATTACCGTGTAACCTTCTATGCGCTACGGCTTGGCGAGGCGATTGGGCTTTCCCGCGAGAACATCCACGACCTGATTGCCGGTGCTTTTTTGCATGATGTCGGCAAGATCGGCATCCGCGATCCGATCTTGCTGAAACCGGGAAAACTGACGCCGGAAGAGTTCGAGGTCATGAAAACGCACGTATCGCTGGGCGTGGATATTCTGAGCAAATCGAGTTGGTTAAGCGGCGCCAGGGACGTCGTCGAATTCCATCATGAGAAATACGACGGTACGGGTTATCCGCAGGGGCTCAAGGCTGAAGCGATTCCGTTGAATGCGCGGATATTCGCCATCGTGGATGTGTTCGACGCCCTGACTTCCAAGCGCCCATACAAGGAGTCGTGGACAATGCCCGAAGCCATCGCTATGCTCAAACGGGGCAGCGGCAGCCATTTCGATCCACAGTTAGTGAAGGTTTTTGTGAGGCTCGCCCCCGATCTTTATCAGAAGATCAACGGCGTTGAGGAGCATCGGCTGGAATCGATGTTACAACACAGCATAGCCCGCTATTTTTTGACTACTGCCATCGGCAGTCGACGCCAAAATGCATAGTTGTCAATATTAGTTTGATGTCGCTGAAAATTTACCAATGACAGTAAAAAATGGCTACCCACTTAAGATGGTACACATGCAAGACTTAACCTTAAACTGTCCCGCGTTAAGTCGGTAGTCCAACTTTCCAATTAAACGATGTTTCGGCCTAGTGTTGGGCTTGCACATCCGCGTCTGGGACGGAGAAGAAGCCCACGCCTGATGCTGGCATCTATTTGTCGGCTGGGAAGCAGGAACTTTAATCCTTTACCGCAAAAAAATCACATAGCTCGCTTGTAGGGTAATAATCAAGCCATCGAGCAACGCGATAAAGGCGAAACTCTTTTTTGTGGAGCGCGGGGAAATCCATTGCGCGAGAAATGGCCCCAGCCGTCCGCCCCAGAGTACGCCGAGCATGGTGAATGCCGCCATGTCCCAGGGTACGCCGCCGTAATAGAACGCATGAATAGAAGCCAGTAATAGGGAGTTTAACGACAACAATACTACGCCTAGTCCGATTGCCCGGTTAGCGTTAAGGCCGTAGGCGAGCATACAAAAGGCGGCGATGATTTCGCCCTCGCCAATCGCAACCCAGCCGGTAATCATGCCGCCTATAAAAGAAACCAAGACGATTGGGATACGGGCATGTGCAGGAAGTTCCATTCGCCCGCCTTTTCGATCAAGCGTGATGAGCGTTAGCAAGCCGGTCAGAAACGCAATGGGACCAAACAATCCTTTAACCAGCATCGGCTGCGGATGGATCAAGAACGTGGAAATCATTGTCCCGATAATAAGCGAAGGGACGGTCCATTTCAAAAGCGATAACGGCACTTCGCCACGGCGCAGCCAACCGGATGCGCCGCTGGTCATGCCGACGGCTTGAGTGACGAACGCGAGTTTTAAGGCGCTGACGGGATCAACTTGGTAAGCGAACATAAGCACAGGGATAAAAACAATGCCGCCTCCAATCGCGGTAGCGTTACCGATGAATGCACCGAACACACCGACGATGATCAGCGGCCAATTGCGAGCGGCAAGCCCGATTGGGTCTGGAAATATAGTCGCGTAACCGGCAATCCAGATAAGGGTAAATACAAAAAGCCAAGGCGTGAAATACGCAAAGCTTTTTACCGATGAATTGCTGTCCAGCTCAATCACAGGAGCGGAATAACGAGAGAACTGCTGTTTTTGATCGCTTCTCATAAATGCAACTCGTTAAGTGTTTTGATTATTTTTAATTTGTTGCAGTCGGATAATGAGCGAATTAAAAACAGTTTTTGAGCAATGAGCCAGTTCGCATCCTTTCTTTTTAAGAAATTCCCACATCAATTTATTAATACTGGGCATGTTTTCAGCAGCACAAACCGCTTCAGTACTTGAATAGGTCGAAACACAATAGGGCACTAAGTAGGTCAAGGTGATTTTGATGTATTCCTTTATCGATAATCCATCGCTCAACATGACATCGCCGTGATTGATTAACATCAGAATTGAACCCACGACTAGCGCAACCTTAATCGCGCGCATCAGGATATTTTTTTGCAAGGCAATTTTAAGCCAACCATTTATCATACTGTGTCATCCTTACCCATGTAATGTGCGATAAACACATAAAGATTGGGTGTTTAATAGTTAAAATCTGATTGTTAAGAATATATGACCTATTCAACACAATAATTCGAGTTGAAAGCAAAGCACGATTGAAATCATAAATGCTGTACTCCAGAACAGAGTCAAGCAGAAAGTTAACAAAGCGGTAATTAATTAAAATTAAAAATGCTGTAACAAGGTCTACATTAAAACAGGCCGGAATTTGTTTCTGACTGGCTTTTCGATAGAAAGGGATTCTTAATTCTACTTTGTCAGATTATACGTAGCTCGTCATACCCGCCGGGAAGCGGGTATCCAGTACCAGGGATGGTAAGCTCAAAACCATCCATGGAGCCTGGATTCCGGCAATCCCTGCCGGAATGACGATCTTGAATTGTGTGATCATGAAATCTGACAAAGTAGAATTAATGCTAAGGAAATATCCTGCTGGTTGTTTTGTGTGGTAATGATCTCTATCCGGCTGTTTGCTGAAGGTTTGCACGGAACGATAGTCATTAACCCGTCTGCTGCATTAAAAATGAACCAGCCTTTATCGGTCGCAATAACAGCTTTTATCCTTTCTGCCTTCAGTTGGCTTAATAACCGTGTTGTGCGCACATAATCAAAGCAACTGTGTTCTGGAAATACAGTGCCAAAACTCTGGTAACCGTCTGCTGCATTTTGTAGGGGCGAATTCGCTAACGCGCTCTTACGGGTCATTCGCCTATAATCTGCATCAATTTGGATCGATCCAGCTTGATGGGCATCAGGAAAAGAGGCTTGCCTTTCCGGGTTTCTTGTTAAATCCAGCCAAGCAACATCCAGTTGTCCTTGAACTGTCTGAGCAACAACCGCTTTACGTGGATGGCTGCCATCAGCCCAACGCTCGAACAGCTGAGTCGCTGCTTTGTCGGCTAAATCCATTTGGTAGTGGGTTAAATCTGTAATTAGGCATGAATATCCAAGCCAAACTCGACCTTGTTAATCAGCAATCCTATAACCGTATCATGCAGGGCCTCTACTTTCGAAAAGCAAATTGTTTTTCGTGTGAG
>Ga0208886_100169_pt1 | contig 13830 bp, 16 predicted proteins | sample LakWasM105_HOW12_2_FD_183923 | JGI IMG/M metagenome (GOLD analysis project Ga0208886, IMG submission 183923) | Freshwater sediment methanotrophic microbial communities from Lake Washington under simulated oxygen tension - Sediment Metagenome... | ecosystem: Environmental > Aquatic > Freshwater >... | reverse complement strand
GGCCCGTGAAGCTCAGGCCCGCCAGGGCGCTCGCAGCGGCGAGGGTCTTGAGGGAGAAGGATCGGCGCTTCAGCATGGGTTTCGCTCCTGAATGACCGGCATGCGGTCAGGTTGGTGGGCTTGTCGCCGCTACGCCTTATTCAGGCATGCGCGGCGGACTGGGCCAATGTAGGGAGCGAAGGCGGAGGGGGATATACGGCGGATGGCGTATGGGGCGATCTCAGCTGCATCAGCAAGTACGCCCCTGTGGGGCAGGCACCGCCAGGGTTGCTGCAGGATGATCAGCGGCACCGAGTTCCACGACTGCAAGGAAGTCGAGAAACTCTTCAAGCTGAAGTTCTACTTCGCCACGCCGTACCACTCGTGTGAGCGGGGAACCAACGAGAGCGCGAATGGACTGATCAGGCAGTACCTGCCCAAAGGCATGTGCTTGAAGAATCTGACGCAGAAGGACTGCGACCGGATCGCAGCCGAACTCAATGACCGGCCGCGTAAGCGACTAGGCTTCAGAACTCCGCGGGAAGTCTGCTCTCGGTACTAACGGTGTTGCACTTCAAAGTTGACTTCAAACGTCACTGGCAAAGTGAACTGCTAGTGTCGCGGGAGCAGCCGGTCGATTGCTTCGACAATATTGTTTACCGTCGACCTAGTGCTCTCAACCTCTGATAGGAAGGCATCGAGCTGCGATACCACTGACCGCTTGGCCCTATTCAGTTCCTTGCTGATTCTAGGTAGCCCACTCGTCGCGGCACGCATCCCTGTCATTCCGTTTGTCGCAGTAGTCGTTCCTTCCGCCAAAGACGCAAGGGTGTTGCGAAGGTTGCGCAGATCTTCGTCGTCGCTGTCGATAAAGTCTTCGCGCAATGCGAGTGCATTGCTCAACGCATTCATGGCCACAACTCGCGCCGACGAAAGGGTCGCCACTTGTGCGCCCATGATTGTTGCGTAGCTATCCATGTCATCGGCCGCACGCTTAACGAAGCGGCGAGCGGCCTTTGCATCGTTTCTTCCTGCGTCTTGGAGTTCGGTGGAGCGCTGCTGTACCTGTTCACCGACCCTGACCGTGGCCTGATTGATGACGTCTAGTGCCATAGTCATGTCCGCCATCTTGGCTTCATAGATTTCGATGTAATCTATGTAGCCGAGATCCTCGTCATCCTCGCCCTGCTCGGTATCGTGGTCTAGTGTGGGCTGCGCAACCACGGGACTAGTTGTCGCCGCAGCGGCGAACTTTTGTGCAATGGCAGATAGATGCGCTCGAAGCGACGATTCGAACCCCGCCAAGTCCTCAAAATTGGAGTACAGGGTGCCCCTGGGTGACAGTAGGCGTTTGAACTCTTGGACACCCCTCAATTGTTCAGGGTCTATCTTGGATGGCGCGATTGGTGCATCCTTGAAATACAGCATGATTTCAGGTGCCGCCCCATCACGCTGCAAGCGAGAGTAGGCGCGCTCGATTTCCTCGACGGTGCCTGACACGGCCCGCGGAGTAGCGCTTCCAAGACGCCCCCAGAAGATGCCAATGAGTACGTCGTAGTCAGATCCGACTTGGTCATTTATTGCGGTCTGCGGGTCTGAGGCCACGGCTGGGCGTACAGACGTTTCCCACTTTATCAACTCGAAGCTCAGACCAAGCGTTCGGCTCCAGATCTGGTTTAGTTGAAGAACAACCGTCTCCAGGATGGCTCTCTCTTCAGCTACGTCCGACGGCGAGGCAACAAACACCTGAACTATCGTGCTCTGTCTTGGCATGAATCTACTCCCGGGTAGGTGCGACTGCCGCACCAGCGATTGCGTGTGACGCCTAACGAAGCCGTCCGAAATACCAAAACCCGCAGCCTCCCACACCGCTCGGTACGAGTGGACGTCGGTGAGGTCGGACTTCTGGATTCATCGGTGAATGTGGATCAGTGAGCCGGACTTCACGGCATCTGGGGTCGATTGTGCCGCTTACTGCGCGCGTTACTGAGCCCCGGGTTTCACTGTCCGCGCGCCTGCAAGCCTGCAAGCTTTTCTATGTTGTGCACCATGCAATACAGGCTCCACTGCGTCCTGACCTTGGCCTGCCTGCGGTGGTTCAAGCGACTCTGACGCTTGCTGTGGCGCAGGTTCGCAAACACCGGCTCAACGGTGCCGATGCGCGGGCTGTACAGCTGCCGGCCTCGCGGCGCTGAGCGCTTGTCGTCCTGCCCCTGTTGCCTCAGGGCCAGGTTTCCCAATTTGCAGTCCACGCGTCGCAGGCGAAGAGTTCGCCGCACACCCCACCGGTGGCAAGCGGCCCAGGCCGGTAGGTGCGAGGCCCCATTTGCGGCGCCGAGGCGCGCAGTCAAACCGGGTTGCGCATCGCTCCGGGCGATGCGTCGAGCGCGCCTTGTTTGAGCACCGAGCACAGTTGGCCGCCGCAGGCGGGCAACGGCCCGCAGGGGTGCGAGGGCGAGTTGCGCGCGAGTCCCGGTTTGGCGAGCACTGAGGGAAGCCTGAACGAAGTGAAGGCCGCCGCATCTGGGGCCGACCGCCTGCCGGCCTGGGCCGCGACCCCGAGCGCGCTGTGCAAATCGCTACTAGCCGGTACTGAATGGCTCACAGCGTGGCATCCCGCCTACCCCCGCACCGCGCTCCTGAACGCCGCCGCCAGCGCTCCCAGCGCCTGGTGCGGCCGGCCACTCTTGACGCGCGAATGCAGCAGCACCGGCAGGCGCGGCAGCGCGGGCAGGCCGAGCCTGGGGCCGACGTCGACGGCGCCGAAGGGCAGCATGCGCGGCGCTAACGCCGCAACGCCCAGCCCGGCCATCACTGCCGCGGTGACTGCCGCCACGCCGCCACCGCAGAAGATTTCCTTCCAGGGCTGGCCCGCCGCATCGAGCAGCTGGCCGGCCATCGCCCGCACGCCGCAGGGCTCGGCCAGGGTGGCCAGCGGCAGCGGTTCGCCGGCGCGATGCTGCCAGCCCGGCGCGGCGAACCAGCCGAACTGTTCCTCGGCGAGCAGGGTGCCTCCGCGGCGCCCCAGATGCTGGCGCACGATCACGGTGTCGAGCTCGCGGCGGTCGAAGGCTTGCAGCAGGTCGCCCGACGACGCGATGCGGATCTCGATCAGCAGCTGCGGGTCCTGGGCATTCATGCGGGCGATCAGCGTGGGCAGGTCCGGCCCCGCCACGTGGTCGCTGATGCCGATGGTGAGCCGCTGGCGGGCCTCGACAAACACCGCAAGCGCGCGCTCATGGGCGTCCATGAGCGCGTGGGCATGGTCCAGAAAGGCGGCGCCTTGCGCCGAGAGCTGCACATAGCGCGGCGTGCGTTCCAGCAGCCGGCAGCCCAGCCGCGCCTCCAGACGCTTGAGCTTCAGGCTCACCGCGGCCTGCGTGGTCTGCAGCGCTTCGGCCGCGCGCGTGAAGCTGCCGAGTTCGGCGATGCGCACGAAGGTCCGCACGGCATCCAGATCCAAGGGGCGATCAATCATTTCAAGCCATTATCTTTGATATCAGGATTGATGGCTTGTTGAAATGATTCGTGCCCCTTACCGTGGAGCCCGCACTGACTGAAAGAAACGGACGCCGCACCATGCCCTTGCTTCACCTTTCCATGCGCGCCGGCAAGCCGCCGGCCTACCGCCAGGCGATTCTTGACGGCCTCTACCGCGCCATGCGCGAAACCTTCAACGTACCGGAAGACGATCAGTTCATGCTCATCACCGAGCATGAGGCGGCGAACTTTTGCTACAACGCGTCCTACCTGGGCGTGGCGCGCAGCGACGCGCTGCTGTTCATACAGATCACCGCCAACAACACGCGCGGCCTGGAGCAGAAGCGGGCGCTGTACCGGCGCATCGTGGAGCTGCTGGGCGAGCGCCCGGGCATCCGGCCGGACGATGTGTTCATCAACCTCGTGGAGGTGGCGAAGGAGAACTGGTCCTTCGGCCACGGCCTTGCGCAATACGCGTGATGGCTCAGGTCTTGTGCTGCTGCGCTGCGGCCGCGTCCTCGGCGATGTGCCGCAGGAAGTAGCGGATGTAGAACACGCCCATGCCCAGCATGAAGAGCAGGCCGGCCGCGCTCATCAGCCCCACGTCGGAAGTGAACAGATCCTTGAAGACGTTCATGCTTGACTCCAGTCCGGGCTGCTTGCCCATGGCTGAATTGGGCGCCCGGCCGCGCGGCGCTGGCTTGCGCTGGCGCAAGCGGGGGCATCGTTGTGCCGCACCGGCCCGCATCGCATACTGCGCGCTGCGGCCAGCTGCCGCCCATCGAAAGGACCCCATGACGCCTGACCCGATCTCCCGCTGGCACCAGATCATGCAAACCCGCGACGTCGCCGGCCTGGACGCGCTGCTGGCCCCGGACGCGGTGTTCTTCTCGCCGGTGGTGCACAAGCCCCAGCAGGGCAGGGCCATCACCCGCATGTACCTGGCGGCGGCCTTCTCGGTGTTCGGCAACGAGAGCTTCCGCTATGTGCGCGAGCTGCGTGGCGAGCGCGACGCGGTGCTGGAGTTCGAGCTGGAGCTGGACGGCATCAGCATCAACGGCGTGGACATGATCAAGTGGAACGAGGCCGGCCAGATCAGCGAGTTCAAGGTGATGCTGCGCCCGCTCAAGGCGGTGAACCTGATCCACCAGAAGATGGCGGCGATGCTGCAGGCCATGGCCTGAGGCCGGCTGACACCGGAAGACGGGACACAAGCGGCGCCGGCGTCCGGCCCGCTTCGCCTGCGGCTGCCTCAGTCCGGGCCAGATGGCTAAACATACAGGCGGGAAAACCGCGTCATGGCGGGCCTTGACGCAACGCATAGTGGCCTCGCGCAGCTGTGCGCAAGCGCCATCACCAGCGCCTTCTTGGTGAAGGAGTCCTTGCCATGAGTCTCACCAGAATCGCGATCGCCTCGCTCTTCGCATCCGCCACACTCATGCTGGGCAGCGCGGCCAGCGCCCAGAGTTCCAGCTACACGCCCGGCACGGTCTGGACCTTCTCGCATATCAAGGTCGAGCCCGGGCAGTTCGAGAACTACATGGACTTCCTGGCCAAGACCTGGAAGAAGTCCAACGAGTTCGGCATGAAGGAGGGCACGGTGGTTTCCTACCATGTGTTCTCGGTGAACAACCCGCGCGAGGGCGAGCCCGACCTGATCCTGGCGATCGAAGCCAAGGACTATATGAACAACGCCGATCAGCAGGCGCTGCAGAAGAAGTTCGAGGCCTTCATGGCGATGGACCAGCGCAAGATGGACCAGGCCGGCGGCGAGCGCAAGGTGATGCGCAAGCTGGCCGGCAGCATGGAGCTGCAGGAGCTGAAGCTCAAGTAAACGAGCGCAGGCTCAGGCGCCGCGCAGGGCGGCGTCGGCCAGCTTCCAGCTGCGCTCCAGCGCGGGCTTGAGTTGCTCGGCCTCGGCCTGCCGGCCCTGCGCCAGCAGGGCGCGGCGCAGGCCCTGCAGGGCCCAGCCGCTGTGCGGATGCTCGGCCAGGCTGGTGCGGTAGCTGGCCTCGGCCTCGGCATAACGCCTGGCCTGCAGCTGCATGGCGCCCAGCTGCAGGCGCGCGCCGCCGGCCAGCATGGGCGGCTCGCTGCGGTCGGCCACGGCGGCGGCGCTCACCACCTCGGCTTGCAGGGCCAGGGCCTCGTCGACGCGCCGCTCGGCCCATGCCAGCTCGGCGCGCAGCTGCAGCTGCGCACTCTGCGCCAGGCTGCGCAGCAGCTTGTGGAACTCGCTCGCGCCGGCAAACTTCTTCAGCAGCGCGGCCGCGGCCGGCTCCAGCTTGGCCAGGGCCTGGGCGGCCTCGGCGGTCTGGCCGCTGCGCGCCAGCGCGGTGCCGCGCGCCAGCTGGCCCAGCAGGGTGGCCACGCCCAGCTCGCCGGCGGGCAGCGGCTCCTTGAGCAGCTCGTCCCAGCGCTGCAGGCGCAGCAGGGTCAGCATCGGCAGGCTGCGCTGGTACTCGGCATAGCTGTAGTTGCCGCTGCCCAGCGCGGCGGCGGCGCGCGCGGATGCCAGCGCCAGCTCGCCGCGGCCCTCCATCAGCGCGCCATACCACTGGAAATGCGTGTTGTGCTGGCGCCAGTCCTTGCTGACGCTGAAGTTCTGCGTCTTCAGCTCGGCCATCATGGCCAGGTCGGCCGCGTTCGCCTGCTGGTTCACGCGCGTGGCGTCGGCATAGCGGCCGATCTGCGCGTAGGTGTGGGCCGGCATGTGCAGCAGATGGGGCGACTTCGGCGCCAGCGCACCCAGGCGGTCGGCGGCGGCCTCGGCGCGCTGCGCCACCTGCGGCGCATCCACCGTGTGGATCAGGTAATGGTTGAGGCCGGTGTGATCGGGATGCCGGGCCAGGCCGGCCTCGAGCCGGTCGGCCAGCTCGCCGATGCGGCCGGCGGGCTTGCCGCTCGTCGGATCCCACCAGTCGCCGCGCGTGGCCACCAGCTCGGCCTCGGCATAGATCGCCAGCACGTCGGCATCGCCGGCAAAGCGATCGGCCAGCTCGCGCATGCGCTCGGCATAGGCGATGTCCAGCGGGTCGGCCTTGTCCTCGGCCTGGTCCGAGGCGCCGCAGACGGCGGCCTGCAGCGGGGCGAGATTCCTGGCCTCGCTGCCATGGCCGTAGCGCAGTGCCAGCGATTCGATCAGCGCCCGCTCCAGCGGCGTGGCAGCGGCGCTGTGCTTGAGGGCATGTTCGACATGGCGTAGCGCCTCCTTGAGATCGCCGCGCGTGGTGTTGTTGATATTGGGGCCCAGCTGGTAGGCCACGCCCCAGGCGCACAGGGCGCAGCCGGGGTCCTGCGCGAGCGCGGCCTTGAAGGCGCGCACCGCCTCATGCTCGTTGAAGCCGTAGGCCTGGCTCATGCCCTGGGCGAACAGGCGGCGCGCCGCGGCGTTGGCATGGCTGGGCGTGAGGCCCACCGTGCCAAAGCCGTCCAGCAGCGGCGCGGTGGCGTGGCGGTCGGGCCCCCAGGGCAGCATCGTGCAGGCCCCCAGGGCCAGCAGGCTCAGCGTCAGGAGCGTCGGGCGCCAGGCGCGGCGCGCTGGGAGGTGGCTGGGCATGGTGGCTCGCAGGCAGTGGAGGGCGGTGGCGCAGTATCTCCCGCGCCGGCCGGCCTTGGGGGCGCGGCTTGACGCCTGCAAAAGGCCTATCGCCAGGCCGGGGTTCCCGGAATAATGGCGCACCCAAGCCCTGGAGTGCACAAGATGACGCATCTGCTCAGCCTCGTGGTCTGTATGGCGGGTATCAGCTGGTTGCTGCTGCTCGCGGCCAGCCTGATACGTGCCCAGGCCTGGACCCCTGCGGGCATGCGCTACGCGATGGGCAATCGCGATCAGGCGCCGGCGGACACGGCCTTTGCCGGGCGCGCCGAACGCACCGCCAGGAACACGCTGGAGAACTTCGTGCTGTTCGCGGCGCTGGCCCTGGTGGCCCATGTGTCGGGCGTGCAGTCGCCGCGCATCGCCCAGGGCGCCGAGCTGTTCTTCTGGTCGCGCCTGGTGTTCATCGCCGTCTACTACCTGGGCATCCCCTATCTGCGCACCCTGGTGTGGGGCGTCGGCGTGGTAGGCCTGGGGATGATGGCGTCGGCGCTGGCCTGAGGCCGCGGCCGGCAATGCTGGCAATGCCGGCAATACCGGTACAGGCCGTTCAGCGCGGCAGCAGGCCCGCCACGCGCAGCACCTCCATGCCCGCGCCGGCCAGCGCCGCTCCCAGCAGCACCGCGGTGGGGATCAGGCTGAGCATGAAGCCGAGGTTGCGGCTGGTGGGCTCGCGCAGGTAGGCGCGCACGTAGACCAGCCGGCCGACCAGATAGACGCAGCCCACCGCGGCCATGCCGCGCGGCCACCAGTATTGCGAGGCCAGCCACAGCGAGGGCAGCAGCACAACCAGCAGCTCCAGCGTGTTCATCTGCACGCGGTAGTAGCGCTCGAACATCTCGTGGCCCGTGACGGCGGGCCCGCGCACGCCATAGCGTTCGCGCGCGCGCGCCACCAGGGCAGCGAACACCAGGTATTGCAGCAGCGCCAGCGCGGTCACCAATCCGACAGCATGCATGATGTCTTGTCCTCTCTCGTCAGTGAGGCGGCCGGGGTCAGGCCTTGCCACCGCGCCGATGATAGCGGCCGCGGACAAAAGCTGGCATGGAAGCTGCAATACCAAAGCATCTACGTTTGTCTCCTCCACCGCCCCTGGGTGGACTTCAGCCCCAGGCCACAAGCCTGGGGCTCTTTTTTTGCCCCGTTGCCGGGCATGAGCGGTGCGCCCGCACAGGTCTCAGGCAGGCTTGCACCAGAACGAGTCATGCGCTCGGTGGCAATCATTGGCACAGACATTGCGACGCTTGCAGCGTCAGCGTTGGCATGGAAGTCCAGGGGAGGCGGCCGCATCATGATCCAAGCTCAGCACGTCAAAGAACCCAGCGCGCCCGCCAGCGGCGTCGACACGGGCGGGCTTTCGCCCGTCAACCTGGCCGCGCGCCAGCGCATGCTGTCGCAACGCCTGGCCTTGCAGATCGTGCTCGCGGCATCGGGGCAGGCGGAGCAGGCCGAGGCCGCCGCGCAGACGCTGCGGCTGTTTGCCGACAGCCATGCGCGCATTCTTGCGCTGGTGCGTGATCCGCGCCTGCCGGCCGCCGAGGCGCGCGCACTGCAGGCCTTGTACTTCGGCGCCGCTGGCGTCAGCGCGATGGTGGATGCCTTCATCGCCGACTGCCGCGCCGCACTGCAGCCGCGACCTGCGGGCCAGGCCGCAGGGCCGGCCCTGGCCGCCGTGGTGGGGCGCGTCGACTCGGTGTTGGCGGCCCTGAACAGCGCCACTTCGGCCTTCGACCAGATCGGCACGCGCAAGGAGGCGAACCTGGTGCGCCAGATGGGCGAGATCGTCGAAGAGATCCGGCTGGTGGCACGCGAGGCGCGCGTGGTGTCGTTCAACGCCCAGGTGATTGCAGCGCGTGCCGGTGCAGTGGGGCGTGAGTTCTCGGTGGTGGCTGGCACGCTGTCAAGAATCAGCAACGAGGTGGATAAGCTGGCCAGCAAGGGGCTCACCCTGGTGCAGGGTTGAGGCCCGACCGGGGCCGAAATGCCGGGCCTCGCCGTCCTCGGGCACCCACAGGCGCGGCAGCCAACCCTGGGCGCTGGCCAGCGCGCGCATGCCGGCACGGCTGCCCGGGCAATGGTCCAGCGCTTCCAGATGGTTGGCGATGATGGTGCCCCGCGGCAGCAGGGCGGCGGCGCTGGCCACGTCGGCGGGCGACAGGATGACCTCGCCGCCCATGTCGAAGCGCGCACCGCCCGCCGGCAGCACCGCCAGGTCGGGGCGCAGCGCCTGCAGGCAATGCCGCAGCGGCGCGCACAACACGGTATCGCCGGCCAGGTAGATGCTGGGCTCGCCGGGCAGTTCGAGCAGATAGCCGTGGCCATGCTCCATCAGCCGGCCCACCAGGCCATGGCCGTGCACGCAGGGCACCGGGGTGATGTGGCCGCCGCCAAAGAAGGGCTGGCGCTCGGCGCCCAGCAGGGGCCAGACCTGCAGGCCGCGCTGGCGCAGATAGTCGGCATCGCGCGGCATGCAGATCACCGGGATCTGGCGCTCGCGCAACCAGCGCTTGCCGGCGCGGTCCAGGTGGTCGAAATGGCCGCGCTGGCAATGCGTGATGAGGCAGTGCGTGACGCGCGCCAGCAGCGCCTCGGCCGCCTCGGGCAGCGCCACCAGCGGATTGCGGCGGCGCTGGCCGCCCAGGTACTTGAGGCTGGGCAGGGCGCCCTGTGGGGCCAGCATGGGGTCGACCAGGATCACGAAGTCCTGGCCCTCGGCCTGGAACTCGAGCACCAGGGTGGCGTTGCGCAATTGGGTGATCAGCATGAGCTCGGGCTCCAACTCTTGGGGAGCGGCCATTGTTGGAACAGCGGCGCCGGCGCAGAATGGCAAAAAACGAAAATCTCCTAGCGTTTCATGCCAAACCCTCTGCCCACCACGCTTGGCCTGCTGCTGTTCGAGGGCTGCATGCCGGCCGGCTTGTTCGCGGTGGCCGATCTGGTGGCCGCCGCCAATTTGCGCGCCGGTCGCGAACTGCTGCGCCTGCGCTGGCTGAGCCTGGATGGCCGGCCGGTGGCGTGCGCCCATGGTCTGGCGCTGCCGGCCGAGGCGGCGCTGGCCGAGCAGCCCTGCGATGCGCTGCTGCTGCCCGGCCTGTGGGTGATCTCCGAGCCGGGGCTGCGCGCCGCGCTGCAGACCCTGGCGCCGCTGGTGCGGGCGCTGCGCGATCTGCCGGCGCGCTGCCAGCTGTGGAGCTACTGTGCGGGCGTGCCGCTGCTGGCGGCCAGCGGGCGGCTGAACGGCCAGCCCGCCACCGCCACCTGGTGGATGGCCGGGCCGCTGCAGGCGCTGTTCCCCAAGGTGCAGTGGCGTTTCGACGCGCCGCTGGTGAGCGCGGCGCGCTGCGTCACCGCGGCGGGGGCCAGCGGCTACCTGCCGCTGATGCTGGCGCAGCTGGCACGCCGCATGGAGCCGGCCGCGCTGCGCGAGGTGCAGGAGGTGCTGATGCTGCCGCTGCCGCGCGTGCGCCACGCGGCCTTCGCCAGCGTGGAGCTGCTGGCCCTGCAGCAGCCCTGGCTGCGCGAGCTGCTGCTCACCGCCCAGCAGACGCCCGCCACGGCGCTGACCCTGGAGGCGGCCGCGGCGGCGCTGGCGCGCTCGCCCCGCACCCTGTGCCGCCATGTGCAGGCCGCCACCGGCCTGCCCGCCGCCCGCTGGCTGCGCCTGGTGAAGCTGCGCCAGGCGGGCGAGCAGCTGATGCGCGGCGGCCAGCCGGTGAAGACGATTGCCGAGCAGCTGGGCTTCAGCAGCGAGGGCGCGCTGCACCGCATGTTCAAGCAGGCCACCGGCATGACGCCGCAGGCCTACCGGCGCGCCTACGCGGAGCGCGGCGCGGCATGACGAATGCATGCGGGCGGCGCGACGCCGATACTCGCCGCTTTGCCAATCCGGCCCTCATGCTCAAACGCGTTTGCCATCTCCTTGCCGGGTTTGCCCTGCTTGCGGGCCTGCCGATGGCCGCCGCCGCGCCGCCCGACTGGGTGGGCAGTTGGGCGGCCTCGCCGCAGGCGGCCATGGCCGGCAAGCCGGCGGCTTATGCGGACCAGAGCCTGCGCCTGATCCTGCGCCCCAGCCTGGGTGGCGAGCGGCTGCGCGTGAAGCTGTCGAACCGCTATGGCGAGCAGCCGCTGGTGCTGGGCAACGCCCGCCTGGCCTTGCGCCAGGCGGGCGCCGGCATCCAGGCGGGCAGCGACAGGGCGCTCAGCTTCGGCGGGCTGCCCGGCGTGACCTTGGCGCCCCATGCCGAGGTCTGGAGCGATGCCCTTGATCTGCCGGTGCCGGCATTCGCCGAGCTGGCGCTGAGCCTCTACCTGCCCCAGCCCACGCTGGCCAGCACCTCGCATTTCCTGGCCATGCAGACCAGCTATGTGGCGGCGGGCGACCAGACCGCCGCCGTTGCCTGGCCCGAGGCCAAGACCATAGCCGCCTGGCCTTTTGTGGTGGGCCTGGATGTGCAGCGCGAGGGTGCGGCGGCGCAGGCCCTGGTGGTGTTCGGTGACTCCTCCGTGGATGGCGATGGCTCCACCGAAGACGCCAACGGCCGCCTCACCGATGCCCTGGCGCAGCGCCTGCAGGGGCGTGGCTGGGCGGTGCTGAACCAGGGGCTGATCGGCAACCGGCTCTTGCGCGATGCACCGCGCCAGCCCAGCAACCCGGCCGGTGCGGCACTCGGCGAGGCGGCCACGCTGCGCTTCGAGCGCGATGTGCTGCAGCAATCCGGCGTGCGCGCCGTGTTGCTGCGCATCGGCACCAACGACATAGCCTTCCCCGGCTCGCTGGCCACGCCCGAGGCGCCGGTTTCGGTGGTCGCGCTGATCCAGGGCTACCGGGCGCTCGCCGCGCGTGCGCGCCAGCAGGGCCTGCGCGTGATCGCCAGCACCATCCCGCCCTTCGAGGCGGCCGATATCGCGCCGGGCTACTACAGCCCCGCCAAGGACGGGCAGCGGCGCGCCTTCAACCGCTGGCTGCGCGCCCATGCGCGTGAGTTCGATGCCCTGGTCGATGCGGACGCGCTGCTGCGCGATCCGCGCCGGCCGACGCGCCTGCTGCCGGCCTACGACAGCGGCGACCATGTGCACCCCAATGACGCCGGCTATGCCGCCATGGCCGCGGCCGTGCCGCTGGGCCTGTTCATCAACGACTGAAGCTACGCTTCAGCACCGCCACGCCGGCGCCGCTGCCGCTGTCGGGCGCGGTGCTGTCGCGCGTGTCGAGCGGGGCCTGCGGTGCGCAGCGCAAGGAGGCAAAGGTGGCCGCCAGCTCGGCCCTGAGCTGCTGCAGTTGGCCGATCTGGCCATCGATCTCGGCCATCTTGGCCTGCAGCTTGTGCTCGATCTCGGCGCGCCCGAACTGGCCCTCGGCCAGCTGCGGCAGGATGGCGGCAATCTCCTTCAGCGAGAAGCCCAGCGCCTGCGCGCCGCGTATGAAACGCAGCCGCTCCAGCTGCGCCGGCCCGTAGCGGCGATAGCCATTGGGCTGGCGGCCTGCGGCCTGCAGCAGCCCCTGCTTCTCGTAGTAGCGCAGGGTGTCGGTGGAGATCTGGCTGGCCTTGGCGAGCTGGCTGATGTTCATGGCGGCAACAAGGTGCGTGAGGGGCTTGACCTTGGAGCATAGACCCAGCTTTAGGCTGCGCTCATGCTCAAACGAATCCTTACCCTCCTCGCCCTGAGCCTGGCGCTCAGCCATGGCGCCCATGCTGCAGCGTCGGTGCAACTGGCCATCATCAAGACCGCCCGCGTTGCCGTGGCCGAGGGCCTGCTGGTGCCCGGCGGCAGTTTCACCAAACAGATCGATTCCAATTTCTCGGCCTTCCTGGTCCGCCATGGCGACGACATGCTGCTCTTCGATACCGGCATGGGCAGCCAGATCGACGCCCAGTACCGGCAGGACATGCCGGCCTGGTGGCGGCCCTTCTTCAAGTACGAGGCGCCGGTGCGGCCGGCGCGCCAGCAGCTGGACGAGGCCGGTCTGGCGCCGCCCGGCCTGCTGCTGCTGAGCCACAGCCATTGGGATCATGCCGGCGGCGTGCCGGACTTTCCGGCCGCGCGCATCGGCGTGGCCGCACCGGAGCTGCCGCTGATCCAGCGGCCCAGCCGCGGCCCGGGCGGCAGCTGGGCCTCGCAGCTGGCCGCGCCCGGCGTCCGCTGGGAGGCGCTGCAGTTCCAGGCCCGGCCGCATCGCGGCTATGCGCAAAGCCTGGACCTGTTTGGCGACGGCACGGTGGTGCTGGTGCCCATGCCCGGCCACACGCCCGGCTCCATGGGCCTGTTCGTCAAGGTGGATTCGGGGCGCGAGTTCTTCTTCATCGGCGATGTGGCCTGGACCCTCGCCGCGCTGCGCGCCGGCGCGCCCAAGTTCTGGGCCGCCAGCCTGCTGGTGGACGGCCATGCGCAGCAGACCCTGGACAGCCTGGCCCAGGTGCGCGCGCTGATGGCCGCCGAGCCCGCCCTGGTGGTGGTGCCGGCGCATGACAGCGCGGTGCAGGACGGGCTGGGTTACTTCCCGCAATGGTTGAGGTAGCCGCTTGATCAGAGTTCCCAGCTGGGATGCAGCTGGCGGATGCGCGTGAGCGCCATGGCCGCCGCGGCGGTGCGCGTCTCCACGCCCAGCTTGGCGTGGATGCGCTCGAGGTGCTTTTTCACCGTGGCGGTGCTGGCGCCCAGGATGTCGGCGATGTCGCGGTTGATCTTGCCCTTCACCACCCAGTACAGCACCTCGGCCTCGCGCGAGGTGAGCCTGAAGGCCAGGCCCATCGATTCGATGATGGCGGCATCGC
>Ga0208886_100168_pt1 | contig 14065 bp, 13 predicted proteins | sample LakWasM105_HOW12_2_FD_183923 | JGI IMG/M metagenome (GOLD analysis project Ga0208886, IMG submission 183923) | Freshwater sediment methanotrophic microbial communities from Lake Washington under simulated oxygen tension - Sediment Metagenome... | ecosystem: Environmental > Aquatic > Freshwater >... | reverse complement strand
TCCATGGCATGCTGAAAGCTAAAAAAGAATTTGACGGGACTCGTTTTTACACGTTTCCTGTTGAAGCAAATTCATAAGATTTTATGATTTTTGCAAATTTGGGCTTGTGTCTTAAGAGAGTATCTACATTCTAGCCCGCCATTCCAGCGTCTATGCCGAAATGACACTTTTATAACGATGAGCGCAGCGCGTGGAAACGAGGAAATCTAACTGATTTTTCAGCTTTGCGTTATTCCTTAATACGAATCAGGTCATGACAGCCTTTGCAGGATTCGCCGACTTTTCCAAACTGGGTCTTGATTGCGCTGACATCACCGGTTGCCGCCACTTTCGCCAATTCGTTTGCGGCCACGTTAAAGGTGTTGGCAGCTACCGTTACTTCTTCTTTTTTCTGGAAGAATTCAGGCTTGAGCCGGGTTTCCTTCCAGCCGACGCCTTTGTCCGTACCTTCACCATACAGAGCGCCCAATCCGGAATTGGCAACCGCAGCAATCGCATTTGCGGCCGCGGCGACAGAGTCTTTGTTAAAGGTTTCGGGATGATCCACTACCTGATTCTTGATTTTCGAAATATTCCAGGCTGCAAAAGAATAGGCCGATTGCCGAAATCTTATTTGTTCTTCAATCGGACCGGCTAGCGCAGCATTGGCTGATGCAGCCACCAGAATGGCGAGGGTTAATTTTTTTTTCATTTTTTTAGTTCCTGTATGTTGTAGAAATAATTAAGCGGTTTAAAAACTTGAAGGCGCTTGTGCGATTTGCTGCTGGCTTTGCGCCAGATAGAGTTGCGATACGCCGCCCGAAACACCCCAGACCACCGTGCTGGAAATAATCAGGGACAGAATAAAACGCATAGCGCCAAATCCCTTATCATGATTTGTCGCAACAGCTTCCGCCAACGCAATAGGGATTTTCTTTTTTCCGGTCAGCATCGGCACAACGAGATTGGTTTTTTTAACCCAACGGTAAAAAATGATCGCCGCTAAATGCAACACAACCAGCGCCAGCAGAAAGTTGAATGCGGTATTGTGCCAACCGGTCAACTTGTCGCTAAAGGACTTATCGATAAGGTCGAACAACGGCCCCTGGAAGGCGATATCGTCGTTGGCAAACAATCCGGTGCCCACCTGCACCGCCAGCGTAGCGATCAGCGCGATCACCGACAGTCCGCCTAACGGATTATGGCCAATGCCCTGCCAGCGGCCCTTAAGGTAAGCGGCCAGCCGCGAGAAGGTAGGGAAAAAAGTTGAAAACCGGGAATGCGTCGAACCTATAAAGCCCCAGATAATGCGAAACACCAGCAAACCCAAAATAAAAATGCCGATACGGCCATGCCAGTCGATCAGCGCGCCGCCGATTTTGGCGGTGACATAGGCCGCTGTCACGGACGCTGCGAGCAGCCAATGAAACAGCCGGTGCGGCAGGTCCCAAATATGAATAGCAACTTTCATCTTGATTCTCCTTTTAACCGGCGTACTTCACGGAGCAGCCGTACGGTTTAGTACTGGATTTTGCCACTTTCCTGCCTGCGGCGAGATCGGCCAAGGCTGCACTGACATAGTTTTCGGCCTTGCCAATATCGGATTGATCGGCAGACGGGATGCTGTCTATGCCGCCTTTGTAAACCAGCACGCCTTGCGGATCGATGATAAAAAACTGAGGCGTATTGGTTGCGCCGTAGAGCTTGCCGATTGAGCCGTCACTATCCAAAACGGTATTGGTCGGAGTCGCGCCGCGATGCGCATTGAGTTTCCTGGCGGTCTCGCCGTCGACATTGCCTTGTTTGCCCGGCGCCGAAGTGATGACTTGCAGCCAGACGATGCCTTTGGCGACGGCGTCTTTTTGTAAATTAGGGATATTGCCGCTTTCATAATGTTTCACCACGAACGGACATTCATGGTTGGTCCACTCCAATACCACGGTTTTACCGTGCAGATCGGCAAGTTTTATCGTGCTTCCGTCGGCTGCGGCGCCGGAAAATAACGGTGCCGGCTTATCTACTACAGGTTCGGCATTGACTGTTGTGGATGCAAAAGCGAAAGCTAAGCTCACTAAAGTAATTTGATAAAGTCGATGTAAAAACATAATTGGCTCCGTAATAATTATAAAAGGCACGGCACAAACCGTTCCCCGGACTCTCTGTGTAACGGTTTCAAGAAGCCTCTGCTACGACATGATTCCCCCTCCCTGGTAAAAAAATCGTGCGTATGGAACAACCTGAAAATATTAAAAAGACAGAAAATCGATCCATCGAATTCCTGCCAAAATTGATCCTTCAAACGCGAATAGCAAATTGTCCCGCTAACGCCGTCAGACGTTGTCGTCGCCTCAAACTGAGACTTGACCGGGTCGACACCGTCTGATGACGTTACTTAGCCAGTTTGTTCGCTTCCATTTTGAGATTGCGAGTCCTTCGCGACCTCTTTACTCATAAAGCCACCGCCTGCGTGACAATTTCCGGGGTCAATATCTGCGGCAACACGATCGGTTTCGTTGAGTTACCCGCTCCCGCCGGATAAAAGACATACAGCGGTACGCCGCTACGCCCGAATTCGGCAAGAATCCTGGTAATTTCTGGATCGCGATTAGTCCAATCGCCTTTAAGATAGGTAATCCCGGACCGCTTAAAGGTATCGACGACTGAACTCTGGCTCAGCGCGACTTTTTCATTAACCAAACAACTGATGCACCATGCCGCCGTCATATTTAGAAATACCGGCTTTCCCTGGCTGCGCAATTCATTTAAGCGCTCGGCCGAGTAAGGCTCAGCGTTCTTTACCGGCTCAACGTTTACTAATGGCGTAGCAGCCGTGGTCTCTACACCAAAATAACCGCCGACCAGCACCAATCCCAGCGACAACACGGCCACACCGAATCCGCTGCGCTGTCCTGCCTTCCCGGTGTGTTTAGTAAATTCATAAAGCCAGGCGGCGAACGCGATAATAACCATCCCGCCCAGCGCTATCGCAACGGCATTGACGCCTGCCTGTTGCGCCAACACCCAGACCAGCCACACCGCTGCTCCGTACATCGGAAAGGCCAAGCCCTGCTTTAATCTGTCCATCCATACACCGGGTTTCGGCAGGCGTCGCTGCAAGGACGGCCATTGGCTCAACAGCAAATAAGGCAGCGCAAGGCCCAAGCCCAAACAGAAAAACACCGCCAACAGAGAGGCAGGCGGTTGGCTTAACGCGAATCCCAGCGCCGCCCCCATAAACGGAGCCGTGCAGGGCGTCGCGACAATGGTCGCCAACACGCCGGTGAAAAAACTGCCGCTGTAACCGGGACGCTCGGCCAGCGAAGAGCCGATTCCCGCTACCGAACCGCCGATTGAAAATACGCCGGATAAACTGAGTCCTACGGTAAACATTAAATAGGCAACCACCAGCACAAATACCGGCGATTGGAATTGAAAGCCCCAGCCGATCTGGGCTCCGCCGGCCTTCACCGCAATCAATACCCCGCCGAGCAATGCAAAACTCGTCAGTATGCCCAGTGTGTAGGCCAAGCCTTGCAGCCGGGTTTGCAGCGGCGAATGTTGCGCGTGTTTTATTAAGGACAAGGCCTTGATGGACAGCACCGGCAAAACGCAAGGCATCAGGTTCAATGTCACGCCGCCCAATAAAGCCAGCAGCAAGGCGGATGCAAGTACCAAATCGGGTTCTCCGTCCTTAGCGGGAGCGGCCTCTAAAACCTCAGACTTAAGCGCAATAATCTCCGAAACCGCCGCGTCGCCAGCGACTTGCACGCTATAACCGCGCGTAACCGGCCCGCTGCCGCTGTCTTGCGTAATCGCCAAAACCCCGGACAGGCTTTCGCCCGGAGACAAACGCACTTCTCCCGGTTTCATTTGCAACTCAAGGGTATCGCCTGAAAGTTGCCAGGGCTGCTCAGCCCCCTGTACGATTTTTCCCCACTCATCGGGATAAAACCAAACCTTTTTAACGCCGGAAGATTGCAGCTTGGCGTCAGTCATTCGCAAAGTTAAAACATCGTTGCTATAGGCTAAGCTTACCGGCCAAGGGCTGACTGACGGCAAACTCGCACGGGCAAGTTCAATCAGCGGACTGCCGGTTCCGGCGTTGGCACCGGGCGCAACAACCGGCAAATCCAGCGCCAAATCTACGCTCTGAGGAATGCATGATTCCTTGCAGACCAGCCATTTCACTTTAGCTTTGATCGGGAATGCGGTGCCTACACCACTATCTTGCGGCACCTTAATTTTGGTCAGCAAGGTGACTTCATTTTCATAGCCGTAACTCGTGACCGGTCCCAGTGTGATGCGGTTGGGAGTAGGCCACTGAATTTTGCCCGCTTTTGCCCCTATCGGAAGCTCATAGGCTATGGTGGTGGCTAAACCTGAATCGCCGGGATTTTTCCAGTAGGTGTGCCAATGCGGAATAATGCGTTGCTGCACGCCCACCAGAATCTCGTCGCCGGGATGTACCGCATCGACGGACGCGACCAGTTGCGCGGCGACCTGCTCGGTACCCGCTTCAAACGAGCTCGCCTGTGCGTTGCCGCAAAACAGCGCAAACAAAACAATAATCAGTGGATGAAGTTCAAACATAAAAATCCAGAGTTATCAGTAATAAGGTCATGTCTGGTAATGAATATACCCTGCATATCAGATTCTGTTTTTCACCACGAAGACACGAAGAAAAATATAATCTTCGTGTCTTCGTGGTGAGTAAAAATCTTAACTTGGGTATATTCTTTCATGAGTTACCTAAGCCTTAGGAACGCAGATGCTTATTAAAGAAACCAATGGTGCGTTCCCATGCCAACTTTGCAGCGGCCTCGTCGAAACGCGGCGTGGTGTCGTTGTTAAAGCCGTGTTGTACGCCCGGATAAATGTAAGCTTCATAGCTGATTCCGGAGGCTTTTAGCGCGGCCTCGTAAGCCGGCCAACCGGCATTGATGCGCTCATCTTCCCCGGCATAATGCAGTAACAGCGGCGCTTTGATTTTTGCGGTGTCTTCGGCGCTCGGCTGACTGCCGTAGAAAGGTACGCCTGCCGCCAGATCGGGAAGCTGCGTCGCCAGGAAATTAACAATGCCGCCGCCGTAGCAAAAGCCTACCGCGCCTACTTTACCGTTGCCTTCGGGCAGGTTTTTCAGCACGTCGGCGGCGGCGAGGAAGTCGGCACGCGTTTTGGTTTGATCGAGCGATTTGAAAAGCTCGCGCGCCTTATCCTCATCGCCCGGATAGCCGCCTAACGGGAATAGCCCATCGGGAGCGAAAGCGATGAAATTATCCAGCGCGATGCGCCGGGCAATATCTTCGATATGCGGATTGAGGCCCCGGTTTTCATGCACGACCAACACCGTCGGCAGTTTGCCGGTGAATTGCGCGGGCTGGACCAGATAGCCGCGAATCGTGCCGTAACCGGCAGGCGAAGGATATTCCACATATTTCGCCGAGATACGCGGATCATCCTTGCCTATCTGCTGCGCTTGGGCAAAACGCGGATTCAACGCCTCAAGCAAACCCTCGGCAGTCAGGCCGAGCAGCGTGAATTTTGCGGCCGATGCCAAAAATCCCCGGCGCGATAGTTCGCCGTGGACGTATTTATCGAATAGTTTCAACACTTCAGGATCGAAGTCTTTTGCTGTTTTGCGTGTCATAGTTTCACCTAATAATTATCGTTCCATCTGTTCAGAACGTTGCACGTTAAACCTTCCAGGTTTTAAAATCTGGAAGGTCTGCATATCGGCATGTTTACCCTCGTTCTCACGTAGCGTGCTCATCTTTATACACATCTCATATCGAGAGCCTTCCGAGCTTCCAAGGCGATGACGAAATCCCTCGCTCATTCCCAAGCTCCAGCTTGGGAATGCAGTCTTGGAAGCTCCAGCTTCCCGACTCGCGAAGCTGGAGCTTCGCTAACTGGGTTCCCAAGCCGGAGCTTGGGAACGAGAACCGAGCTATTTCGCCCGCCCTTTAAACCCTTGTGCAATCAAAGGTATCCTGTAAGCGGAACCGCGTCCTACCGCATAAAGCGTCTTCTTGTCGGTACCGGCAAAAGCTATGTTTTGCGGCTTCTTAGGCAGAGCAATAACACCCAACGCCTCACCCTTGGCGTCAAATACTTCGATGCCGGAATTCGATGCGACATAAAGCCTGTCGTTATCGTCTATCGCCAGACCGTCCGCACCGCTGGACCAAGCGTTTTCTTCATTTTTCCAGCCGTCCAGCTTGGCAAAGTTTCTCCGGTTGGAAATCGATCCGTCAGCGGCGATGTCATAGGCAAGCACATGTTCGCCAAGGGTATTGGCCACGTACAGCACCGTTTCATCTTTATTCAGCTGAATGCCGTTTGGACGGTCAACGTCGTTAGCCAGGCGTTTCAATTCGCCGGTCGGTGAAATGTAAAATACGCCAGGATGAGACGGCGGCGGGTTAGGATTTTCTTTAGTCGGACGCGTGCCGCTGTCGGTAAAGTAAATGCCGCCGCTCTTATGAAGAACAACATCGTTAGGCCGTTGAAAGGCAACGCCTTCGAAATTTTCGGCAAAAACCTTCTGCTTATCGGCCGGATAAACAATGCCGACCTGTGGTTTAAGCGTTTGAACGGCAATGATCTCGCCCCCGGCATTTAAGGCAAGGCCGTTAGCGCCGTTGGAATTTTCCAAGAAGGTTGAAACGGTATTATCGGGCGCAATACGCACAATCCGGTTTTCATTGGTTTCAGTAAACAGCAGGCTGCCGTCCGAATAACCGATGGGGCCTTCAGTGCCTTTGAAGCCGTCCTTGATCAATTCGATAATGACGCCGCCCGCCGATACGCCTGGAATGGCGGGCGTAACAGGGTCCTCGGCCTGTACGGAAGCGGCAAACGCTAAAGCGCCCAGCACTGAAAATAATTTTACGTGTGAAGTTTTGAGTAACATCTTGTTCTCCGGGTTAAATGTAAATGTTTTAAAGCTGAAGGGTGAGGGGCAAAGCACCAGGCTTGCCGCCCACCCTGTAAAACCGGTTAAAATTTCGCCCGGAAATGCACCCCGTAGTAACGCGCATCCCCATAAGTGCCGGAAGCAGCGGATTGAGTGCTAATTTGCCCGGCATTAGTTAGGTAAATGGTGTCGAAAATATTCCTGCCCACCAAATCCAGGTTGTACTGGCCGTTTTTAGTGCCGATACCGATACCGCCATCGGTGACATGATAGGCATCCTGTTTGCCTGAAGCCGATAAGCTGGCGTTATAGTTGGCAGACGATTTATAACTGTCGACCAGGAACGCATGCCATTGCAAGCCGTGATCATTGAACTTGCCGAAGCCGAGCGGCACTTTATAGTCCAGTCCATAGTTAGCGGTAAACTGCGGCGCATTAGGAATGGTTCGACCGGATTGGTCGCAATTTGTAGTAAGTCCTAACTCTGCTGCGCAAGGCGCATCTTTAAAATCGTTATATACGGCATGGTTGAAGGAGCCGTTCAGGAATAAGTTCAAGCCTTGCGTCACGTTCCAATTAGTCTCCAGTTCCACCCCTTGCAACTGAATTTCTTTGATATTCCCCAGAGTGGTCCTGTAACCCGAAGCTGTACCGGGATCAATCACTGACAGCTGGGATTGAAAACCGTTAACCACCGTGTTGTACAGGTTTACGTTGACCGCCAATTGACGATTGAACCAGTTGCTCTTGACGCCTAATTCGTAGTCCATCACGTCTTCGGGTTTAACATTTTCAATCGCGCCGGTCGTGTCATTAAATTGAGCCGCTCCTGACTTCTGCCCGCCTGACACCGAGAAATAAGTCATCAGATCTTTGGTGATCTTGTAGCTAGGGTTGACCAACCAATTTTGTGAATTCTGACTAAAACCTTGTTTGCCCTGGGTCCATTTAACGCCGTTATTACCGAGAGCGCTATTGCGTATCGCCAGCGCGGTGCCGGTAACAGCCGCACCACCGACATAGCCATCCGCGCCTTGGTTGTAGCGTTCTTCATAGGTATCGCGCAAACCCAGCGTTAAAGTCGCGGCCTTGGTGATATGCCAGTTAACTTGTCCGTAAGCGGCATAACTATCGACTTCCGGATTTCTAGTGCCGGTTTTCATCACCCCATCCAACGATTGCCTTAATTGCTCCCTGCCGGCAGCTGTTGCATTTAATGCCGCGTATTGAGCGTTACTGGCATAAAAAGCACCGGCATCAGAACCATATAAGCGCTGATTTTCGGCCGTTGCCTGGCTATGCATCCAGAAAAGCCCCCCTTGATAGTCAATCGGCCCCGGCTCTTGAGAAGCAATACGAAGCTCCTGCGACCATTGCTTATTTTTTATTTGCCAGCCACTGATATGCTGAATATCGGCGGTAGTGGCATCGCCATCGTGGTGCGGTTCGAATAGCGCATCACGATAGGCGGAAACCGACGTTATTTTGTGTTTGAGAACATCCCAGTTGATCTCCGCGGACACCCCTTGCTGATCGCCCCGCGACACATGTCTATCATTCTCGGCTACTTTGCGCGGATCGCCGATCACAGTAAGAGGCTGCCCGGAGTTCTTGAGGGAATTGAACCAATCGCGCCCCAAACGTGAACTAAAGGTGATAGGACGAACCCGGCCATTAGTAAAAGTTGCCGGATCATCGATACGAGGGCCAACACTCATGGTTTGCGAAGAGGTGGCGCGATCGACAATGACTCTTGCGGAAAGCACATCGCTTGGCGTCAACAAAAACTGTAGCCGTCCGCCCATTGCATTAGTTTCCTGTAAACGTCCATCGGTTTTGGGCGCATCCAAATTGGCAATAGAGCCATCGCGTCTATCGACATAAAACGAGGCGCGATAGGCGAGTAGGCCCGGCAAAATAGCGCCAGTCGCGCCGGCCTTGCCTTGCAAGGAATCGCGACTGCCACCGAAGCCGTCGACGTAATAGCCGGATTTAAAGGATGGAGTTTGAGTAACGACGTTAATCAAGCCCAGGTTGCTGTTTTTACCTTGCAAAGTGCCTTGCGGTCCGCGCAAAACTTCAACATGATCGATGTCGGCGTAATTAGTCCAGGTTGAACCCACCCAAGACGACCAGACGTTATCGACCATGACGCCGACGCTAGCTTCCATCGATTCGTTGCCGCTGTTTTTACCCAGACCGCGCAAGGCGATACTGGTTTGTCGCACGTTAGTCGCGGTAACGCCTAAATTAGGAACCCGACGCGCAAAATCCGCCACGCTGACGATATTATCGCGCTTCATCTGTTCGCCGCTGATCACCGCAATCGGAATCGGCACCTCCTGGAGTTTTTCTTCCTTACGGCGCGAAGTCACGACGACTTCCGATAGATTCTTGGGTTCGTCATCGAAAGATTTCTCTTCTTTTTTAGGGGGCTCGGCGGTTGCAACAGCCGCCGTTGCCGTCGTTGCTGGGGCTGGGGCTGGCTGAGCCGGTGCCGCATTAGCTGCCGTTCCGACATTGCTATTGGAAACCGCTTTTTTAAGCTGCTCGTTTTCCTTCTTGGTTTCGCCCAATTCTTTTCTTAGCCGCTCAACTTCTGCCGCCAAATCACCGGAATTATCCGTGGCAAAACTGTAGTCCGGCGCTAACAAACAAGCGCCTGCAATAATCATCGCGGCGCCGTTTAGAGCGGCCCGATTATATTTATTCGCCTCGGTTTGCACTGTGTTTCCACCCGCTTTAGCGGATAAAGACCGTCCTTCAGTCTTGTTTTTTTTCAGCGCTTTCAGGCCCTTGGTTGTAACCGGCCGCCGCCCTAACCTGTCAATACTCATCTAATTTTCCTTCTTAAAAGTTACTCATAAAATTAAGGTCAGCTCTGTTTCGTTGGGCAAAGCATCCCTAGCCGCCCCCAAAAGGGCCGGTTTAAATTCTGTTTTTTGCGTTGATTACTTGCCGGGAATAGTCAGAACCGATAACTTGGTAATTCCGGATCGCTCTATCGATGACATCACTTTGGCTACAGTGCCGTATTGAACGGCGTCGTCGGCATTTAGATTGAGCGCAATCTCAGGATCGGCCGCCTTGCGGGTTAACAACTCGCTTTCAAAGGCTTCCAGGGCAATCTCGGTTTTGTCGATGAAAACCTTGCCCTTTGCGTCGACGCTGATATAGACGGCTTCTTTTTCCTCAGGCGGTGCGGTTTCGGCAGTCTTCGGCAAATTGACATGTACGGCTTGAGTCAATAACGGCGCGGTGACGATAAACACCACCAACAGCACCAGCATCACGTCAACCAGAGGCGTGACGTTGATTTCGCCCATCACGTCATCCTCACCGCCGCTGTCTTTTGTATTCATCGCCATCAGATTTGCGCTCCTTCCGCTTGTAAGTCTTCATGACTGGCTTTTAGAACCGGATGTTTCGCTCCCGTTCCGCTAGTGCGCGACGATGCAACCGAACCGGAAACCGGACGCTTGATTAAAAACGAGGTTTTCAAGGCGAGATGGACAAAATCGATTGCGAAATCGTCAAGAAATGCCCAGATCACCTTGTTTCTGCGAATAAAAAAGTTGTAGCCGATAACCGCAGGCACCGCGACCGCAATACCGACGGCCGTAGCAACCAGCGCCTCGCCGATGGGCCCGGCCACAACGTCCAGACTGGCCGACCCGCTTTTACTGATGCTGGTCAGCGCGCCCATAATTCCCCAAACCGTGCCGAACAAGCCCACAAATGGCGAGATACTGCCGATGGTTGCCAAGATAGCCAGACCGCTTTCCAGAGCGCCGCGCTCTTTCTGCATTTGTTGCCGCAGGCGTCTGTCCAGCAATTCCTGGCGATCCCCGGTATGCTCCAGATCGTGCGTTGTGGTGCCGCCGTCGGCTTCTATCAAGGTAGTAAAACCAATATCGGCGACTCTGGCAGCGGGGCCTTTATTGCCTTCCAATGCAGCCGCCGCCTGAAAATCCTGGGCTCCCCAAAATTTCTTGCCATAACTTCGATTGTGCTGAGAAATCCGTAGATGCTGTATGCCTTTGATCAGTATCAAAGCCCACGTCACCACAGAAAAGCCGATTAAAATCCATAAAGTGGCATCGACAATCAGCGCCGAAGTAATTTCAGGAGCCGCAGGCGTCGCGCCAGCCGCACTCGCAATATCCGCGCCTGAAAACGGTATTTGATTAGCTGCCGGTGGAATTGCCGTTGCAGCAGATGTTGTTTCTGTCATAAATAAAACCTCAAACTTGTAAATTAAAAGAGATAGGAACCGTTACCCAACCGTCGACCGGCGTTTTTCCACGCATGGCAGGAGCAAATGACCATTGTTTTACCGTCCTCACCGCTTCATTGTCCAACACGTCCTTTCCGCTGGATTTAATGACGGAAACGCTGTCAGGCTTGCCGCTGGCGAGAACATGCACTTTCATCAGCACCTTTCCTTCCCAACCGCGCTCCATAGCCACATCCGGATAAACCGGCTCCGGATTATCCAGATAACCGGCGCCCGCACGCGGCTCGGTCACCTTTTCTTCTACCGGCGGCGCAGGAGGCGCGGGCGGAGCCGAAACCACCGGCGCATCCGCTTGCACAGACGTCGGCGTTGCAACAGGAGGCGGTTCGACAAGCTTGGGAACCGGCTTCGGCTGCACCTTAGGTTTAGGCGGCTTCTTAAGCGCCACCACATTCGGCGGAGGCGGTGGCGGCTGGACAACCGGCTTCGGCTGAGGCCGAACAAACGAAATCTGCACCTTGGATGGCGGTTTGACCGGCTCAACCAGCTCTTCTTTTTCAACCGCGACGTGCTTGAAATACTCGACAACGGTGGTATGCACCAGTATCGACAGGACACCTATAATCAGATAGTCGATGGCCTTACTATCGCGAAAATCGGAGCCTGATCTAAAATCCCCCAACGCCACGGCAACCGACGAAGCGGACGCGTTTTCCCTCAGCAGACCGATTTCCGGCTTGATGGGAACGACATCGGCCCTTTTTCTCTCAGGCGCGAGAGTTGCCGGTTCAAATTTATCAAAAGCCACCAAAGGACTATTCATGCGAGATCTCCCGTTGCTTAAAAAAATGCCGGATCCTGCCTACTCATGGATGAACCGAAGGGAATAACCCCACTGTCGACCGGCTTTAGTTGATACTGTCTTTATGAATAAAGCATGTTCCATGCCATATCCGGCCCAATCCATCAAAACACCGAAAAGCCCAACACGCCTAAAAAATAAAGCTTTGTATTTAAATGATTTATATTTTTTGACGAACATCACGCAGAGGGTCGGTCGATTGAAAACCAAAACATTTTCAACAAGCGCCTAATTCGCGGCTGCTTACTGAGCATCAACTTAAAGGACCTTTTGCTGCTTAAGTGTTTCCTGATCAACACATCTGGAAACGCGATACTGTGCGAGAAATTTATAGGATGTTGCCCACAAAAGGAGACATCTTTAGTGAGCTGGGATTGGTACTTAGGCTTTGTCGGGGATGGTGCACTCGGGGCAATCGAAGAGTTTATGATGACGAAACAAATTCAAAAACGTAGGCGTAGATCAGGATATTATCCGTGGCGGTTGGATCTGGAAGCAGGTCGTAGGGTACGCTGTGCGTACCTTTCCAATGGGATGCACAGCGTATCCTACCCGGCTTTTCCGTACCCGAGCAAAACACGTTGCGCTAGTTCCCAAGCTCCAGCTTGGGAATTCAGAAGGCGAAGCTCCAGCTTCGCGAGACAGGAAGCTAGAGCTTCCACGACTGGGTTCCCAAGCTGGAGCTTGGGAACCAGCGAAACCAGATTTCACACTTTAACTCTGATAGACTCTTGCACATTACTTTTACCTTGCGTGATCTGGGTAAAAAATATCCGCGTGATCTATCTCGGCCAGAGACATGCACAGAAAAGAGCGTACTATTTATGAGCAAACGTCTTAAAACTATCCCGCAATTCGCAAGCGAAGCGGAAGAACAAGCTTTTTGGGAATCCAACGACTCCACCGATTATCTCGACTGGAGCAAAGCCCAATCCGTGGTGCTGCCCAATCTAGAACCAACAACCAAAACGATTTCTCTGCGCTTACCGCAACATTTGCTGGACTCCATTAAGGCTGCGGCCAGTTCGCGTGATGTACCCTATCAATCATTGATTAAAGTCTGGCTGCAAGAGAAGGTGCATGATCATTAAGCGGACACATAGGTTTTGTGAGAAGGCCAATCCATATGGCGGTTTCACGATAACAAAACGCCGACATCAGCCTGCCGAAGTTGCGGCGGATTGCCTATCGGCGAATCCACCCTACAGAGTTAATCCACCTTACAGCGTTACGAAATACACCTTATCGCGTTCAGTAGAAGCAGGAAGCCTTGCGAGCAGGGTTCTTGAAATGTTGCCTGCCGATGACGCTCATCTCTTGCTCGCAGATCTTGTACACAGGATATCTAACATTCTGCCCAATGGTCGCAACGTCGATATGAGTATATCTTCCAGATCCATGTTCTTCTGAAAAGAGCGGGTCATGCGAATTTTGTGGTTTTGGCTGGCGGTCATCGAACGTTAGAACAACATTGAAGCGCGTCAGTGTGTTTCTTTTGACCTTTCCAAAATGGAAGTGATAGCCAAATCTATGATTTTCTGGATCGTCAACACCGTAGTTGGAGCGAGCTACGCCGATGAAGCGGAGAATATGTAGAACTTCCTGTGGTTGAACAAGCCTCCTATGGCGCATTAAGGCAACTGCATCATCATAGATTGGCACAATCTTGTGCTCTTCAAGGTAATTGAGCCAATTTAGCGCTGCAGGATCACCTTCTGCGTATAGAGGTTCTCCCCTGACATTCTGCTCAGCCAGGAGCGCATCAAAATAAAGGAGTCTCGCGCGAATCAATGCTAACTCTGGCGTGAGCAGAGTCGAGTCATGAAGTTGTCGCGCCTTCCGAGGGTACCCCTCAAATCTACAGCGGATGTCCGTAGCTTCTAGGTGCTCAAGAATTGTGAGTGTTTGAGGGTTGACAAGTTCTCGCATAATTCCTTCCATAGTCTAACGTTACGGTAAGGGGCGCGCCGCTCACTGAGCTTTAGCGAAGCCGCCGAACCTTGATAAAAAACAAAACTTCAAAACCGCCAACGGGCGGCGCGTCCCTTTGACCGAATTGTTAGGCAAGCTT
>Ga0208886_100166_pt1 | contig 14181 bp, 16 predicted proteins | sample LakWasM105_HOW12_2_FD_183923 | JGI IMG/M metagenome (GOLD analysis project Ga0208886, IMG submission 183923) | Freshwater sediment methanotrophic microbial communities from Lake Washington under simulated oxygen tension - Sediment Metagenome... | ecosystem: Environmental > Aquatic > Freshwater >... | reverse complement strand
GGCGGCGGCTGGGTTCGCGGCGCTGGTACTCGGAATGGAAGTGACCATGATGAGCTCCTCAAATAGGAGGCTGCGGGGCGGGAAGTCCGGGGTGCGATACAGGCACCAGCGGTATTGAGGCCCCGCCCATACGCAGGTTTTCGGCAAGACCGGAGCGGACTTTAACCGCTATGCGCCTTTATCAATCAACCGGCAGGGCGGTCTCGTACTTCACCTCGCGCAACACCACGTTGCTGCGCACGCTGGCCACGCCCGGCACCTTGAAGATACGGCTCTGCAGAAACTGGTCGTAGGCCTTCATATCGGGCACCACCACCTTGATGACATAGTCGGCCTCGCCGGTGATGCCGTGGCATTCGATGATTTCACGGCTGCTCTGCACCAGCTGCTCGAACTGCTCCACCGCGCCCTCGCTGTGCCGCACCAGGCTCACGTTCGCCAGCACGCAGATCGACAGGCCCAGCTTCTCGCGGTCCACCAGGGCCACATGGCGACGTATCACCCCGCTCTCTTCCAGCTCCTTGATGCGCCGCCACACCGGCGTGGCCGAGAGGCCGACCTTGTCGGCCAGCTGCTGGGTGCTCTGGCGCCCGTCGGCCTGCAGGGCCTCGAGGATGAGGCGCGTGGCTCGATCAAAACGTTCATTTTCCATTTCAACCACCTTTGAGATTAATTCTCTCATTAGCAGCCTTGACAGTAGCGATGCAAGTAACAAACTCTCGGCTGCCTGACCAAGAATCTGCCCCCTGAACAGAACATCAGGAGACCGGCCCATGTCCACCCTCGAGCAAGCCAGCCCCGCGCTGCGCGACTACAAGCTCTCCGACAACCTGGGCGCGCGCTCGGGCCAGGTCTTCCTCACCGGCACCCAGGCCCTGGTGCGCCTACTGCTGGCGCAAAAGGCACTGGACGAGCGCGCCGGGCTGAAGACGGCCGGTTTCGTCTCCGGCTACCGCGGTTCGCCGCTGGGCATGGTGGACCAGCAGCTCTGGAAGGCCAAGAAGTTCCTGGACGCGGCGCAGATCAACTTCCTGCCCGCCATCAACGAAGACCTGGCCGCCACCGCCTGCCTGGGCGTGCAGCGCGTGGCGCTGGACCCCAAGCGCACCGTCGACGGCGTGTTTGCCATGTGGTACGGCAAGGGCCCGGGCGTCGACCGCTCGGGCGATGCGCTCAAGCATGGCAATGTCTATGGCACGTCCACCCAGGGCGGCGTGCTGGTGGTGTGCGGCGACGACCATGGCTGCGTCTCCTCCTCCACCCCGCACCAGAGCGACCAGGCCCTGCAGGCCTGGAGCATGCCCATCGTGCACCCGGCCAATGTGGCCGAGTACCTGGAGTTCGGCCTCTACGGCTGGGCGCTGAGCCGCTTCTCCGGCGCCTGGGTCGGCTTCAAGGCGATCTCCGAGGTGGTGGAGTCGGGCATGACGGTGGACCTGGACAGCGTGCCGCTGGACTTCGAGCTGCCGGTCGACCACGTGCCCCCCACCAACCTGCATATCCGCACGGTGGACCTGCCCTCGCTGGAGCTGGAAACCCGGCTGGCGCACAAGCTCGACGCGGTGCGCGCCTTCGCCAAGCTCAACAGCATCGACAAGCACATCGTGGTGAGCCCGCGCGCCACGCTGGGCATCGTCACCGTCGGCAAGGCGCATTACGACTTCATGGAAGTGCTGCGCCGCCTCGACCTGGACCCGAATGCACTGGCCGCCGCCGGCGTGCGCGTCTACAAGGTGGGCCTGGTCTATCCGCTCGAAGCTACGCGCATGGCCGAATTCGCCCAGGGCCTGACCGACATGCTGGTGATCGAGGAAAAGGGCCCGGTGGTGGAGCGCCAGATCAAGGAGCTGCTCTACCACCTGCCCGACGCCCAGCGCCCGCGCGTGATTGGCAAGACCGACGAGCATGGCGCCGCGGTGCTGAGCGCGCTGGGCGAGCTGCGCCCCTCGCGCATCATGAACACGGTGGCCGACTGGCTGGCGCGCCTCAACCCCGCGCTGGACCGCCGCCATCTGGTGGTGGACTTCCTCACCCCCTGCCTGCTCAGCAACGAGGCCGACGGCGTGCGCCGCCAGCCCTATTTCTGCTCGGGCTGCCCGCACAACACCTCCACCAAGCTGCCCGAGGGCTCGCGCGCGCTGGCCGGCATCGGCTGCCACTTCATGGCCAGCTGGATGGAGCGCGGCACCTCCGGCCTGATCCAGATGGGCGCCGAGGGCGTGGACTGGGCGGCGCAAAGCCGCTTCAGCACCGAGAAGCATGTGTTCCAGAACCTCGGCGATGGCACCTATTACCACAGCGGTTATCTGGCGATCCGCCAGGCCATCGCGGCCAAGACCAATATCACCTACAAGATCCTCTACAACGACGCCGTGGCGATGACCGGCGGCCAGCCGGTGGATGGCTCCACCAGCGTGCCGCAGATCGCGCGCCAGGTCGAGGCCGAGGGCGTCAAGCGCCTGGTGGTGCTGTCCGACGAGATCGGCAAGTACGATGGCCACCACGGCCAGTTCCCCGCCGGCACCACCTTCCACGACCGCAGCGAGCTCGACCAGGTGCAGCGCGAGCTTCGAGAAATAGAAGGCGTGACGGTGCTGATCTACGACCAGACCTGCGCCGCCGAGAAGCGCCGCCGGCGGAAGAAGAAAGAGTTCTACGACCCGCCCAAGCGCATCTTCATCAACGAGGCGGTGTGCGAGGGCTGCGGCGATTGCGGCCAGGCCAGCAACTGCCTCTCGGTGGTGCCGGTGGAGACCGACTGGGGCCGCAAGCGTGCGATCGAGCAGAGCTCCTGCAACAAGGATTTCTCCTGCGTCAACGGCTTCTGCCCCAGCTTTGTCTCGGTGCATGGCGCCGAACTCAAGAAGCGCGCCGGTGCCAGCTACAGCCCGCAAGACCTGGCACGCGAACTCGCCGCCATCGGCAGCCCCGCCGCCTGGGACTGGACCGGCCCCTTCGACCTGCTGGTGACCGGCGTGGGCGGCACCGGCGTGGTGACGGTGGGCGCCCTGGTCTCGATGGCCGCACATCTGGAAGGCAAGCAGGCCTCGGTGCTGGACTTCATGGGCTTTGCGCAAAAGGGCGGCTCGGTGCTGTCCTTCGTGCGCGTGGCGCCGACGCAGGACCTGCTCAACCAGGTGCGCATCGACACCCAGCAGGCCGATGTGCTCCTGGCCTGCGACATGGTGGTGGGCGCCTCGCCCGACGCGCTGGGCACCGTCAAGCCCGGCCGCACCGTGATCCTGGCCAACACGCATGAGCTGCCCACGGCCGGCTTTGTGCGCAATCCCGATGCCAGCCTGCATGCCGGCGGCCTCTTGGCCAAGATGCAGCATGCGGTGGGCGGCCAGGCCGACTTGCTCGCCACCGTGGATGCCCAGGCGATTGCCCAGCAATTGATGGGCGACACCATGCCCAGCAACATCATCATGCTGGGCGCCTGCTGGCAGCGTGGCCTGATCCCCCTGAGCGAGGCCGCGCTGATGCGCGCCATCGAACTCAACGGCGTGGCCGTCGAGGGCAACAAGACCGCCTTCGCGCTGGGCCGCCTGGCCATCGCCGCACCCGAGGCCTTGCGTCGCCTAGCCGGCACACCGCAGGGCCTGGTGCAGGTGCTGAACTTCGACAAGCTCGACGGCGAGGACGGCCTGATCGCGCGCCGCGCCGCCTTCCTCAGCGACTACCAGGACCGCGCCTATGCCGAGCGCTACCTGCGCCTGGTGGAACGCGTGCGCAAGGCCGAAGCCGAACTGGGCGAAGCCGGCAAGGCCGAACGCCTCAGCAAGGCGGTGGCGCGCTACTACGCCAAGCTGCTGGCCATCAAGGACGAATACGAGGTGGCGCGCCTCTACACCGATGGCAAGTTCGAGAAGGCGATGAAGGAACAGTTCGAGAACTGGGATTCGCTGTCCTTCCACATGGCCCCGCCCCTACTGTCAAAACCTGGCCCCGACGGCCGCGCCAGGAAGCTGGAGCTGGGCGGCTGGACCTTCAAGGCCTTCCAGGTGCTGGCCAAGCTGAAGGGCCTGCGCGGCGGCATGCTGGACATCTTCGGCAAGACCGAGGAGCGCCGCATGGAGCGCCAGCTGATCGCGGACTACGAGGCCCTGGTCGACGACTTGCTCAAGCACCTCAGCGCCGACAAGCTGGAGCTGGCCGTCAAGCTGGCCCGCCTGCCCGAAACCATCCGCGGCTACGGCCATGTCAAGCTGGCCAATGTGGTGACGGCGCGGGCCCAGTGGAAGGACCTGTTGGATCGCTTCCATGGCCGCGCCGTCGAACCGGTGGCGCAGGTGGTGGCGATGCCGCAGCGCGTGAAGGGCGTGGCGGAGTTGTGAGCGTCCTCTAGATGCCGCTAGGAACCGCAAACACCCAACGGCCCGCGAACGGCCCCCCAGTGGCACCAAGCATTGCGAGCACCCCCGCGCTTTGGATGTGGAACATGCGGCCAGACTGAATGGGATTCGCCGTGCACTCGCTCAATTTCACCGTTCCCAGAGACAACCCCTTGAGCGCTGTCACAGGCAACTGCCCACTGACGTCGGAGACGCACTTCCCCGTTGAGTTCCTGTAAAGGAAATACACATTGTCAAACTTCGGCATGCGCTTGTGCGCTGCGCTCCTGCAAGCTCTTACAGCTTTGGTTTTGCCGGTGCGCGCCGATCAAAAGGCATGCTGAACAGACTGCCTAAAGACCCCGGCAGCTTTGCCGAGTTGACCGCCGACCTGGGCAACCCTTCGTGCGCTCAGATCGCCAAAGCGCTGGGCGTCAGCGTCCGAACCGTGGAGCGCTGGAGGCGCGGAAAGACCCCGCGAGTTGCTCTGCTTTCCCTGTGGTGGCTGTCTCGTGAAGGCCACAGCGCTTGGGATTGCGAGATGGCGAACCGGACCACGCTGGCGCTTCAAACGACCGATGCACTCTGGCGCGAGCTAAAAAGGTCTAGAGGACGCGCCCACCTTGGGCACGAAATCACCGTCACGCCCGCGAGCAACGAGCGGCGATTCGCCTAGGTTTGGCTCCCGTGGCCGCTGGCCAACTCCCCAGGGCTACCGCCCCGGACCCGGCCAAGTCAAGCCAGCAGGCGAAAAACCCCCCTTAGGCCAGCAAGCACGACAACCAAGCCGACCAAGACCACCAGCAAGCGCCACCAGTTGCGCTCCCACCAGCTATAGCGACGTCGAAATTCCCGCCGTGGCGGCAACCTCTTCAGGTTGTCGACAAATGGAGGCTCCGACGCCACGGGAACTTGTGAAGGACTCGAAGGAAGCGGCAGCTTAAAACGACGGAGGCGCTTTCTAATGCCGAGCACCTTTTCTTCATAGTGCTCTCGATACCAATCGCGATCCATCACACCCATAGCTTCACCCGGCACTGTAGTTGCCGAATTATGCGCGACGCCGGCGCGACGCCCGCGCCGCTACGCGACCCGTTCGCCGCGTCGTCTACTTGAGAATATGTGAGCGCGGATCGCCGCCGAAACTGACGGGCTGCGCGGGCTGCGGGTCTTGCGCCTTCTCGACAGGCTTAGACGACTCGGGGACTTTTTCCATGTTCAGCGCAACCAGGCCACCGAAGCCACGCGACGAAACCTGGCAGGCCTCCCATTCAACAATGACCGGGAAGCCATCAGAACCGAGGCAGGTGCAGCGATCGCGGTACGCGATACAGCCGACCACCTTGGGCGCCGATGCCGCCGCCTGGGGCGCAATTGGCGCAGACGAGGCCACGGCAGCAACTGGCGCAGCGAAGGGCGCCGCGTGGTGCACAACCGGCGTAACAGGAGCTTCTGTCGGCTTGGCGCTAGCGACCTTCGACGAGATCGACGAATAGGCCCGGCCACCCAGCACCACCGCAGCCGCCACCGCCAGCCCCAGCACCACCAACGACCGCGGCACCGAACGTATGGGCTTGATGTGCAGGCTCGCGCTCTTGTACTTGCCAAACACCCGCTTCGGCAGCGAGTAGCGCTTTTTGATAGGCGCACTGCGGAACGTTTCCGGGTTCGTGGCCTCAGGCCATTCGTACCACCAACGGCCAAGCATGCCAACGTCGCGCAAGTGAATATGCCGCCCGACCAGCCGGCGCACATTCTGGTGCAGCAGGTTCGGATGCTGAGTGATCAAAAAGAAGTCCAAGCCCCGGTGGCGGTGCGTCTCGAGTGCTTCGATTTCCGCCGGCACTCTGGCGCCAGCGCCGGCAGGCCTCCACACACGTTGCACCTCATCGATCACGATAGCGCCGCCATCCTCGACCAGCTCGGGCCATCGCTTCGGGTCGTCCAACGCCACATGCGGGATTTGCAACTCGGGTATGCCGTCGCAATAGACCGCCCTGCCCTTGCTGAGTTGCAGCAGCAAGTCCACCAGGGCCGCAGTCTTGCCAGCACCCGGGGCGCCTGTAATCAGCGTAATCACAGCAGCCTCAATTGCTTCAGCGGCAGCAGCGACAGCCGCCCGATCATGGCGCCAGCGATCAGCGACAAGCCTGTATTGACCCCCGACAGCGCGACATACGCGGCCACATCGGCAGGCATGCCGGCCCACGCCGCTTTGGCCTGGCCAAGCAGCATGTTCACACCTGCCTCAAAGCCGACGAAAGAAACCACGGAAATACCCAACGCGACAAGAACCTGTCTTGCGATGGGGCCCGACAGTGAAAGGAGCCATGTTCCCAACCCTGAACCCATGTCAATTCCCCTTGAATGCGCCCATGAAGATCAACGCCGCAGCAATGCCGCACGCGCCGACCACCGCAAACCGGATGCCGCTCAAGAACTGGCAAAAAAGGCTGTTATCTACAACCACGGGCATACCCAAAACCGTGGTGCTGATAGGCGCGGGACATGCGCCGCCATCACCGCCCCAGCCACCATCGGGCGTGACCGTGACTTGAATATCCTTCGTGGGCTTTTCCGGGCCGTCCGGGGTGTCCGGGTTTTGACATGCCACCGACTCCGGGTGCAGCTTGCACTGATCCGATTCCTGAGGCGTCTTGTCCTCGTTCGTTACCGTGGTCTGACCATTGTTATTGATCGTGGTCGTTACGGTGGTCGTGTAGCTAATCCGATTGTCGTTATAGGTGTAGTTCGTGACCGGCGTTTTTGTCTCGGTCTTTTGCGTACCGTCCGGGTTCGTCGTTGAAGACTGCTGGGGCGTGCCGGTGACAGATGCAGGGCCTGAGACAGTGCGCTCCGAGGCACCCGGGATGGTGCCGCCCTTGTTCAATATTTCCTCGCCCAAATCGTTGAGCTGCTGCGTCGTCGGCGGCCTGTATTGCTCCACACGCGCCGCCGCCTCTTCATCCGTCATGGCCTTTGTGTACCGTCCGGTTGCGCACTTGCCGTCAGGCCCAGGCGCCCCGGCAGGCGTCGAATACGAGGGGTTTTCAAAGTCCACCACCGCCGCGCACTGCTGCACAACAACCGCATTAGCCACCGTCGTCCAATAGTAGTTGCCGTAACCGGGCTCATTCCAATTGCCGCTGCAGGAAACGCTGGTCACACCAGCGCCATTGCTCGTGCAACTGAACGCAGTAAGAATTTGCTTGCCTGCCGATGCGGCCTGGAACACCGGATAACAAGCCGCATAGGGCGTATTGCCAGTCGGGCCATTGGAGCCACACCGCCACGTAGATACATCGGCAGGCGGCTGGCCCTCATCAAGCGCTAAACCGCCATGCCCATCCGGATGAATACGCGCACCATCCAGCATTTCCCACGCTTTGACACCAAGCGCAATCGCTGGCAGCACACGACCCGCCAACCCAGCAGCGGCCCGAACCATAGCCAACGCCGGAATGGTGCGCCTTACGGTCAGGTCCAACGTATTGCCACCAATTGGCGCTTTGATGCGCTCCGCAATCTGAGCTGCACGCGTTGACGGCGTTTCCCAATTTCGGCCCTGATACGTCACGCCAGAGCCATCGGTGATGGTCGCTCCGCCAGTGGTGTAGTCGATACGACCGCCATGCAATCCGTTGATGGTCGTCGCATTGACCGACCCGGCCAACATGGCACCGAACAACAAGAGCCCGCACTTACGCATCACTGATCCTTCACCAGAAGCCAGCCGAGCACCAGCAAGCCGATAAACACGAGCCACGCATAGGGCTCAACATGCATTGCAGCCATCACACAGCCCTCCGCAGCCACTTCACCAGATAGACCGCCAACCAGACGCCAACGACGAGCCAAGACACTTCCAGCGCGTCAGCCGTGGTGATCACTTCGCAAGCGGGGGGCGCATACCCCGACTGGAGCCACGTTGCCGGCGCTTCCATGTCCGTGCCGGTGCACTGCGCTGGATCGCCAGCCAGGACCCGACGCTGCCACGTGTAGCCATCGACGTAGGAGCCAGACAGCTGGAATTCGTAGACGCACGCACCCTGGCTAAGAACCTTGGTCCCGTGCGCCGCGATGAAATCGAGGGCCGCAGCGTCAGCGCCGGGGCCCCCGTCAACACCATCAAGCGACGGGTAACAGGTGCCAGAGGCGCCCATGTACCCGGTGGACATATCAGCCCGAAATGCCGCGACGGATGAACTTCACCGCCGACACGGCGATGACGGCCACCAGCACAGCCGTGGCGACGGTCAGGCCGTCGGCCTTCATGTCGGTGATGGCGGTCGTCACATCGGCAGGCACGGCGGCATGCACTTGCGAAGCCAGCAGGGCCAGGGGAGCCAGAACCAGGGAGAAACGCTTGTTCATATCGAACCTTTCAGACGGTGCGGATTGAAGGAAGCCCGCGAGGTGCACCACGCCGCGCAGACAGGGATTCAATGGAGCCAGTTGAACGGGCCGGCAGCCTCGATAGACCGGTCATGCGTGAGAACTCGTTGAAGGGCATACACACCACCGACCGAGACCCGCCTGAACTCCGCGGCATAGTGCGCACCGCCAGGGCTAAGCCAGCCGCCGCCCTCGCATCGCTTCCAGTCATCGGAGATTGCAGAATTGCCCTGCACAAACGAAGGCAGACCAAGCCAGCGACGAGCACGGCGGATAGAGTGATCCAGGCCGCCGATACCGTAGATACGTGAGCCATCGGGAAAGCTCCCAAAGGTTTTGCTCGTGTCCTTGCTGAGGTACTTGAGCAGATAGGGAACCGCCGCCCTCGCCCGCTCTGTGCGGGTCATGCCGTGAGGCCACCAGCCGCAGGCATCAGGACGCGGGACGCGAACGCCACGGGGCACCCAAAGGGCCACGTGGTAGTGAATGACGCCGCGCTTTTGAAGCTCGGCCACCCACACATAGCGGCAGGCGTGACCACGGCGCGCCATCCACTGCCGAAGGCGCTTGAGGAACTCGCTGATATGCCGCGCCTTCCAATCGGCATTGCTGCCCGCATAGGTCAGCGTCAGCATCAAGCATTCGTCCGACCGATGGCCGCGCTCAGAAACGGCATGACCGCGTGCCGCGAAGCCGACATTCATGCGCAGCTTTGCCAGCCGACGCCGCACCGCTTCTGCCTCAAACGCGCAGATCTCTGCACGAAGCTGTGCACGCTCGCCGCGTGTGATCGCTTCGGACAGCGCAGCGGACACTGAAAACCGCTGCGTGTCACTTGTTGGAACTGAGACAAGCCCCGCGCCTTCGGCGCTGGCCGAGTGGCGACCGGTGCGCGTTGCATAGCCGTACTGGTGCCAGTGATCGTCGGACAGCTCACGAGCCGACAGCTCCCAGGCTGCGGCGTGGCGCTCAACGCCACGGCCCAACATGTTGATGTCGTGGAGGTTCAGCTCAGCATGGCGAACGGCTTCGGCTTGCAGGGTCATGCCTTGACCCTCCCGCGCACGAACCAGCCAACAGCAAGGCCCAGGCCGAACACCACCGCGCCGACCGGCACGAAGGCGTGAACCATGAAGCGGGCGAAGCCATACAGCTCCTGTGGCGTGATGGGCATGCTCACAGCGAGAACCCTCCCACCGGCAGGCCGCCAAGGCCCTGCAGCTCCACATCCACCGAGGGGGCGCCGAAGGCGTCAGCCGATACCGAAAGGGAAAGGCTGACGATTTCGGAGTCGTCAGCAGACGCCCGCGCCAAGACAGCGCAAGCGGCCATGCGCAAGACCGCCAGTTCCGCGGCGTGCTGCGCAGTCACGAAGTCGTCAGTGCCGGCCATGGGTGCACCCCTCAGGCCGACGCTGCCGGGCGCTTCAGGGGAGCCAACCGCGCCGAAACGGCCAAGCGGCCATCGCGGTCGATGTACAGGCTAGAGGGGTGCAGGGTGTAGTCCCCGGGGGCATATGGCTGTTGCTCATCCTCCAGCTGGACCTCGAACTTTTCCGGGTACGGAGGCGCATTGCCGTCCTTGTCCACGGTGTGCGCGTAACCGTTCTGAAAACGCATGTGATACGGGCGACCGGTCTTGGCGCTGGTGCCCTTGAGATCGCGTACAGCGGTTTGTGCGATAGTCACTTTGATCATGGTTGGCTCCAATTTGAGGTGTTGATCAAAATCGATCAAAAGGCCCGGAGCCTATCTAAGTGGGGTAAATGATGCAGACCTTCAAAGGGGTGATTGACGACGCCGCCAAGATGTGCGGGGGCCAAAACGCGCTCGCTCGCCACCTTGAAATAGACACAGGCTGGCTAAGCGCCGCCAAGTCAGGAAAGCGCGTTATCCCAAAGGAAAAGCTAGCCGTTTTGGCCTGTCTGGTCGAAATGGACCCGGCCCAGCTTTGGGAGCTTCAAGAGATCGCCAACCTTCCCAGGCGGAACCCCTTCTTGCAGGCCGCGAGCGCAGTGCTATCGGCTTTTCTCTGCGTCGTTTTGTCGGTGACCGGAAACGACGCGAACGCCGTAGCCATCGGGGCTAACTCAAAAATTCCACAGACCTCGGAATACCAATTGCTGCCGCCCGTGCTGCCAACGTTAGTCCCGCCCTCTGCGCGGGGACTGGCGTCAATGAATAGCATCTCGGAACCGCGGCCCGCCGACGAGCGCAACGTGCTTTCACCTATGCCCGTCATGGACGAGTAGGGATGCGGCAAATTGACCGCCGGCAAACCCATCCATACTTGCGTGCTGTGATCGTTTGGGTCCGCCATGGCCAGGAACAGGGCCGGCCCAAACTCAGTTCGAAACGCGCGCAGATGCAAGGCCTCAGCCCCTGACGACAACTCGAGCTGGGTACCAACGAAACTTACCGCATACGACTTCAAGTTCCGCGCCGAGCACTGGGCCAGCGGAGTCGGTTCTTCACTGCGGCACAGCAAGAACCGCTGCCCTTCAAATCGCCCGGCCCAGGCTGCACCTTCCAGCGGCTTGCCGCTCGCATCTGCTCTGCTAGCCAGGATGTTGAAGTCTTGCCCAGCCAGTTCGGCCAGATCCTACAGGACGCCACTGCCAGCCCAGAACGGCTGACGGCCGCTACCAAAGTCGTAGCCACCCAAAAGGAGCCCCGCTCGGCCATTCAATGCAGCAAACTCCGGAGTCCACACATTGCTACCCGTCCTGGGTGAGACGAATCCCATTCCAGTAATGTCGAAGAGCAAACGCTCCTCTCGCTCAACACCAATTCCTCGAACGCGCAAGCCCAGCGCACCATCGAGCGCATAGCTCATGTCGTAACTCCGGCCACTGGCATCGGTTGCCACCAGCGGGTAGCCAAAGCCGTCGTCTTTCTGGTAGCGCGTGGCCCGGTTGTTGCCTTGCTGGCTATCGCCCGCCAGCGCAGCACCCACACTCAGGAAATCAGTATCCGCCCTGCCACTGCTGCGCGCCGCATAGTCCACCCTCAGCCGCAACTCCGCCCCCTTGGGCACGCGCCCCACGCTCATCACCTCTGCCAGCGTGCCCGGGCACTGCACCCCAGCAGTGCCCGCGCACGTCGCGCCCAGCCAGCGCATGCCCGGTGCAGGCATCAGGCGCCAGTCCACATCCTTGGCTTCGTCTGGCCCCAGATTGCCGAGCGTGACTTCGTAGCTCAGCACCGCCTGGCCATCCTTGCTGGTGGATGCCTGCGGCGCGGCAACCGCCACGGCCACATCCGCCGCATAGGCTTGCAAGCTCTGGCGCTTGGCAATCGGGGAAGTGGCAGCCGCGTGGCTCAGCGACCATTGCGCGCCCACCGGCCCGCTGTAGCCCGGCTCCAGGCGCAACACCTGTTCCAGCGTGATCAGTTCGCCGGCGCGCAATTCAGCGATCTCGATGCCGCCGTCGGCGCGTGGCTTGCACCGCGCCGACGCCTCACCCTTGCACGTCAAGGCCAGCTGAAGCAGCTTGGCATCCGGCGCCACGCTGATGATGACCTGGCTTGCATTGGTGTTGCCGCTGTTGCGCAGTTCCAGGCTTTGCACCTGGCGGCTGCCGCTGGGCAAGCTGGCCTCGGGCGTCGACAGCGCCAGCTCAACCCGCGCCGGTGCAGGTTCCGGCCCTGCACCACCGCCACCGCCGCCGCAAGCCGCCAGGCTGAGTGCCATGGTCGCAGCGAAGCCAGCGCGCAGGCCGGCTGGCCGCGTCAGCTTGTTTGTCCTTTTCATCTCTCACTCCCCTTTTTTGTGGGCGGGAGCATACCGTGCGAAGCGAAATGCCCTTGGCTTCGGTCTGGCGCCCTCGCACAAGCGCGGTTCGGGCTAGCAGCAAAAAAGGACCAGGCCCCTACCTCGAGAACCGCTGCCGATACTGCTCCGGCGTGATGCCCGCATGCCGGCGCAGGCTGCGCTGCAGGCTGTCCACCGAGCCGAAGCCGGCTTTTTGCGCGACGCGCTCGAGCGGCCAGGCGCTGCGCTCCAGATGGGTCTTGGCGCGCTCCAGGCGCAGGGCCTCGACAAAGCGCGCCGGGGTCTGGCCGGTCTCGGCCAGGAACAGGCGGGCGAAGTGGCGCTCGCTCATGCTGGCGCGTTCGGCCAGGGCCGCCACGCTGAGGTCGCGCTCGGGGTGCTCCACCATCCAAAGCAGCAAGTCGGCCAGACGGTCACCGCCGGCCTGCGCCTGGGCCTGCAGGCCGGCCGAATACTGCGACTGGCCGCCCGGGCGGCGCAGATAGAGCACCAGATGGCGTGCCACCGCGAGCGCAATCGGCTGGCCCAGATCGGCCTCCACCAGGGCCAGGGCCAGGTCGATGCCGGCCGAGATGCCGGCCGAGCTGTAGAAGGGCGGGTCGGCCACGAAGATCGCGTCGGGCTCCAGGCGCAGGCGCGGGTACATGCGCGCCAGCTGCTCGCAGAACCGCCAGTGCGTGGTGACGCGGCGCTCGTCGAAGAGCCCCGCCGCCGCGAGCGCAAACGCCCCCGTGCAGACACTGCCCATGCGCCTTACCTGCGGCGCCTTTCTGCGCAGCCAGGGCAGCAGGCTGGCGGCCCAATCGCGCCCCTCCAGATCACCATCGTTGCCGCCCACCACCAGCACGGTGTCGAGCGGGCCGCGTAGCGCCGCCAGCGCGGTGCTGGGGCCCAGCTGCAGGCCGGAATTGCAGCGCACCATGCCACCGTCGGGCGAGGCCAGCACGACGCGATAGGGCGGCGCTGCCTGCCCGGCCGCCTGGGCGAACTGATTGGCCTTGCTGAAGACCTCCCAGGGCCCGGTCACGTCCAGCGACTGGCAACCCTCGTAGGCCACCAGCAGCACCGTCTTGGTTTTCTCCGGCATGGCAGTTTTTGCGGTCATTGCGTCAGTTCTGCCAGCATAGCCCCAACTAAGCTGGGCGCATGAAAACCCCCAACGCCTTCCGCTTCACCCTGTTGCAAGCCAGCGAACGCCGTGTCGCCCTGCTGGTGCTGTGCCAGGCGCTGTTTGTCTGCGCCTCGGCCATCGGCCTCACGCTCACCGGCCTGGTGGGCAGCATGCTGGCACCGAGCCGCGCGCTGGCCACCCAGCCCTATGCGCTGGTGACGGTGGCCACGGCGCTGAGCACCGTCCCGGTCTCGCTGCTGGCCCGGCGCTGGGGCCGGCCGCGCGTGTTCCAGCTGGGTGCCTTGGCCGGCGCCTACGGCGGTGCCCTGGCCAGCTGGGCCATCGTGCGCAATGACTTCCTGCTGTTCTGTGCCGCGAATCTGGCGCTCGGTGCTTTTGCGGCCAGCGCGCAGTTCTACCGTTTCGCGGCCACCGAGGCGGCAAGCGCCACCTTCAAGGCCCAGGCCATCGGCTGGGTGACCGGCGGCGGCGTGCTGGCGGCCGTGCTGGGCCCCACCCTGGCGGCGCTGGCACGCGAGGCGGTGCCGGGCCACAGCTTTGCCGGCT
>Ga0208886_100164_pt1 | contig 14345 bp, 16 predicted proteins | sample LakWasM105_HOW12_2_FD_183923 | JGI IMG/M metagenome (GOLD analysis project Ga0208886, IMG submission 183923) | Freshwater sediment methanotrophic microbial communities from Lake Washington under simulated oxygen tension - Sediment Metagenome... | ecosystem: Environmental > Aquatic > Freshwater >... | reverse complement strand
CCACGACGACTACTCGGCCATCATGCTGAAGGCCCTGGCCGACCGCCTGGCCGAGGCCTTTGCCGAGCGCCTGCACCAGCGCGTGCGCATGGAGTTGTGGGGCTATGCGGCCGACGAGACGCTCAGCAACGCGGCCCTGATCGCCGAGCAGTACCGCGGCATCCGCCCGGCGCCGGGTTATCCGGCCTGCCCGGATCATCTGGTCAAGCGCGATCTGTTCCGCGTGCTGGTGCCCGAGGAGATCGGCATGGGCCTCACCGATGCGATGGCGATGACGCCGGCGGCCAGCGTCTCGGGCTTCTATTTCTCGCACCCCGAGGCGAGCTATTTCAATGTCGGGCGCATCGGCGCCGATCAGCTGAAGGATTGGGCGCAGCGCTGCGCCCTGGATGAGGCGGCGGCGCAGCGTGCCCTGGCGCCGCTGCTCTGAGCACAAGCGTTTGTTGTTACAACTTCGGCCGCCGGCTTTGCCGCGGCACCCGCGTCGGCTGGCATGCTGATGCCCCCGGCCCTTGTGGGCCTTGAATGAGGAACAAGTCCATGTCCATCAAGTCCAGTCAGATCGTTGCCGGCGTGGCCGTGGCCGCGCTGATGTTGGGCGGTGCCTATGCCGTCGGCCGTTCGCAGTCGCAAGCGGCGCCCGATCCGGTGCTGGCGCAGGCGGCGCCCGCGGCCAAACCCGCGGCTAAGCCGGCCGCCGCCAAGACCTGCCCTGATTGCGCCACCGTCAGCGAGGTACGCACCGAGGAACGCCAGGGCAAGGCCAGCGGCCTGGGCGTGATCGGCGGCGCGGTGGTGGGTGGCCTGCTGGGCAACCAGGTGGGCGGCGGCAGTGGCAAGAAGCTCGCCACCGTGGGTGGTGCGGTGGCCGGCGGCTATGCCGGCAACGAGATCGAGAAGCGCAGCAAGTCACACAAGGTCTGGATCGTGCGCCTCAGCTACAAGGACGGCAGCACGCGCACTTTCGAGCGCAGCCAGGATCCGCAGCTGCGCGTGGGCGATCTGGTGCTGGAGCGCGATGGCCAGCTGACGCGCCAGTGATGATGTGGCGTCGCCGCCTGCTGGCGCTCGGTCTCGCGGCACTGCTCGGGGCCACGGCAATGCCGGCGGCGGCCCAGCCGCTCGTCTACCTGGTGCGTCATGGTGAGCGGCTGGACCTTCCCACCGACCCCGGGCTCTCGCCGGTCGGCGAGGCGAGGGCACAGCGCCTGGCGGCGATGCTGGCCGATGCCGGCCTGCGGGCCATCTACACCACTCCGTACCGGCGCACCATGGCGCATGCCGCGCCCACGGCGCAGCGCCTGGGGCTCACGCCCGTGGTGCTGCCGGCACGCGACACCGAGGCCTTGCTGGCCAGGCTGCGCGCCCATGGCAGCGGCGAGGCTGTACTGGTGGTCGGCCACAGCAACACCCTGCCGGCGATCCTGCGTGGCCTGGGCTACCAGGCCGAGGTCACGATAGACGAGGACGAGTTCGACTGGCTTTTCGCGCTGACGCCTGGTGCGCCGGGCGGCGCCGCGCCGGCGCTGGTGCGCTTGCGCTACTGAAATCTGCCCTTCCTAGGGGTGGCAGGCCACCCTGCGCGAGCCTAGTATCCGCGGACGGGGCTGTAGCCGCCCCGATAAGGGGCAAGCCGTGAAGCCACAGTTTCGCAACGCCGTTCTCGCAGCGTCCCTGGCAGGCCTGATGGGCCTGGCGCCGGCACATGCGGCCAGCACCGTCACCTCCTTCGTCGATACGCTCACCGATCTGAGCCTGGGCTGGAACTGGAACGCGGCCGGCGGCACCGCCACCTACAACGGCGTGTTTTGGGATGCCGAGCTGACGGCGACCTTTGCCAACAACCAGTGGACCGTGAGCGGTTGGTACCAGCACCTGTCGGGCCCGCATGGCGAGACCATCGAGGCACCGCATCTGCTGGCGGGCGTGTTCGCACCCTTTGGCTCGTTCTCGCAAGTCGGTGTCGATGACCACCTGGGCCTGCCGGGCGCGGCGCCCCAGCATCTGCAGGCGCACAACTGGCAGTTCGGCGCCTTCGGATCGGCCTTCACCGGGCTCTCCGTGCTGCAAGTGGCCCACCCCGTGCCCGAGCCCAGCCCGGCCGCGATGCTGATCGCGGGCCTGCTGGGCGTCGGCTTCTATCTGCGCCGGCGCGGCCTGGAGCGCTGAGCGCTCAGGCCTCGCGGCCGAGGCCGCGCCGCCACTGGATCGCCTCACTCAGGTGGCCGATGGCGATGTCGGCGCTGCCCTCCAGATCCGCGACGGTGCGCGCCACTCTCAGCACGCGGTGGTAGCTGCGCGCCGACCAGGCGAGGCGATTCGCCGCCTTGTGCATGAATGCGGTGGTGGCCTGGTCGATGCGCGCCACCTCATCGAGTTGCTTGACGCTCAGCCTGGCATTGCTGCAACCCTGGCGCGCCAGCGCCAGTTCGCGCGCCCGCGCCACCCGGGCGGCCACCAGGCTGCTGGCTTCGCCCCCGCTGGCATCCGCCAGCACCTGGGCCGGCAGCACCGGCACCTCCACCAGCAGATCCAGGCGGTCGAGAAAGGGGCCGCTGAGCCGCCCCTGGTAGCGTGAGATCTGCTCGGGCGTGCAGCGGCAGCTTTGCACCAGGCTGCCGGCATGGCCGCAGGGGCAGGGGTTCATGGCCGCGATCAGCTGGAAGTCGGCAGGGAACTCCGATTGCCGCGCGGCGCGCGAGATCTGGATGTGGCCGGTCTCCATTGGTTCGCGCAAGGCCTCCAGGGCGCTGCGGCTGAATTCGGGCAACTCGTCGAGGAACAGCACGCCGTGCAAGGCCAGCGATACCTCGCCGGGGCGCGGCGGCGAGCCACTGTGACTTATTTCCTTAGGTGCGACTCGACACGCCGCTGACAATGACTTACAACGAATCATGTGCGAATTGCCGCGATAGAAGTTTTTAAATAGCTGCGATGGGATTTGATTTGTCTGGAAATAACTGCGACCGCCTCCTACCTACGACGCCTGTCCGCGTCATTCCCCGTTCGAAGCGCAACGTTACGGGCTTCTGGAGCTGGCGCGGGCGGCAATCAATCCAGTATGAGTCGCCGTTGGAACGCGACTTCTTGACACGCCAAGAATTTGCCATTGGGGTCGAGACGGTCATCTCACAGCCCTGCCGCGTGCCGTTCATCACTCTGTCTGGCCGGCAGAGCCACTACACGCCTGACTTCCTGGTGATCTACAAGACCAACTCGGCGGCCGAATACCTCGGAGCGATGCCGATGCTGGTGGAGGTCAAACCGGAGGCGGAGTGGCGAGAGAACTGGCGCGAATGGCTACCGAAATGGAAGGCAGCTCGGCGATACGCCATCTCGCAGGGGTGGTCATTTCGGATCATGGACGAGTCTCGCATCCGCACACAGGCGCTGACCAATATCCAGTTTCTTCGGCGCTATCGGAACAGCACCTTTCCAACCGCTGAAGGCGACCAGGTCGTTGCAAGCGTCCGCGAGCTGGGTTCGGCCACATTCGACTACCTGCTGGCGAAGCATTTCCCTGGCATCTACGCGGCCGAGGGTGTGGCCCATCTTTGGAGCCTGCTGGGGTCGCGGCGTCTGGACTGCGACATCTTCTTGCCCCTGTGCGGGGAGACCGAGCTTTGGGTCCCGGATGAAGCCTGACACCAACCACGAGGGTGCCTCACCGGACGAGGCCTTCACGCCTTCACGACTACGCATCGACTTGCGCAGCGGTGCGTTGGTCAGGCACGCCGAAGGCACTTTCCGGATCAGCGAGATCCTCGACTTCAGCACAGTTGTCGCGACGAACGTCGAGTCGGGCAGGTCCAAGGTGCTCAGGATCGGCGAGTTGCTCGCGGTGGAATCGCTCCCGGAAGAAGCGCAAGACGTCGACATTGGCGCCATCGCCGAGGATGACTGGGGCGTGGCCAGCAAGCGGTACGAGGCCATCAAGCCATTGCTGGAGTCCGGGGCCCAGTCGCGCCACGCGGTCGAGAGTCGCGCCGCGGAACTGTCGATCAATCCCGCGACGCTGTATCGATGGCTGAGTCGGTATCGGAACATGGATGCCGTCTCAGGCCTGATTCCTTACAGGCGGGGCTGGAAGACGGGCAATTATCGGATCAACCCCAAAGCCGAGGCCGTCATCCAAGAGGTCATCAAAACCTTCTACTTAAAGCCCGAGCGACCCAGCCCTGCGAAGGCAGTCCGTGAGGTCGAAACCCGGTGCACCGCGCGCAATATCGAGGTGCCGAGTCCCACCGCGGTGCGGGCGCGGATCGCGCGCATTCCCGAGTACACGCGTCTGAAGTTTCGGGGCCAGGCCGAGTTGGCCAAGAACAAGTTCCTCCCAGTGCCGGGCAAGTTCCCCGGTGCCGACTACGCCCTGGCTGTGGTCCAGATCGACCACACACCGGTCAATGTGATCTTGGTGGACGACGTCCATCGCAAGCCGATCGGGCAGCCGTGGATCACCGTCGCCATCGACGTGTTCAGCCGGATGATGGTGGGTTACTACCTGTCGTTCGACGCGCCTTCCGTCACCTCGGTGGCAATGTGCATCTCGCACGCGATGCTTCCTAAGGAGGAATGGCTGCTACTGCACGAGGTTGAGGGCACCTGGCCTGTTTGGGGCCGCCCGATCAAGGTCCACGTCGACAACGGGCCGGACTTTCGGTCGAAGAGCCTTCGGGCATCTTGCGAGCAGCATGGTATCGACCTTGAGTTCCGGCCGGTCAAAGTGCCTCGCTACGGTGGGCACATCGAGCGCCTGCAAGGAACCTTGCTCAGGGAGATTCACGACCTTCCAGGCACCACCTTCTCGTCGCTGAAGGATCGCGGCGACTACGACTCCGAGAAGCATGCAGTCATGACGAAGGATGAGTTCGAGCGGCTCTTCCTCGACCTCGTCTGCAACGACTACCATCGCCGCAAGCACTCGGTCATTGGCATGCCGCCGCTGCGCAAGTGGGAGTACGGCATCTTCGGCGGAGCTGGTGTGCCGGGCATCGGGATGCCGCCACGACCGGCCGACAGGCTGACCGTCGTGCTCGATTTCCTTCCGTCGATCGAGCGCTCTATCCAGCAAGACGGGGTCACCATTGATAACCTGCGCTACTACGCGGAGGCGCTCCGGCCTTGGATCGGGTCCAAGGACGCGGAAACCGGCAAGGCGCGCAAGTTCATCTTCAGACGCGACCCGCGCGACGTCACGACGCTCTGGTTCTGGGACCCTGAGCTCAAGCAGTACTTCAAGGTGCCACTGGCGGACCTGAGCATCGGGCCATTCAGCATCTGGGAGCATAGGAAGGCGAAGGAGGAGCTCATCAAACTGGGCCATGACCCTAGCGACGAAGTCGCCGTCTTCAAGTCCATTACCGCGAGGCGCGAGATGATTGATGCGAGTTCGCAGAAGACGAAGATCGCGCGCCGTGAGGCTCAGCGGCGCTCCGACCATGCTAGGGGACGCACACCTGATTCGCCGTCGGGCAAGCCAGCCGCCAAGGGGAAGGGTATTCCGAAGTCAACAGCCACGCCCGCCCCAGCGCCCGCCTCCAGCGACAAGGCTCCGGGCGGCCTGCGTGCCTCCGTCCAGGCTACCGACGACATCGCATGAGCAAGGCCGCTGAAACCATCGTCAACGTCGACCCGCTGTCTGAGGCGTACCGGCACATCCACCCAACCTTTCGGCCGGTGCTGTTTGGGAGCGATGAACAACGCGTGGCCTTCGTCGACCAGCCGCGGTGGATCGGCTATCCGCGCGCAACCTTGGCGCTCGACACGCTCAAGGCTTTGATGGACAAGCCGCTACAGCCTCGAATGCCCAATCTGTTGGTGGTTGGTGAATCGAACAACGGCAAGTCGACGCTGATCGCTCGTTTCGTGAGCCTGTGCGGGCAAGGCTATGTCGACGAGAACGCTGACCCCGTGACGCCCGTGATCGTCGCGGAGTCGCCGCCGTACGCCGACGAGAAGGGTTTGTACATCTCCATACTGGAGCGCTTTTGGGCGCCGTACAGGGCAACGGCGCCAGCCGCGCAGCTTCGATACGAGGTGATCCACCAACTGCGCAATTGCAAGGTGCGAGTGCTGGTCTTGGACGAAATGCACTCCCTGCTCAGCGGCACGGCGCGGCAGGTGCGCGACATCATGAACGTCCTCAAGTTGCTGTGCAACGCCGCTGGCGTGTCTATCGTCGGCGTCGGAACGAGGGAGGCCGTCCGCGCGCTGCACACGGACCCACAGCATGCCAGCCGGTTCACCGTGCTTACGCTCCCCCTGTGGGAGTTGGACGAGGAGTTTCAGAAGCTGCTCGCTGGCTTCGAATGCGTGCTGCCGCTGAAGCGTCCGTCGGCTTTGGCGGATGCAAAGACGGCCACGTTGATTCACACCATCAGTGGCGGCAATCTGGGCAACGTCCGTGAACTGCTGCAGGCTTGTGCGCGTGACGCCATTCACAAAGGGGAAGAACGGATCACCCTGAAGATCCTGGAGTCCCACCGCCACATGCAGCCCACCAAGGGCTACCGCGAGCTGACGTAGTGGCCCAGCCCTGGCTCATCCAAGTTCCCTTGCAGGCCGACGAGTTGTTCTCGACTTGGCTGGCGCGCGCGGCGCTGGCGCAAGGGTGCGACCCCCTGGTGCTGACCGGCTTCGTCTGGCCTAGGTGGCGTGCATGGACCGTCGATCTGGATCGCGGGCTGAGGCCAGACCGCACGCAAGCTATTGCGCAGCGTGCCGGGTTGGACTGCGCGGTGCTTGAGCAAGCGACTCTGCGTTCGGTCAGGGAGGCCTTGGCGCCTGGTGTGCCAGCAGACCGAGCCGTGTGGCCTTGGGTCTTGACCCTGGGATCTCGAAACAGACGTCGGTTTGGTGGGCTGCAGTACTGCCCGCAATGTCTTGCCGACGACGCGTCGCCGTACTTCCGCCGCGCTTGGCGTCTGGCCTGGCATGTCGGCTGCGCGCGCCATGGATGTCTGCTGGCAGATCACTGCGACGAGTGCTTGGCTCCCGTCGAGCCCCACCGCTGTCGTGCGATGGATGGCACGTTGTGCCGCTGTGCCAGCTGCGGTCACGATCTGCGCGATCAACCGGCCGCACCGGTGCATAGCGCGGCGTTGGCTTTCCAGGCCGCTGCCGACAGCGTTTTTGCCGGCCCAGGCGGCTTCTGGGCAGATGTTGAGCTGTCGCGGCCGGACTGGTTCGCTCGTGCATACGCCAATGCCACCCGATCTGACCAAGTTCATGAGGCGGTCGGCGGTGCCGCTCGCACAGGTTTGGCGCTCATGCTGCAGCGGACTTCCGAGCGGCAGGCCAGCTTGGTGGTCGCCTATCGTGCGATGACCGGAGAAATAGCGAGTGTGGTCGCGCGTCAGGCCCGGAAGAACACACCACGAGCAACGGCTGTGACCCAGCCCGTCAGGAAGGCCCGCCCTGAGCCTGCCATGCGCCCGAGGCCAAAGTACCGCGTCGAAGGCGACTGGATTCGACTGCTACGCCGCATGAGAGTTGTACGGCCGTGACGGAAGCACCTGAGAGTCAATGCGGCGTCTGTGAGCGCTCAATGGACAAGGCCACCCGCGTCGAGGCCGGGGTTGCCTATTGCTCGACTTGCTATGCGCGGTCGTTCAAGCGCTTGTTGTGCGGCGGCTGCCGGATGTTCAAGAAGCTGCTCGCGTCCGCTCAGAACCCAAGGTGCAGAGCCTGCGTCATAGCCCAGCCTTGCGTCCGCTGCAAGCGAACCGGGCGGGCGATCGGGATGCTGACGGCCTATGGGCCGGTGTGCAACGCGTGCCGCACCCACTTCTTGGAACCCAAGCCCTGCGAAGAGTGCGGCCAGCTCTCTTCCCGGCTCACGCGCGTGGGCGATGGCGACAAGAAGCTGTGTCCACGATGCGCGCGAGCTGATCACAAGACCTGCAACGACTGCCACCGCCATCGATCTTGTGCTCAGGGCGGTGATGGTCGATGGCGATGTGGCCTTTGCACGCGCCTCGGGCAAGTGACTTGTGCCGGATGTTCCGAGTCGATGCCGGCGGGCCGCGGCAAGCGCTGCGAGCAATGCGAGTCGAAGGAACGCTTCGCGAGGAACGCGTCGCAGCTCGCTGAACTGATCACCGGCGCGCGCGCGCGGCTGGCGTTCGGTCAGTACACCGACTGGCTGTCTGGCGAAGCGGCGCTGAAGGCAACGGTGCGCCGATTGCCCGAGCACGTGCAGTTCTTTGAGGCGCTCGACAAGGCGGGCGATGAGCCCTGGACAGGTGAGTTCCTGCTGCGCCACTTTGGAACCGCGCAGCTCCGCCGCTTCGAGCTGCCCGTGCGATGGCTGGAGCAACAGCGCGGCGTGGTGTTTTCCGCTGAAAGCAAGCAGACCGAGGCAGAGACTCGACGAGCAGCCGTTGCGGTGGATGGTGTGCCGGAAGGAACGCTGGCTCGCACGCTGATCGATGAGTTCAGCAGTGCCCTGGGCCGTCGCGTCGCCAGCGGCGACTTGTCGCCCAGGTCCATGCGCATGGCTTTGCGGCCAGCTATTGGCCTGCTGGCCAATGAGGATCCGACAGGAGGGCGGGTGCCTGGGCAGAAAGCGCTGGATCGCTACCTGCAGAACGTCCCCGGTCAGCGAGCCGCCATCTCGACCTTCCTCGGCTTCCTGAAGGCCGACCGCGGCGTGGAGCTGAAGCTCTCGGCAAAGCCGGCACCAGGGGCCGCAACGGTTCGCAAGCAGTTGGAGAAGCAGATCGTGGCGTTGGTGACCAAGCCCGGTGAGGCCACTCGGCTGACGGAGCGCTGGTTGCCGCTGGGCTTGAGGTACTTTCACCATCTTTCGGCGGCACAGGCCAAGAGCATCTGTGGGGCGGCTGAGGTTCGCTACGACCAGGATGGCGTGCACTTGCTCTTCGAGGGGCAGACGTATTGGTTGCCGGCGCGACCGACGATTCACGGAGGACTGGTCGGTCGCGTCGGAACCTGATGGCGGGCTATGCCTGCCAGCAGTTCGGTCATAGCTGTGAAGAGGCCTAGGCCGACGAGGCGTACTGAATGCCCGTCTGCCAGAGCGGCTCCATCCGGGCCAGCAGCGAAGCCGGAATGCGGGCATCTCCGGTTGCTTCGTTCAGCGTCACTTGCATCGCCTCGGCGATTCGGGCCAGCACAATCATTGGCTGCGGCACACCCAGACCTCTGCGCCGATCCGCAGCAGCTCGTCGGTCATCGGATAGCCGCCCGGCACGGCTTCAAAGACTGGAACATCGCGTTCGCCGCGTTGCAGCAGGTGGACCTGGCGGGCGCCGCGTCACGCCCAGCGTTCGAATAGATCGATCTCCCGCTTCTGTCGATGCCGATGCGCATCCGCTTGGCAGGTACAGCATCTACGACGCAATCCGCTAGACCTGCAGGTGGGCTCAGCAGCTTGAGTTCATTGCGACCCGTGTTGAAGAACCGAACCGCCTTGAGCCTCGTCGGCGGCGAGCGGCCGTAGGTGTTCGTCAGCGACGCTTCCCGGTGGCCCGATCGCCACTTGCGCCTATGTGATCGCGCCTGCGCGTCGCGCGCCACGTGCTCTGGCTTTGCGGCGCAGTTCCCGGCTCAGCGAGCTGGCGCTGCGGCTCAAGGTCTGGGCAATCGCTCTGAGGCTGTGGCTCTGCTGTCGCAGGCTCGCCAGCGTGATGCGCTCTTCGGGTTGCAGTTGGCGGTATTCAGATTTCGGCACTCGCGGACCTTACAGGTTCGCGAAGTGTTGCACTTCAGACTTGAGACCGCCTGCCCAATATTTCTGAAAAGATGCAAATTGGTATTTTGTGAATACTAATAGGACGAACTTGAGTACGGGTCTGAAGAAGATTCCTGATAAAGTTCTATAGGCGGACTTGGGTATTAATTTGCTCAGCCTCGGCTCGTACTACAGTTAGGGACGAGGATAGGGCCGATCCAGCGCTGGTGGCCGTCGGGCTGGCGGAGGGGCTTCAGCCTCGTGCGCGGTTAATTCGCGCCTCCATGCGGCTGCATGGCAATTTCAGAAATCGGAGTTTGCCAAATATCCCCTGCGGCTGCGGAAGTCGAATAAGGGCGCCCCATCCCCATCCCCATCCGCATCTAGGTACTTGATGTTTTAGGACCTGCGTATGCCAGATTCATCGTTACCAGGTGCAGAGCTCGAGTATTTTCTTCGAACTGTCAGTTCGGCGTGGGGCTTGGCTTTGGAAGAGCAGATGGGGATTCTCGGTAGCACGGTCGAAGATTTTCTGCAGATGAGTAAAGATGCGCCTGCAGGCGGTTTGGCACGTCGGGCCGATCTGGCTGCGGAAGTGAACTCGATACATGCATCACTTCGCTTGATCTATTCATTCGACCAGGACGCGAGGGGCTGGCTACGCCGCCCCAATTCGGCGCCGGTTTTCGGCGGCTTAACGCCCTTGCAAGCGCTCATGCGTCACGATGCCGGCCTAACCTTGAGGATCGCAAAATACGCTCAGTCAGCCGCCAGTGGCGACTTTTCATAACGTCAATCTGTTGCGTCTTATTGCTGTTGATAACAAGGCAGCTGCCCATATGAGCTCCGATTCCAAGAAGACCTGCATAGCGCTCGATTCCGATGGCGTTCTGGTCGACTACAACCTTGCTTACGCGGGCGCCTGGCAACGCGCCTTTGGCGCGCGCCCAGCCGAGCGGCTTCCAGAGGCCTATTGGGCCATTGACAGATTTCAGGTTGACGTTCTCAGTGGCGACCTATTGAATTACTTCCGCGGTCACTTTGACGAGGAATTCTGGTCGAGCATACCGGCGCTTCCCGGCGCAGCCGAGGCGTGTCTCCAACTGGTCGATGCCGGCTTTGACCTGGTTTGCGTCTCTGCAATGCCTGATCGCTTTGCCGCTGCTCGCCTACATAACCTTCAGAGTCAGGGTTTCCCAATAGATAGGGTCGTCGCAACCGCCGAGCATGGAGGAGGCCGGAGTCCGAAGGCTGCCGCATTGCGAGTCATCCGGCCTGTCGCATTCGTCGACGATTTTTTGCCATATTTTCGCGGCGTGCCGCGGGGCATTCATCGTGCACTGGTGGCCAGGGACCCAGTTGGTAGTCCCAATGTCGGCCCGGAACTCCGCAACGTTCATTCCCAGCACAGGGACTTGCGCGCGTTCGCTACGTGGTGGCTGCATGCTCGCAAAAGCGGGCTGTGACCGGAGGGCATGATGCGGCTGAATCGATTTCCAGGCCCATCGGAGATCAGCGTTATTGGACGAGGCGGGCAGGTGGCCTTGCCGCCTTCGATGGCGAGCTATCGGCTTGGCCAGCGCCTGTATTTCAGCAAGACTGCCTCAGGCATTTTGATGACTTCACAGCCGAAGCGCGCCTGGCACGGTCGACTGCTATCAACGAGAGTCAAGCGTGCCGTACGCACACTTGTAAAGTTTGGTCCAAGGTCCTGTACGCAGCCTAGATCAACCAACCGGTAGTCTGTTGCCGGCCGGTCTGCGTGCCGGCTGGGGAGCGGCGTGAGTTTTCGCCGTGAAACAGGATCGCAGCGACTTCGCCGAGCGCCTTGCTGAGGCAGCGAGTTTGATGCTTGAGCTTGAACTGCGGTGTGCTATTCCGGCGCCGTCGATCGACGATCGGGCCGAACACTCATTGCTTGCGACGACCTCGCGGAAACTCGAAGAGTTGCTGGCAATGGCGGCGGAGTACCAACAGCTACTTGACCAGCGGATCGGTAGAACACGCGCTCGTCTCGCCTCGCGCAGTCGAGCTTGATCGGCGGAGGCTACAAGACGTATCGAGGTTGATCATCGTCGAGCGACAAAGGAGTTAGGAACATGAGGTGCAATCTCAGGCCGGTATTGCGCATCGCGTGGTACAGCATGCGCATCTACTTCGCGCCCCTCGTCGGCGCAGTGCGAGGTATTCGACATGAGTACCGTCGGCTGGGGCGCATCGAGAGTTCTAGGCACTCCGCGGACGCTCAGCGCCGTCGATGCGCATAGGCGAAGAAGCAAGGCTGGAGTTGATTCATTAGCTCGCCGCATCTGCGAAAATGCGAACTGGTGCAAGGCAAACGTGCGACCAGGACGGCTGTGACCGGTCCTTTTTCGCCCTTGCGACGGAACTCCTTTCGATAACGGAAATTCTCTTGAAGGTTCAGGCGACCAACCGATGGTTGGCATTTCTCGATCACATGTCGTCAATTCGACAGTCCGTTCAGGAGCCACCCAAAGTGGGGGAACCGCCGTTCCTGGACAGCGACACACGCGTCACCGTGTCTGAAGCGGCACGGCGCGCGGCAGAAGATGCACGCGCTCGCGATGCGCATGTCTTGAAGGATTTGGTTCGCTTTGACCCCATGCAGAACTAGCCGATATGCGAAGGTTTCGCTGCTGGTCACGTGCTTGGTATTGAAGCCCGTAGATGCGATCTGAGCGTTCAAGCGACCCGGCTGCAATTTGTCGGGGCGCGCGGATGCTCGTACCCGGGTGCCGGATGTTGGCCTGGGCACGGATGGAGCGAGACTGGGACTGCTCCAAGTTTCGTTAGGGTAGTTCAAGCAGTCAGCCGTCAATGCTATGAAACAGCGACAAAGACAAGGCGCCTCCTTCGCATATGCCCCCCGGCCCGTCATCAGCGTCCGCCCGTACCCAACAGCGTCGGCCCAGAGGGTAGTTGCAGCGCCGTCATTCGAGATCGTTGAACAACTTTGGGTCCATCATCAATCTGCGGCGCCGCCGAAGCGGCAGGACTTTAGGGTCGAAGGTACGGAGCAATTCGCGATGTTGCTCGTTGACGTAGTGAAGTACTCGATCCCTTTCCCCTTCTTCGACCTGAGTCAGCCAGTCGTGAGAGCGCGCCATCGAAGTGCAGTCCGCCAGGAACGATGTGAGCCGGACACGTTCTAGTGCCAACGGATCGCTGAACACGACGAGCAGGTTTTGTTCACCAGGGGCTGCTTCTGGATATGGGTCCTCAACGAGGAAAGCGCTGCTCAGTTGCAGCTCATTGATCTCGTACTGCAGATCCCGGAACCTGCCTGCCTCAAATCGCCACACTCGCCTCTGCAATTCTTCGAGCAAGTGTTCGTGACCCGCTGCGTCCACGCGTTGATCCCATTGAACCAGGCCGCCTTCTTCCTGCCCGTGTTTGGGTCCGGAGACAAAACGATGTGGAATCAGACGTTCGATCTCTTCTTCGGCAGCATTGTGGGCAACATCCAGGACGCGCGACGCCGCCGTGCTGAGCGTCAGGTAACACAGTCGGCCGTCTCTCATGCATCGGGCCCAAGTGCCGTGCAATGCACCGGCATATGGCGTGCGCACGTGGTCAGGGTCATTCGCAGAGCGGGCGTCCTCCTGAAGCGCGTGGTCGTTCTGGTCGTACGCCAGCAGATTCGGAAAGTCGATGAGCGACTGCCCAAGATGGAACTGCTCGTTAAAGCTGAAGGCATCAGCACCGATGCCTATCAACGGCTGAAGCCATTCGTTGATTTGGTTTTGGACTGGCACCTCGACATGGTCGTGCGATTCACCGTCAGCGACGACCTCCGCGCCAGCATGCCGGTGGGCCTTCATTAGAGCTGAAACAATAGCTTGCCGGTCCGCCTTCGGAAGATTGACACGGTAGTGCAGACGATCTCGCGCAGGCAGCCCGAAAAAATCTGGACGCACGGAAATGACGGCCCGACGTAGCTCGGCAGACCAAGCGGTAGGGTCAAGGTCTTCAATCTCGGCTGTCGTCATTGAAAACATCCGATGTAGCGCCGTCCTTCGTGCGAGCCTGCCTTTGATTCACCGAACGGTGGCAGCTGCCTGCTGAGAGTCAGAATTGGGAAGGCGCGCGCATCATTTCTGAACGTCTGCCGCTGGCTTTTCTATGGCAGGAATGGCAGCAGCACCCGATGCTGGAGGGACTGCCTTCTGCAAAGCACCGCGGTCAAGAACGCTTTCGTTCTCCGTCGTGACATGACGCTGCCCGCCCAGATAGGCGAGACCCAGCGTGCATGCCAGGAACAGCGAAGCGCAGATGGCGGTGCTGCGAGACAGGAAGTTGGCGCTGCCGGTTGCGCCAAACAGACTTCCCGACGCGCCACTGCCGAAAGACGCGCCCATGTCAGCGCCCTTGCCATGCTGCATGAGCACCAAGCCAATCATCGCCAGGGCGCTCAGCAACTGCACCGCCAGCATCAAGTTCATCAAAACTTGCATCTCAAGATCTCCTGTTGCTAGCGGCCTTACTCGGCCGCGCCTTCTTCGGCTACCCGCGACCTTGAAGTCCATGTCGCCCAGATGATCTTCATCGCCCAGGATGTCGGTCAGCACGGCGAAACGGTTGGCGTCCTTGATCAGGCCCATGGCGATACCGGCCACATGCGCCTTCAGGGGCA
>Ga0208886_100161_pt1 | contig 14458 bp, 14 predicted proteins | sample LakWasM105_HOW12_2_FD_183923 | JGI IMG/M metagenome (GOLD analysis project Ga0208886, IMG submission 183923) | Freshwater sediment methanotrophic microbial communities from Lake Washington under simulated oxygen tension - Sediment Metagenome... | ecosystem: Environmental > Aquatic > Freshwater >... | reverse complement strand
TTACGCACAAAGTTATCCACAGCAAAAGTGGATGACTTCGGAGGCACAAACCCTGACCAAAATCCGCCCGGCCGCTTGTCTTGGAGCGCCAGGCTTGGGGCCATAATCGCCCCCGCAGTGCGGCGCTGCTTGAGCGCGGCGCCGAGCACCATGAACAAGCCGACCAAGTCCTGAGAGGGGTAGCCTTTGTTTTCGATCATACAAGCCGCCGGTTGGCCGATCTGGCCCCTGCTTCTGTGCTCCGTCGTGGCCCTGGCCCTGGTGATTGAACGCTTCTCCAGCCTGCGCGCGTCGCGCGTCGCACCCGGCCAGTTGCTGGACGAGGTGCTGGGCGTCACCAGCCAGCAACTGCCCAGCCTGGACGTGGTCAGCAAGCTGAGCGAGAACTCGCTGCTGGGCCAGGTGCTGGCCAGCGGCCTGCGCGCCGTGATTCTGGAGCCGCGCATCCCCGAGACGCGCCTGCGTCAGAGCTTCGAGCTGTCCGGCCGCCATGCCATCCATCAGATGGAGCGCTATCTCAACACCCTGGGCACCATCGCCACCGCGGCGCCGCTGCTGGGCCTGCTGGGCACGGTGGTGGGCATGATCGAGATCTTCGGCAGCCAGAGCCCCACCGGCAACAACCCGACCATGCTGGCACATGGCATTTCGATCGCGCTTTACAACACCGCCTTCGGCCTCATCATCGCGATCCCTTCGCTGATGTTCTACCGCTACTTCCGTGGCCGGGTCGAAGCCTATGTGGTGGAGATGGAACAGGCCAGCGAGCGCTTTCTCTCGCACCTGAGCCGCTACTGCCTGCCGCCGCTGCAGCCCGCTAGCAAATGAAGTTCCGCCGCCGTGGCTCGGAGGAGCCGGAGATCAACCTGATCCCCTTCATCGACGTGCTGTTGGTGATCCTGATCTTCCTGATGCTGTCCACCACCTACTCGCGCTTCACCGAGCTGCAGATCACCCTGCCCACGGCTGACGCCGAGAAGCTGAAGGAGCGGCCGGGCGAGGTCATCGTCGCGGTCTCGGCCGAGGGGCGCTATGCCATCAACCGCCAGCCGGTGGACGGCCGCACGGTCGAGCTGCTGACCAGTGCGCTGCGCGCCGCCGCCGAGGGCCGCAGCGATGCGGTGGTGATCGTCTCGGCCGATGCCGCCACCCCGCACCAGGCGGTGATCAATGTGATGGACGCCGCGCGCCGCGCCGGCCTGCCGCGCCTGACCTTCGCCAGCCAGGCCGCCCCCGGCAGCCCCTGAGATGGGCTGGGCCGAGCGCATCCAGGCGGCCTGGCGCGACGAAGAGGACTGGCTGGCCCAGGCCCTGCGCCCGCTGGGTGCCCTGCACGCCGCGCTGCTGCGCCTGCGCGTGCTGCTCTACCGGCTGGGGCTCAAGCGCAGCGCCAGCCTGCCGGTGCCGGTGATCGTGGTGGGCAACTGGATCGTCGGCGGCGCCGGCAAGACGCCCACCACCCTGTACCTGTTGGAGCAACTGGCCGCGTTGAAGCTGCGCGCCGGCGTGATCTCGCGCGGCTACGGCCGCGCCGAGACGCAGGACGTGGCCCTGGTGAGCGCGGCCTCATCGGCCCGCGAGGTGGGCGACGAGCCGCTGCTGATCCATCTGCGCGCCCGCGTTCCGGTGGCCGTGGGCCGCGACCGCAGTGCCGCTGCAAGAGCGCTGCTGGCGGCCCACCCGGAGCTGCAGATTCTGATCAGCGACGATGGCCTGCAGCATTGGCGCCTGCCGCGTCAGCTGAGCGTGCTGGTGTTCGACGAGCGCGGCCTGGGCAACGGCCGCTTGCTGCCCGCCGGCCCGCTGCGCCAGCGCGGCCCCCTGCCGCCACCGCCGGGCAGCGCCGCGACCCAGCTGGTGCTTTACAACGCGGCCAGGCCCAGCACTGCCCTGCCGGGTTTCCTGGCGCAGCGGCGCTTGCGCGGCGCGGTCAGCTTGGCCGACTGGTGGCAGGGCCGGCCGGCAAGCGCCGAGGCCCTGCAGGCCCTGCGGGGTCAGGTCTTGCTGGCGGCGGCCGGCATGGCGCAGCCGGGGCGCTTCTTTGCGATGCTGAGCGAGGCGGGCCTGAGCTTCGATGAACTGCCGTTGCCCGATCACTACGACTTTCGCGCCCTGCCCTGGGCCGGCCGCAGCGAGCCGGTGCTGGTGACCGAAAAGGACGCCGTCAAGCTTGACCCGGTGCGCTGCGGCGCCACGCCGATCTGGGTGGTGGCGCTAGACTTCAGCCCCGAACACGCTTTTCAGCAGGCCTTGCGCACCGCGGTGCAGGCCCTGCTGCGCTAGAGATCATGGACACAAGATTGCTGGAAATGCTGGTCTGCCCCATCTGCAAGGGCCCGCTGGAACATCTGCGCCAGGAAGCTGGCCGCGAGCTGGTCTGCCATGCCGATCGCCTGGCCTTCCCGGTGCGCGATGGCATTCCGGTGATGCTGGAGAACGAGGCGCGCGCCATCGATCCCGCGTCTGCCTCGCCGGCCCAGCCGACCATGCCCGCGGCATGAAATTCAGCGTCATCATCCCGGCGCGCCTGGCCTCGACGCGGCTGCCCAACAAGCCGCTGGCCGACATCCATGGCCTGCCCATGGTGGTGCGGGTGGCGCAGCGCGCCGCCCTCGCGGGCGCCGAGCAGGTGGTGGTGGCCAGCGATGCCCCACAAGTGTTGGCGGCCTGCGCCGAGCATGGCGTGCGCGCCCTGCTGACGCGCGCCGACCACCCCAGCGGCAGCGACCGACTGGCCGAGGCCTGCAGTCTGCTGGGGATGGATGGCCAGGACCTGGTGGTGAACGTGCAGGGCGACGAGCCGCTGATCGAGCCGGCGATGATCCGCGCATGCGCAGCGCTGCTGGCGGAGCGGCCCGATTGCGTGATGAGCACGGTGGCGCATGCCATCCACAGCGCCGAGGAGTTCGCCAACCCCAATGTGGTGAAGCTGGTGACCGATGCGCGCCAAACGGCGCTGTACTTCTCGCGCGCGCCCATTCCCTGGTGGCGTGATGCACCGGGCGGCGGCGCACAACCGCACGCAGGCGCGGTGCTGCGCCATGTCGGCCTGTACGGCTACCACGCCGGATTCCTGCGCCGCTTCCCCAGCCTGGCGGTGAGCCCGCTGGAGCAGATCGAGGCGCTGGAGCAGCTGCGCGTGCTCTGGCATGGCGAACGCATCGCGGTGCATGTGAGCGCGCAGCAGCCCGGCCCTGGTGTCGACACCCCCGAGGATCTGGCGCGCGTGCGTGCGCTCGTCGCTACGGGCCTGGCAGCCGGCTAGCCCCGGGTTACACCCCATCGTCGGCCTGCCGCGCGTCAGCGGCCAGTAGGCTTGCCCATGCTATCCTCGCCGGCAGTGTCTGGGGCCGGCCCGCGGTATGGGCAGCCCTTGTTGAGTATTGAGGAGACCCATGCGACTGATTCTTCTTGGCGCGCCCGGCGCCGGTAAAGGCACCCAAGCGGCCTACATCTGCCAGAAATTCGGCATCCCGCAAATTTCCACCGGCGACATGCTGCGTGCCGCCGTCAAGGCCGGCACCGAGATGGGTCTGGCCGCGAAGAAGATCATGGACGCCGGCGGCCTGGTCAGCGACGAGATCATCATTGGCCTGGTAAAGGAACGCATTGCCCAGGCCGATTGCGCCAAGGGTTTTCTGTTCGACGGTTTCCCCCGCACCATCCCGCAGGCCGACGCCATGAAGGCAGCCGGCGTGAAGCTGGATTTCGTGCTCGAGATCGACGTGCCCAACAGCGCCATCATCGAGCGCATGAGCGGCCGACGCGTGCATGTCGCTTCGGGCCGCACCTACCACGTCAAGTTCAATCCGCCCAAGGTGGATGGCAAGGACGACCTCACCGGCGAGGAACTGATCCAGCGCGACGACGACAAGGAAGAGACCGTGCGCAAGCGCCTGGACGTCTACCAGGCACAGACGCGACCGCTGGTGGACTACTACTCGAACTGGGCCGCCCAGGGTGATGCCCAGGCGCCCAAGTACCGCCGCATCGAAGGCATCGGCTCAGTGGACGAGATCACGCAACGCGCGCTCGCAGCGCTCGCCTGATTCGGCGCAAGCCGCAAAGCCAACAAGCCGCTTCTCAGCGGCTTTGTTTTTGCCCGACAATTAACGTTTACGTTAACGTCACTCAGCTGGAGAATGCATCATGGAGATCGCAGGCAAGGTATTCATCGTCACAGGCGGCGCGTCGGGCCTGGGCGAAGGCACGGCACGCATGCTCACGCGCGAAGGCGCCAAGGTCGTGATCGCGGACTTGCAGGCCGAGCGCGGCGAAGCCTTGGCGGCCGAACTGGGCGGCGCATTCGTCAAGTGCGATGTGAGCCAGGAGGCCGATGGCCAGGCGGTGATCGCCAAGGCGCTGAGCCTGGGCAAGCTGATGGGCCTGGTGAACTGCGCCGGCATCGCACCGGCGGTGAAGACGGTGGGCAAGGACGGGGCACATCCGCTGGCGCTGTTTGCCAAGGTCATCAATGTGAATCTGGTAGGCAGCTTCAACATGATCCGCCTGGCCGCCGAGGCCATGTGCAAGAACGAACCCGAGGCCACCGGCGAGCGCGGCGTGATGATCTCCACCGCCTCGGTGGCCGCCTACGACGGCCAGATCGGCCAGGTGGCCTATGCCGCGTCCAAGGGCGGCGTGGTGGGCATGACGCTGCCGATCGCGCGCGACCTGGCGCGCAATGGCATCCGCAACATGACCATCGCCCCCGGCATCTTCGGCACGCCGATGCTGTTCGGCATGCCGCAGGAGGTGCAGGATGCGCTGGCCGCCAGCGTGCCCTTCCCCTCGCGCCTGGGCCGCCCCGAGGACTATGCCAAGCTGGTGCACCAGATCGTCACGAACGAAATGCTCAACGGCGAGGTGATCCGCCTGGACGGCGCGATCCGCATGGCACCGAAGTAATCCTACGCACGCAGAAAGACAAAGGCCCCGGAGTGTCGCCACTCCGGGGCCTTCTTTCATCGCAGCGGCATCAGCCGCGCATCACTTCTTGCTGGAACGCGCTTGCACGCTCCACAGGCGGGCGATATCGGCCACGCCGTCGCTACCCTTCACGCCGCGCCAGGTGGCTTGCGCCTTGCTGGTATCGCCGCCGATGAACTGTGCCAGGCCCAGGTAGAGCTTGGCATCCTCGGGGCGCTTCAGATTGCCCTTCTCGATGCCTTGCTCGATCAGCTTGACGCCCTTGGCGGCCTCGCCGCGATGGGCAAAGGCCAGACCCAGGGTGATCAGCGCATTGCCGTCCTTGGCTTCCTGTGCATCCTTCTCGGCGCCGGCCTGGGCAGCCTTGGCCTCAGCGATCTTCTTGGCCAGCAGGTCGGCCAGGCGCTTGTGGCGAGCACCTTCGGCACCCTGGCCCAGCACATTGGCAGCCAGGCCCTTGTCGACCACCTGCTTGCCCTCGTCGGGATAGCCGGCCTGGGCAGCGAGCTGCGCCATTTCCATGTAGTCGTTGGCGTCGCGCATATTGCCAGTGGCCAGCTTGAGGCGGTAGACGTCCAGGGCGAAGCGGTCGGAGAAGCCCTTCTTGCTCGGCAGGCTGCCAAGCAGTTGGGCCCACAGTTGCTTGGTGGGGTAGTAGTTCAGCAGCTTCTCGACAGCAAAGGCCTCCGCCCCGGCGTCGTTCTTCTTCTGCGCCGCGTACAGCAGCAAATTCAGCTTGTCCTGGCTCGGCACCTTGCCGGCCTTCTCGTCGGCCTGTAACTCGGCCAGCGTGTCCTTCAGCACAGCACCCATGTCGCCGGACTTGAACTGCGCCTGGCTCTGCACCTGCTTCATGGTCGGGCTGCTGCCACCGGCCGCAAAGTACTTGTTCGACCATTCCAGCGCCTTGGCGGCATTGCCACCGCGCAGATAGGTGCCGGCAATCGACTCCATCATCTGCAACTGGCTGGGGCCGGCCAGCTTGCCGGCGGCCTTCAGGGCTTCGAAGCCGCGCACCATGGACTCGGCGTCGCCCGCACCCGAAGCCGCAGCCACGCGCATGCCCTCGATCGCGTTGTTCTCGGCGGCGGTTCGTCCCGCCACCGCTTCGGCATCACGCACCTTGGCAAGCGCTTCCTTGTACTTGCCACCCTTGATGAGGGTCGAGGCATCCTTCAGATGCTTGCCCACTTCGGGACGCACGGTTTCGGCCTGTGCGACGGCTTGAGCAAACCCAAGCTCGCCCTGCGGGCTCAGGCTGAACACCAATGCCGCGGCACCCAGGGTCGCCGAGGCCAAGCTTTTGAGCTTCATTCGTCTATCTCCTACGAAGAAAAACGCGCCGGCCTTGCGGACAGCGCGTTCAATTCAATCAAGCGGTCATCAGTTCAGGAACTGTTCGTTGCCGACCATGCCCATCTTCTTGACACCGAGTCGCTGCGCCGCGGCCATCACTGCGGCCACATTACCGTACTCGACCAGTTTGTTGGGCTTGATGTGCACCTCTTCCTGGTCAGCCATGGCAGCAATTTCGGCCAGCTTGGCTTCCACGCTGGCCTGATCGGCCAGCGCCACGCCATCCCAGCTCACCGTGCCGTCGAAGTCGATGAAGACTTCGTGCACCACCGGCTCCTTGAGCGGAGGCGGCGGGTTGCCCGCGGGCATGTCCAGATTCACCGAATGCAGCTGGATGGGGATGGTGATGATCAACATCACCAGCAGCACCAGCATCACGTCAATGAGGGGCGTCGTGTTGACGTCCATCATCACTTCCGGTTCGTCCGAGCCGCTCGAACTACCAACATTCATTCCCATGCTGTTCTCCTGGGCTCAACCACCGCGAGCCGGAGGCTCGGTGACGAAGCTGATCTTCAGGATGCCGGCACGTTGGCAAGCCACCATCACGCGGCCCACCGATTCGTAACGAGCCTTGTCGTCGCCGCGAATATGGACTTCGGGCTGCGGATTGAGCACCGAAACCTTCTTCAGGCGTGTGACCAGGGCCTCGTTGTCCGGCACCAGGGCGGTGTACCAGTAGACGTCGCCGTCCTTGGTCACCGCGATTTCAATGTTTTCCGGCTTCGTGACGCGGACTTGGTTGGTCTCCTTGGGGAGATTCAACGCCACCGACTGCGTCACCACCGGAATGGTGATGAGAAAGATGATCAGCAGCACCAACATCACGTCCACGAGGGGCGTGGTGTTGATGGTCGAGACCACTTCGTCATCGCCGGAAGATGATCCGACGTTCATGCCCATGATGGTGCTCCGGGCTGTGGATTAGCGCTTGACTTGACGGTTGCCCATCAGCACGCCGTGCAGGTCGCCAGCGAAGGCACGCACTTGCGCCACGACGGCCTTGTTGCGGTTCACCAGCCAGTTGTAGCCCAGCACGGCCGGCACAGCCACGGCCAGACCGATGGCGGTCATGATCAGGGCTTCACCCACGGGGCCCGCCACCTTGTCGATCGAAGCCTGGCCAGCCACACCGATGGCGGTCAGCGCTTGCAGAATGCCCCACACCGTGCCGAACAGGCCGATGAAGGGAGAGGTCGAACCCACGGTAGCCAGGAAGCCCAGGCCACCTTGCACGCGGGCTTGAACTTCGGACACGGCGCGGTCGATGTTCATCGTGACCCAGGTGTTGTGGTCGATGTTCTCGGTCAGCGCACCCTCATGGTGCTCGGAAGCCTCGATGGCCGACTGCGCGATGTAGCGGAATGCGCCGGTTTCGTTCAGGCCCTTGACACCTTCAGCCAGGCTGGCCTTCTTGAAGAAGGTGGCGCGGACTTCCTTGGCTTCGTTGCTCAGCTTGGTGGTGTCCCACAGCTTGGTGAAGAGGATGTACCACGAACCCATGGACATGATCAGCAGCAGGCCCAGCACGCCCTTGGACACCAGGTCGCCATGCGACAGGGTGTGCATCAGGCCGTAGGGGTTTTCTTCCTTCTTGGCAGCGGCGGGCACGGCGGCAGGCGTGGCTTCGGCAGCGGGAGCAACATCGGCAGCAGCAGCGGAAGCGGCATCAGCAGGAGCTTGAGCTTGAGCCATGGGCGAAACGGCCAGGGTCGCAGCAAAGGCGATTGCCGCAAACAAGGCGGAGATACGAGAGATCATGGAGTCAACTCCTACGCAAAAGAGATCGGGAACTCAGGTTAGAGAGAACGGGATGGGTCCCTGCCACATCCCGGTATTCGGAAACTAGGGTGATCAGTTGATGCGGAACAGGAATTCCTGCTCGAACACGTGATCGCCCGGGCATTCATAGGTGTCACGCAAGGTCGCCTCGATCGCACCCAGCATCGCGCGTTGCGCCTTGCGGTCATTGCCGCCCTGCATCTTCACGCTGGTGACTTCGATGGCCGTGACGCGACCCGACTTGACGGTGGCCAGCACCCTGAACAGCGCTTCACCGCTCCAGCTCACGCCGGGCACTTCGGGCTGACCCATCTTGGTACAGACCATGGCAGCCTTGATCGGGCCTTCGCGCTTCACAGGTGCGGGCGCAGGCGCCGGCGCAGGCGGCGGCGTGGCAGCCACTTCACGCGTCGGGGGCGGCGTATTGCTCTGCACCGAAATGGATTGTGTCGGCGGCGTCGGCGCGGTGATCTGCACTTCAGGCGGCGGCACGAACGGCGGCGGCGGCGCCTTCATGTCAGGCGGCGGCGGCAACAACTTCTCCACCGGCGGCGGCGGCTTGACCTTCTCTTCCACCACCTTCACATCGATCGGGCCCTTGATGGCCTCGACGGCCTTGCGGGCCAAACCGCTTGCCAACGCCCAGATCAGAAAGACGTGGATCACTACCACGACACCGAAACCTGTCACGCGCGACGAGCCGTTGTTCTCCTGCGCAAAGTTCATGCGCGCTCCTTCATAAGACTGCGAAACTCATTCATCAAGACACGTGGGGGAGTACGACTCTTCACAGCGCCTACATCGACAACTGCGACAAACCGGCACTTCAAGACGTGCATCAAGCGAAAAGCAATGGGCACGACGGGGACCCGACTCAACAAAAAATGCCCGCTGGCTTGCGACCACGGGCGCAACGAAAGCCAGCTTCCGCTTGTAGTTTCGCTACATTTGGACCCTGCTCCGTCGGCCGAGATCATAACCGAGATGGGATTCGTGCCTGACATGGGGCTTACCCCAGCATGATCGGTCGAGGCAGAAGGTATGACCCGGCAAACCAAGTGTCCGCGGTAACGGACATCCCACCCATCATAACTGGTGTTATATTGGTATCGATCATGCGGGTCGTCACTTGTGATTTGGTGTTTACCCGCAAGTCGACCTATCCTGTGCACACACGGAAAAGCCCCCGGGCCCAGAAGGCGCCGGGGGCTACATGGCCTACTTAGAGTTCGTTCAGAACTTGTAGGTGCCGCTCATGTAAAACGCGCGGCCAATCGGGCTGGCGTAGCGTGGGTCATAACCCAGTTGGTGTGAACCGGTATTGCGCAGCGACAGCGGCGGCTTAACGTCGCCGATGTTGTTCACGCCAACCGTCAGCGTCAGCGCCTTGTTGAAGTTCCAGCGCGTCTGCCAGTTGAACGTGTAGTAGCTCGGCACGTCCAGCTGGGTGGCGATGCAGTTTTCGCCATCGTCCACCGCGCAGTTCTCTTCATCGTGGAACTTGTCCTTGTAGCCGCTGCGATAGTTGGTCGACAGCGTGTGCGACCAGGCCCCCGAGTCCAGCGTGGCGCTGGCGGAGATCACGTTACGGAAGCTCACCGCAGCGTTCGCACCGTACTTGCCGAGGCTGCTCTCCACGATGTCGCTGGTACCAGGACGCGTGTAGTCGGACTGAATCAGATAGGTGCCTGCCACGCGTGCGGTCAGGCGTCCCAGGCTCGTGGGCTGACGGAAGGTGAAGTCCCAGTCCAGGCCGCGATTGGTCGTGCGCCCAATGTTGATGGGCTTGAACACGATGGCCACCGAATCCAGACCGGTCGAAGCCTTGTGCTTGATCGTGAACAGATCCAGGTAATCGTCCGGACGCTCGAAGTACAGCGCTTCGTCCACCGTGCTCACGGCGTCCTTCACCTTCACGGACCACAGGTCCAGGCTCACGGAGAACGCGTCAAAGGCATCGAACACGGTACCGATGGTCCACTGCGTCGAATGCTCGGGCTTCAGCTTCGCATTGCTGTCGGTGAAGACCTCGAACTGACCCGGGCTCGGGCAGTCATAGCCCTTGGCCACATAGCCCAGCGGATCATGAGCATCGCTGAACGGGCAGACATAGGTGCCGCCGGTCACGCCGAAGTCCGCCTTGGGCTGTGCCATCTGCAGCATCGTGGCCGTGCGGAAGCCGGTGCCGTAGGAGCCGCGGAACAGCAGGTTCTTGTCGGCCTTGTACTTGCCGCTCAGCTTGAAGGTGGTCGCATCCTGGGTGGAGCCGTGCTTTTGCCCCGTACGGCCATCGGTCACGCCAGACACGCTATCAAAACGACCGGCCGCGGACAGCTCCAAGGCGCGCGTAACAGGCATCAGCATTTCGGCGAAGACGCCGGCACTGTGACGCTTCAGGTCATATTGCGATTGCGGATCGTCAAACAGGATCTCGGCATTCGCGACCGCCGGGTTGGCCACCACTTCATAGCCTTGCTGACGATAGTCTGCACCCAGCGCCAGCGCGGCGTTACCGCCCTCCATCTTGAACAGCTCACGCGAAGCGTGACCGTCCCAGCCATACATCTTGATGTTGGTGGTGTTGTACGTGCCCGTGAACTGGGTGCTCTGCAACGCAGCCAACTGGTCCGCGGGCATGGTGCCCAAGGTGTAGGGGAACGGATCGAACTTCTGCGCGTCGATGGCGGCCTGGAACTTGTCAGCGAGCGGGAAGCCGCCCACATAGTTCTGCAGCTGCTTCTGCGTCGAATAAGTCAGCGCCGTGTTGACGTCCCAGCCGGCGACCGCACCATCAAGGCCCACCACCAGGTGGTTTGCCTTGGTCTGGTAGTCGTAGGCGCGATTGCCCATGTCATACAGGCGGTACTTCACGTTCACCGACCTCATGTTCGCCAGTTGGAAGGCGGTGAGGTTGGGCTGGATGTACTTGGTGAAGTAGGGGTGCGTCTTGTCGAGGCTGAATTCGGCCGGGTAGGGCGCAATGCGGGCGATGATGTGCGCATCGGTCACCGCCAGTTCACCAAAGACCTTGAAGCCGGAGCTACCGAGCTTCAGTTCGGCCGTGCTGAACAGGCTGGTGCGCTTCTCTTCGGGGAAGATTTCAACCGACGAGGTGTAGTCGAAGTAGCACTGGCGGCCGATGTTCACGTGCGCATCCGGGCATTTGCCGTTCAGCGTGAAATACGGATTGAACGATGCCGTGCTGACACGATTCGGGTTCGTCGGCGAGGGGTTGTTGTAACGCACGTCGACGTTGGGAGGAATCGAACGCGACGAGCCATTGAAGAAGTTCAGCGTACGGCCTTGCTGATCCTGGAATTCGATGATGCCGGTCTTGGCGAAGTCGCGATCGGCAGCCTTTAGTTGATGCGTACGATCATGACTCAGCGAGGCAAAGAAGCTGTAGCCATCGGCGTCAAAATCACCAAAGCCCTTGCTCACGGCCAGGTTGTAACCGTCGCCGCCCTTGTGCTGGGGCTTAGTGGCGCGCGCATCGATCTGGAACGGTGCGGCACCCTTCTTGAGGATGAAGTTCACCACCCCGGCAATCGCGTCCGAGCCATACAGAGCGGAAGCACCATCCGTCAGCACCTCAATGCGCTCCACAGCGGCCATCGGAATGCTGTTCAGGTCAATCGTCGTACCCGAGCCGTTCGGCGCCACGCGACGACCGTTCAGAAGGACCAAGGTGTACTGCTCGCCCACGTCGTGGATCGAAGCCGTGGTGGAACCGCCACCGCCGCCGCCAACGGAGTCAGATGCAACTGTAAAACCCTGCATCACCGGCAATTGCTGGATGAAGTCGGTCACGGACGTCACGCCAGACTTTTGGATGTCCTTCTGCGTAAAGGTCTGAACCGGCAGCGAGCCTTCTGCGGCCACCCGCTTGATTGAAGAGCCAGTGACCTCGACACGCTCCAACTGCTGCTGAGCGAACGCGGGGGCCGACGAGATGGCAAGTGCGCCAATCACCGTCAGCACTCCCGTGCAAATTTTGGTCTTTTTGAACATGAAAACTCCTAGGAATTTGGGTGTGGTCGATAGACACGAGGCGTGCCGAGAACACCCGTCGCGGTTTGTAACCGCGGAGGTGTGAGCTCCGCACACTTGCGAACATTCTTGGGGCTGCCACCATCACCAGGCCCTAGGGAAACTACGCCCGGCGTCCGACAAACAAGTAGCAAAAGTCATTCACCTACCGCCGAAACGGGTTGATTTACCTTGGAGAATTCGACGAACGCACCATGGACAGGCCTAACTTTTGCCCTCCCGCTTGCGTGGCACCTCTGTCTCGGCGACGCAACAAGCTCAGTCACGCACCAGCACTAAGCCGCGGCAATGCCGCGGCCGATACGCGGCACCGCAGCCAGCAGCTCGCGCGTGTACCCGTTCTTTGCCGCCCCAATAATGTCGCTACAACGTCCCTGCTCGACGATCGCACCACCCTGCATCACCGCCACCGCGTCGGCGATGTACTCCACCACGCCGATGTTGTGAGTGATGAAGAGAAAGGCCAGGCCCTGGCTTCGCTGCAGTTCGCGCAGCAGATTGAGAATCTGGGCCTGTACAGAGACATCCAGCGCCGAGGTCGGTTCGTCGCAGACGATCAGCCTGGGCTGCACCGCCAGCGCACGCGCGATCGCGATGCGCTGGCGCTGGCCGCCCGAAAACTCGTGCGGAAAGCGCTCCAGGGCATCACGCCGCAGGCCCACCTGGTCCAGCAGGCCCAGCAGCAGCGCGCGGCGGGCCGGCGCGTCCAGCTCGGGGCGCAACGCCAGCAGGCCCTCCTCGAGGACCTCCATAACGCGCATGCGCGGGTTCAGTGAAGCAAAAGGATCCTGGAAGATGATCTGCACCTGGCGGCGCGCCGCACGCAAGGCCTGACCCTGCAGACCGAACAGGTCCACGCCATCCAGCAAGGCCTGACCCTCGATGCGCGCCTGCTGGCGCAGCAATTGCACGATGGCCTTGCCCGAGGTGGTCTTGCCGCAGCCCGATTCGCCCACCAGGGCCAGGGTCTGGCCGGCGGCGATTTCGAAGGACACGCCGTCCACTGCCCTGAAATCGCGTTGCCCGCCACCCAACCAGCCGCCACCCAGGCGGTAGATGACGCGCAGATCGCGCACCTGCAGCAGCGGCTGCGCGCCCGGGCTTGGGGTCGCGGCCGCCGCGACGGCGGGCCGCGGCGGCACGCTGGCCGGCAGGGCATCGCCAGGCGCGCTGTAGAGCAGGCAGCGCACTTCATGCGAGGGCAGCACCTCGCTCAGCTGCGGCGGCTGCGCGGCGCAGTGCCGCATGGCGCGGTCGCAGCGCGGCGCAAACCGGCAGCCGTCGAACTGCAGCCACAGCGGCGGCACCGTGCCGGCGATGGCGGCCAGGGCCTCGCCGCGTTTGCCGGCGTCGGGCAGGGCCTGCAGCAACAAGCGCGCATAGGGATGCTTGGGCGCGGCGAAGAACTCGGCCGCCGGTGCCAGCTCGACGATCTGGCCCGCATACATCAGTGCCACCTGGTGCGCCATGCCGGCCACCACTGCCAGATCGTGGGTGATGAGCAGCAGGCCCAGGCCACGCTCGCGCTGCAGTTCCTTGAGCAGTTGCAGGATCTGCGCCTGTATGGTCACGTCCAGCGCGGTGGTGGGTTCATCGGCGATCAGGAAATCCGGCTCCGCGGCCAGCGCCATCGCGATCATGACGCGCTGCTTCTGCCCCCCCGACAGGCGGAACGGGTATTCGTCGATGCGGCGCTCGGGCTCGGGTATGCCGACCCGCCGCAGCCAGTCGATGGCCTTGGCGCGCGCCTGGGCACCCCGCAAGGCGGTGTGCGCCTCGATCGCCTCGACGATCTGCGCACCCACGCGCATCACCGGATTCAGGCTGGTGGCGGGCTCTTGGAAGATCATGCCGATGCGGCCGCCGCGCACGTCGCGCATCTGCGCCTCGCTGAGCCCGAATACCTCGCGCCCGTCCAACTCCAGCCGCCCCGCCGCGATGCGGCCGTTGTCGGGCAGCAGGCGCATCAGCGCCAGCGCCGTCATGCTCTTGCCGCAACCCGACTCGCCCACCAGGGCGAAGGTCTCGCCGCGTCGCAGCGTCAGCTGCATGCCATCGATGGCGCGCACCAAGCCGGCGTCGGCATCCAGGGTGACCTTGAGATCGTCGATGTGCAGCATGTTCAGGCGCTCTTGGTCGGGCCGAGCACGCGCGGGCGCATGCTGCGGGCGCGCGGGTCGAAGGCATCGCGCACACCATCGGCAAACAGGTTGGCGGCCAGCACCAGGCTCACCATGAAGCCGAAGGCCGCGGCAAAGCTCCACCACACCAGCGGGTCGCGCGACATCTCGGCGCGCGCCAGATTGATCATGCCGCCAAAGCTGTTCATGCCCGGGTCCAC